>SXGS01214398.1_pt1 | contig 10066 bp, 7 predicted proteins | sample 3174681 | NCBI WGS metagenome assembly SXGS01 (sample SAMN11356861, study PRJNA531348) | freshwater metagenome | isolation source: freshwater sample F1-80 | place: China: Fuxian Lake, Yuxi | collected 2017-12-25
ACTGGACAAAGAGGTCAGCGCTTGGAAAGCCGAACGCAACCAAGCGCTGTGCCCAATGAGATGGCGCTTCACAACTGCCAAGGCGCGAAATCGCCTCGCTCGCCTCTACCCCTCATTAGATGCCTGACAGACCACTAGTCGAGTAGGGGAGCGGCATCCGCACTCCCCTACTCGAACGAGTACGCCCTCGCCAACACTTGTTGCCGGGGGCGTACCCGAAGCCTCAGCCCAGCGCGAAAGCTTCGGTGCCCCCGAAGACGCTTCCCACGCTGGTCCTGCATGTCGAGGAGCGCCGCGTTCTCGACTCACGACGGTGACATTCTCAGAGCCGCGACTGTCCTGCCAAATAAATCGCGTAAGAATGCAATAAACGCGAAGGTGTGTGTGTCGGTGTCGTGGAAGGGTTGGCCATGGTTCCCGTGTGTACCAGGAGGCTCGCCATGCGCCGCACCCGCCGCTCCGGCTTTACCCTGATCGAACTGCTCGTAGTCATCGCTATCATCGCCATCCTCGCTGCCATCCTCTTCCCGGTGTTTGCACAGGCACGAGAAAAGGCGCGCTCAACGGCCTGCACGTCCAACCTGAAGCAGATCTCGCTCTCCATCCTGATGTATGCCCAGGACTACGACGAGATCTTGCCGCAGCTCTACGACAACGCCGCGACGCGGGCCGGGCTCTTCGGGCTCACGCAGCCCTACCTCAAGAACTTCGGAGTGCACGATTGCGGCAGTGCGGACATGAAGTCCGTCACCAACAACTATCTAGGCCACCGCAGCTACGGCTACAGCAGCACCATCTTCCGCTACAGCACGCTCGTCAGCCGCTCATTGGCGGAAGTCCAGCGCCCGGCCGACATCGTGATGGCCGGCGACACCCTGCACGACCGAAACGCACCGGGTCGCCTGTGCGATCCCATCCTGATCGGCGCCCCCCAGACCAATCCGGACGGCTCCGGCTGCCGAATATGCGGACAGAAGCACAATTCTCTGTTCTACGTCGCAGGCACAGCGCACGAGTGGCAGCGGCCGGGCTTCAATTTCATCGAGCGCCATCAGGGCTTTGGAAACGTGGCGTTTATGGATGGCCACGTAAAGGCCATGAAGAAAGCTCCCCTCTACAATGGCGGGCGGCTGGCGCCCTACTGGAACTTCGACCAGTAGACTCCCGCCGTCCCAATCGCCCTCACACGTAACAGAAGGGCCCGACCCCAGGCAAGTTGCCTGGGGTCGGGCCCTTCGCATTCGCAGATCTCGGGGGTGTGGGCCCTACTTCTTGAGGCCCGCCAGGGTCTCCCTGGCCTCCGCCGCGCCGATCTCGCGCACGAAGATGTTGCGCCACCGGATCTCGCCACCATGTGTTTGGAGCATGATCGGTCCGCGTGCGGGGAGCGGCTTGGTGCGATCCCAGTAGTTCTCCATCACGGCGCCATCCGCCACCAGCTTCTTATTGAGCCAGACCCAGGTCCGATCTCCGATCTGCTTGATCCGGAAGGCGTTCCATTCGCCAAAGGGCTTGTCGGCGTGTACCAGCGGGAGTTGCCCGGGCGCCCCCTTTCCGTTGTTGAAGAGTCCGCCCGACCCCTTGTCCGCGTTGCGATCCCACTTGCCGCCCTCCTTGGTCGTGTCCCAGATCTGCACTTGGGGCGTCCCGCGGAGGTAGATGCCGCTGTCCGCCTTCGCGACGGTCTTGTAGTCGATCAGGAGCTCGATGTCGCCGAACTCTTTGTCGGTGGTGGCGTACGGTCCGGTTCCCGCGTTTACGAGTTCATCCCCTTCCACGCGCCAGTGGTTCGGGAAGTCAGCGCGCTGAGCCTTGAGGCTGGCTTCCAGCTTTTCGCCCTCGAGTTTCACGGTGTTGTGGGGGTTGAGTCCGTACCAGCCGGAGAGATCCCTACCATTGAAGAGGGTTTGAAACCCCTTCGGGGCGCGAGGGCCCTGCGCGGAGATCGCGGCGATGGGGATGGCCAGCAGGGTCGCCGCAAGCAGCGCGCGGCGGGTGCGATGTTTCATGGAGCACTCCTCTCGAAAGCGGATTCCCGCCGCCGGCCAATGCGCAGCGACAGGAGGGTACGAGGGCTTGATTCGGCCCGTCGTAGCTCCTCACCTCTGCTAACTCAAGCTGAGAGCCCGAACCCCTCAGTTCCGCATGGAGGCCGGAGCGGTCGGAACTGGTCCGCCGGCTTCCTCCGGTCGATGCGCCGCGGCGGACAGGATGCGTGGAACCGCCTGGGCAACTTGAGTACCAGCCCCCTACTGCGGCGGTCCGGCCGCGCCTCGGAGTCGACCGTCTGATGCGCCGACACTCTCTTCTCGCCTGGGCGATGGCACTCGCCGCGCTCGCCCCCCTAACTGCACGTACGGCGCAGACCCCGGCGAGGCCGAATGTGCTGATCCTTTTCACCGACGATCAGCGCGCCGACACGCTCTCGGCCTACGGCAACCGTCACATCCGAACGCCGAATCTGGATCGACTGATCCACGGCGGATACTCGTTTCGGCGCAACTACTGCTTCGGCTCGAACAATGGCGCGGTCTGCGTCCCCAGTCGGGCCATGCTGAACACCGGAAGGAACTGGTTTCAGGTGAACGCGCAGTTGACCGGATCCCGACTGATGCCCGAGGTCTTTGGGGAGAACGGCTACCGCACGTTTGCCACCGGCAAGTGGCACAACGGCGAGCCGTCGTTCCTGCGCGGCTTCCAGCGGGGGGAGAGCATCTTCTTCGGCGGGATGGCGGACCACACCCAGGTTCCCATCCGAGACCTCACCCCCGCTCACACCCTGACACCCGTTCGGATCGGAACCAAACCATCCAGCGAACTCTTCGCCGATGCGGCGCTCAAGTTCCTCAAGGCACAGGATGGGAAACAGCCCTTCTACTGCTACGTCGCCTTCACGGCCCCCCATGATCCCCGGCAGCCCCAGCCGCCGTTCGATCGGGAGTATGCCGCGAAGAAGCCGCCGCTGCCGAAAAACTTCATGCCGCAGCACCCGTTCGACAACGACAACCTCGTGCTCCGCGACGAGATGCTGGCCCCCTGGCCCCGTCCGGCGGAGATGATCCGCGAGCAATTGGCGGAGTACTACGGCTTGATCGCGCACCTCGATGGCCAGATCGGCCGCATCCTGGACCACCTCAAGGCATCTGGATTGGACAAGAACACGATCATCGTCTACGCCGCCGACCATGGTCTCGCGCTGGGAAGTCACGGTCTACTCGGGAAACAAAGCGTGTACGAGCACTCGATGCGCTCGCCACTCGTGTTCTCGGGACCGGGAGTGCCGGCAAACCGCGAGACCCGCGCGTACTCCTACCTGCTGGATGTGTTTCCCACCCTCTGCGACCTCACCGGGGTCCCGGCGCCGGACGGAGTTTTCGGCAAGAGCCTCAGGCCCCTCTGGGAGGGTCGCGCCGAGTCGGTCCGCGATAGCTGTTTCCTGCCGTTCCAGAACTCGATGCGCGCCGTTTCGGACGGTCGCTGGAAGTTGATCCGCTACCCGCAGGTCGACCGGACCCAACTCTTCGACCTTCGCTCCGACCCGGATGAGCTTCGAGACCGCTCGGCAGAGGCCCGCCAGGGGGATCGAATCGCGGCCCTTCGGAAACGCCTGGAAGAGTGGCAGTCACTCGTCGGCGACCGGCAGCCGTGGTCGGTACCGAACCCACGCCCCGCCGCCATCGATCTGACGGGCCGCAAGCGAACCCCGGACCAATGGCAGCCCGAGTGGATCCGCAAGAAGTACTTCGAAGGCGTCGAAAACTAATCAGGGTTCCAGATTAGAACGTGTCCAGCACTCTTGCTGACCCACTGCCCTGATCCGGCTCGTTCGATGTCGCCTGGTACTTGAGGGCATCGAATCGGAAACCTGACCACGCCCCCTTGTTTCAACCCCGCTGAGAACTCTGTGCTAGATGTCTCGACTCCTTCCCCGGCGACAAAACCCACTCAATCCCAGGATGCTGCGGCTCCAAGTGCAGTATGGCGGAGACAAAGGCAAACCCCACCATCCTGCAGCCCGCGTCGGTTAACGGAGCCCTGCATCGTAGAAGCGGTTCTTCCTCGACTCACCCTCCGGCAGGAGCGAACTCGCCTCCACGCCATTCAAACGAACCCCCTCGTAGTCACCTTTTCGAAGGCACTCTTCAGCTCGCTTGACAAATTCGTGGTAGGTGGTTGGATCAGACGCCAAGAGTTGGCCTTCACGAAGGTACTCGACGTACCCAATCCAGCACTCAGGTCGTTGGACGTAATGGCGGAAAAAGATCTCGTCGGCACGCCGTGCTACGGCTTCAAGACCTCTGACGTCCTCCAGGCGCAGGCAACGATCGGCATCTTGTCGCAGTTCTTCAGCGGCGGCCGTACCCAGGCGATCTTCAGATTCATCCGCGATCCGCTCGGCTCGATCAATGGCTTCGTTTGCTTCCCGGTACGCGGTTTGTCCCGAATATCTTTGGCTGACCACGCGAATGCGGGCTTTGAGTTCCGCGAGCTTGGCAGCAACTCTGGGAGCTTCATCGATCTGGGCCTCACTCAACCTCACGAGGTCTCCTTCCAGCTGCTCCATGTCGCGGAGCGCCTGGAGGACCTGGGCCTCATCAGCTTCAGCAACGGACGGCTCAATTCGCACAACTTGCTCGGCCGTCTCCTTTAAGGATGCTTCAAGGTCCTCTACATCCGGAGTTTCGATCATCGAGCGAATCGGCACCTCATAGTCAAGGTCGTAGACAGGGATGCTCACCCGGGCCTTGAGACGGCGTGACTCGTCCATTCGGATGCGGATTTCGATCGTTTCGCCCTCGCGCAAGGTTCTCTGCAGATCCGTACCGCGGATCCGCAGTTCACCCACCTTAACGTTGTCGGACGCAAAGGGACTATGACCCTCGAGAAAGTAGATCGGAAGCTCATCGCTTGAGCCGGCGCGAATGGTCCGCGCCGCGCGCAAATCCGTCCGGAGTCCGGTGGCCGGTAACGACAGGCCCTCTTCGATGATAGCCGCAAACCCCTTGTTCTCCAGTGCCACACCGTACCGGTACGGTGTTACCGCTTGAGCCGCTGCAACGCCACGCCGTATCGCAACCGATGACGGTGTGGCCTCAACTGAGTTCCCCCGAAGGTCGCGAATCTCGATTCGAAACTCCGAGACCACCTGGTGGCTGAGGCCGAGATCGACTGCGAACGCTGCACCGCGTAGCGGTACCCAACCCGTCTCCCAATCCCCGCCTGCGCGGCTCACGCGCACTTCGCCCGTGAATCTCTCCGGAGCGACCACCCGACCGGACAGCGTGCACTCATCTTCCGCCGTGACAGGATCGTAGAACAGTTCCAGGGAAGCCTGTACGTTACCGGGCCGTGCGGCCTTGGCGCGGTCAGGTTTGAGTAGCCCGCTGGCATGCACGGCAGCCCCGTACGCGACGACAGTCATGGGATCCAGATCCAGTGCGAGCCGGATTCCAAGTTCACCCTTGAGCCGTCTTCGCACGTAAGGCGTCATCGTTGGGCCTCCGACGAGGTAGACGGCCACTATGCTGCTCGGACTAAGGCCCGTATGCTCCAAGCGCTCTTGGGTGATGCGGAGCGTTCGGGAGACAGTCGGCTCGATGAGGTCTTCCAGCATGGATCGGGTGAGAGAGACCTGCGCTAGCGGGAGCGAAAGATCCCCCAAGTCGATTACGGTTTCGGCCTGGTCTGGTATGGTAAGTCGCTTGCGCGCAGCCTCGATATTGCGTAGCAGCCGTGCCTTAGGTAGCGGATGCTCGAGTTCGGCTCCCACCCCGTGACTACGTCGCAGACGATCGACCAGCCAGTCGTACACCGCTCGATCCATGTCTGCGCCGCCGAGGAAGTTGTCACCGCCATGCGCAAGGACGCTCATCTCGCCGTCACGGAGACGTACTACAGAGATGTCAAACGTGCCGCCTCCGAGGTCGTAGACCAGGTAATCTCCCGGCTCGGGGCACTCATTGAGATAAGCGGTCGCGGCGGCGATCGGCTCCTGAAGAAGAGTTACGGCTGTGAGACCAGCCAGTTCTGCCGCCCGGTGCGTGGCTTCGCACTGGGGCTGCTGGAACATCGCGGGGACCGTGATGACGACGTGAGAGAGGTCCAGATCATACCGTAGTCGCACGGCGGACCTCAGCTCCTTGAGGACCTCTGCGGAAAGCTCCTCCGGGCTCATTACGCTGCCGTCTCCCAACGGCACCCGGTTCCCGGTCCCCATCAGCCGCTTGAACTTGGTGGCGGGAGCGACATCATATTTGTCGAGAGCGTCCTGCCCGACAAGGAGTTGCCCGCGCGCCGTGCGAGAGACGGCGGAAGCCGTGAGCTCGCTCTGAAGGCGGTTCTTCACGATCTCGATGCGCCGCGGACCGGCGCACGCGATTGCCGAGTTTGTCGTCCCCAGATCGATCCCAAAGTCAACGGTCTGTCGCTCCATCATCTCTCCTACCCCTCAGTACCACGTCGGCTCGGCGGACCAATTCCGAACAGTAGTAGACTGCCGGCGACAGGCATTCGCTGACGTGCAATTCCTCGTCAGCTTCTTCGTAGTCCACCACGCGGACTCGCATGTTCTCATCGTAACGCTCGCCTACAGTCTCACGGAGCTCGAAACCGATTGCTCGGACCCGATCCATTGCCAACTCGCACGCTACCAGAACGGACTCGTGCGTTCCTGAAAGTCGGTCTGCGCGGCGCTTGATGCGCCAGATATCCAACAAGAGCTCTTCCATAACCTGTCTGTCGAGCGGATAGCTTATCAGGGCGGGTGTCTCAGCCATGTTCCGTCAACACTGCACCTCTCCTGGGATTTCGTCCCACTTGCATATTGAGCAATCCAACCTTACGCCCGTGTTCCTTCCCAACTCCGTTGCAAGCCATGGTACGGGCATTTCAACTCTTCAGTATGGCCCTAAACCTGGGGGGATTTCCGTTCTCTCGGGCCCTATCCGATCCTCAGAATTCAGTACCGCTGATCGTCGATGTGCTAAGATTACCGTTTTCAACTTTGTACAACGTGAGTGTGTGACCGCGAATCTGGTTGCCTACGATTTCGAACGAAAATGTCGTGTCAGCCTTACTGTAAGACGTATCTGGACCGAACAGATGTTCGTATCCGTACCAAGTCTTTCCACAAGCATACCGCACCTCGTAGGTCCCAACTGGGACGTCTATTTTGACCATACTTCCACTTAGAACGAAGACTGTAAGAATCGGCGATCCCTTGTCGGCATCCACGAGCTTTATCAGGTAATGATTGTCTTCAGGAGTCGTGATCTCAAAAGGGGCAATGGCATCGGCTCTAGTGAACTTTTGTACAGATCCTGAGTTTGGAAGCGCGAGCGGTGAGTATGTAAAGGACACCGATTGGTCGGCGGGAACCTCGATTCCGGTCGGGGACTTGAACGAGCTGTCAGGTGAGTATGTAAAGGACACCGATTGGTCGGCGGGAACGGGTGGACTGGGTATGTGAGTATACACCGGCCGAGAAACCACATACATTATGACGCCGATGAGCGCAAGCAGAACAAGCCCGGGCGAGTATCGCTTGAACAATCCAATCGCGCCAGTCTCAGAGGCGATTGCCGGTGGGGAGACAGATGCCCCCAAGACTTCTCGACACTTGCCGCAGCACGGCACTGCCCCCGTGTGGTTTGCTGGAATGCGGTTCATCTGGCCGCAAGACTTACACCGAACAATAGATTCATGACTTCCAGAAGCCCTCATCGATTCATCCATCTCCCTCAGCTTCTGGAGATCCTGCGCTACGATCGTATTCCAGTCGTCGTTGAGCGGCAACTCGTGAAGGCGCTCCAAGACCTTTCGCGCCGCATCGTAGTCCGACTTGTCGTTTGCGAGCTCCAACGCAATGCTGCGCGCAGCCGTCGCAACCTGATCGATCTGCCTTGCTACTTCTGCTTCGAGCCCGCTCAGCGTCCCGAGATCCTCTGCTAACCTTGTCTCCCAATCATCGGTGAGCGGCAACTCTTGTAGATGTTCAAGAATCCTCCGCGCTGCCGCGTAATCCGACTCGTCGTTTGCAAGGTCGATCGCGCAACCGCGCATCGCCGTGGAAACCTGGTCGATCCTCCGTTCAACCGCAGTACGCCAGAGCGCAGCGGCGGGCAGATAGTCGCCCAGGACTACTGCCAATTCGAGAATGGCGCGGACCTCCCCAACATCATACATTGGAGAGGCAGTCGTCCATCCCTCGAACGACCGGCAGAGGTTATCGATCCGCGCACGTTCCCGCTCACCGAGGTCGGCCACTCGCTTGAGTGCTCGGTGGAGTTGCTCGGGGTCCGGCCATGAATTGCAGATGACGCGAAGGAGTGCGATGGACTCCGCGGTGTCCCCTGCGTTCCAGCGGTCTTCCGCGTGTGTGGTTCCTACCTGCAGGATGTGGTCAATGAGGCTGTTTTGAGCCTCATACAGCACGTCCCTCGCCGAGCCGAGGTCGCCGTTGTCCCGTGCCAGAACCGATGTGAAGTGCTCATCGAACGCCCCATCCTCATACCACTCGGTCAAAGCGGACAAGGTCTTGTCGAGGGTGGCTGGACTTGGGGCTTGTAGGAATGCCCACCACCCGACAAGGAAGCACAGATGCCAGTAGGTAGGAGTCTCCGAGAATGACTCCTCCACCAACCTGCAAAGGCCCGGCAGTGACTCTTCGCGCAGGCCAGCGGGAGGGTACTCAAGCATCCATGCAAGGCGATAAGTGGTCAGGGCCACGGGATTGTTGGCAAGTGACCGAACGGTACTAACCAGAGTGCCTGCATCTGGCCGGCCGGCCCCGAAGATGTCCGCTAGGCCCGGCTCGGGGGCCAGACCGACGCGGGCGGACTTCTCTGCAGAGAGGGCCTTTGCTAGCAACTCCCGGTACGGCGCGGAAGATCCTATTCCCAGCAACCGGTATGGATTGTCCGAGATCAAGCGAGAGTAGAGCACGCAGACGCCTCCGAGATCGCACACTCTGAACTTTCACCCAGGCTTCCGACTACTCCTTATGGATGTACGCGTCAGCAGCACCGCCAGCAGCCGACCTAGGCCTGAATCAGTCCTCGAGTCTCCGGCCCACCGCTGGGGATGTAGATCACCGGCGGTTCACCAGAACCCAACGGAGCCGTTTTGATGCAGTTCTTCCCCATTGGACCCGAATGGGAGCCCCTGTTTCGGCCCATTTTCTCCTTTGAACCGGCAGGTACGCGGATTCCAGCCGTCGAACTACCTCGTAGTGACTTCAAGAAGTGGATCAGATGGAAAACGACTGGGAACTCCGCGAACTTCCCTGTGTGAATCTGGGCGATCGTCGCCGGGTGGAGACGGTGCAAGTATGCTCGCCCTGACTTGTCAGAACCCCACCGCATCCCTTTCGGCAAGCCCGGGCGGAGAGCGGTCAGGCTGCCGGCGATCTTTTCCAGCATAGGTAGGTCACTCCGAGGGGTCTGATGGTCAGACATTACCCCAAGTTCCGCAGTTGATTTGAAAAAAGGGGGGTTTAGGCCTGTGTTTGCGGGTGCTTAACCCCTGTGCCTACAACTACACTTCCGTGATCCGGATCTTGTCGGACAGCCTCATCCGGAGTCGCTGCAGCGGGAACGCCTGGCGCCCCTCCGGGCGGATGAGGCGCCGAAGTCGGATCTCCGCTGTGTGCTATTTCGGCAGCGCCACATCCACCATCTGGATCTGCGCCAGTCCGTCCAACAACTTCCGATCGCAGTCGCCCAACCCGGCGGCCCGGCAGACCTGGCCCAGGGTCTTCCGAAGCACAAAGGCCAGCAAGCACACCAGGATGTGCGCCTCCACCCGCTCGGCCTTCTGGCGCCAGACCGGTCGCAGCCGCAGGTCGTCCTTCTGAATCTAGAGTGCCGCCGCAGCTCGTTTCAACTGGATATAGGCTTTCCAGAGATCATCCGCGCTCCAGCCGGAGATGTTGCTGAGGAGACGGTCGTCGTTCACCTTGTCGACGGGAACACCCAGCAGGTCTGGGAGCGACGAAACGGGATACTATCGGTCGGCGATGGACAGTTCGCTTCCGGAATCGCAGAGTCGAGCAAGGACGAGGCTCTCT
>SXGS01027275.1_pt1 | contig 10065 bp, 9 predicted proteins | sample 3174681 | NCBI WGS metagenome assembly SXGS01 (sample SAMN11356861, study PRJNA531348) | freshwater metagenome | isolation source: freshwater sample F1-80 | place: China: Fuxian Lake, Yuxi | collected 2017-12-25
CGGTCCAAATCGGGCCATTTCCGCCTGTTGCGCTGAGCGTACCCCTCGGAATATCCAACAAAAGTGATTGATTGCCATGCAGCCATTGCTGGGGTGGAAGTAGTGCAGGGTGGAACTTGACCACTGCGGGGACAGCGCTTATCATTTACAGGTGGTTGTTGGCTTGAATTTCCTATCCGTCCAGAACCCCCGACGTCGTCGCCTCGCTCGCCGACCTTCCCATCGTCAAGGTCGGGGTTGCCGCTGAGACCGACGATATAGTCGCGCACGCCCGCGAGAAGCTCGAGCGCAAGCGGCTGCACATGATCGTCGGCAATGACGTGTCGGCACCGGGCAGCGGCTTTTGTACCGACACGAATCAGGTGACGCTGATCGCGCGCGACCGGACGATCGAGCTGCCGCTCATCACCAAGCGCGACGTTGCCGATCGCGTCCTCGACCTCGCCTTGGCCCTCTCGAACTCCGCGACGCAGCAGGAGGTCAACCAGTGAAGATAACTGGCGTCGAAACCTATCCGGTTGACGGACAGTGGCTGTTCGTCGTTGTCGACACCGACGAAGGTATCTGGGGCGTCGGCGAGAGCGGCCTGAGCTTGCATGAGCTGGCAGTAATTGGCGCGATCGAACATTTCAAACCGTGGCTGATTGGGCAGGACCCGGCTAGGATCGAATACATCTGGCAGGGCCTGGCGCGTGGGCGCTTCTTCCCAATAGGACCGGTCGCGGCGGCCGCGCTTTCGGCAATCGATATCGCGCTCTGGGACATCCGCGGTAAGGTTCACGGTGTCCCCGTCTATCAGCTTCTCGGCGGTCGCGTGCGGGATCGGGCGCTTTGCTACACCGGGTTCGCCGATAATGGCTATGACGTCGGCCGTCTGGTCGCGGCCTGTCAAGAACACGTCTCGCTCGGTTGGAAGGCGCTGCGCTGGACGACGCCCTTCCATGTCGAGACGCGCGAGTTCGACCAGCGAGTCGGCGCCCGCGAGGCCGTCAAGCAGATGCGAGCGGTCCGCGAGTCCGTCGGCGAGGACATCGAAATTTGCTTTGACGTCCATACTCGCCTCGACCTCCCCGAAGCGATTCGCGTCTGTCGCGAGGCCGAGCCGCTTCACCCATTCTTCATGGAAGACCCGCTTCGCGCCGAAAGTCCGCGCACCTACCGCGAGCTGCGGCACCACGTCTCGGTGCCGATCGCCGCCGGCGAGCAATTCGCCGGCAAGTGGCAGTTCCGCGAGTTGATCGACGACGATCTCATCGACTACGTGCGTGCCGATACGTGTCTGATTGGCGGCATCACCGAGGCGAAAAAAATAGCTGGGTGGGCCGAAGCGCACAACATCAAGATGGCGCTGCACAATCCGCTCGGGCCCGTTTCGACTGCCGCCTGCCTGCACGTCGACCTAGTAATCGATAATTTTGGCATCCAGGAGCAGCACGGCATCCCCGGCACGTTCCTGACCGATCTATTCCCGGTCCAAATCCCCTGGGCCGACGGCTACCTGCTCCCGACCGAACGCCCCGGACTCGGGATCGAGTTCGACCGCGAGGCGGCACGCCGCCGTCCCTTCAAGCTCGGCCACGGCCAGTACATGCTCCGCCGCCCCGATGGCGCCCTGACCAACGTGTAGCATCATCTCGCAGGGCGGGGCGGAATCCCTCCTGGGGTGATGGGCGGCGAGGGGAGGCTGGGAGAGGGTTAGGGTGAGGGTGAGTACCCACTCGCTGGACGTATCCAGGCCCGTGTAAAATCCGGGCTAGACGCATCGCTCCGAACAGTCAGACTGTTCGGCGCTTCTAGGCGCAGACCCCGCTCGCGTATCGCTGGCCGGTCCAGCACCAGATCGTCGGACTGGCTGACGCGTCGCCAATGATCGGCGCCCCGCGCCATACCAGAGTCCACTGCGAGAGCGGCGCGTAGGCCGGCGAGAGCTTTTCAGGCAAGCGATCGAGCGGGCTGAGCGTGAGCTGCTCGATCGCAGGGTATCCAGCCCGGCCCGACGGTAGCCAGTAGCCGCCGACGACACCAACTACCCGGCCAGCATCGACGCCGGGGCGATTGCGCGACTCGAGCGCGAGTGCCCAGTTCACTCGTGACGCCGACCGGTCCTTGAACTCGGCAATGCGCCGCCAGTTCAGCACGTCCTCGCCCAGCTTGGCGCGCCAGACTTGCTCGCCGGCCGGACGCCGCGCGTCATACATCACGAGCTGACGCTGGAACCATTGGCACCAGACTCCGTCGACCTCATACGGCTCGGAAATCGGGTATCCGAACACGTCGACCCCGCCTGATCCATTTCGCCAATCGCTCGAGCCCAGATCTGCGCATTCGACACGATGCGGACGGCGCCCATTGGTGGCATAAATTCCTATTGCACCGAGTGGCAGAGCGCTATTTGCCGACCGGGCTGGTTTGGAATCGCCAGAAATACCCAGTTTCCTCGCCGATTGCCGAGATGCTGGCCAGTGGCGCGCTGCGGACGATGTTTCTCGACCTGTGCGATTCCAGTGCGAAACTTCGCACTTGGTATGTATTAATGGTAGCCGCGCCTTATTGGCGGATCATCGTCCCGAGCAACCCGGGCATGACCACGGCAATACCCTGTTCCGCTTGCTGACCTTGGAATTGTGGCTGCGGGCGTGGCCGAACTCAATCGATGACCAACAGGTAAGACCATGACGATACGCCGGCTCCGTCTCTATCTGGCCGACCTCGTCCACGATTATCTGCCGGGGAACTATGTTCTGCCCCTCAATATCGGCTTGGTGGGCGTGTATCTAAAGCACCAATTCGGTTCCGAAGTCGACATCAAGCTCTTCAAATCCCCCAGCCACCTTTCCCAAGCGCTCAAAGGATGAGCAGCGCTGCAGGTGCGCCGGGGACAAGCGCAAGCAGTAATTGCAAGTTGAAGCGGGCCGCGGTGAATGTACACCGGCGGCCGGAACGGAGTGCGGCGTATCAAGTGGTGCGTGAGAATTTGGAGACGTGGCTGGCGAGCCGACAACTGCACCGGCAATCGCACCCGCACGCTCACCACCGGTGGAGGTAAATGCACAGCACCTGATTGCTCCAGAAGCAGTGGAGGCACTCCCCGAAATTGAGTTTGACAGACGGCAAGCCTGACAGCGGAAGCAGGACACGATAGGTTGGTGGCTGATGCGGGTGCGGATGCAGAGCCAATCCCGGAACTGGAGTTTGATCAGACAGTGGGTTGGTAATTCTGCGATGCAGGAATGTTACACGCGGCGCAGCGTAAGTAGGCGTGGTGTGGCTGCTGGCAGAGCGCACTGAATGTTAAGGACTGCCGATGCTTGCCTGCAGAAGGTGTGTAAATCCGCTTGTTGAATGAGCGTTCCTCTCGGAATGTCATACAACGGTCATGCAAAAGTGATCATTGACCACTAAGTGATGGCGGGGTGCAAGTTAGCGACTATTGGTACTTGACAAAGGCAGGATAAGTCGCTACCATATTCTGGTGGCAGACGGCAAACCTAAACAGCGCAAGCTGGGCATGATCAGTGGATGCCCCCTGTGGATGCGGATGCAGAGCCGGTTCCGGAACTGGAGTTTGATCAGAGGTTGGGCTGGTAGTTCTGCGCGGCAGAAATGGCCCACGCGGTTGAGCACTCGCAGGTTTGGTCCAGCAGCTGCTAGAGCGCACTGAATATCTAGGACTGCCGATGACGGAATGATGACATTGAGTAGTTTCCGCTTGGTGCGCTGATTCTACCTGTCGCAACATCCCGCAAAAGTAATTATTGAATATTAAGCAGTTTCGGGGTGGAAATTTGTGCAAATGATACTTGACAATCTCAGGGCTAGCTGTTATTGTAAGCGGGTGGAAGAGGGCTTGACTTTGGTATTCGTCAGATCGTTTGAGAAACAAGTTTCAAAAGGAGGCGACCAGACCAGATAAAATAATCGTTTGTTGCCAGAAATATGAGTTCGTTCGAAATTGTTAATTTGTTCGTAAACTGAAAAAGCAGGAGAAACCAAAAATGTACAGAAAAAAACTTAACTTGATTACCGTGGTACTGGTTGTATTTGTGATGATTTTGTCGGCCTGCGCTCCGGCAGCGACCATAGAAGCCACGCAACCACCTAAAGCTCCGGCGGCGACTGAAGCTCCAGCGGCTACTGAAGCTGCTGAAGCACCGAAAGCAGAAGAGGCAAAGCCCACCGAAGCCCCTGCGGCGGCTAGTCCGATGGACTATCTCAATGCCTCGCGTGAAGACACCATCATCTTTGATAAACCCAACAAGCTGGAGACCTTTGACAACTGGAACCCCTATACGCCTGGTAACGCCAATGGCTGGGGCTATAACCAGATTGGCATGGACGGATTGATGTATTTGAACTATGGTAATGGCACGTACTACATGTGGATGGCTGAGGCGGCCGAGAGCAACCCCGATGCCACCGTATGGACGCTTAAGCTGCGCAAGGGCATCACCTGGCAAGACGGGAAGCCGTTTACCGCCGATGACGTCATCTTTACCATTGAGATGCAGCGCAAGTACGATACGTTGACCAACCATTTTTATTGGAAGGAATGGCTCGACAAAGTGGAAAAGGTAGATGACCTCACGGTAAAGTACACCCTCACGAAGCCGAACATACGCTTCTCGTATGAGCGAATGGCCGGTGGTGTAGGCATCTTCCCCGATCTATTCGCCCCCAAGCATATTTGGGAAACGGTCGAAGACCCATCCACGTTCAAAAACTTCGATCTTGCCAAGGGCTGGCCGATGGGAACCGGCGCATACATCATTGCGAAAGTCACCACCAACGAACTGATCATGGTTCGCAATGACAATTGGTGGGGCGCCAAGACGGGCATGGCAAAGTTGCCCGAGCCTAAGAAAGTGGTGTATCGCTACGCTGGCACCGAAGAGGTCCGCACCCAGTCCGCCATCGCCAACGAAGTGGACAGTTTGGAAGACATCACGGTTGGTGCGCTGGAGGCCATCTTGGCCCAAAATAACAAATGGGAAGCCTGGTTTAAGGCCAAGCCCTATGCGGTGGCAGATCCATGCGCTCGCATTATTGCCATCAACTCGGCCATTAAGCCTTATGACGACAAAGACATGCGCAAGGTCTTGAGCATGGTGATGGATCGCCAACAGATTGTCGACGTCTCCTACGAAGGTTCAACCACGTTGGCCGCACTTTATTGGCCCTCGTATCTGTCGATGAAGCCCTATACCGAGTTGGTCGACAAAGCCACTTACGATGCCATGCTCAAGCCTGACTTGGTCAAAGCCGAAGAGATCTTGAAAGCCAAAGGTTATGCCAAGGGCGACAGTTACTGGGCAAAAGATGGCAAAGACCTTACGATCGAAATTCAGGTGCCTGAGGACTTCATCGAATTGATCCGGGTTGCCGATGTGTATGTTGAACAGCTGCAGAGATTTGGCATCAACGCCACCGAATTAAAGTTGGGTTCGGTGTTTTATGACAATGCGGCCAAGGGCGAATACGAAGCTCAGAGCAACTGGTTTGCCTGTGGCTCGGTCAATGAACCTTGGTCAACTCTGAAAAACTTCACCGGTGAAGCCGCTCCGATCGGTGAGCGGCCGAAAGGTCCGCCAATCAATAACCAGTTCCGCTGGAGCAATAAACAGTACACAGATTTGGTTGCCCAGATTGGCGTGACCAAGTTGGACGACCCCAAATTGAATGATCTGACCAAGCAGGCGTTGGCGATCCTGTACGATGAGCTGCCGGCATTCCCATCAGCCCAGTCGCGCAAGATTGTGCCGTTCAACAATACATATTGGACTGGCTGGCCGACGTCCGAAAACAATTACATGTTCCCCTGCGCTTGGTGCGGCATTTTTGCTGTTGCAATGACCAAGATTGAGAAAACCAAGTAATTGTGACGACAGCCTTTAGCTGCGCAGTTTAAGGTCCTACTGTTCAGAACCATGCTAGGTCTCAACGGAGACCTAGCATGGTCAGCAGTAAATTCTCAGGTTTGCCAGTTCGGAGATTGCCTATGGGTGGTTTGACTCGCCGCTATGTTCTCCAACGATTGCTGATGTGGTTTCTGACAATCTGGATTGGCGTCACCCTGACGTTTGTCATCCCGCGCATCAGCAAAGGTGACCCTACGAGTGCCATGGTCCTGCGTATGATGGGTTTACGCGGCTATGTGGAGAACGCGGATGAAATCATTGAAACGTATAAACAAAGGTTTGGTCTGAACGATCCCTGGCACGTCCAGTACATCCGCTATCTGGGTGGTGTGGTCCGCTTCGATTACGGCTTCTCTTTGGCGAAGTTCCCGACTGCGGCTTGGGGTATCGTCACGCCATCTCTGCCATGGACGCTAGGTTTGCTTTCGGTGGCTTCAGTGATATCGTTTAGTGTGGGAATCACAATCGGTGCGCTTATGGGCTGGCGCAAAACGCCCAACTGGGTACAAAATGTTCTGCCGCTTACCCTGACCTTTGCCTCAATTCCCTACTACATGTTTGGGATTTTGTTGATCTTTATTTTTGCGTTTAAGCTGCGTTGGCTGCCTGCCACGGGTGGCTATTCGCGAGATGTTGATCCGGGTTGGAATATTCCCTTTATCACGAGCGTGCTCTCGCATGCGGTGCTGCCATTGGTCTCGATTGTTCTGACATCGATGGGCAGTTGGGCGCTCGGCATGCGCGGTTTAATGATCGGAATTAGCAATGAAGATTATTTTTTGTTGGCACATGCCAAGGGGCTTTCGCCAGCGCGGATATTCTTCCGTTACGGCATACGCAATGCAATTCTGCCTGCATTGACGGCTTTTGCACTCGGTTTAGGTGTATTGATCGGCGGCTCGGCCCTGGTGGAGTACATTTTTGCCTACCCTGGAACTGGCTACTTCTTGTTTCGCGCCATTCAAGAACAAGACTATACGGTGATCCAGACTATCACCAATCTGATGATTGTCATCACCGCGACTGGGGTTCTGATTATCGACTTGTTGTATCCGCTGATTGATCCACGGATTACCTTTGAGCGTAGCAGCAATTCATAGCTGATTATTTCCTTCAAAACGTGAATTATTTAAACCCATGACCATTGCTACAACCAATTCCAAGGCACTGCCGACCATTCGGCTTACTAACCGCACCGACTCACCGTGGTTGAACGCTAAGCTCATCACTGGCGGTTTGATCCTTCTGCTAGTCCTGTTATTTGGGTGGGTCGGTCCGTTGTTCTGGGACACGGAGTTGGCTTTCACCGCTTCTTCGCCGCTCAATCTGCCGCCGATGTGGGTAAAAGGGGGGAAACCAGAACATCCACTCGGTACAGAGAGTAACGGTCGTGATATGTTGGCACAATTGATTGTGGCGGTTCCATCGTCATTGAAAGTTGGAGTAACGGCTGCCTCAATTGGCATGGGGGTCGGGGTATTGCTTGGTTCGTTCGCCGGATATACGGGGGGATGGGTCGATCATGTCATCCGCACCCTTACCGATTCAGTGATCACAATTCCTGCCTTGATGGTGCTGATCTCGATTGCGGCTTATGTCAAAATGACGGACACCTCCGCGATGGCTCTGGTGCTGGCGCTGTTTGCCTGGCCCGGACCTACGCGCTTGATTCGCTCTCAGGTGCTCACGCTGCGGGAGCGCGGCTATGTGCGTATGGCATTGCTTTCAAACGTGCCTGCGCTAGAAATAATGCTGGTTGAAATGCTCCCGAACATGCTGCCTTGGCTGGCGGCGTCTCTCACCGGCGGCGTTTCTGCAGCGATCCTCGGGGCGACGGGTCTGGAAGCACTTGGCATCGGGCCGACTCGGGTGCCTTCCCTAGGGTTAATCATTAACTATGCCCTTCGAAGCTCAGCGCTGGTGCGCAATATGGTGTGGTGGTGGCTGCCGCCTATCATCGCGCTGGTTACTATCTTTACGGCTTTTTTCTTAATTGCCATCGGTCTAGATGAGGTTGCCAACCCACGTTTGCGGAGAACCAATGGTCGCTGATCAAAAAATCCTTGAAGTCAATAATCTCAATGTTCATTACTTCACTGCGAACGGAACGGTAATCGCGGCAAATGCGGTGAACCTGTATGTCAAGCAAGGCGAAATTTTGGGTTTGGTGGGCGAATCAGGTTGCGGAAAGACTACGGTGGCGATGTCGATCCTGCAAATGGTGAGCTCCCCGGGTCGAATTGTGTCAGGCGAGGTCAAGATACAGGGCCAGAACATCGTCGACATGCCCGAGAGAGAATTGCGGAATATTCGCTGGCGCAAATTGGCACTCATCCCACAGGGCGCGATGAACTCACTCAATCCAGTGACACGGATAAGCGAGCAGGTGGGTGATGTTATCATGGCACACGAAAAGATCAGTCGAGTCGCGCTCATGGAGAAGGTGCTCAAGCTGCTGAATGATGTGGGTTTGCCAGAACGGATCTACAACATGTATCCGCACGAATTAAGTGGCGGTATGAAGCAGCGTGTGTGTATTGCTATGGCAGTAGCGCTCACCCCCGCCATTATTGTCGCGGATGAGCCAACCAGCGCATTGGATGTCGTAGTTCAGCGGCTCGTGGCACAAACCATATTGGATGCTAAAAATAGGCTCGGTGTGTCCATGATCTTGATTGGCCACGACATGGGGTTTATCGCGCAGATGGTTGATCGAGTCGCGGTCATGTATGCCGGCAATCTGGTGGAAGTCGGCACGGTTGAGTCGATCTTTGGGTATCCCTATCACCCCTATACACAACTATTGATCGACTCTATTCCGTCGACGAAACAGAAAAAGGCGCTGAAAGTGACTGAAGGCTTGACGCATGACTTGCGCAACCCACCCGTTGGTTGTTGTTTTCAGTTTCGATGCCCCTTTGTGCGCGATGCATGCAAGGAAAGGCCACCGGCATTCAAAGAAATGGCGCCAGATCATTTTGTCGCCTGCATCCAACACTGATTAACAAAAGGCAGGGTCATAGCTCATTGGAACAACCTGAACAACCGATCATCTCTATTCAAAAAGCCACAAAGATATACGGTGGAGGGTTTCTAAGCACGTCCAAACCCATGGTAGCGCTGGATAGCTTTTCGCTGGATATTTATGAGTCGCAGGCCAAGATCGTGACCATCGCAGGCGAAAGTGGCAGTGGCAAGACCACCTTGGTGAATCTAGTGCTTGGATTTGCGCAACCAACTTCTGGGCAAATCATCTATAAAGGTCAAGATGTCACGACGATGACCCGCCTTCAACGGCGGATGTATCGTAAGGAAGTTCAAGCGATCTTTCAAGACCCATATGAGGTCTTTAACCCGTTCTTTCGAGTGTCGCATCTTTTTAATTTGATCATCCGACACTTTAATCTTACGAAGAATAAGGACGAGGCGCATCAAATGGTCGAAGACGCATTAAATATCGTGGGATTACGCGGCAGCGAAATTCTTGCGAAATATCCCCATCAACTTTCGGGAGGACAGCGCCAGCGCATCATGGTGGCCCGGGCCTATATGTTGCGCCCACGCTTGATTGTGGCCGATGAACCAGTGTCGGCGGTTGACGCTTCTTTGCGTGCCATGATTCTGGACATCATGATTAAAATGCGCGACCAGCATTCTATTTCGTTTCTCTACATCACGCATGATCTGTCGACGGCCTACCAGATCAGTGACAAAATGTATGTGCTGTTTCAAGGCACCACCGTGGAGCACGGCAATGCCGTCCGAATCATTGAAGATCCGCAACACCCGTATGTGCAACAATTGATTGAATCGATACCGGTGCCGGACCCAAAGATTAAGTGGGATACCAATATTTCACTGCCGTCTGAGGAGGTGATGCGAATGAAGAGCAGCGTGGGTTGTCGCTTTTATCATCGTTGCCCGCTGCACATGGATATCTGCACCAGCGCATTTCCGCCGGTCATAAAAATTGAAGATGACCACCAAGTGGCCTGCTATCTGTATGAAGAGGCAAAACGATAATGTGTTTGTAGTATTAAAGGCTAGCGATTGTTTATCCGCTTATAAAGGAGAAAATTATGTTGTCACGTCAGCAGATTGAGTTTTATCATGAGAACGGGTATCTCCACATTCCGCAGGTATTCACTCC
>SXGS01314531.1_pt1 | contig 10065 bp, 7 predicted proteins | sample 3174681 | NCBI WGS metagenome assembly SXGS01 (sample SAMN11356861, study PRJNA531348) | freshwater metagenome | isolation source: freshwater sample F1-80 | place: China: Fuxian Lake, Yuxi | collected 2017-12-25
CGCTCGAGCTCGGCGGCAAGTCGCCGATGATCGTCATGGGCGATGCCGACATCGACCGCGCGGTGGACGGCGCCGTCGTCGGCATGCGCTTCACCCGCCAGGGGCAGAGCTGCACCGCGGCGTCCCGCATCTTCGTGCAGGAGTCGATCCACGACGCCTTCGTCGCCAAGCTCAAGGCCAAGGTCGACGCCATGAAGATGGGCGATCCCTTGGACGAGGCGACCGACATCGGCACCATCGTCTCGACCCAGCAGTTCGACAAGGTGGAGGGCTACATCAAGACCGGCGAGGCCGAGGGCGGCACCGCGCATCGCTGCTCGGCCAAGCCGGCGGACGCCAAGCTCAAGGACGGGCTCTACGTCCAGCCGGTGATCTTCACCGGCTTGACCAACGCGAGCCGCGTGGCGCGCGAAGAGATCTTCGGCCCTGTCACCTGCGTCATCAGGTTCAAGGACTATGAGGAGGCGATCGCCGCCGCCAACGACACCGAATACGGCCTCGCCGCCTCGATCTGGACCAGGGATCTGAAATGGGCGCTGGATGCCACCCGCCGCATCGACGCCGGCCTTGTGCAGGTGAACCAGAACCTGGTGGTGCAGCCCGGCATGTCCTATGGCGGCTTCCGCAACTCCGGCCTCGGCAAGGAAGCCTCGCTGGAGGCGATGCTGGAGCACTTCACCCGCAAGAAGATGGTGATGGTGAACCTGCAATAGGGCCGCCTTCATGCGCCTCCTCCGCTGGACCGTCGGTGTCGTCCTCGGCCTCGTCTTGCTGGTGGTCGCCGGTGCCGCGGGTGTGCTGTGGCTGGGCCTGCCGCAGCTCTCGGGCGAGATCCGTCTGGATGGCCCTCAGGCTGCGATCACCATCACCCGCGACCGCCGCGGCATCCCCTACATCAAGGCCGGCAGCGACGCCGATGCCGCCTTCGCTCTCGGATTCGTCCATGCCCAGGACCGCTTCGCCCAGATGGAGGTGATGCGGCGCCTGGTCTCCGGCCGGCTCTCGGAGGTCGTCGGCGGCGCCACGCTGGAGTCCGACCGCTTCATGCGCACGCTCGGCCTCGCCCGCCTGGCCGAGGCGGGCGCGGCACTGCTCTCGCCGGACGCGCAGGCGACGCTCGCCGCCTATGCGCGCGGCGTCAACGCGGCGCTGGCCGAGCAGACGATACCGCCACCTGAGTTCCTGGCGATGGGGATCGCGCCGGAGCCGTGGCGGCCGTCGGACTCGCTGCTCTGGGCCCGGCTGATGGCGCTGCAGCTCACCTGGAACTGGCGGGACGAGCTGTCGCGCGCTCGGCTATCCGCCCGGCTCTCACCCGATCAGCTCCGCGACCTCTACGAGCGCGGCGGCGACGGCCCGCATGTGCCGCTGGCGGCGCTCGATGCCGACCTCGCCGGGCGCCTGCTGGCGGCGATCCCCGACGAGGCGCGGCCGCGCACCGCCTCCAACATCTGGGTGCTGGCGGGATCGAAGACCGAGAGCGGCAAGCCGCTGCTCGCCAACGATCCGCACCTCGCCCTCACGCTGCCGAACCTCTGGTACCTGGCGCGGATCGAGACGCCCGACGGGCTTCGCGTCGGCGCCACCGCCCCCGGCGTGCCCTTCACCATCCTCGGCCACAACGGCCGTATCGCCTGGGGCATGACCACCACCCAGGCCGATTCCGCCGACCTCTTCGTCTTGCAGGCCTCCGGCGACGGCGGCTATCTGACGCCAGACGGACCGAAACCCTACGTCTCGCGAACCGAGACGATCCGGATCCGCGGCGCCACACCCGTCGAGCTGACCGTGCGCGAGAGCATGCATGGCCCGGTGATCTCCGATATCCTCAAGAACGTCGCCGCCGAGGGCCAGGCGGTGGCGCTGGCCTCGACCGCGCTTCAGGCCGACGACCGCACCGCCGACGGGCTCGCCGATCTGCTCAAGGCGAGGACGCTCGGGCAAGCGCGCGCGGCGCTCGGCGGGTTCCACGCGCCGATGCAGAACGTCGGCGTCGCCGATACCGCGGGGCATATCGGCCTCTTCGTCTCCGGCCGCATCCCCCGGCGCGGCGGCGACGGCTGGATGCCGGCGGCGGCGACAGACCGCGAGCGCCTTTGGACCGGCTGGCGCGCGCCCGATCCGGACCTCGCCGTCGTCGACCCGCCGTCGGGGCGCATCGTCAATGCCAACAACTCCCCGCTCGCCGATCCGCTGCCGCGCGGCTACGGCCTCGACTTCGACGCTCCCTATCGCGCCCGCCGCATCGCCGAACGGCTCGACCAGCAGCCGCGCGCCACGCCGCGGGATATGGCCGCCCTCCACTCCGACAGCGTCTCGACCATGGCGCTGGACGTGCTGCCGTTGCTGCTGGAGCTGACGCCGCGGACCGAGGCGACGGCGGCGGCGCTCGACCGCCTGGCATCCTGGAACGGCGAGTTCCGCCGCGACCGGGGGGAGCCGCTGATCTTCACCGCGTGGTGGCGGCAGCTGCTGCACGCGCTCTTCGCCGACGAGATGGGCGAGGCCTGGGGCGAGACCCTGCCGCGGCCGGGGGTGGTGGTGCGCGCGCTGACCGAGCGGCCGGCCTGGTGCGACGTCCAGGGGACGCCGGCGGTCGAGGCCTGCGCCGAGCGCCTTTCCGCCTCGCTCACCGCCGCGCTCGCCGATCTCGGCAAGCGCTACGGCGACAACCCCGACAAGTGGCGCTGGGGCCAGGCGCATCGCGCCCGCCTCGGCCATCCGATCCTGGGGCGCATCCCGGTTCTGGGCGAGATCTTCAAGGTCGAACCGCAGGCCGACGGCGACAACTGGACCGTCAACCGTGCCCAGAGCCGGCTGCTCAACGACAGTGACCCGTTCGGCGACGTGCATGGCGCGGGGTATCGCGCCGTCTACGATCTCGCCGATCTCGACGCGTCCCTGTTCCAGATGTCCTTAGGCCAGTCCGGCCACCGCCTGTCGCCGCACTTCTCCGACCTGGCGCAGGCCTGGGCCGACGGCTCGCCCTTCCGCATCGGCAAGGTGCCCGAACGGCCGGAGGGAACGCTGACGCTCAGGCCGCGCTGAGGGGCTAGTATCCTCTCATGACCGTCACGCTCGCCGACATCCGCGCCGCCGCCGCCGCGCTCGAGGGACACATCGTCCGGACGCCGACCGTGCCGGCGCCGGCGCTCTCGGCCGAGCTCGGCTGCGAGATATGGCTCAAGCTCGAGACGCTTCAGCACACCGGCTCGTTCAAGCCGCGCGGCGCCTTCATCAAGATCCGGAGCCTGACGCCGGCGCAGCAGCGGGCCGGCGTCATCGCCATGTCCGCCGGCAACCACGCCCAGGGCGTCGCCTTCTGGGCCGGCCGGCTCGGCATCCCGGCGACCATCGTCATGCCGAAAGCGACCCCCTTCTCCAAGGTCGAGCGCACCCGGGCGCTCGGTGCCACGGTCGAGCTTCACGGCGAGACCCTGAGCGAGTCGGCACGACACGCCGAGACGTTGGCCAAGCGCGACGGGCTCACCTTCGTCCATCCCTACGACGACGAGCGGGTGATCGCCGGCCAGGGCACCCTGGCGCTCGAGATGCTCGAAGACGCCCCCGACCTGGACGCCCTGGTGATCCCGATCGGCGGCGGCGGCATGGCGGCGGGGATCGCCGTCGCCGCGAAGGCGCTGACACCCGGGATCGAGATCATCGGCGTCCAGGCCCGGCTCTACCCGGCGATGGCGGAGGCGCTGGCCGGAGGAGCGCCGACTTCCGGCGGCGACACGCTGGCCGAAGGCCTCGCCGTCAAGCAGCCAGGCCTGATCACCCGCGAGATCATCCGGGCGAGCGTTGCGGAGATCCTGCTGGTGGGCGAGGCCGAGATCGAGCGCGCGGTCCAGCGCCTGGCCGAAGTCCATAAGGTGGTGGCCGAGGGTGCCGGCGCCGCCGGTGTCGCCGCGATCCTGGCCAACCGCGAGCGCTTCCGCGGACGGCGGATCGCCACCGTCGTCTGCGGCGGCAACATCGACTCCCGCATCCTGGCCTCGGTGCTGATGCGCGGCCTGCTGCGCGACGGCCGGATGGCGCGGCTCCGGGTCGAGCTCTCGGACGCGCCCGGCAACCTCGCCCGGGTCGCCACGCTCATCGCCGAGAGCGGCGGCAACATCGTCGAGTGCTACCACCAGCGCCTTTTCCAGGACGTCCCGATCAAGCACGCCGAGCTCGACGTCGTGGTCGAGACCCGGGATGCCGAGCATGTGCGGGAGATCCTGGAGAGGCTCCGGGCGGCGGGCTTCCCGCCCCGGCTCCTCTCCGACACCACCGAGGCCGGGGCGGTTCTCTAGGCCCGAATCGCTCAAAATAACGCCGGCTCACTTTCCCCGCCCGCCGAAAACCGCCAACATTCTCGGAACGTTCCAGTAATCCCTTGTTGGCCGAGGGAAAAATCCCCAATATCGGCGCGGGGTGGAGCCGAAGGCGCTCGGGCGAGCGAGGGTCCGCATGTTTCCGATTATCGGTTGGATCGTGGTTCTGGGCTCGGTTGCCGGCGGCTATGCCGGCGGCGGCGGCCATTTCGGCGTGCTGTGGCAGCCCTTCGAGTACGTGATCATTCTCGGGTCGTCGGTCGGCGCCTTCATCGTCGCCAACCCCAAGCACGTGCTCGGCGGCACCGCCAAGGGCATCACCTCGGCGCTCAAGGGCCCGACCTACACCAAGGAGCACTATCTCGAGCTGCTCAGCCTGATGTACGCCATCTTCAAGCTGGCGAAGACCAAGGGCATGCTCGCGATCGAGAGCCATGTCGAGCGGCCGGAGGAGAGCTCGCTCTTCCAGCAGTTCCCGAAATTCGCCGCCGACCATCATGCGGTCGAATTCCTCTGCGACTATCTCCGCATGATGACGCTCGGCACCGACAATCCGCACGAGATGGAGACGCTGCTCGACGCCGAGATCGAGACCCATCACACCGAGCAGGCCGCGGTCGCGACCGCGGTCAGGAACATGGGCGACGGCATGCCGGCGCTGGGCATCGTTGCCGCGGTCCTGGGCGTCATTCACACCATGGGCTCGATCACCGAGCCGCCGGAAGTGCTGGGCAAGCTGATCGGCGCGGCGCTGGTCGGCACCTTCTTCGGGGTCATGGCCTCCTACGGCTTCGTCTCCCCGCTCGCCAACACCATCGATCAGACCTCCGCCGCCGACGGCAAGTACTACCAGTGCATGAAGAGCGGCCTACTCGCCCACATGCAGGGCTACGCGCCGGCCGTCTCCGTCGAGTTCGCACGGAAGACGCTGCTCGCCGGCGTCCGCCCGACCTTCTACGAGGTCGAAGAGGCGGTCGCCGCGCTGCCGCCGGTGTGAGGGTCGGATGGACAACCAGCCGACCATCATCAAGAAGATCAAGAAGGGCGGCCACGGCGCTCCGCATGGCGGTGCCTGGAAGGTCGCCTACGCCGACTTCGTCACCGCCATGATGGCCTTCTTCCTGCTCCTGTGGCTGCTGAACGCCACGACCGAAGAGCAGAAGATGGGCATCTCCAACTACTTCGATCCGACCGCTATCTCGCGTTCGGCGAGGTCGGGCTCGGGCGGCGTACTCGGCGGCACCTCGATCACCGTGCCGGGCGCGCTGAAGAGCGCCACGTCGCCGCCGATGATCTCCTCGCCGCTGGTCGCCCGACCGGCCAACGATCCCAGCAAGGACACCAACCCCGAAGGCGAGGAAGCCCAGCGCGGCATCGGCGACGCCCAGGCCGGCGAGCGCGGCTCCGACGCCAAGCAGTTCATCCAGCGCGGCACCGAGATGCGGCGCCCCGCCGGCCAGGCTGGCCAGCCGGGCGAGCCGGGCTCTCCCGGCGACCAGGCCGGGCTCGGCCGCGCCGGCTCCAGCGGCACCGACCAGGGCCAGGTCAGCCAGCAGTCGGATCAGCAGGGCAATCCCGGCCAGCAGTCGACCGGCCAGGGCAATCCCGGCCAGCTCTCCCAGGCGCAGCTCGACAAGATGCTGGCCGATCGCGAGGACCAGAAGCTCCGCGAGGCGGCCGAGCAGGTGAAGCAAGCGATCCAGGACCGCATCGACCTGAAGTCGGTGGCGGAGAACGTGAAGCTGGAGATCACGCCGGAAGGCCTTCGCATCCAGCTCATCGACCAGGACCAGAAGTCGATGTTCCCGCTCGGCAGCGCCAACATGCAGGACTCGGCGCGAAAGCTGATGGAGGAGGTGGAGAAGATCATCGCCCCGCTGCCGAACAAGATCACCATCTCCGGTCACACCGACTCGACGCCGTTCAAGGGCGGCGTCGGCGGCTATTCCAACTGGGAGCTGTCGGCCGACCGCGCCAACGCCAGCCGGCGCGTGCTCGTCGCCAACGGCGTCTCCGACACCCGCCTCCAGCTCGTCGTCGGCAAGGCCGACAAGGATCCGCTCATGCCGAACGACCCGGCGGCCTCGCAGAACCGGCGCATCTCCGTCGTCGTGCTGCGCGAGCAACCCCCACGCCCGGCGGCGGCTCCGACAGCTCCGGTGGCGCCGGCGGTGCCCCGTCAGCAGAGCCAGGCCCAGCCCCTGGTACCGGCGCAGCCGACGGCGCGGCCGTAAAGCGTCGGTCGTGCGGGTCACGCCGCCTCTCGTCCTCCATCGCACGCTCCCGGCTCCCTGCCCGTATCTCCAGGGCCGCATCGAGCAGCGCGTCGTCGTCTCGCTCGACGAGACGCCGGACGGGACCTTCGACCGCCTGAGCCGCACCGGCTTTCGTCGCAGCCACGCCTTCGCCTACCGGCCGGCCTGCCCCGGCTGCAACGCCTGCGTGCCGATCCGGATCCCGGCCTCCACCTTCGCCCCCGACCGGACCCAACGGCGGATCACCCGGCGCAACGCGGATCTGTTCGGCGAGGAGCGGCCGGCGGTCGCCAGCCGCGAGCAATACGCCGTGTTCAAGGCCTATGTCACCGACCGCCACGGCGACGGCGAGATGGCGCAGATGACCTTCGGCGACTACCGCGCGATGATCGAGGATTCGGTCGATGCGACCCGGATGATCGAGCACCGCGACGGCGGCGGCCGGCTGATTGCCGCCATCCTCGCCGACCGCCTGGCCGACGGGCTGTCCGCCGTCTACAGCTTCTTCGATCCCGCCCAGCCGCGCCGGAGCCTGGGCACCCATGTGGTCCTCGACCTGATCGGCCGCGCCGAGGCCGACGGCCTGCCTTTCGTCTATCTCGGCTACTGGATCGCCGAGAGCCGCAAGATGGCCTACAAGAAGCACTTCCGGCCGGCCGAAGTGATGATCGAGGGATCCTGGCGGCCGTTCGCCAAGCCCCCCGGAGGAGAGAGCGGATGAGGCGTCGGGCCTTCCTGAGCGCAGCCAGAGCCGGGATCGCGGCGTCGGCCCTGGCCGGTCCGGCGCTGGCCCAGGGCCGCGTCGAATGGCGCATGGTGACCGCCTGGCCCAAGGACATGCCGGGCCTCGGCACCGGTGCCGAGCGGTTCGCGCGCCGGGTCGGCGAGATGTCCGGGGGCCGGCTGGTGATCCGGGTATATCCGGCCGGCGACCTGGTGGCGCCGCTGCAGGGCTTCGATGCGGTCGCCAACGGCACCGCCGAGATGTCGCACGGTGCCGCCTACCACCATGCCGAGAAGTCGAAGGCCTTCGCCTTCTTCGCCGCCGTTCCCTTCGGCCTTACCGCGGAGGAGCACCTGGCCTGGCTCCGCCATGGCGGCGGACAGAACCTATGGGACGAGCTGGCCCAGCCGTTCGGGGTCAAGCCGATCCTCTGCGGCGCGACCGGCCCCAAGATGGCCGGCTGGTTCCGAAAGGAGATCCGCAAGGCCGACGACGTCAAGGGCCTCACGATCTCCATGGGAGGCTTCGGCGCCCAGGTCATGCAGCGCCTGGGGGCGAAGCCCGTCACCCTGGCAGCCGGCGAGATCGCGGAGGCGCTGCGGGCGAAATCAATCGATGCCGCCGACGGCTTCGGCCCCGCCGCCGACCTCGGCCTCGAGCTGCACAAGTCGGCCCGATTCTACTACTGGCCTGGCGTCCATGAGCCGTCGACGGCGGTCGAGCTCCTGGTGTCGAAGGCCAAGTTCGATGCGCTGTCGGCCGATCTCCGCGCCATCCTCGAAACCGCCGCCGCCGCGGAAAGTGCCGAGATGCTGGCGGAGATGGCGTTCCGTTCGGGACCGGCGCTGCATGTCCTGACCACCCAGAACCGCACCCAGCTGCGGCAGATGCCGCGCGACGTGCTGCTCGCTGCCGGCAATGCCGCCGGTGCCTTGATGCGCGAGCTGGCCGAGGACGCCGACCCTCAGGCGCGCAAGGTCGCGCAGGTCTACCTCGCCCTCCGCCGCGACCTGATCGGCTGGTCGAGGACCGCCGACCAGGGCTACGCCGCCGCCCGCGAGCTCAAATACAGCTACCCTTGAGCGACTAGATCGCGCCGAAGCGGTTGTTGCTGGGGAATCCCCGCGGCGGCAGCCGGCCGGTCTGGCCGCGCTTGCCGATCCACTCGGTGAGATCGGTCTCAGTCCGCGTCTTGCCGCCGGCCTGCTTCCACGACAGCCCTTCCTTCAGCACAAAGGTGACCGCATCCTTGAGACCGCCGTCCTTGAAGCGCTGCAGGATCACGCCGCGCCCGCGCGTCATCACCGGCACTTCCTCCAGCATGAAGACGAGGAGCTTGCGGTTCTCGCCGACGGTGGCGACGGCATCGCCGTCGACCCGCACCGAGAGGACGCCGCGAGCGGTCTCGCCGAGGCTCAAGACCTGCTTGCCGGTGCGGGTCTGCGCCACCACTTCCGATTCCTCGACGACGAAGCCGTGGCCATCGTCGGAAGCGACCAGCAGGCGTCCGCCGTCGGGGCGATGGACCATGAGCTGGACGATCTCGTGCTCGTTCGGCACGTCGATCATCAGCCTGAGCGGCTCGCCGAAGCCGCGCCCGCGCGGCAGCTTGTCGACGGCGAGCGAATAGAAGCGGCCGTTGGAGGCGAAGACCAGGATCTTGTCCGTGGTCTCGCATTTCAGCAAGAAACGCCCGTGGTCGCCGTCCTTGTACTTGATCTCGCTGTCGTCCTCGATGTGGCCCTTGACCGCGCGGATCCAGCCCTTGTCGGAAGACAGCACGGTCCCCGGCTCGCGCTCGACCATCGCCTCCAGCGGCACGTCGACGATCGCCGGCGCATCGGCGATGTCGGTGCGGCGCCGGCCGATCGGGGTCGAGAGGGCGAAGCGCTTCTTCACCTCGCCGATCTCCTCGCCGATCCGCTGCCAGCGCCTGGGCTCCTTCGCCAGGAGGTCGACGAGATCCGCCTTCTCCGCCGACAGCTCCTTGTGCTCCTTGCGGATCTCCAGCTCCTCGAGCTTGCGAAGAGCGCGAAGGCGCATGTTCAGGATCGCCTCGGCCTGGACTTCGGTCAGCTAGAAACGTTTCATCAGGACGGCCTTCGGCTCGTCCTCCTCGCGGATGATGCGGATGACCTCGTCGAGGTTCTTGTAGGCGATCAGGTATCCGGCGAGGATCTCAAGGCGCCGGTCGATCTTGTCGAGCCGGTTCTGCGTGCGGCGCGTGAGCACCACGTGGCGGTGATCCAGAAACGCTCGGAGCGTCGCCCTCAAGTCGAGGACGCGCGGCGTGCCGTCGGCATCGAGGACATTGAGGTTGAGCGGGACGCGGACTTCGAGATCGGTCTGGCGGAACAGGGATTCCATCAGCATCTCGGGCTCGACCGTCCGCGCCTTGGGCTCGAGCACGAGCCTGACCGCCTCGGTCGACTCGTCGCGCACATCGGCGAGCAGCGTCAGCTTCTTCTCGGCCAGCAGCTCGGCCATCTTCTCGATCTGGCGCGTCTTCTGCACCTGATAGGGGATCTCCGTCACCACCACCTGGTACTGACCGTGGCTCAGCTTCTCGACGACCCAGCGGGCGCGCAGCCGAAAGCTGCCGCGGCCGGTCCGGTAGGCTTCGGCGATGCTCGCCTGCGGCTCCACCAGCACAGGTACCAGTCCGTTTTCGGTAATGGCAAGAATACTGGCAATGTAAGTGTTTGCCGGAACCAATACCTCGTCGCCCTCGGCAATTCGCCCCAGAAGCTTCCAGGCACGCAACGTC
>SXGS01445096.1_pt1 | contig 10065 bp, 4 predicted proteins | sample 3174681 | NCBI WGS metagenome assembly SXGS01 (sample SAMN11356861, study PRJNA531348) | freshwater metagenome | isolation source: freshwater sample F1-80 | place: China: Fuxian Lake, Yuxi | collected 2017-12-25
CGCTGGCGGGGCGATTGGCGGGTTGTTCGTGGCCATTTTCGCGACGCGATTCTTTCAAGGGTATTGGGAATATCACATCAGCCTCGTTGGCTGCTGTGCGATGACGTTGATTGCTTGGTGCGTGAATCGAGTTTGGCAGAAACCTTCGCCGCCTTCGTTCTGGATTTGGTCGATCGTGGTTGTGCTTCAGGCCTCTTCAGTGGCGTACTTTCTTCATGGGCTGGTGAACAATGGAACCGACTCGCTGAACGTCACGATTTACTTCGGAGTTTACTTGTTGATCCAGTTTTTTGGATTGGGGATTACTTCGGCACTACAAAATCGACACGGCTTTTTGTATTTCGTGTGGTTCGTTTTGATGTTGGTGCAGATCGCTTGGTTAGCGGGCTACGCGAATTGGCGATTTCCAGATTTAATGTCGCGGCACTACGGCGAGATCGTATTGGGGGCTTCGTTGCCAGCTTTGATTGGAAACCTGCTGCTGTGTATCGTTGATTTCCTGCCAGCCGCAGGGCGACGTACATTGATGACGATTTCGCTTTGGACCATGGCCGGGCTGGGATTGATTGGATTGTGGCACCATGATCTTCTGGCGCCTTGGCAAGTTTTTACGATCGCTGGAGCTTGCCTGGCCGCGCTGTTGATCGAAGGCACGTTTGCATCGCAGGCTTCGTTCTGGATCTGGTCGATTGTAGTTATTCTTCAGGCTGCGGCTGTGGCTTACTTCATTCATGGACCTGTCAGCGACGGAACAAGCGCGCAGAACGTGAAGATTTTCTTCGAAGTTTACTTGTTAATCCAGTGTTTAGGATTGGCGATTACGTCGGCGCTGCACAGTCGCCACGGCAAGTTATATTTTGTGTGGCCTGCATTAATGATTTTGCAGATCGTTTGGTTAGCAGGCTTTGCTGCGTGGCGATTTTCAGAATCGATGTCGAGTTGGCACTACGGCGATATCGTATTCGGCGTTTCGTTACCGGTATTGATTGGTAGCATCGTGCTCTGGGCGATCGATTTCCTGCCTGCCGCAGCGCGACGATGCTCGATGATGATCGCGTTTGGGTTCGTCGCGGCGCTTGGATTGTTTGGTTTGTGGTACCGGGAGTTCCTGGCCCCTTGGCAAGTTTTTTCGATCGCCGGAGCTTGTCTGATTGTCCTGGTGATCTCAGGAATAATCGAACAATTTCGAGGATCCAGCAAGCCATCGTTGGGGTTCTTTGTGTGGATACCTGCCGCGACAATGTTAGTGTTGGCAGCAATCCACCTGCGCGAAGTTGTCATGGCTGATCACCACGATATAGTTCATCTGTCGCGCAATTTTTATGGAGTCTTGCGCGTGCGACACGAAGAATCAGATGGCCCCGATGGACAACTCGTTGGTCGCAAAGTGCTGACGCACGGTCAAATTCAGCATGGCCTCCAATACGAACATGAATATTGGGGCAGAAGACCAACAACCTACTACGGCCTAGAAAGTGGCTTTGGTTTGGCAATGCGCCTGAGCCGCGAGAAAGCAACTGCCGAGGAGCGTAAGTTGAGGGTCGGTGTGGTTGGGCTGGGCACAGGCACCACAGCCGCGTACGGTGAACCGGGCGAGTACTTTCGTTTTTACGATATCAATGCCGCAGTGCTTGCTCTGTCGGTTAACAACGTCTTTACTTATCTGCGCGAATCGCAAGCGAAATCAGAAGTCGTGCTGGGTGATGCACGCATCGTGATGGAACGAGAATTGGCCGCCGATCAAAGTCAGCAATTCGATGTATTGGCGATCGATGCGTTCAGCAGCGATGCAATTCCTGTTCATTTGCTGACGACGCAGTGCGCCGACATCTATGCTAAACAACTTCGTCCCGGTGGCATATTAGCGGTGCATATTTCCAATCGTTTTCTCGATCTGAACCCGATCAGTCGCGGCATGGCCGAGCACATGGGATGGACGGCATTGCAGATCGAGAATGACGACGATCGCTCGGCGGGTGTTTATACTTCAACCTGGATACTTTTGACGAATAACGCCAACTTTATCAATGATGCTCGTATCCAATCTGCCGTGACACCCTGGAAAGAGGACGAACGAACATTGCTGTGGACCGACGACTATTCGGGGCTGTGGCAAGTATTGTCGTTCTGAACAATGTGAAATCAATTCGATCGAGCCAAATCGCGGCGCGATATCGACTGCGACTTTCGTCCGACTGGTGCGATTGGTTTGACCGTGCCAGCACTCAACAGCCGTTGATGGGGCAGTTTCGCTGGCCGATTAATCAGGATTCACTGTTGGCCGATTTCCCAAGCGAACTGTGGGCCGGTTTCATGCTCCCCGATACTCTGCCGGTCGTTGGCAATGACTACGGGGATTGGTTGTGTTTACGAGTGGCAGCCGACGATACAATCTCCGAAGTCGTTCACTGGCAACATGGTGGCGGAGACTGGGTGCCTTATGGACGCAACTTGGCAGAAGCGTTGTTGCTGGACTGTGTATGTGTCGCCCGCCCCTACTTGGGATACGGCAGTAGGACAGGCCAGCAAGAATTCAATCCAGCGCTAACCATTCCGCTGAGCAACCAGCTCGACGTAGATACGTTTATTCAGTGGAATGCCTCGGCGCTGGGTTCATCAGTTAACCAAGTTGGCGAAATTTTGAGTTTTGCTCGCCAGGGCAAATTCGAGAGTGCTCTAGATCACTTGCTCGCTCACGATTGGGCGGCTGATGCGGCGACAATCGAGCGGATTTTGTGCTACTTGCAGCGGCAGTCATCGAAACTGGCCGACACGCGCATCGCCCGTTCTCTCGGAATCAATTGGGAGCCCGACTACAACAAATGGTTGTTTGACCTCAGCCAAGTCCCCGCGGATAGTTGGCAAGCGATTTGCCAAATTGCAACGAGCTTGGACGATGCGTGGCACCCCGTTTCCCAGATGATCCAGGAATGGGATCAGGCCGCCAATCTAGCGCTCCGCAGATTGCACGTGAGGTCCGATTTGGGATGGGCCTTTGATATTGTCGGCTGGAACCAATTGCGTGACGGCCGCGTCGACGACGCGGCGCAAACATTCTTTGACGGCCGGTTCGCTTCTGCATTTACCGACCAGTCCGTGCGTTTGCGCAGCCACTGGTTTGATAGTCAATTTGCCAAGTTCTGTTCGGCTCAGCTCTGGAGTTTGCGAGAGAGCCGCTCGATTCTATGGCGCGATGACAGTTACCTGAACGTGCTCTGGCAAACTCAACCTGACATGCTCAGTCATAACGTGTGTCAGTTTTGGCTCACCCGCGCTCGTCGCGAATTGGCCGAGGGTGACTTGGCCAGCGCCTACAAGTCGTTTTATCGCGCTGGCTGGGACCTGGGAGCCGATCGACTGAGCACATATGTCGAGATTCTCCAAGGACTGATCGAAACCGCCAACCGCGCCGGATGGCAAGCTCGCGCCGAAGTTGCACTAACGCATCTCGCAGCCTTATCACAAAAACTCACCCGCCGTCGCAACGAGAGCGAGTAAACGCGTTGGCAATACGATGCGCTTTGCTGGTGGAGCCACAGAAGTACACGGAATGAACACGGAATATGTCAGCTTCTCGGCAGGTCGGGGCTGCGGGGAAAGCGTGGCGAACATTTAAAGGATTAGATTCTGCGGTGATCGAAGAGAGAGCCTGGAGGAGGAGAGGCAATCTAAGGGGAGAGAGCTGGCATCCCCGTTGCCTGGATTGCTTGCAACTTACTCCGTGCGCAGACCTGCCAAGACGTTTTGCTTCAGTGCCGACCGAATTGCGACTAGACCGGCGAGTGTGCCGATCACAAAAACAATTGCCAGCATCCCAATTGGCTGTGCGACTGACATTTGTGGACCTGTTTCTAGCACGTAAGGAACGACGGCAATCATGGCAGCGACTATTCCTACGAGCATACCTCCGGAGAGCAACAGCGTTGTTTCTAATAACAGCAGTTTAGAAATCTGTCGCCCGGAAAAGCCGACCGCGCGCATCAACGCTAATTCACGACGACGTTCCAATACGCTGCGCAATTGTACGATCGCTAGGCCAAATGTCCCAAGCAACAATCCCAACGCGCCGAGCGACTGAAATGCGCTGATATACGTGTTCTGCACTGCCAACAGTCGGCTGAGCACTTCTTGGCTGGAAACAATGTCAAGCCCTTGGTCGCTCCAGCCTGTTTCCAATGTCTTGACGATCTCTTGTCGATTCTCGCCGAAAGTATTGATCAAGTAATAACGATATCCGTTCAAGTTGGGAAAGGCCGTATGAAAATTCTGCTCGCCAATCATCAGCTTGCCTTGCAAAATGCTGCCTGCAAGCAACCCCACGGTCTTGAAATGAAGCGTTCGGTTGTCGAATTCGAACTTCGATATCGCACCGATCGAACCTCCCTGTTTCAGGCTCCACATTGCGGTATTTTGATCGATGACCACTGGTATCGGAGCTTCAAAAGTACCCGGTGCGATCACCGCCAAATGTTTCCAGGGGAGGCTATCGCCGGGAACTCGCCCTGCCCATTGAAACGCTTGCGATTGTGGCATAGACGCCTGCTGTCGTTCAAAGGCTGGAGGTATGCCAAGCACTGTCGGTTGTTCCGGCTTGAACAAGTTGTTGCAACTAGCATCGTCGCCAGGCCGACTGCGCAGTGCAACGATCGTCGCCTTCTTCAACGCTCCCTCGCGCTCTCCGAGCGCTTCAGCACGCACTTCACCGGAGCCGATATTGACAAAGATCGGCAACGACATTTCACCTATCAAGTCGAATCCGCCGTAACCTTTTGGGCTGGCGGTAATCTGAAAAACACTCATTGATGAAATCAGGAAACTGGCCACGGCCAGCAAGCCCACCGATAACATACTGCGCAAGGGATTGCGGCAAATCGCCAGCCAAGCAACTTGCCTTAAGCCTCCCACCGCTTGATGCACATTGGCGCCGATGCGAGGAAAAGCGAACCATTCGCGCAGTAGTACCAAGCTGGAGATCAGCAACAGCATTCCTGACCCGAAAAAACTTCCGGCGCGGACCATTCCGCTCTGGCCGCTGCCTAGAAAAATCAAACCCAGCGCCGCGAGTACGCAAATGCCACAGGTCGACATTGCCAATTTTCCAATCTCGCGTTTGGTCAACATGTCGGTATCCCATTTGCCGCGCAACAACAACAAAGCTTGCTTCTGACTGAGCCGCCTCAGCGACCAATAGATGGCCAGCAGGCTGGTCAGCGCACCGATCGCGGCGCCAACGCAGAGGCTGGTCGGCGTAAAACTGAATCGTAGAAATGGAACCGTGATCGCGCCCAGCCACCAAGTCTCCAATCCAAGAATCATTAGTTTCGCGTAACCGATTCCCACAACTACGCCTAGCGCAGCTCCGCTCAAGCATATTGGCAGCGCTTCGCAGAGCAATAATCGGCGTATCTGGCCGTGTGTAAAGCCCTGCGCGAGCAGCACGCCCCACTGAGCTGCACGTTGCTCGATTCCCAATCGAAATAGCAGTGTCACCAGAAGAATCGCGGAGACAATCACAAAGAAGCTGAGCGAGAGGAACAATCCATCGAACGGTGTCGTCCCAGATGCCGCCATGATTTGCTGTTGGCGAATGGGTTGAAACTGCATTCCGAATCCCGGCTTGGCGGTCAACATCGCCGCAGTAGCGGTGCGAACTAATTCTGATTCGTCAGTCGTTTCATCCGCGTTAACGCGGATGGCAGTGGTCGTGCCAAAGCGGCTGCCAAATAAACTCTCCGCAGTCGACAAAGGCAAAAAGAGTTTTGGAGTCAGCCGATGATTCTCCCAGTATAAATCATCGTCCTTGGTAATTTTCTCGTCCTTGAGATCGAACGGCAAATCCCAATCGTTGATTGAGTCTTGATCGGTAACACCAGGTACCTGCGGTGTCAAATGTGGATCGTTAAATACAGTTGGACGAACTTCGAACACTGCTGGACGATCTCCGTCATACTTAGTCACTGGCTCAACGATAGGAACAATGCCCAACACATACAGTTCCACCGAAGTTTCCACTTCTCTCCCATCGACAGTTTCCGGATGAAAGTAATGAACTCGCAGCATAGTGCCGGGAATGATCTTTAACCGTTCGGCCAACCATGAATTCACCCAGCACACGCGCCTCCGGATTTCGGCTGGACGTTCCGTGGTAAATGACGCAAGCGGCAACGCAGTTTCTTCAGGTACGCCAACGACAATGGAATACGGGACCTCCAAACTCGCCTTCACTTCTCCAACAACTGAAATAAAGTTCGCCAAGTAAGTCATCGTACGCATGCCGCTATGTCCCAGCGCACCCATCAGTGCATTGACAGTTCCGTCATCAAGCACTAGCTGGTCACTGGAGAACTGATAGTAGTCGAACACAACCTCAGAAGGTTCCAGCGAAGGGAGTTTTTTCTCTCCAATGTCGGCCTCTGGAAAAACACGACGATGTCGTTTCAGTTGAACACCATAATCTGTTAGTTCGGGTTGGAATTCGCGATTCAAACGATCGCATAGGTCCGCCGCGCTAGCTTTGCCTGAGGGGCGGTTGCCATTCTCGGTGAACACCAGCGCTCCGTTGGCTTTCTGTTTGGCATTGAGCGAATCTTGCAAAGCGGCGATCGGCAAGAAAACGTTACGCGGCAGGCTTTGACCTACTCGTACACTGAGACCTCCCAGGCCAGCGTCGGGTAGGATCGCAACCACCTTCTGCCGCGGCAGGCCGATAGAAGACTCGTCGCGTCGCCCCAGCGGACTGTCGGCTGGGACCGCCGCTACTGTCGGCAAACGCAGAGTAACTTCGTCGCCAATCTTTACTCCTAAGTCGTTGGCCAGAGCCTGATTCAAGACGATCTGGTCGATATCCAATTTAGTAAACAGCCGCGTGATCTCTTCGCCGGTACTGTACATCCAAAAATCATCTTTGACCCCGAACGCTTGTACCTGACCAGCGCGAACGAAATTCTCGCCATCGCTTCGTTCGACCGAAACGCTTGGGAGCATGATGATGGGTGTCGCGCGAGCGTGGGAACTCTGTGCGGCTTGATTCACGGCAAGGACTAAATCTTCGTTGAAAAAGTTCCTTGCAAACATCGCGCATTCGATATTGCCCAATCGCTCGATCACTAGCGCTCGCAAGCTACCACGCACGCTGTCACCGACAACCAATGCACCCACGATGACCGCAGTTGCGGCTGCGATGCCTCCAGCTAGGGCGGCATGCATTAATCGAAAGTAGCTCAACGACCTGAGCACCAATGTAAAAATGCCGGGACTCCCCATCGATAATTCCTCGCATTGGGATTTCGAGTAAACCAGTCGAAACTTGGTCGCAATTGTTAACGCGCATGTTGGTTCGAGGTGCAAACCACGACCATTCTTTCGGCCGAATTACCGAATTACGACCAGGTGTCGATTCTCGATTCGCACACATCGCTGAGCCTGTTCCGCCAGCCAGTCACTGTGCGTTACCAGAATCAGCATTGCCTGTTCGCGTTTCGGCAAATCGAACAACATACGTGCCACCGATTGGGTGTTCGTTGCGTCCAGGTTTCCAGTCGGCTCATCCGCCAGAACTAGTTTGGGATGGTTGAGCAGCGCTCTTGCGATTGCAACTCGTTGCCGTTCTCCACCACTGAGCTGACTGGGTAAGTGCAATTCGCGCTGTGCAAGACCGACCTCTTGGATCAACTGTTGGGCTCGTTGACGAACTTTCTCCGACGGTCTGCCCTGCGCAATCGCTGGGAGCAAAACGTTTTCAGCAACCGTCAATTGAGGCATTAAATGATGATCTTGAAAAATGAAGCCGATCGTCCGGTTGCGAAAGGCAGCGAGTTTAATTGGCGACAGCTCAAACGGATTAACGCCAGCCACCTCGACCGTTCCGGAAGTGGGCGAGTCCAATGTCCCAAGAATGTGCAACAAAGTCGACTTGCCAGACCCGCTCGGTCCAACGATTGCCAAGTCCTCGCCAGCGGACATTTCTAGATCGATGCCATCTAAAACAGTCAGCAATTCTGCCGCGGATATAAACTGCTTGTGTAGGCCAGAAACTCGCAGTGTTGACATTCAGCATTCCGACAAAAACAAAGTAGCCCTAACCGCGAACACAAGTTATTCTCACTTCACGGTAGGTGAGACAGATTGAACAAGCTCGCACGATGTCGCGATTAAGGCAACTCGCGAATTCGCAACTTGCGGAATACTATCGGCGAGCCTTCGCTCTCCAAGCACAGAAATCCCTTGGCCGGATCGCACTGAGTACCACCGGAAACTTCTTCGCCATTGACCCACAACCGTACTTCACCGTTGATCGCACGAATGTAGTATTGGTTCCACTGACCATGCCCATTGGCAAGATGTTTGCGAGGAAAACTCCGGCTGCCATTGGGAGATAACGGTGGAAATGGAGTCATCTTCACTCCCACAGCAAAAACGTCCCCGTTGGTTCCGAACCAATCGGTTCGACCTCCTTTTTGCTTGACACGCTCGGTATATCCATGGTCGAGGATCTGCACTTCCACGCCGTTGGGCAAGCCCGGCTTGCCTGCGTCGGTCAATTTCTCAATCGATTCAGGTGTGACCCACACAAACACGCCGGAATTGCCCGCCGATTTTTCATGCATCCACTCAACGACCAACTCCATGTTCTGGTACTCTTTAGCGGTACGCAGGACGCTGACCGGCATGCCTGTGCAATGCAGCACTCCCTCGCGCCACTGCCAAGTATCCGGCGCGCTATTGACGTGGGCAAAGTCGTCTTTTCCTAGGCTTTTCCAACCGGGTGCCTCGTCATCGACTTTTGCGCGAACGGGTTTTTGCGCGATTGAACACACAGTCAAGCAGTAGCAACTTAGTATCGCTTGAGAAATCAGTGTCAGGCACCTTTTTTGCACAGCACCCGCAGGGCGAGTTCCTCGCAAAAAGTGCCTGACACTAATTTCTCGGCTATTGCTTACCAATATTCCACTGGCAGCAATTCGACGTATCGAACGGTTCATGCTAAATACCTTTACAACAAGTTCTCAAGACTGGAGTCCCATATGACAACAACCGTCGGCAAGCGTCAATAACCAGTCCCTAGATTAAGCCTGCCCAGTTTTGTGGATCGACAAGTGGATCGTCGTTCATAGCCAGCGGAGTCAATCGCTGCAACAAATCTACCTTCAGGCTTCCTCGATTGGCATTGGTAACATTTGCCTCCAGCTCGTCGATCGACTTCACTCCGATGACCACCGAGGCTATGTCAGGGATCGACAAACAAAACCTCAACGCCAACTCTGACAAACTCTGTACGTCATCGTTCGCTAATTCGAATGCCTTTCTAGCACGATCTCGTACCGGCCACAACTGTTTTGGAACCGTATCGTGCTCGTCGGTTAGGATGCCTCGCAAAAAAGCAGATCGGATGAAGACTCCTGTTCCAGTTTTGTTCGCTGTCGCAAAAACTTGGCGTTCCATGCGTCTGTCCAAAAAATTGTAGGGTACCTGCAGGGTGGAAATAGATTGGTGCCGTAGAGCGTTCAACGGCGTTTCTTCCCCGTAACAACTGGCACCGGCAAATCGAATTTTACCAGTTCGACAAATTCGCTCGAGTGCTTCACATGTCTCCGCTCGCTGCATATGCTCGACTTTTGTATTATGGATCATCAACATGTCGATGCTATCCAACTGTAGGGCGCGCAGACTTTCGTCGACCGATTGAGAGATCTCTTGGAACAGTTGATCGGCGTCGGCTGACACTGCAGAATCGGATAGAAATACTTTGCTGCAAATGATGGGTTTGTCCACAGTCATTTTCAAGGCCTCGCCTAGAACGGATTCTGCGTCTCCGTACTTGCGAGCCGTGTCGATGACGTTGATTCCTAAATCCAGCGCTCGATGGACCAAGCGAATACAATCGGATTTGGTTGGTCGCGTGTAATGCTGAGTTCCTTTGAATCCGTAATCCATACCGATTTCAACTGTTCCCAACGCAAGGCCAGAAACTTCCAAGCCAGTTTTGCCCAATGGCCTTACTTCCATCAATGTCGCTCCGCCGATATCAATTGTTACGCGAGCGGCAGATGGGTATTCACCAATACA
>SXGS01597301.1_pt1 | contig 10060 bp, 8 predicted proteins | sample 3174681 | NCBI WGS metagenome assembly SXGS01 (sample SAMN11356861, study PRJNA531348) | freshwater metagenome | isolation source: freshwater sample F1-80 | place: China: Fuxian Lake, Yuxi | collected 2017-12-25
CGGCGTGGACCGTGCCCGGCGCCACCACCAGGTGGGCGTCGCGCAGGGCGTCGAGCTCGCCGAAGCGCTTGCTGGCCCGGATCGAAAGCGCGCTCATTGCGACGGCACCTGGATGCGGCCGGCGACCACATCGGCGGCGAGCGCGCGCGCCCGCGTCACGACGTCGGCCGGCAAGAGCCGGGCGTTGTCCGGGTTGGCCACGAAGCCGACGCCGTCCTCGGCCAGGCCCAGCTCGCGCAGCCCGCCCTCGAACGTCCCGGCCACCACCTCGCCGACCACGGCATGCACCGCGACGTCGACCCGCTTGATCATGCTGGTCAGGACGCAGCACGGCGCCTCGTGGAACTGATCGGAGTCGACGCCGATGGCCAGCTTGCCGCGGGCCCGGGCCGCGCCGATCACGCCGGCGCCGGTCTTGCCGGACGCGTGATAGATGATGTCGGCGCCACGATCGAACTGGGCGGTGGCCAGCTCCTGGCCCAGCGTGGGATCGGCGAAGGCCTTGGGCTCGGTGCCGGCGTACGCGCCGAGGACCTGGCAGGTCGGACACACGTGGCGCACACCGGCGGCGTAGCCGGCCTCGAACTTGCGGATGAGCGGGATCTTCATGCCGCCGACAAAGCCGACCACCTTGCTCCTGGTGGTCATGCCGGCGATCGCGCCGACCACGAAGCTCCCCTCGTGCTCGCGGAAGCGCAGCCCGGCCAGGTTGGGCGGCATGACCGCGCCCTCGGTGGGCGAGTAGTCGACGCCGGCGAAGGCGACGTCGGGGAAGAGCCGGGCCATCTTCTCGAGGTCAGCTGAGAAGATGAAGCCGACCCCGATCACCAGGTCGACCTTGCGCTTGGCGAGCTGGCGGAGCGCCGCCTCGCGATCGGCGCCGTCGGAGGGCTCGATGGTGAGGACGCGGATGTCGTAGTCGCGCTTCGCCCATTCCAGGCCGCGCCAGGCCGCGTCGTTGAACGAGCGGTCGTCCTTGCCGCCCACATCGAAGACCAGGCCGACGGTGACCCGGGCCCGCTCGACCTCGACGCGCTCGGGCGCCAGCGCATGGCCGACGGCGACCAGCGCGACGTTGGCCGCGACCAGACCGCCGAGGAGCCGCGCGGAACCCACGCGCCGACGTTAGCTCGATTGGGCGTGCTACGCGGGCTTGCGGCCGATGAAGTCGATGCTGGTGATCGCCAGCTGCGCCTCATTGTACCGGCCGAAGCGCGGGTGGACCTCGATCTCGGCGAGCTGGGCCAGCCGGGTCGGGTGCGGCCGCGAGGTGTCGAGCTCGATGGCGAAGCCGGCCTTCCTGGCCATGTCGATGAAGTCGTTCGAGCGCAGCCGGTTCTGGTAGAGGAAACGGTTGTTCCACTTCTCCCACTCGTGGTCGGAGTAGCGCAGGTAGTTGAGCTGGTTGATCGAGCGGTCGACGTAGGCGTAGTGGTCGCCGCAGTTGACCGAGTGGAAGACCACGCCGCCGGGCCGCAGGATTCGTCTGGCCTCGTCGAGGCAGCGGTCGATGATCTCGCCGGGCACGTGCTCGAGCACGCTGTTGGAGAAGACGACGTCGACCGTGCCGTCGGGCAGACCGGTCGCCGACGCGTCGCCGGGGGCGCGGTAGCGCACCACGCCGCCAGTCGCCTCCTCGATGGTGGCGCCGCGGCGCAGGGCGCCCATGAGCTCCCGGTAGGCCGCGCGCACGTCGACCTCGGGCCGCCCCGACTCCTCGGCGATGAGCGGCACCCGGCTGTCGAGCAACGCCGCCGCCTCGAGGGTCAGGTCCTTGCGCAGGTAGCGGTTGAGATCGATGGTGTCGACCCGCGCCGCCCCGCCCAGGTGGAGGCACATCGGGAAGGTCGGGTACCAGCCCGTGCCCATCTCGACGAATCGCGTGCCGGCGAGCGGAAGCTTGGCGTCGCGCAGGTGGCCGGCCATGAGCCGCCAGTCCTCGATCTTGGCCTCCAGCTCCTTGGCCAGGTGACGCAACGCTCCCAGGTGGCGCTGCAGCCGGAAATGGAGCTGGTCCCCGGCGGGGACCACGCCGAGGACCTTCTGGATCGCACCCTTCATTCGCCAGTTCATGTGCTAGTTTCCATGTCTCAAGAGAGGAGAGAGAAATGGGAATTCTCGATTTCGTCAAGGGTGGCGTCAAGGAGATGGCCATCGCCCGTCCCGACGAGGCGAAGGACCACTGGGTCTACAAGCACCCCGATCAGACCATCCCCTGGAAGGCCCAGCTCACGGTCGACCAGGACGAGATCGCCATGTTCTTCAAGAACGGGCAGTACGTCGGCAGCCTCTCTGCCGGCCGTCACACCCTCGATGGCAACAACATCCCGTTCCTCGGCCAGCTGGTCGACAAGTTCACCGGCGGCAACGTCTTCATCTCCGAGGTGTTCTTCGTCAACACCCGCGAGCACCCGTCGATCAAGTTCGGCACCTCGGTCGGTGACATCCCCGATCCCCAGACCGGCCTGCGCGTGCGCCTGATGGTCCACGGCGAGTTTTCGGCCAAGGTCTTCGACCCGATGAAGTTCGTCATCGGCCTGGTCGGCCAGCGCGCCACCACCAACGATGCGTTCATCGGCTGGTTCAAGAGCCAGGTCCAGAAGGTCATCAAGGACCACATCGCCGAGCTGATCGTGAAGCAGAACTGGCCGGTGATGAAGGTGTCCTCGGGCGCCTACACCAGCGAGATCGAGGAATTCACGGTCGGCAACCTGCGCAAGCACATCGAGAGCTACGGCGTCGAGGTCATCCGCTTCGGCGACTTCACGATCTCGATGGACCCGGCCGACCGCGATCGCCTCGACAAGCTGGTCGAGCGCGCCGCCTACGTCAACATGGCCGGCGGCTACCAGCAGATGGCGCAAGCCGAGATGATGCTCGGCGCGGCCAAGGGCATGGAGAAGGGCGGCGGCAGCCCGGCGCTCGAAGGCGCCGGTATCGGTATGGGCTTCGCCATGGCCGGCCAGATGATGAACCAGATGAATCAGGGTGCCCGGCCCGCCGGCGCGCCCGCCCCGGCCGAGAGCAAGGACCAGATCATGACCATGCTCAAGCAGCTCGGCGAGCTCAAGGCCGCCGGCGTGCTGACCGAGCAGGAGTTCGATCTCAAGAAGAAAGAGCTCCTCGCCAAGCTCTGACGATGTGCTGCTGCGGGGGCGACGGCTGCGGAGGCCGCTGGCTTCGTCCGAGGGTCTCCTCCTCGTCCTCACGTACCGACGTACGCTCCGGCTCGGCCTCCGCCCCACGTCCTCGACATCGGCCTCCTCGCTCGTCGCGGGAAGACCACGCACGGTGCGACTCCGCTCAGGAGGCGCGGCGCGCGGGCAGTGGCGACTGCTGATCGATCAGCGCGACCAGATCTGAATCGAGGTGGGAGGCGTCGACGCGCGCAGTCACAGCTGACAGCGCACCTGCGAGCGTGGTGACACGCTCCTCGGTCGAGGCGCGCTTGTCGATGATCACGCGGTACTCGGTCTTCACCCGGCACAGCCCGCCCCGTGATGCTCCCGCCGACGCGGCGAGCAGCTCGTACGAGACCTTGACCCCCAGCTGGGTCGCGGCGTCCTCGAGCTTCGACAACATCACGTCCGGCTTCATCGGACGTTCACGCTACCAGCCTCGATCCACGGGGCCAACTTATTGACGTGTATATCTAGGCACCCGAGATCACTCCTGATCACTTCGGGCCACAGATCTACGACGGAGATCTGGCCCAGGAAGCGCGGGCGATCACCTCGGGCCAGGTCGTTTGCTCTGAACGACCGAAGTGCCGCCGCTGGAGGTCTTGCCGCGACGAGCGAGGAAGCCTGCCAGCGAGGCGCCGGGGCGGAGGCCGAGCCGGAGCGTACGTCGGTACGTGAGGACGAGGAGGGGACCCGGCAACGAAGCTGGCGGGCTCCGCAGCCGTCGCCCCCGCTGCAGCACAGCTCTACGACGGAGATCTGGGCAGGGTGACCAGGAACCTGGCGCCACCCTCGGGCGCCTTGCCGACGCCGATCGATCCCCGGTGCTGCTCGATGATGTTCTTGACGATGGGCAGGCCCAGGCCGGTGCCCTTGCCGTCGGTCTTGGTGGTGTAGAAGGGCTCGAAGATGCGGGCCTGGTCGTCCTGAGACACACCGGGCCCCGAGTCGTCGACCATGACCTGGACGGTGTCGTTGGGCCCGGTGCGCGTGCGTACCGTGACCGTCCCCCCGGCGGCCTCGACGGCGTGGGCGGCGTTGGTCAGGAGGTTGATCAGCACCTGCTCGAGCTGGCCCGGGATCGCTGGCACCGGCGGCAAGGCCGGATCGAGCTCGAGGCTGACCTGGATGCCGTTTCGATCGAAGAGGTGCTCGCAGAACGACAGCGACTGGCGGACCACCGCGTTGACGTCGACCACGTCGATCTCGTCGCCGACCGGCTTGGCGTACTGCACCAGCTCGCGCGCGAAGCGCAGGATGCGCTGGGCGCTCTGGCCGATGCGGGCCAGCTTCTCGACGTCGGCGGCCTCGCCGCCGCCGCGCTCGGCCTTGCGGAGCAGGAACTCGGCGTAGACCGAGATCGAGGTGAGCGGGTTATTGAGCTCGTGGACCACGCCGGCGGCGAGCTGACCGAGCGTGGCCAGGCGCTCGGCCTGGATGACCTGATCCTGGAGCTCGCGCAACCGGGTCTGGTCCTGGCCGATCGCGACCACCGCCTCGGCGGTGGGCTGCTCGCCGAGCACGCGATCCTGGCCGATCGCGGCCAGGCTCCACACCGTGCGCACGCGGCCGCGGTGGCGCGAGTTGATCATCGCCTCGACCGCGTCCTGGGTGTGGCCGCGCATCGCCGCCGCGAACACCGGCGTGAGCCGAGCCCGCTGATCGTCGGGGAGCAGATCGCGCAGGTCCTGGCCCACCACCTCGTCGCGGCGGTAGCCGGTGAGCTCGAGCAGCGCGCGGTTGCACACCGTCACCCGCCAGCTGCGATCGACGCCGATGATGAGGGCGTTGGCGTGCTCGATGAGCCGGGTCTGGAAGTCGCGCAGGCCCTGGGCGTCGCGCCACAGGCGCTGGTTGCGCAGCGCCAGCGCGAGCTGGTTGGCGACCGGCAGCACCAGCGGCTCGTCGTCGGTCGACTGATCCTGGCCCAGCGCGTAGCCGATGTCGAGGACGCCGTAGAGCTCGCCCGACGCCACCAGCGGCACGGTGAAGCCGGCGGCCACGTGCGAGAACGGCGAGTCCCAGCGGCTGTCGAGGCGCAGGCGGGCCGAGGCCGCCACCGCGGTCTTCATCCGCGTCTTCTGCACCGACGACTCCTTGATGGTCACGCGATCCGACTCGAGGCCAGGCCGCAGGTCGCCGCCCAGCGAGTAGACCCGGGCCGGCTCGCGGGTGCGCGGATCGAGCACGCGCATGGCGATGCGGCGGGCCGGGAACAACCGCGCCAGCGTGGTGAGGAAGCGATCGGAGAGCTCGCTCTCGGTCAGCTCGAGGTGGAGCTCGCGGCCGAGCTCGACCATCGCCGAGGCGACGTCGCCGAGATCGGGCATGGGCGGAGTGAGGGGGCTCATCGCTTCGGGCTCTTGACCACGCGCGTGGCCTCCTCCCCGGGTTGGCTATTCTCATCGGGCGCTGCCGGATCGTCGACCAGCTCGCCGACCAGCTCGCCGCCGTCGAGCAGGGCCTGGATGTCGGCGGAGGGCCGTAGCGACGAGAACTCGCGGGTGCGGCTTCCGTCGATGCTCTCGTCGCCGGAGCCGGTCGAGCTGGTCGTGCCCGAGATCTCGCCCGGGACCTCGCCGGTGAACGAAGGCATGTCGCCGGCGGTCGAGCGATCGAGATCGAGGATCGACGCGCCGCCCACATAAGGCATGGTCTCGTACTTGGTGATGCGGCCGATCTTCTTGACGATGTCGGCCATGCGCTCGGCCTGCTCGCGGATCACGCCGACCGCGCGCAGGTGCTGGGCGTCGGCCGGGCTCTGGCGCTGGATGAGCTGGGCGTAGCCGAGGATCGAGGTCAGCGGCTGGTTGAGCTCGTGGGCGGCGGCGCCGGCCAGCTCGGCGACCAGGGCCTGCTTCTCGGTGATCTGCAGCTTCTCCTGGGCTTGCAGGAGCCGCTGCTCGATGCGGATGCGATCGCGGAGGTCGCTGAAGATACCGACGGTGGCGACCTCGCGGCCGTTCTCGTAGATGATCGACGCGGTCATGTTGACCGGCACCAGCGCGCCGCCCTTGGCGCGGATCTCGCGCCGAGTCTGCTCGAGGTGGCCGACGCCGCCGTGCGACGTCGAGCGCAGCATGCGCATGATCTGCCGGGGCACGCCCTCGTCGTAGAGCGCCCACACCGGCAGCTTGCCGATGACCTCGTCGGCGCGGTAGCCGTACAGACGCTCGGCGCCCTGGTTGAACAGGATCACGATGCCGCGCATGTCGGCGGCGACGATGGCGTCGACGGTCGAGTCGATCAGGCGCTCGAGGAACTCCTTGGTGGCGCGCAGCTCGCCCTCCAGCGAGCGCTGAGCGGTGACGTCGCGGAAGGTCAGGATCACCGCGCCGGTGTCGGCCAGCACCGTCGAGGTCGACACGCTCACGGTCAGGTGCTCGCTGGCGGTGGTGGCCAGCTCGAGGTCGAAGGGCTCGACGTTGCCACCGGCCAGCACCTTGTCGACCACGCCGGCCAGGGTCGCGGTCGACGTCGGCGCCACCAGGTCGGCCATGGCCCGGCCGCGCAGGTTGGCGCGGGCGTAGCCGGTGACGCCCTCGGCGGCGCGGTTGACGAACAAGATGGCGCCGGTGTCGTCGACGATCACGACGCCGTCGGCGGCGGCCTCGAAGTGTTCCTTGAGCGACTCGATGCCGCGCAGGCGGCGCTCGGCCTCGTAGCGCAGGCGCGAGATGCGGTGGGTCTGGTCGCGCAGGCTCTCGAGCACGGCGCCGTGGCGCAGGTGGGCGGCGGTGAGCGACGAGATCAGGCGCACGAACTCGAGGCCGCGGCCGACCACGTGGCGGGCGCCGGGCGTGTTCTTGCGCAGGATGATCGCGCCCAGCGGGCGACCTCGCCACGTCACCGGGAACACGCCGACGCCCTTGACGCCGCGGGTGACCAGCTTGGCGGCGACCGCCGCGGTCAGGGGATGGATGGTCGCGTCGTCGAGCAGCACCGGCTCGCCGGTGTGGATGGCCTCGGCGATCTCGGGGTAGTCCGCGATGGCCAACGTGAACTGCGAGCGACCGGGATCGTCGGTGGCGGCGACCACGAAGGCGTTGGGTGAGCCCTCGATGTGCGCGACCAGCGAGGCACGGTCGAAGGCGAGCGAGTCCCGGGTCAGCTCGAGCACCTCGATCAGCGCCTCGATGTCGTCGCCCTGCGCGGCCAGGATGTCGTTGACCTTGGTCAGGATCGGGCCGAGCGAGCCCGGCGTCCACGGGCCGCGCAGGCGCCCGAGGGTGACCAGGTTGCGGGCTCGCCGCGCCATCGCCTGATCGGTGAGGTCGGGCAACGCGGTGTCGGTGGCGCCGGCGGCCAGGCAAGGGTCCGGTGCCGCGGTGACCGCCAGGATGGGCACGTCGGCGAGCGGCGGCGCGGCCCGGGCGGCGGCGACCAGCGCGGCGCAGTCGGGCCCGACGACCATCAAGAGCGCCGGCAGGGTGGTGGCGTCGTCGAGGTGCAGCTTGTCGAACGACGCGGCCGGGAGCTCGTGCGCCGCGAGCGCGGCCACCAGGCGATCACGCTCGAGCGGGGTCCCCCCGACGACGGCTATGGAGCTGCCGGACACCAGGACCGAGGATACCTCAGTGGCCTCGCGAACGAAGCCTCAGGGTCGCCGTCTCCACGCCGCCACCGCCGCCGCGAAGACCTCCTTCAAGGCTACCCCACGGTTCACCGCCGCCGCGGCGCACGCGTCGTGCTCGGGCGCCGCGTTCCACACCGCGCCGTCGGCTCCGCGCGCCACCTTGATGGCGATGGGTCCGTACTCGGTCTCCACCGTCACGGTCTCGCGCACCAGCATGGTCCGCTCCACGCGATCGAAGCGCACGCCGATGGTCGTGGTCTCGCGCAGGAGCATCTCCACCACCGTGTCGCGGACCGCGGCCGGGCACAGCGCGCCGAACAGGAGCGCCGGGCGTCCCTTCTTCATCGTGATCGGCGTCCACCAGGCGTCGACGGCGCCGGCGGCCAGTGCCCGCTCGATGACGTGACCGGCCAGCTCGGGGCTCATGTCGTCGATGTTGGCCTCGAGGCGCCACAGCTCGTCGGCGGCGCCGGCGCGCGGCGCGATCGCCGTCACCCGCAGCACGTTGGCGCGGTCGGGCAGCTCGAAGTCGCCGGCGCCCCACCCCACCGCGACCGGCGTGCCGGTGAGCGGACCGGACCAGGTGGTGACGGCGTGGGCCAGGATGGCGGCGCCGGTCGGCGTGGTCAGCTCCATGGCGAGCCCGCCTGACGCCATCACGCCGCGGGCCTCGCGCAGGATCTCGAGCGCGGCCGGCGCCGGCACCGGCAGCACGCCGTGGGCGCAGGTGAGCGTACCCTGCCCCATCGCGACCTCACTGCAGGTCACGCTCGGCGGCCCCAGCCAGGCCAGCGCCGCCGCGGTGCCGACGATGTCGACGATCGAGTCGATGGCGCCGACCTCGTGGAAGGCCACGTCCTCGACGGTGGTGCCGTGAATCCGGGCCTCGGCGCGCGCGACCCGCTCGAACATGTCGAGGGCGCGGCGGCGGACCTCACCACTCAGACCGCCTTCGAGGTGCCTGCGGATCTGGCTCCAGTGGTGATGGCCGCCCCCCGGCCCGTGCTCGTGCCCGTGCCCGTGCCCGTGCCCGGATTCCAGGTGGCCATGGTGCTGAAACGCGTCCGCGAGCTTCCCGCTCGCCAGCGGCTGCCGGGTCTCGACCTGCACGTCCACCGCCGCGAACCCACGCTTCACCACGCGTCGCACCGACAGCCGGGCGCGGCCCACGCCGATCGCGTCGAGGGCGTCGCCGATGACGCTCTCGGGCACGCCGAGATCGATCAGCGCCGCCAGGGTCATGTCGCCGGCGATCCCGCTGGCGCAGTCCAGGTGCAGGTGCAGGCCTCGAACCTCGGGGGTGCCGCTCACGCTCACGTCGGTTTCCGCGGCCGCGCCGCGCGCACCGCGGCCACCGCCGCGCCGAACCCGTTGTCGATGTTGACCACGCTCACGCCGGGCGCGCACGACGACAGCATCGCCGCCATCGCCACCAGGCCGCCGGCACCGACGCCGTAGCCAACGCTGGTGGGGACCGCGAACAGCGGGCGATCGGTGAGGCCCGCCAGGACGCTGGGCAAGGCCCCCTCCATGCCGGCGATCACCACCACCGCGTCGCAGGTCCGGATCTCGGACAGCCGGGTCAGCAGCCGGTGCAGGCCGGCCACGCCGACGTCGTTGATGCGCTTGACCGAGGCGCCGAGGAACTCGGCGGTGAGGGCGGCCTCCTCGGCGACCGGCACGTCGCTGGTGCCGGCACAGACCACGGCGATCAGCCCCGCCGGCGGCCGCGGCGTCGACGGCCGGATCACCAGCGCACGCCCGGCCGGGAGGTGCTCGGCCTCGGGCACCAGCATCTGCACCGCGTCGGCCTTCTCGGGCGAGACCCGGGTGGCGAGCGCGCCCCGTCCGCCGCCGGCCAGCCCGCGCAGGATCGCCGCGATCTGCTCGGCGGTCTTCCACTCACCGAGCACCACCTCGGGGACGCCGGTGCGGGCCTCGCGGGCGTGGTCGAGCACCGCGTCGGCGATGGGCGCGGTGCCGCCGGTGGCTGCCGCCACCTGGGCCGCCGCGTCCTCCGGGCGCACGTCGCCGCGAGCGACGGCATCGAGGAGCTGGCGCAGTCGATCGGGGTCCACGCCTCCTCTTAGCACGATGGCGGCAGGACCGGCGTCGACTCGAAGTTGCCCTGCCCGCGCCGGCCAACCTACGATCATCTGATGCGCAGTCGTCCGGCCGCGGCCGCCGTCGCCCTGGTCGCGGCATGCTCCACTCCGCGCACGCCGCCCGCCCCGGCGCCGGCCGCCACCGAGGCGCCTGCACCGCCCGCCCGCGTGGCCTGGTCGCTGACGTGGCGCGGCGC
>SXGS01751494.1_pt1 | contig 10060 bp, 8 predicted proteins | sample 3174681 | NCBI WGS metagenome assembly SXGS01 (sample SAMN11356861, study PRJNA531348) | freshwater metagenome | isolation source: freshwater sample F1-80 | place: China: Fuxian Lake, Yuxi | collected 2017-12-25
GACGCCGATCGCCACCGATCTAGGTGCCAGCAATGGCATGGCCGGTCTTGCTATTGCCATCTCCGGCCTGTTTGCCGTCCCGACCAGTTTGCTGATCGCACCTCTATCTCACAGGCTGGACCGACGTCATGTGCTCATGGGGCTAGCCGTCGTGATGCTGACCTCTTTAATCGTGATCGCCCTAAGCCCCAACTTTACCGTGCTGATGGTGGCACGCGCTCTGCTCGGGATCGTTATCGGCGGTTTTTGGGCGCTGGCAACCGCCACCATCATGCGGTTGGTCTCCAGCCAATCCGTCCCCAAAGCGTTGGGCATCCTGTATACCGGCAATGCGGTCGCGACCGCCTTTGCGGCCCCCATTGGCAGTTACTTGGGTGGACTGATCGGCTGGCGAGGCGTGTTCTGGCTGCTGGTACCGTTGGTAGTGATCAACCTGCTGTGGATGGTACTTTGCCTGCCTTCCATGCACTCCCAAGCACGCCCGCACAGCGCATTTCGCCTTATGCGCAGACCCAACGTCGCCATTGCCATCATGGGCGTGACGCTGACCTTTGCCGGCGCCTTCAGTGCCTTTACCTATTTTCGCCCCTTCCTGGAGACACGCACCCAGGTCGACCTGCCACAACTCTCGGCGCTGCTGCTGGCTTTGGGGCTGGCCGGTTTTGTCGGCACCACAGCGGTAAGCATGCTGCTGCGCCGTCATCTTTACCGGATGCTGCGCTGGTTGCCACTGGTGCTAGGCGTTATCACCCTGGCGCTGCTGGCGGTGGAGCATCACTTCTGGAGTGTGGCCCTGATGCTGATCCTCTGGGGGACGCTCAACTCCGCCATTCCGGTCGCCTGGTCAGCCTGGATCACCCAGGGCATCTCAGATTCACCCGAGAGCGGTGGAGGCCTGATGGTGGCAGCTATTCAGCTGGCGATCACATTGGGGGCTGCCGTGGGGGGGTGGTTACTGGATTCCCTCTCTATCAGGGCCACCTTTATGGGCAGTGCCCTGTTACTGACCGCCGCCTCCATGGTGGTCGGCAATGGCAGCCGACTAAGGTCCGTCACGCTTGACCAGTAAGTTGACCCATCCGTTAGCAAATCCATTCGCCATCGCACAGTGCAATTTCACCCAGCGCCTTGATGAAACAGCCGATGTAGTTCTTCTGGTTGCTGAGCTCTTTCGGTGCCCAAGACAACGCCTTCTCTTTCAGATAACGCTCACTGAGTTCTGAAAGCACAGGGGGTGCAATGGCAGAAGGAGCCGCAGGGACTGACTGAGAGGCAGGATTGGTCGCAGCTGGTGTCTGTTGCGGTAGCCGCTGGGGCTCCGGCAGGGAGCTTGGCTGAGGTTCTGGCTGGACAGTCTCAGGCTTTACCCGAGAACGCGCACAGGCAAGCATCTTAGCCACCTGTTCACGAGCGACCAGCTTGTCCCGAGTTCGGAGAGATTTCTTGATGTCTTTGCGGCGACCACAGGGGAGCACTGTCACCTTGCGGTAGTACCAGATACCTTGAGGACTGAGCCAGAGATTCACAGAGAAGACTCCTGATTCATCCACACAAAGTGGATTACCAAGAGGTCTGAAGGGGGCTATTAGCTGTAACTTATTGAATTGCAGAAACAAGTGGTGGCCCTACCAGCCACATCCCGGCACTCGAGTCCCCCGCCTTGGCTGCTACCTTCCGGTCCTGACCAGGTCGACGGGTTATCAATGCGAGAGGACCAATAGGACCACCGGCGAGGAGAATAGGCAAACTGGGCGTTCAATGCAACGGCTTTCTACCCTCCAACAGATCGTTTGCCTTATTTTTCAACAATCTGCCGAATGAATCAGCTAAACAGCATAAATTTCGCCCCCACCAACAGCATCAGCAGGGCAAAGGCCTGCTTGAGGCGTGTGGGTGACAGGCGGTGTGCCAGCTTGGCGCCAATGCGGGCGAACTGGGTACTGGTCAGCACAATGCCAAGCAGGGCGGGCAGATAGATGTAGCCCACACTCCACTCGGGCAGATCGGCATGATCCCAACCCGCATAGAGGTAGCTGAGGCTCCCCGCCAGCGCGATGGGCATGCTGCAGGCTGCAGAGGCCGCTACCGCATTGCGCATTGGCACCGAGTTCCAGCTCAGATAAGGGACGGTCAGCGAGCCACCGCCAATACCAAACAGCGCAGACATCCAGCCAATGATGGTACCGGCGATGCCTGTGCCGAGCGGCCCCGGCATATGGCGCTCCGCTTTGGGTTTAAGGTTGAGCCCCATCTGCAGCGCCATGCTCCAGGCGAAACAACCGATGATGATATTGAGGGTGCTGGTGCTGAGCAGATTGGCGGTCATGCCGCCAAGCCAGCCCCCGATCAGCATGCCGGCGCCGAGTCGGCGGATCATCACCCAGTCGACGGCGCCCGCCTCCCGGTGGGCCCGCAGCGAGCTGAATCCGGTAAAGATCATGGTGGGCAACGAGGTGCCGAGGGCCAGATGGGTAATTATTTCAGGGTCGATACCCTGGGCGCGAAAGGTCATGACCAGCACGGGGACAATGATAAGACCGCCGCCGATCCCGAACAGCCCCGCCAGCATACCGGCAAAGGCGCCCAGCAGGAGGTAACCCATAAACAGCATAAAAATTCCTGTGTTAAACAAAAACTGGCCAACACGGCCGGGCAACAGTGGATATCTGCATGAAAAAAAAGAGATGGCGCGAGGGCCATCTCTTCATTGTGCCGGTTAGTGCAGTGGAATGGTACCGTCCATCACCTTGTAGAAGGCCAGCACGGCACAGCCGAGCAGGGCCGCCGTCATCCCCTGCTCCAACCGGTTAAGGCCGCGCAGACCGTGATGCTGACGCGCCTTCCAGTAGATGAAGATGCCCGGGCTGTAGAGCAGCGCCACCAGCAACAGGTACTCCACACCGGCTGCGTAGACCAGCCAGCAGCCGTAAACCGTCGCCACCAGGGCCAGCAGCAGGTCACGCTTGCGCTGATGGGGTTGACCCTGATAGGTCTCCCCTTTCAATGCCAGCTTCAGGCCATAGGCACCGGAGAAAACGTAGGGCACCAGCGCCGCCGAGGTGGCGATGTTGACCAGCGCCAGATAGGTGCTGCTCTGGAAGTAGATGATGATCAGGAAGATCTGCACCAGACAGGTGGAGCACCAGAGGGATACCTGCGGCGAGCCGTTCTTGTTCTCCTTGGCAAACCAGCCCGGGAAGACGCCGGTCTTGCCTGCGATGTAGGGCACTTCAGCGGCCAGCACGGTCCAGCTGAGCAGAGCACCCATCACCGACACCACCAGACCGATGTTGATAAGCCAGGCGCCCCAGGGGCCGACTACGGCTTCGAGGATCATGGCGGTCGAAGGGTTCTTGAGCGCCGCCAGTTGCGGCTGGCTCATGACACCCAGCGAGAACAGGGTCACCATCACGTAAAGCGTCAGGGCGCCGAGCAACGCCAGCACGGTAGCTCGGCCCACATCCTTGCGATGACGGGCACGGGCAGAGACCACCACGGCCCCTTCAATCCCGATAAAGACCCAGAGGGTCACCTTCATGGTGGACTTGACCTGATCCATCACGGAGCCCAGCTCCATGTTGTTCTGGCCCCAGATATCCAGAGTGAAGGTATCCATGTTGAAGGCCAGCAGGATCGCGACACAGAAGACGATGAGCGGCACCATCTTGGCGATGGTAGTGACGATATTCACCAGTGCAGCAACTTGTACCCCGCGCAGCACCAGCGCATGCACCGACCAGATCAGGATGGAGGCCAGCGTGATAGCCACCGGCGTATTGCCGTCACCGAAGATGACGTTGTCAGGTGTATCGAAGAAGTAGCTCAGGGCGCTAAACACTACGATGGCGTAGGAGACGTTGGCCAGCAGTTGGCAGAGCCAGTAACCCCACGCGGCGTTGAAGCCGATGAAATCGCCGAAACCGGCTTTGGCATAGCTGAAGATACCGCCATCGAGATCGGGGCGGCGCATGGAGAGGTTCTGATAAACCAGCGCGAGACAGATCATGCCCAGACCGGTGATGGCCCAACCCAGGGCGACCGCCCCGGCACTGGCATGCGCAGCAATGTTTTGTGGCAGACTGAAGACCCCGGCGCCGACCATGGAGCCGATCACCAGCGAAATGAGGGCGCCCAGCCCTAGTTTCTTGTCCATTTCAATCCTGTTTATTTAGGCGGCGGCAGAGCGTCCGTATTCATACTGCGCGCAATATGGGAGGGGCTGGGAATCCTGACCCCGTGAAAAAGGCGGCAACTATATTGCATGACTATTCCGACCGCAATCCCTCGTCCCGTCAATCATGCACCGCCTTGACCGCGCGCAATTTTACAGCACTGACCCATATGGCCTGTGAGCTGGCTCAAATTAACCAAGACCCATTGATATTTCTCATTTTTCTGCCAACGCAACCTGACTCGCATGGTTCCTATGCATCGCCATTCAGGCACTCTCTGTATAAATAATCTGCATAAAAAAGCCCCGGTGGAAACACCGGGGCCCATTATGTAAATCCCTATAAACGCAAACCGCCATCCAGTTCTACCATCCGCCCCGACAGATAGTCGTTGGCAAAAATAAAGCTCACCGTCTCGGCCAGCTGTTGCGCCTCGCCAAGGGTGCCGACCGGAATGGCCTGCTGCATCCGCGCCATCGCCTCCGGCTTCATCGCCGCCGTCATGTCGGTGGCAAACACCCCGGGGGCAATCCCCATCACCCGAATGCCATGGCGCGCCAACTCCCGTGCCCAGGTCACCACCAGCGAGGCAACCCCCGCCTTGCTGGCGGCATAGTTGCTCTGGCCGATATTGCCGGCGCGGGCGATAGAGGAGATATTGATGATAACGCCCCCCTGCCCCCCTTGCGCCATCAGCGCCGCCCCCTCGCGACCGCAGAGGAAGGTACCTGTGAGGTTGACGTCAATCACGCTCTGCCACTGGGCCAGCGTCATCTTCTCCACCAGCTCACCCTCTTTCACCTTGATCAGCATGCCATCGCGCAAAATGCCGGCGCAGTTGATAAGACCGTGCAGCACGCCAAAACGCTCCTTGATGCCAGCAAAAACCGACTCAACCTCGGCTTCGCTCGCCACATTGCAGACAAACAGCTCGCACTGACTATCTTGATCGCACTGATCATTCTGACTGCGCACCAGGGCTGCGGTCGCCTCCAGATCGGCGCGATTGATGTCGAGCAGCGCCAGCGTCGCCCCCTGTACGCCCAGGGCCAGCGCAATGGCCCGTCCCAAGCCACGTCCAGCGCCGGTAATAACGATGACCTTATCTTTGATATCCATCAATGCTCCTTGTAGCTGGTCGAAGAGAGATGCCTTAAAGAGAGGTGGCCCGTCAGGCGGGATCCTGTTTATCCAGATAGAGTTCGACGATGCTGGAGAAATCGCGGCTCCCCTGCCCCTGAGCGGCATGCAGGTTGAACAGGTTACGGGCGAGCGCCCCCATCGGCACAGCGCTGTGGCCATGCTCGGCCAGCGCCATGGCCAGCCCCAAATCTTTCACCATCAAACGGGTCATAAAGCCCCCCTGATAGTTGCGGGCGGCAGGGACATTCTCCATCACCCCGGGCCAGGGGTTGTAGCGCTCCAGACTCCAGTTGTTGCCGGAGCTCTTGCCCATGATGGTGGAGAGCACGGCGGGATCCAGTCCCTCCTTCACCCCGAGGGCCAGCGCCTCGGCGGTACCCGCCATATGGATCGCAAGCAGCATGTTGTTGCACATCTTGGCGATCTGCCCGGCACCCAGCGCCCCTGCGTGAAACAGGTTCTGCCCCATGCAGGCGAGCAGAGGTTTCGCCGCCTCGAAATCCGCCGCGTCACCACCAACGATAAAGGTGAGCGTCCCGGCGGCCGCACCGGCGACACCGCCCGATACGGGGGCATCGATAAAGCAAAAACCGCGGGCGCGGGCCGCCTCCCCGACCTGACGGGCAGAGTCGACATCGATAGTGGAGCAGTCGATCACCAGTGCACCAACCGGCAGGGCTGCCAGCAGATCCTGCCCCTCAGACAACCAAAGGTCGCGCACATGCTCCCCCGCAGGTAGCATGCTGATCACCACCTCGCAGCCGGTCACCGCCTCACGGGCATCCCCCGTGGCGATGCAGCCAGCGGCGATGGCGCGCTCAATGTTTTGGGCAACCAGATCAAACACCTGCACCCTGTGCCCGGCCCTGGCCAGATTGGCCGCCATGGGCCCCCCCATGTTGCCGAGCCCGATAAACCCTATCCTTGTCATCCCGCTTGCTCCTTGCGTTGCTGATGGCGGCGTCCGCCGGTTGCCAAGATGTTATTCCTTGCAGGCCAACGGATTGCGCCCCTGCGGCCAGCGATAGAACTCGTCCAGCCACTCCCCCTCCGGTGGCAACTGTTGCCAGCGGGGATCTTTATCCTTGTCGATCAGCAGTGCCCGTACCCCTTCCACAAAATCCCCCTTCAGCACGCAGTTGACCGAGAGGGTCAGCTCCTCGGCAAATACCTCTGCCAGTGAGTTGCGGCGAGCCTGCCAATATTGACGCCACAAAATGGCGCGGCTGATGGGGCTGCCGGTGCGGCAGAGCTGCTGCGCCTGCTGGAGTACCGCCTCCTGTTCATCGAACTGAGCCTCGAACAACCGCGCCAATACCCCTTGCAGCGTGCGCCCCGCCAGCAGGGCACCGATCCTCTGTTGATGGGGCAACAATACAGGCGCTGGCAAGCGGGCCGCCACCTCACCATGCAACCCCGTGAGCAGCAGATCGATCTGCTCGCGGGGCTCACCACTGCCAGCCCAGTCGAGCACGGCGAGGCGTGACAACAGCGCACTGCGCTCGCCACTGGCGATAGCGTGATCCGCCAGCCCAAGACCGATGGCATCACTCCCGTTGAAGCGGGCGCCAGTCAGACCTAGCCAGAGCCCCAGCCGCCCCGGCATCCGGCTTAAAAACCAGCTTGCTCCCACGTCGGGGTAGAGGCCTATGGTTACCTCCGGCATGGCGAACAGGCTCTTTTCGGTCACCACCCGAAAATCGGCTCCGGCAAACAGGCCAATACCGCCCCCCATGCAGATACCGTCCGCCACGCAGATCAGGGGCTTGCGATAACCGTGGATGTGGTGGTCGAGCCGGTACTCCTGCTCGAAAAAGTCGCGGGCATATTCGAGCAGTTCCGATCCGCTTGCCTCCTGTTTGCGGTAATAGAAGGAGCGGATATCGCCACCGGCACAAAATGCCTTCTCACCCGCCCCCTGCAGCAGTACACAGACGATGGCGGGATCCTGTTCCCAACGGGTCAGCGTCTGTTGCAGGATCTGGATCATCGGCAGGCTCAATGCGTTGAGAGACGCAGGGCTGTCGAGGGTCAACACCCCGATCTGATGGCCATCTTCGGTGGGATAACAGCTAACCTTGACTGGCTCACTCATAAACGGCTCCGTATGGATTTACTCTGTTGGGCCATATTGCCAGCGCGGTAAGCGTTTCTCCAGGAAGGCGGCCACCCCTTCACGCTGATTGGCATCGCTAAAGAGATCGAGAAACAGCGACCGCTCAAGGGGCAAGGCGGCATCCCGCGGGCCACTGCGGCCCTGATTGATCAGGGTTTTGCAGGCGCGCAGGGCGCTCGGGCTCTGGCGCTCCACCAGATGGGCCATCTGGTGCGCCGCCTCCCACGCCTGACCGGTTTTCACCACCTCCTCCACCAGCCCCATCTCGTAGGCCAGCGAGGCACTCACCTTCTCACCGCAGAGGATCATCCGCTTGGCCCAGCCCGGCCCCACCAGCTCGGTCAGGCGCTGGGTGCCACCGGCACAGGGAAGCAAGCCCACCGAGGCTTCCGGCAGTCCCAGCAACGCCTGCTGCTCGGCGATGCGGATATCACAAGCCAGCGCCACTTCCAGCCCGCCTCCCATGGCATAACCATTGATGGCGGCGATACTGACGCCGTGAAAATGAGCCAGCGCCTCGAAGGCCTTGCCAAAGGCCTCGGCTACTTCGCGGGCCAGCTCGACATTCCCCTCGACAAACATATTGAGGTCGGCACCGGCGCAGAAAAATTTGTCGCCCGCACCACGGATCACCAGCGCCACCACATCGGGACGACTGTCGAGCTCCACCATCATCTGCAAAAAGGCCTGCAGGCTGGCGAGGGTCCAGGTGTTGGCAGGGGGATGGTCGAGGGTGATATAGGCCACGTGGCCATGATATTCGAGTCTGATCCTTGTCATAGCATTGTCCTTGTCGATGAAGCTGCCGCCATGATGACAGGCTTGAATGACACCAACCTGTGGCTGGCTCACAAAGCCGAAACCGGCATGGCATGGTGCAAATCGGGTGGCAGGCAACACACCCTTGATGCGACCACCGGTTAGCCCAGCGACAAACCGGGATCGGCCAGCATGCGGCGCGCGATGATGAGTCGCATCACCTCGTTGGTGCCCTCCAGAATGCGGTGTACCCGGGTATCGCGCAGATAGCGCTCGAGCGGATACTCGCGGATATAACCATAGCCGCCAAAGAGTTGCAGAGCCTCATCACAGATTCGATAACCCACATCGGTGGCAAACCGTTTGGCCATGGCACACCAGGCACTCTTGTCGGGTGCCCCGCGATCCAGTTTGTCGGCGGCCTGACGTACCAGCAGGCGGGCGGCAGCCAGCTCGGTCGCCATATCGGCCAGGCGAAACTGCACGCTCTGGAATTCGCTGATCGGGTGACCAAATTGCTGGCGCTGCTGCACATAAGCAAGCGCATCGTCCAGCGCCTGCTGGGCGGTGCCCACCGAACAGGTGGCAATATTGATGCGCCCACCATCGAGGGCCTGCATGGCGAACTTGAACCCTTCCCCCTCCTCACCCAACCGGTAGCGGGCGGGAATACGCACCCCGTTGAAAACAACCTCCCGGGTCGGCTGGCTGTTCCAGCCCATCTTCTCTTCTGCCTTGCCATAGCTCACGCCGGGGGCATTAGCCGGCACCATAAAGGCAGAGATCCCCTTCGCACCTTCACCACCGGTACGGGCCATCACCACCAGCACATCGCTGCTGCCTGCTCCCGAGATAAAGACCTTGGTCCCCTCGATGAGGTAGCTGTCACCCTCGCGCACAGCCCGGGTCTTGAGTGCCGCCGCATCGGAGCCCGCCCCCGGCTCGGTGAGGCAATAGGATCCCAGCAATTCGCCGCTAGCCAGTTTGGGCACCCACTCTTTGGCAACCTCGGTGGGCAACCAACTACCCAGCATCCAGCTCACCATGTTGTGAATGGTCAGATACGCAGTAGTCGAGGTACAGCCCATGGCAAGACGCTCGAAGATGAGGCTCGCATCGAGGCGCGGCAGCCCCAATCCGCCAAACGGCTCCGGGGTATAGAGACCACAAAAACCTAGCCCGGCCGCCTGCTTGATGGTCGGGATCGGAAACTCATGCTCCTTGTCCCAGCGCGCGGCATGGGGTTTGAGCGCCTCATCGGCAAAGGCGGCGGCCGCCTCCACATACGCCTGTTGATCATCGGTCAGGGTAAAATCCATCTTGTCGTTCGCTCCCTTGTTGCCCCGCGCTTACTTTACCGCTTTAGCGCTTTATGACGCGGCGCCCACACACTGGTCATTCGGATCTGCCACTATGGCGCTGTTGTCGTGGTAGCTGCTGACGCTCTCACTACCACCTATCTATCGACACACAACAGATTAACAATTGATTTACGTTTACGCTAACGTAAACTTGTGGCAGAAGTGAAGTACAAAAATGGACCGACCACTGCCAGCCTTGAAGCCGAGTCAGCCGGTCGAACCCACCTTCCTACCCGATTGTCATATCCACAAGGAGAGCATGGATGCAGATGGATGAGACCCTGAATGCCCTGACCGAACAGGTTGTGGCCTTCTGCCAGAAAGTGATCGCCCCGCGCGCCAGCGAGATCGATCAGAGCAACGCCTTTCCCCGTGATCTCTGGCCCCGGATGGGTGAACTGGGGCTGCACGGCATCACGGTGGCGGAGGAGTATGACGGGGTGAACCTCGGCTATCTGGCCCACGTGCTGGTGATGGAACAGGTAAGCCGCGCCAGTGCTTCGGTCGGC
>SXGS01634050.1_pt1 | contig 10058 bp, 12 predicted proteins | sample 3174681 | NCBI WGS metagenome assembly SXGS01 (sample SAMN11356861, study PRJNA531348) | freshwater metagenome | isolation source: freshwater sample F1-80 | place: China: Fuxian Lake, Yuxi | collected 2017-12-25
GCCTCATCCAGTACCTGATGCGCCACCGCCACTCGACGCCGTTCGAGCTGTGCGAGATCAAGCTTCATGTGAAGCTGCCTATCTTCGTCGCCCGCCAGTGGATCCGCCATCGCACCGCGAACGTGAACGAGTACTCGGCCCGCTACTCGATCCTCGATCGCGAGTTCTACGTGCCGGCGCCGGCCCAGCTCGGCGTGCAGTCGCCGACCAACCGCCAGGGCCGGGGCGAGGTGCTGGAGGGCGCCGAGGCGGCCGAGGTGATGAAGCTGCTGCGCGACGACTCCGAGCAGGTCTATGCGCATTACCAGCGGATGCTGAACGTGGACGAGGCCGGCGCGGTACTGGACGAGCGGCGGAAGGGCCTGGCGCGCGAGCTGGCGCGGATGAACCTGACGCTCAACTACTACACGCAATGGTACTGGAAGACCGATCTCCTGAATCTGCTGAACTTCCTCTCGCTGCGCGCCGACCCGCACGCGCAGTACGAGATCCGCATCTATGCCGAGGCAATGCTCGACATCGCGCGCCGCTGGGTCCCCTGGACCTACGAGGCGTTCGAGCAGTACCGCCTGAAGGGCGTCAACCTCTCGGCCAAGGGCTGGGACGTGGTGAAGGGCCTGATCGACGGCACGTCGCCCGACCAGGCCGCCTCCGGCCTCTCCAAGCGCGAATGGCGCGAGCTGATGGCGCTCCTGGGACGGGAAGAGGGCTGACCGTCATGCCCCTCCCCCGGCAGAGCCGAGGGAGGGGGTATGAGAACGCAGCCTCTCACCCCTTGAGGCGCTTCACCAGGTCCGGCAGGGACTTGATGTCGTAGCCCTTGGCGGCGGCGTCGGCGACCAGCCTTGCCGGATCGGCCTTGCCGCCGAGCGCCTGTCCGGCCGCCCACAGCAGATATGTGCGCGTACCCGAGCGGCAATGGGCGACGATCGGCTTCGGGCTCTCGGCGAGCGCGCGCTCGAAGGCGGCGACATCGGCCGTGGTGATCGTGCCGCTGGTGACCGGGATGTAGACATAGGCGAGGCCGTGACGCTTCGCCTCGTCGCGGGCGGCCGCCATCGGCATCTGCGCGGCCTCCTCGCCGTCGGGGCGGTTGTTGACGAGGGTGCGGACGCCCTGCTCGGCCAGGCCCGCGATGTCGGCGGCCACGAGCTGGGCGGCGACGGCAAGGCCGGGCGCGATCTCGGTTGTGCGAATCATCGTCGAATCCTCCTTCGGCATTCAAAGTCGTTCAAGCATAGGCCGCCCGCATCCGTTCGAGCTCGTCCTTCATCAGCTCGCGCCATTCGGCCGGCTCGAGGATCTCGGCCCCGGGGCCGAGCCAGCGCACCAGCTGGAGCGCCTGCGGCGCATCGCTCTCGCCATAGGTCATCACCATCTCGTCCGGGCCGGAGCGCTCGAAGCTGCCGAAGCCGAAGAACCAGTCGGTGCCGAGCCGCCGCGCCTGGTCGGCCGTCATCCGGATCCGCACCGGCGCGTTCCTGGCCCACGAGGCCATGGCATCGGCGAGCCAGCGCCGGCCGAGATGGTTGCGGACGTCGAAGCCCTTGCTTGCGGTCGACCTCAGCGTCGTCGGCTCGATCTCGGCGACACGGTCGGCGCGCCAGAAACGCTGACCGCCGGAGCGGGTCGAGCCGATCTTGCGCCCGATCAGGTACCAGCGGTCGCGGTCCCACAAGAGGCCCTGGGGCTCGGCCTCGACCGGGGCGGCGTTGTCGCCGACGCGGTAGGTCGAGCGGTAGGCGAAGCGCACCTGGGTCCCGTCCAGAACGGCCTTCATGAAGATCTCGACCGCGCGGACCTCCAACGCAAGCGCGCCGTCGGGATCGTCGACCGGCGTCAGCGTGCCGCCGTGGAAGGCATCGGGGGCGGTGCTCTCGAAGCCGATCAGCCGCCTTGTCTCGGCCATCAGCGCCTTCAGCTTCTCCGGCAGCACCGCCACCAGCTTCTGCTCGGCGCTCTCGAGCTTGGCCGGGAAGGGCGGCACGCGGAGCCCGCGGGCGAGCGCCAGGCCCAGCAGCACGGCGACGATCTCGTCCCGCGAGAAGGCGACCGGCGGCAGGAAGAAGCCTTCGAGCAGGCGGTAGCCGCCCTCGACGCCGCGCTCGGCATAGACCGGGACGCCGGTCGCGCTCAGCATCTCCATGTCGCGGTAGATGGTGCGGACGGAGACTTCGAAGCGCTCGGCCAGCGCCGGCGCGGTGACCAGGCTGCCGTCGCTCAACAGCAGCAGGATGGCGAAGCCCCGCTCGATCCGCGTCATGCCGCAATGATGACAGAAGAACCCAGAAAATTCACCGTCCGATGTAGATTTTTCCAAAATACCTGACATGACGATGGCAGGAAGGGGGCGCTAGGCTCCTCGTCGAGGAGGAGACGTCCATGACCGCCGCCGTTGCCGAAGCCGCCCCCGGCCTCGCCGTTCTCGCCCGCCGGCCCTATCGGCCGCGCTCGCTGCGCTTCGTCCGCCGCCAGGACATCGGCGACTGGCGGCTGAAGGTCTATGCCATCGCCGCCGACATCGAGCGGGGCGCGCGGCCGGCGCTGATCGAGGCGACGGTGGATCTCGCCCGCCGCGTGCTGCCCCGGCCGGCGCGGGGCGAGGAGACGACCGGCATCGGCTTCGTCATCGCCCATGACGCGGCGGCCGCCTCGATCGGCATCGTCTACTGGTGGCAGTCGGTGAACGAGCTGCATCAGCGCTCCTTCATCGGCCCTCTCGAAGAGCCCAGGCAGATGCAGCCGATCGTCCATCCCGGCGCCGGCTGCGTCTACGAGCTCGGCATCGTCGACTTCGAGCGCCGCGCCTGGCTCGCAGACGTGCTCGCCAATCCCGCCGGCCCCGATCTCGATCTCTATCTCGGCCGTCGCCACGACGACGACATCTGAAGAGGAGAGACCCGATCGCAGGCTGCGCGATCTCGGCCTCAGCCGCAGCGACGCCCGGCACGAAGCCGAAAAACCCTTCTGGCGTGCCTGATCAAAGGAGAGAGACAAGATGCTCGACCATGTTTCCATCGGCGTGAAGGACATCGAGGCGTCCAAGCGCTTCTACGACGCGACGCTGAAGCCGCTCGGCGTCACCTGCAAATACGCCAAGGGCAACGACGCCGGCTACGGCAAGGAGGCAATCCAGCTTTGGCTCGGCAAGGCCGAGCGGCCGGTCAAGGAGGACATGGCGTCCGGCCTGCACTTCTGCTTCGCCGCGCCGTCCAGGAAGGCCGTCGACGACTTCTACGCCGCGGCGATGAAGGCCGGTGGCCGCGACAACGGCAAGCCGGGTATCAGGGAAAGCTACGGCCCCGGCTACTACGCCGCCTTCGTCATCGATCCGGACGGCTATCGGATCGAGGCGCATACCGAAGCCGCGTAACGCGTGCCGTTCGACGGCGGCATCGTCGGCGATCGGCCGAGGACGGTCTCCCCGGGCGGCGAGCCAGGCTCGCAGCCCGGCGCCATCTTCATGCGACGCCGACGGCCTCGTCGAGGACTACCCGCCCGGCTGGAAACGGAGAACGCCGTGACCATCACCCTCTATTCCGGCCCGATCAGCTATTTCGCGCGCAAGAGCGAGATCGCGCTCGGCGAGAAGGGCCTGCCCTTCGCGCGCATCATGGTACCCTTCACCCAGGCGGAGGGCTATCGGCCCAAGCACCCGGACGTGCTCGCCGCCAATCCCAAGGCCCAGGTGCCGGTGCTGGTCGACGGCGACCTGACGCTGTTCGATTCGAGCCTGATCTTCGAATACCTGGAAGAGGCCTATCCGGAGCCGCCGCTGCTGCCGAAGGATCCGAAGGACCGCGCCCGCTGCCGCATGCTCGAGCTGTTCGGCGACGAGATCCTGCTGCCGGCGCTGCGCCCGATCATGCACCGGAGCGTGCCGCCGGCGTCGGCCGTGCAGCGGCGGCAGGAGGAGGAAGCGGGACGGCTGGGCGAGGCCGTGCTGCTCGATCACTACCGGATGCTGGAGGGCCGGATCGGCACCGCCGACTATCTCTCAGGCGCCTACTCGATCGCCGACATCGGCGTGTTCATGGCGGTGACATTCTCGCTGCGCCTCAAAGGCCCGCGCCTCGACGGCCATCCGAAGCTGGAGGCGTGGTATCAGCGGGTGGCCGGGCGCCCGGCGGTGGCGAAGGTCGTCGACGACCTCTACGCCGCCGACCGCGTGCTGTCGCCGGCGCTCTACGCCTGAGAGGTCCGATGGAACGAGAGCACGTTCCGCTGCGCCAGACTTGACGGTTTGGAACCCTCCCCCGCTGCGCGGGAGAGGGTTCCAAAGTGAGACCGACGCGGCCCCTTCTGAACGGGCCCTGGTCTAGCGCGCGCGACGTCGAACGGCGCGCGGCTTGGCGCCGCAGGCCGCGGCGGCCGGCAGGCACAGCTCCGGCCGGCCGCCGCAGCACTCCTCGGTCAGGAACCGGATCAGGTCGTTCACCCGCTCGACGTTCACCGCATAGATGACGTGCCGGCTCTCGCGCCGCGACACCACCAGCCCGGCATGGCTCAGCTGCGCCAGGTGGAACGACATGGTGGCGGCGGGAACGCCGAGCCGTTCGGCGATGCGGCCGGCCGGCAGCCCCTCCGGTCCCTGCTCGACCAGGAGGCGGAAGCTGGCGAGGCGGGTCTCCTGGGCGAGCGCGCCGAGCGCCGGCACGGCCGTCGTCGCGTCCATCATCCGCCGGGCCTCCGCTCGAAGAGCCAGCGAGAGAGCCAGGCGGCGGCGAGCGCGCCGGCTAGCTGGGCCAGGATGAAGGCCGGGACCGAGGACGGCGCGATCCCGGCGAAGGTGTCGCTCAGCGAGCGCGCGATCGTCACCGCCGGGTTGGCGAAGGAGGTCGACGCGGTGAACCAGTCGGCCGCGGTGATGTATAGCCCGACCATCGCCGGAACCGCGGCGGCATGCGCGCGGAGCGAACCCAGGATGGCGAGGAGGAGGCCGAAGCTCGCGACCGCCTCGGCGAAGGCCGGCCCGTCGCGGAGCTTGGCCGAAACCTGGAAGACCGGCTCGGCGAACATCAGATGCGCCGCCCAGACGCCGAGGATCGCCCCGAGAGCCTGTGCCGCGGCGTAGGCGATGGCGACGCCGCCCGTCAGCTCGCGCCTCAGCGCGAAGACCAGCGTCACCACGGGATTAAAATGTGCGCCTGAGACCGGCCCGAACACGGTGATCAGCACCGTGAGGCCGGCGCCGGTCGCCAGCGTGTTGCCGAGCAGCGCGATGGCGGCGTTGCCGCCGGCGAGGCGCTCGCCCATGATCCCGGAGCCGATGACCACCGCCAGCAGCAGCCCCGTGCCGAGCGCCTCGGCGACCAGCCGGCGGGGCAGGTCGACGGCCGGCGTGCTCACGCGGGCACCGGCGCCTTGCCGATCTCATCGATCCGGCGCCGGGCCTCCGGCGTCGTCAGCCGCTCGAGCGGCAGGTCGACGAAAAGCCGGATGCGCCGCTCGATCATGCGGAAGACCTCGGCGGTGAAGGCCGCCTTCTCGGCGTCGCTGCCCTCGACGCCCGACGGGTCGGGAAAGCCCCAATGGGCGGTCACCGGCCGGCCGGGCCACACCGGGCAGGACTCGCCCGCGGCCTGGTCGCAGACGGTGATGACGTAGTCCAGCGCCGGCGCATCCGCCCGCGCGAGCTCCTCCCAGTCCTTGGAACGCATGCCGTCGGCCGCGAGCTTCCGGGAGGCGAGCAGCCGCTCGACGAACGGGTTGATCCGCCCCGACGGATGGCTGCCGGCGCTGAAGGCGCGATAGCGGCCCTCGCCATGCGCGTTCAGGAGCGCCTCCGCCATGACGCTGCGGGCCGAGTTGTGCGTGCAGAGGAACAGGACGTTCCTGACGAGATCGGCCATGAGTGCCTCAGTTGATTCTATAATTCGATAACTATCGAATTATATCGCCTCGCTCAAACGGTAAGCGGGCCTCGAAGATCATCTGATTGTCATTTGTGACTATTTGACTCTCTTTGGCTGCGCACGCTAGCGTCACTTATCCGGATAGATTTTATCCCCAGATGGTGACGAGATGAGCAACGGCCAGCTTCTGATCGGCAACTCGGCGGGCGGATACACCGTCAACACCCTGACGGGCGGCGCGAACATCTCCGTCTGCAACGGCGACGGCACGATCACCATCTCGTCCACCGGCGGCACCGTCACCAGCATCGGCCTGTCGATGCCGGCGATCTTCTCGGTCGCCAATTCGCCGGTCACCGGCTCCGGCACCATCGCGGTGACGCTGGCGACGACGCCGACCAACGGCCAGCTCCTGATCGGCAACGGCACCGGCTACGCCGTGGCCGGGCTCACCGGCACCGCGAACCAGGTGGTGGTGACCAACGGCGCCGGCGCGATCACGCTGTCGCTGCCGCAGTCGATCGGCACCGGATCGACGCCGACCTTCGGCGGCCTCACCGTCACCGGCCTTTCCGGGCCGGTCAAGGCGGCGATGGGGACGCTCTCCTCCGGCGCCATCAGCCTGGCGAGCGAGGTGACGGGAACGCTCCCTGTCGCCAATGGCGGCACCGGCGTCGCGACCGCGCCCAGCAACGGCCAGATCCCCATCGGCAACGGCACCGGCTATGTGGTGGCGGCCATCGCCGGCACGGCGAACCAGGTGGTGGTCACCAACGGCGCGGGGACGATCACGCTGTCCTTGCCGCAGTCGATCGCGCCGGCCTCCAGCCCGACCTTCGCCGGGCTCACGCTCTCGGGATTCTCCGGCACGGTGAAGGCGGCCGGGGGCGTGCTCTCGGCCGCGCCGCTCGACCTCGCGACCGACATCTCGGGCACGCTGGCGCCCGCCAACGGCGGCACCGGCACGACGACGACGCCCGCCAACGGGCAGATCCCGATCGGCAACGGCTCGACCTACACCGCGGCGACGATCGCCGGCACGGCGAACCAGGTGGTGGTCACCAACGGCGCCGGCTCGGTCACCCTGTCGCTGCCGCAGTCGATCGCGACCGGATCGAGCCCGAGCTTCGCCGGCCTCAGCGTCGGCGCGCTCACCGGCCCGGTGAAGGCCAGCGCCGGCACGCTCTCGGCCGGCGCCATCAACCTCGCGAGCGAGGTCACCGGCAACCTGCCCGTCGCCAACCTCAACGCCGGCACCGGCGCCAGCGCGTCGACCTACTGGCGCGGCGACGGCACCTGGGCCGCCGCCTCCGGGCTCTCGCTGGCCGAAGTGCAGGCCGCCGCCAACTCGTTCTGATCAGGAGATATCAAGATGGCCGTCACCAACACCGCCGCCTTCGGACAGACCCCGAGGCTGATGCAGGCGCTCCTCAACGCCGCAAAAGCCGCTCCGCTCGGCACTTCGAACACCAACGCCTTCTCGCTCGGCGGCGTCGGCGTGAACGGGACGATCATCAACGGCATCGTCGCCATCCCGATGAACACGCTGGCGACGGCGGCCCATATCGCGATCTACCACTCGACGGACTCGGGGACGACGCTCAACATCCTGGCGATCGGACTCCTCGCCGCCTGGACGTCCGCCGCGACGACGGCGCCGACGCCGCTCAACCTGGCGAACCTCAACGGCTCGGTCATCAGCGTCACCAACCCGCTCTATATCCCCTATTCGGCGACGACGCTCCTCTACGCCTCGACCTCGGTCGCGGCGACGACCGGGATCATGGTGACCGCGAACGGGATCGACCTCTGATGGCGACTTCGATCCATCTGCCTTGGTCCGACCTCCGGCTACATCATCGCGAGATCGTGGCGGTTGCGCCCAAGCCGGCGCGTCACCGGTTCGACAAGCGCACCGTGATGCATGATGGCGAAACGCCACCAATCCTTTGGGGTGACTTCGGGCTCAGATGGCTCGACGACTTCCTCCGCGACGGATGGGAGATCGTCGTCGGCAAGCCGCTGCGCGAACTGATGGAGCGCGGCGCCCTGTTGATGACCGGGAGAGCAAATCCGCTGCCCGGACTGACGGGCCTCAACCGCCTCGTCCTGCCCGGTCTTATTTCTTCCGATCTCGGCGGCGGCCCGCCGTCGAGTTCGGTCATCACCATCACCAACTTCCGTGGACCGATTCCAAACCAACTCGTCAGTGTGCCCGTCGGGGTCAACGCAGCCTGGTGGGTTATGGTAGGACGAGGTGGCGACGGCTCCAGCGGGACTACTATCAGCCATAAGGGCGCCGGTGGCGGAGCGGGCTGCGCAACGAAGAAACTGGCAATACCGGTGACCACCGGGGCGATCTTCAATCTCATCCTTGGTGGTTCGGGAGCACCTTCAACCATTACCGGGACGCTCCTCTCTACACCTCTAATCGCCAACGCCGGCGGAAACGCACCGAGCGATGGTTCCAACGTCGGCGGGGCCGGGGGCACGGCCTCCGGCGGCGACACCAATCAATCTGGCGGAGAAGGCGCGCCCGGAACCGGAACGGGCGTATCTGGTACAGGTGGCGGGGCAGGAGGGACGACCTCTGCCGGCGGCGCGGGCGTCGGAAATACAAACACCAACGGCACTGACGCCACGGGAGATGGCGGTGGCGGCGGTGGGCACGGCGCCTTGGATACCAGGGGCGGAGGCGGTGGTGCCGGTCGCAGTGGAGGAAGTTCCGGATCAGGGGCGGGCACCGTATGGCGAGGCGGTGTGTCTCAGCCGGTCGCCGGTTCCCCCCTTTCACTTCTAGGGGCGGAGGACGGCGCAGAAGGCAGCCCTGGGGTAGGCGGGGTCGGTGGTGGTGGCGCATGCCCCGGAAACGGCACGGTCTTGAACGGCGGCATTGCTCTCGCCGCACTGCTACAGGCGGCCTAGACACTCTCCGGAAGGGCGGTCCTAGACGTGCTCGCTAAGCTATGCTCTGGCGTTCGCGTTGCCCATGGAGGGCGACCATGTTTCGCAGATATCTCTGGTGAGCTTCGACGAACATCGGATGGTTGAGATAGATCGTGTTCTCGTCGGCGACGAACAGCCGAAAGATCGGGTCGACATCGATGTTGAAGTCACGCAGTTCGTCAGTCTTCCATCCCTGCCCGTAGCGTGCCCTCCAGAGACCAAGAAAAGCATCCTTGTCTCGTTTCAGCGACTCGTTGCGTGACGCATCAAGTCGCTCAGCCGCCTCTACGGAGTTGCCGACGTCGCGCGGCTTCCTCTCGATGTAGTCGCGCTCTGTGAAGCCGCAAGCCCCTCCGATCGACCAGATGCGGAAGGCGAAATCGGAATCGGTAAAGTGGTGCTTATAGCGCGGCGAGAGAAATCCGCCGACCGCCTCGAGCGTCGAGCGCCGGACCATCGGGAAGAACGGATAGTAGATGCCGAAGACCGTTCCGACGATCCCGTTGGACTGACCTATCCCCAAGGCATAGGGGCGCCCCCGCTCATGCTGCTGGAGTTCGCGAAGTCCGGCGTCCGCCCATCCAGCTTTCAACTCGATATCATCGACTAATGGGAAGACAACGTCGCCGATCGCACTCTGGCACGCGGTCGTATGCGCCGCTCCAACTCCACGGGGCGCCTCCTCCCTAATCCAGCGGATTTCGGGTCCACTCACCTCGAACGGTCCGACGACGATGATCTCGTAGTCGAGGTCGCGTACCGTCGCGCGCACGTTCTCGATGATGCGCGCCGCCGGTCCCGGGAAGAGCGTCGGCAGCGTCAGGCTCAACTTCATTCCGTCCCTCCGATCTCTCCGGTCTACGATTCTCTCTGGATTGCGCTCTCGTGCCAGCGCCGCAGCAAGAGGTTGGTGAGGCCGGTGAAGAACAGGAAGATCAGGATGCCTGTGCCTGAGATCAGGAACAGGGCTGCGTACATGCGCGGGATCTCGAGGCGGTAGCTCGCCTCAAGGATGCGGAAGGCGAGGCCGGAGCCGGCGCCGGCGCCGCCGGCGACGAACTCGGCGACGATCGAGCCGATCAGGGCGAGGCCGCCGGAGATGCGAAGCCCCCCTAGGAAGAACGGCAGCGCGCCCGGGATGCGGATGTAGCGCAGCACCTGCCAGCGCCTGGCGCCGTAGAGCCGCATCAGGTCGAGCAGGTTGTGGTCGGCGGAGTTGAGCCCGATCGTGGTGTTGGAGAGGATCGGGAAGAAGGC
>SXGS01220910.1_pt1 | contig 10057 bp, 10 predicted proteins | sample 3174681 | NCBI WGS metagenome assembly SXGS01 (sample SAMN11356861, study PRJNA531348) | freshwater metagenome | isolation source: freshwater sample F1-80 | place: China: Fuxian Lake, Yuxi | collected 2017-12-25
CCAGCCGACGGTCGTGCGGGGCTTCTCGAAATAAGTCCGCATCACGATCAAGAGCCGGTCCTTGGTCGCGTCCGCGACCCGCTTCAGGGCCTCCGCATATTCGGTCGCCACCCGGGCGTCATGAATCGAGCAGGGGCCGACGATCACGAGCAGGCGATCCTTGTCCGTTCCGTGCAGGATATCCCGGATAGCCCGGCGGGTCTGCACGACGAGTGTCGCGGCAGCCGGGGTGATCGGCAGACTGGTTTTGACCTCGCGGGGAGGCGGGAGTTGCCTGATCTCGCCGACGTTTCTATTGTCAACCGGCTCACGCATGGTCAACTCTCAGGAGCAGAAATAAGGCATTACCTTACTGCACCGTATGTAGAAGTGTCAAGCAAATGTCTGTCGGCGGTCAGGCCGAACGCCGCGCGGGACAAGGGGTTACGCGCAAGCCGACGTTCGTTTCGCGAGTCCGCTATCTGCGTTTGACAGGGCTGCAATGCTTTGATAAATTCGCTGTGGCTATGACCGGTCTATTCTCCAGAGCTGTCTGTCTGATGGTCGGACGGGGCCTCGCCCTGGCCTTGGTGGGCGTCATCCTGACCCTGGCGCCTTTTGCGGCGGCTCTTGAGGTGCACCACGAACTGGCCGCGGCCGATCACGACGGCCACGAACATTCCGACTCAGACCTCTGCCAGTGGGTCCAGCACCACACAGGCCAGTCCCTGTCGAGCGATGTGCCGACGCTGGTCGCCTTCATCGTTCCCGACGTTCACCCGCTTCCCGCTCCGGCTCTTCTCGTTTCGGCGACGCTGACCGGTTCCGGCGCCTCGCGCGCTCCGCCCCGTTCCTGATCTCCTCGTATAAGGCGTTCCGACTCTCCGGTCGGTGGCAGGTGCCTCCGCACCGGGTGTCTCTTCGTTGTTATCAGGAATCGGGAGGTTGGTATGCGGCGTATTGTCATCGGCCTCATCTGGGCCCTATTCACTGTGTCGTGCCAGGCGGCGTTCGTTCAGGTTGGTTCAGTTGCGCAGGCGCAGCCGGCCGAATCGTCCGACGAACGGCGGACGCTCACCGGGGTCGTCGAGAACCAGGACTTGCGGCGCATCGCTCAGGCCATCGTGGAGATTCGCGATCAGGAAGGGGATGTCGTCGAGGCTGCGGTGACCAACGATGCCGGGGAGTTTTCTGCCGTCGTTCCCCGGGAGGGCACCTACTCGGTCAGCGCGATTCAGGACACGTATCGCAGCCAGTATGTGGTCATCAAGGTCGGGGCCGACAAACCGGCCCCGCTCAAGCTGACGTTGGCGATGACCCAGGAAATCGCGCTGGACATCGTGGCGCCTCTGCCGCCGATTCAATACAAGGCGTCCAGCGAGACCTATAGTCTGAGCCGCAAGGAGATCGAACAGTTGCCCCGCGGCAACAATAACGATCTGAACGAGGTCTTGGCAACGATGCCCAGCGCGGCCATGGCTCCGTTGAAACAGATCCATATCCGGCAGGAGCATGCGCTGCTCCAGCTCCGCATCGACGGGGTGCCGATTCCGGACACCATCTCGACGGTGTTTTCCGACGTGGTCTCGCCCAGGACCTGGGAGCGCGCGGACGTCATTCTGGGTGGCCTGGAAGCGCAGTACGGCAACCGGACGGCGGCCGTGATCGACATCACCAGCAAGAGCGGCACCAAGCCCGGATTCGGCTCGCTCCAGTACTTCGGCGGTTCCAATGCCACGGTCAATCCGTCCCTCGAATACGGCGGCACGATCGGAGAGAAGTTCCGGTACTACATCATGAACAGCTATACTTCCACGAACCGGGGCATCGATCCCCCGACGCTGGGGAAATCCGTCTTTCACGACGACCATACGCGGAATCAGACCTATCTGCGTGGCGACTACCAGCACGACAACCACAACAACTTCACCTGGCTGTTCCTGAACTCCGTGGCGAAGTATCAGATTCCGACCCAGCCGGGGCAGGATGCCAACTCCACGGTGGTTGGGCTGCTCCAGGCGCAGGACCCGAATTACAACCCGGTGGCCTCGCAGAACGTCAACCAGTTCCAGCGGGAGAACAACCAGTACGGACACATGGTGTGGCGGCACGACGTGGATGCCACACAGTTCTTCAGCCTGGCCGGCTATGCCCGTCAGTCGCGGGCCACGTTCATCACCGACCCGTTCAATTCGCTCGCCTATACGCCCGATACGACGGTGCCCTTCTCCACCGCCAGCCAGGATCGCATGGGTCTGTCGCTGGGGGTTCGGCTCGACTACACCAACCAAGTGGCGCCCCAACATCTGCTGAAGTACGGGTTCCAGATCGATCGGACCCAGGCGATCAATAAGACTCGCATCTTTGCCTTCCAGCGGTCCAGGCTTGGCAGTCCGATCGGCCCCGTCGTCAACATCGACGGAGATCGTCGCCTTATCGGCTGGCGTGAAGAGTTTTGGGTCCAGGATCAGTACACGCCCACGGATAAATTGACCTTGAACCTGGGATTGCGGTATGACCAGATCCAGGCCCTGACCAACGACTGGCAAATCAGTCCTCGGGTGGGAGTTACGTACAAGGCCGACGAGTCCAACGTGCTCCACGTCTTCTACGGCCGGCTGTTCACGCCCCCGAGCCTGGAGTCCGTGGCGTTTCTGGTGCCGAACACGGCCGGGACCACGGCGGCGCCGGAGAACTCGACGGTTCGCACGCCTAAACCGGAGCGGGCACACTATATGGAGGCCGGGTGGTATCATGCGTTCGGCCGCCTGGCAACCTTGCAGATCACGGGGTACTACAAGGTCAACGAGAACATGTCGGACGCGGGCCAGTTCGGCACCACCCCGCTGCTGAACTACTTTTCGTTTCAGCGCGGGTGGCAGCGCGGGATCGACGGCATCGTGAAAGTCAACTTCACCGACAACCTGACGGGCCGGGGCAACGTCGCCTGGGGCCAGTCCAAGGGCTACGGGTTGCAATCCGGACATTTCCTGCTGGAGCAGACCGAGATCAACGACATCAATTCCAAGGGCGGGGTCTTTGCCGATCACATGCAGTCGATGACGAGCTCGGCGAACCTGACCTATCGCTTCCTGGAGCAGAATACGGTCTCCGGCCAGATGCTCTACGGGTCCGGCCTGCGCACCTCGCTGCCTGGGGCCAAGACGAACTCGACCCACATGCCGTCGTATACGATTTACAACGCCTCGCTGACGCGGGAAATCCCGCTCCCGTACCACCAGAAAATTCTGCTGGGCTTCGACATCGTCAACCTGTTCAACCAGGGATTCTTCTACAATTCGAGCGAGGGCAGCATCGGGCTGGGTGTGGCCCATGCCAACATGCCCCGGTCGTTCTTCTTCCGCGGACAGTGGTTCTTTTGACAACCGCGAGGCATAAGGCGTGAAGCGTGAGCCGTTGAAAGGGCGAGGGGGGTGGAACATGCGGTTGTCCGATTTCTCCGCGGGTGTTGGGGTGACGGTAGGGGTGGCCGTTCTGATCATTTTTTTCGCAGGACCGGCCGGCGCGGCGGAGGGCGATGCGGCGACGCACCAGGCCGACCATGCGGACGATGCTGCGGACGTCGTCTTGCCGGATGTCCACGTCCACGGTCTGCCGCTGAACAAGGATCAGCAGCTGGGGCCGGTGCCGACCTACATGCCCTGGCCGAAAATTCCCTCATCGCTGGACGGGCAGGAGTTGGACGATTGGATGAAGGCGCGGTTTCTCGTCAACAAGGAGGCGCAGGTTACGGTCGTGGTGCTGGAGCCCTGCAAGCACCGGGAGCTGACCGGCGCCGGTCTGACCGCGTTGAATAAGTGGAAATTCGATCCCCAGTTGAAGGGGGACGAGCCGGTGGACGGGGAAATCACCGTGCGTATCCATTTCCGGACCAAATAATCGCAGACGAGTCGGACGTAGGAGGCAATGCTGGACTGGGACCGAGCGCTATTCGTCAGTATCAACGGTTTGGCCGGCCGCTCCGGCTTGGCCGACTGGGCCATGCTCATGCTGGCCCAGCCGAGCAGTTTGTGGCTCCCGGGGGCCCTGGTCCTGGCCTATTGGATCTGGGTAGACCGGCGTGAGGCCTTGATCGGAGCCGTGGCGCTCACCGCGTTCATCGTCGTTGTGGACCAGGTCGGGGCCCAGCTCAAGCAGCTGGTCGGTCGCGTGCGGCCCTGTCAAACATTCGCGGACATGCATCTGCTCGTCGGCTGCGGCGGGACAGGGAGTTTTCCCTCCAACCATGCGTTAAACACCGCGGCGGCCGCCGCTTTCGCGCAGGCCCTGTACCCCAAGACCGGCTGGATCACCTGGCCGTTGGTCGCCTTGATCGGGGTGTCCCGCATGTACGTCGGCGCCCACTATGCGACCGACGTGCTGGGCGGGTGGCTCATCGGCTGGTTGCTCGGGGCGGGGGCCGCCTGGTTGCTGCTTCGCTGGCCGGTCTTCCGACTCAGCAACGTCCCGGCGCCGTAGGCCGAAACCAGGAAGGAAAAGGGAATGAGGAGCAGTCGGAGGCGGGGCTGATCTATGATCGCCGTGCCGAGGCGCGCGACGGCGCTCGCGCAGAACAACACCGGGGCCTGGTAGCATCGAACGGCAGGTGGGGGATCGTTCATCGTGTGGAGGGTCTGAGTCGCTCCGGCAAGACAGGATACTTCGCCTCACCCGCTCCGAAATGGTCTCCGGCTTCGTCTGCCGCGACCACGCGCAGGGTAATCCCGTCCGGGGCTTCGGTGGGCAGCGGCACGAAAAACGGAGCCTCGAAGCGGCTTTTTTCTCCCGTATAAAACATCTGCAGCCGCTCGACCAGGTGCTGGCCGATCAGGACCTCCCCGTAGATCTTCACCTTGCGGGAATCCCAGTCTCCATGCGGCCGCACCAGCGAACCGGAGAGGGTCCGGACGGAGGCCTTCAGCGTCACGTCCTCCTTGGCGATCAAGGGGGTGCCAGGCGCCGGGGCTTCGATTTGGACGATGAAGCCGTAGAGGTGCAGCACGATCCCGTCATTCTTCATCGCCTGCCCGGGAATCAGCAGCACGGTCTTGCTGGCCCGTTGAATGGCCCAGGGGTAGGCGAGCGGGCCTTGCACGGCGATGTCCACCAGGGTCGGCCGGTCCAAAAACAACGTGGCGCTGAACGAGGCGGATGGGTAGGAGGAATAGCGCGGCTCTTCCATGATGCGCGGGGTGCGCATGATTTGAACCTGATCCCCCGGTTCTCCGCGCTGCAGGCCTGTGGCTAGGAGTCGGCCGGTCGCCACGTCCGTGATCGTGATCCTGGCACCGCCCACCTCATCCCCCAGGACCATAGCTCCGTGGGCCACGACCCGCACCAACACGTCGGTCGCCACCGACTCATTGGGCTGGCCTGCCGGGAGGGGTGCGACGGCGGGCGCGTCTGCCGCGTGGGCCGGGAAACAGGCCAGGAAGAACAGGGTTATGGGGAGTGCGGCGAGTCTCACCGGCCTCGGCCCTTGCTCACTTCACCTTCGTGCCGGGCGGCACATCCTCAATGACCGTCACGAGCCCGCCGACATCCTTGTCGCCGGCCGCCAGGACCATCCCTTGCGATTCGATCCCCATCAACTTGGCCGACTTCAGGTTGGCCACGATCACGATCCGTTTGCCGACCAGGCTTTCCGGTTCATAACGTTTCCCAATGCCGGCCACGATCTGGCGCTGCTCGCTGCCCAGGTCCACGTGCAGCCTCAGCAGCTTCTCGGACTTGGGCACCCGCTCGGCGCTCAGCACCAGCGCGGTCTTGAGTTGAATCTTCATGAACTCATCGATGGAAATCTGCGCCTCTGGCGTCGCCGGAGCAGGGGCGGCGGCAACGGCCGGTGAAGGTTGCGGAGTTGGAGCGGCCGATTGTTCCTGATTCACGCGGGAGCCTCCTTGGCTGGCTGTGTTTTCGATACGTGGAAAGAGAGGCTCGCCCTTGGCGATGGCCGTCCCCGGCTGCAGTCCGCCCCACTGAGCGTCGGGCAGCGGTCCTGTCATTCCGAGCTGTCGGTTGATCGCCTCGGTCGTCTGCGGCATAAAGGGGAACAGCATGAGTGCCACGATGCGCAGGGCTTCCGCCGCATCGTAGAGGACTGTCTGTAGAAGGGATTGGTCGGCTGCATCCTTCGCCAGTTTCCATGGAGCGCTCTTGTCGATATGTTGGTTGGCCACCTGGATCACGCCGCCGATGCTTTCCAGCGCGCGGTTGAATTCCAGCTTGGACAGGTGGGTCTCGACCAGCTCCGGAAGCTGGCCGGCCTGGTGGCGGAGCTGGTTGTCGGTTCGTGCCTCGTCATGCGCCTGGGGCACCAGGCCTTTTGCGAACCGCTCGATCATGGTCAGCGTGCGATGCAGAAGATTGCCGAGGTCGTTGGCCAACTCGCTGTTGATCCGGCCGATCAAGGCCTCTCGGGAAAAGTCTCCGTCGTGGCCGAAGGGCACCTCGCGCAGGAGGAAATAGCGGAACGCGTCTGCGCCGAATTCATCCACGATGGCATAGGGGTCCACCACGTTCCCGCGGCTCTTGGACATCTTCTCGCCGCTCACCGTCCACCAGCCGTGGGCGAAGATGGTCTGGGGCAGGGGCAGCTCAAGGGCCATGAGCATCGTGGACCAGTAGACCGCGTGGGTGGTGAGGATGTCCTTGCCGATCAGATGAACCGAAGCCGGCCAGTATCGTTTCATAGTGGGAGGCTCAGTCAGGTATTCCAGGGCCGACACGTAATTCACGAGGGCATCGAACCAGACATAGGTGACATAGTTGCGGTCGAAGGGCAGCTCGATGCCCCAGGAAAGACGAGATTGAGGGCGCGAAATCGAGAGGTCCTCCAGCGGCTTTTGAAGAAACCCCAGCACTTCGTTGCGGCGCGACTGGGGCCGGATGAAGTCCTGGTGCGATTCGATGTGCCGGATCAGGCGCTCCTGGCACTGGCCCATCCGGAAGAAGTAATTGCTCTCGCTGATCTGCTCGACCGGGCGCTTGCAGTCCGGGCACAGACCCTGGACAACATCCTTTTCAGTCCAGAACCGCTCGTCGAACGTACAGTACCAACCTGTATAGTCAGCCTTATAAATCAGTTGCTTGTTATAGAGTTGTTGAAGGTACAGTTGCACAATTTTTTTGTGCGCAACGTCCGTTGTGCGGATGAAGGCGTCATGGGAGATGTTCAGCCGTTGCCAGAGGTTCTTGAACTGGGGGGCGAGGCGGTCGCAATGGGTTTGCGGGGCGATGCCGGCCTTGGCTGCCGCCTGCTGGATTTTTTGTCCATGCTCGTCCAGGCCGGTCAGGAAGAAGACGTCATCGCCGTGGAGTCGCCGGTAGCGGGCGAGCACGTCGGCGGCCACGGTGGTATAGGCATGGCCGATATGGGGCACGTCGTTGACGTAATAGATCGGCGTTGTGATGTAGAAGGGCTTCGGCATGGCAGGCTAAAGATAGCAGGGAGGCGGCCTCGAAAGCTAGATTATCGGGCAGGGCCGGCGGGGGCCGTCGAGGTCACCGCATCGCGCAGGTGGAGGAGAATCTGTTCCAGGGCCATTTGCAGATTCAGATTGCGACCGGCGTTGCGCTCGACCGACTGAATCTCCTCCAGCACCTCGGCCAGCAGCTGGGGCTGGACGGTCGCCGCAGCCCGCTGTAATTCCGGCAAGCGGTCCCGGTTCAGCAGATGGTCCGGGTCGGCGCCCAGGCGGACCAACAGCAGGTCGCGGCCCCAGCGTGCCATCCACTCCAGGGCTTCGAGGGCCCGGTCCGATTTATGGAGCGACTCGGCCGCCGTCAAAATCGTTGCAATGGAGCGCAGGGTGGCCGGATCGGTGAGAGAGGAAAACTCGTCCTGTTGCTTGCGGGCCTCGGCCAGGTCGGTCCGGAGGGCCAGTCCGATCCGGCCCTGAGCGATCATGGAGAGAAAGTGTGCATCGTCAGGCGGCAGGTTCCGCTGCGTGATCAGGGCGGCTTCGACCTGGACCCTGGCGGGCGGCACGAAGCGGATGTTCTGGCAGCGCGAGCGGACGGTCATCGGCAAGGCCGACGGCCGGCTGCTGACCAATAGGAACAGACTGTGCGCGGCCGGCTCCTCCAGCGTTTTGAGTAGCGCGTTGGCTGCGCCCTGGGTCAGCCGGTCCGCATGGTCGATGAGGTAGACTTTCCAGGGGCTGACCAGGGGACGATAGACGATCTGTTCTTCCAGCTGGCGGACTTGCTCGATCTTGATCTGGGGGTTGGCCAGTTCGCGGTCTGGTTCGATCAGAAGAAAGTCCGGGTGCGTGCACGCTTCGATCTGAAGGCAGGAGCGGCAGGTGCCGCAGGCATCGGGGCCCTGGTCGCCGTAGGGCCCCTCGCAGTTGACGGTCTGGGCGAAGAGGATGGCGGCCAGTTTTTTGCCGATGCCTTCTTCCCCATGGAAGAGGTAGGCATGGGCGACCCGATCATGAAGGATCGAGGCCTTGAGGATCGCCTTAGGCCGGTCGTGGCCTATGAGCTGGTTGAATGGCATGGCTTGAACGCGTCGTAAGGTCGGAACGTTATTGCGTCGCTATCAATAGAGGGAAGGGGACTCTTCGCCATGGTCGCGACTTTCCAGACTTCACGACTTTGAGACTTTCTGATGTTTTGCCAGGCATCGCTGGACCAAGGTCCAGGCTGCCGCTTCGACCTGATCCGGATCGGCGCGCGCATCCAACACTTTGATGCGGCGCGGCTCTTTGGCGGTCAGCGCGAGGAATCCCCGGCGCACCCGTTCATGGAATTGCTTGGCTTCCCGGTCGAGGCGGTTCAACTCCAGATCGTTGCGGCGTCGCCGGGCCAGACCTGTCTGAGCCGGGAGGTCGAAGAGCAGCGTCAGCGAGGGGGCGAGCCCCTTGGCGGCAAACCGATTGAGGGTCCGGAGGGTCTTGACGTCCAGCCCGCGTCCATAGCCCTGGTAGGCGAGGGTGGAGTCTAGGAAGCGGTCGCAGAGCACGATGACGCCTTGCCGGATCGCCGGCTCGATGACCTGGGAGATGTGCTGACTCCGGCAGGCGAACACCAACAGGGCTTCGCTCTCCGGTGTGATCGGCTCGGCACGTTCCGCGCCGGCCGCTGTACCGAGGAACAGGGAACGGATCTGTTCGGCCAGGGGGGTGCCACCCGGTTCCCTGGTTTCCAGGACCCGATGGCCTGCTTCACGGAGGCGCTTGGCCAGCCTTGCACACTGGGTGGTTTTGCCGCTTCCTTCGACCCCCTCGACGGTGATCAACAGGCCTCGTTTGCCGCCCCGTTTCCCACCCATTTCCCCCTCCCGATCTTCCGCTGCTTGAGACGGGCCATCCTATTCCAAGTGCTTGAAAATAGCAAGAAAAGGCTTGCGGCACATTTTTGAAGACTGTATGATGAAGCCGTAAGGAGAGCGATCCGGTGAAGAGACTCAGAGCCTCCCTCAAACGCTCCTTCCTGACCGGGTTGTTGGTGATCACCCCCATCTGGGGGACGGTGCTCATTTTGAAGACCCTGTTCCTGACCGTGGACGGGATCTTGGGGGATGTGCTGGCGAAGTTCGTCATTCCCGAATATTACGTACCAGGGATCGGCATCCTGACCCTGATCGCGCTGATTTTCACCACCGGCTTGCTGGCGACCAACATCATCGGGGGGCAGGTCGTCAAGTTGTGGGAGGATTGGCTGCACCGGGTCCCGGTGGTCCGTGGTATCTATTCGACGCTCAAAGCCATGATGGACATCCTGTCTTTTAAGGAGAAGGAAAAATGCAATCGCGTTGTCCTGATCCAGTTTCCGAAGAACGGCCACTATTGTTTCGCGTTCGTCACCGGCATGACCCAGGGGGAAGTGCAGCAGATTTCCACGGAGCCCCTGTTGAATGTGTATGTGCCCACGTCGCCGAACCCGACCTCCGGTTATTTCCTGCTGGTGCCCGAGAAGGAAGTCGTGTCGTTGGAGATCAGCGTGGAAGAGGCCATGAAGCTGATCGTGTCGGGCGGCCTCTACCAGCCCTCGCCGACCATGCCGGCGGTCGTGCAGCCCGCGTCGAATCCGGATTCGGTCGAACGGGTTGGAGCGGCGATTTCGTGAGGGA
>SXGS01241129.1_pt1 | contig 10057 bp, 16 predicted proteins | sample 3174681 | NCBI WGS metagenome assembly SXGS01 (sample SAMN11356861, study PRJNA531348) | freshwater metagenome | isolation source: freshwater sample F1-80 | place: China: Fuxian Lake, Yuxi | collected 2017-12-25
GCCACGATGCTGGGCTATTTCACGACGGACGCGGCCATCACGAAGCGCGCCCTCCAGCGGGCCCTCAGCCTGGCGGCCAACGAGTCCTTCAATTGCATCTCGGTCGATGGGGATACCAGCACCAACGATACGGTCCTCTGCTTGGCAAACGGCATGGCAGAGAATCGCACGATCACAGAAGGCACAGCCGCCTTCAGCCGATTTTTGCTGCTCCTGACCGAAGCCTGCCAAGCCCTCGCGCTGGCAATCTGCCGCGACGGCGAAGGGGTCACCAAGGTGGTGAAGATTGAGGTGAGCGGAGCCACCACCGTGGCGCAGGCCAGGCAGGTCGCCCAAACTATTGCCACCTCAAACCTGGTCAAGACCGCCCTCTTTGGCGAGGATGCCAATTGGGGCCGCGTCATGGCCGCCATCGGTAGATCCGGGGTCCCGATCACCCCATCCAAGCTGACTGTCTCGTTTGGCGGGGTCCCGATGGTGCAGCATGGGATGGGACTCGGACTCGGTGCGGAGAGCCGCATTGCGAAGGTCTTTCACCAGAAAGAGTTTACGATTGCCGTGGGGCTTGGGCAGGGCAAACAGCAGGCCCATATATGGACGACGGACCTATCGTTCGACTATGTCCGTATTAACGCAAGCTACCGATCCTAGGGCACAATTCCATCCTCCTGCTTGTAAATCTACGCGGCATTATGCTAACATTCCAAGGCTTTAGTAGTCAGGAGACTGTCTCCTCCTCGCATAATTTCGTGCGTTGAGGAACCGTATCAAATTCGAATCGGCGTCTCTGGACGTCGCTTGACTTGAGAATAAGGGGGCCAGTCCCCCTCGCCTGCGTCAGCAGGCGCTCTGCAAGTCTTGAGGGGAGGTGAAGGCATGGGAGTGGTTTCGATCAAGGAATTACTGGAAGCAGGCGTCCATTTCGGACACCAGACGAATCGCTGGAACCCGAAGATGAAGAAATTCCTCTTTGGCGAACGCAACGGCATCTACATCATCGACCTTCAGCAGACCCTGAACCGGATGGAGCAGGCCTATGCCTTCGTCCGCGACACCGTCGCCGCCGGCCAGACGGTCCTGTTTGTCGGGACCAAGCGTCAGGCTGCCGAAATCCTTCAAGAAGAGGCGCTGCGCGCCAACATGTTCTTCGTCAACCAGCGTTGGCTAGGCGGCATGCTCACGAACTTCCAGACCATCCGGAAGAGCATCGACAAGATGAAGAAGATGGAAGCCAAGCTGGCGGACCCCAGCCAGTACGGCTTGAAGAAAAAAGAAATCATGAAGATGCAGAAAGAGGTCGTCAAACTGCAGAAGTATCTGAGCGGCATCAAGGACATGCGCGGCGTTCCCAGAGCGATCTTCGTGCTCGACACGCGCATCGAGCACCTGGCCGTGCAGGAAGCAAAGCGGCTGGAGATTCCGATAATCGCGATCCTGGACTCAAACTGCGATCCGGACCACATCACCTACCCGATCCCTGGAAACGACGACGCCATTCGCTCCATCAAGCTCATCACGTCCCTCATTGCCAACGCCTGCATCGAAGGCGCCAATTTGCGGACCCAGCGCGAAGAAGCGGATTTCAAACCGGCTCCTGTGGCAGGCGGCAAACCCGCAGCCATGAGCCTCGCGAGCACGCCGGCCTCATAAGGGCCGGCACGACACGCGTCAACGAAGGCACTCACTGTTTACTGAAAAGGACCGTCACGTATGGCTGGATCAAGTCAGCTTGTCAAAGAACTGAGAGAGAAAACCGGCGCCGGCTTCCTCGATTGCCAGAAAGCGCTCACCGAAAACGGCGACGATGTCGAAAAAGCCATCGATTATTTGCGCCAAAAAGGCTTGGCCGCGGCGCTCAAAAAGTCCGGCCGCGAGACCAACCAGGGCCTCATCCATGCCTATATCCACATGGGCGGAAAAATCGGCGTGCTCATCGAAGTCAATTGCGAAACCGACTTCGTCGCGCGGAACGAAGAGTTTAAAGCCTTCGTCAACGACCTGGCCCTCCAGGTGGCAGCTGGGAAGCCCTCCTATGTCAAACGGGAAGAGATCCCCGCAGACTTCATCGCGAAAGAACGCGCGATTTACGAAGGACAGGCCAAGGAAATGGGCAAGCCCCCGGCCGCCTGGCCGAAGATCGTCGAAGGCAAACTGGAAAAATTCTTCCAGGAGAACTGTCTGATCGAGCAGTCCTTCGTCAAGGACCCCGCTGTCACGATCAAAGACCTTCTCGCGTTGAAGATTTCCAAAATCGGCGAGAACATGAACATCCGCCGCTTCACCCGGTATCAATTAGGCGAAGCATGAGCTCTGCGAACTATCGGCGCATCCTCCTCAAAGTGAGCGGAGAGATGCTGGCCGGTGAGCAGGGCTACGGCATCCAGCCTTCCATTCTCGAGGGCCTCGCGACGGAGATCGCCTCCGTCGTGGCCCTCGACATTGAAGTCGCCGTGGTTATCGGCGGCGGCAATATCTTCCGCGGCATTGCCGCCAGCGCCTCCGGCATGGAACGAGCCTCCGCCGACTACATGGGGATGCTCGCCACGGTCCTCAATGCCCTGGCCCTGCAAAACGCGCTTGAGCGCATCGGCGTGATGACACGCGTCCAATCCGCGATCGAAATGCGCCAGCTGGCCGAAGGCTATATCCGCCGCCGGGCCATTCGTCATCTTGAAAAGAAGCGCGTCGTCATCTTCGCCGGCGGCACGGGGAATCCCTATTTTTCGACCGATACCGCCGCGGCGCTCCGGGCGATGGAAATCGGCGCCCAGGTCATCATGAAGGGGACTAAGGTCGACGGTATCTACGACGCCGACCCAGTGAAAAATCCCACCGCGACGAAGTATCAGACCATTTCCTTCCTGGCGATCTTGAATCAGAACTTGAAGGTGATGGATGCCACGGCCATCAGCCTCTGCATGGATAACAATCTGCCGCTCATCGTGTTCAACTTGAAAGAACAGGGCAACTTCAAACGCGTCGCCACAGGCGAAGCGATCGGCACCGTCGTCACGCCGGATCGTCGTTAATTTTCCCGGGAGTCTCGCATGTCCAATCCTGCCGCCATACACCAGAAAATCACGGAAAAGATGGAGTCCGCGCTGGAACATCTCAAGCGCGATTTAGCCGGGCTGCGAACAGGGCGAGCCTCTGTGGCCCTCTTCGACGGCGTGCGGGTGGACTACTACGGCACGATGACCCCGCTCAAGCAGGTGGCCAACATTTCGACTCCGGAAGCGCGCCTCATTACGATCCAACCCTGGGAGCCGGCCCTCATCAAGGAAATTGAAAAGGCCCTGGCAGGATCAAACCTCGGCGTGACCCCGTCCAACGACGGAAAGATTATTCGCATTCCCCTCCCGCCCCTCACCGAAGAGCGCCGCAAAGATCTCGGCAAGATCTGCAAAAAGCACGGCGAAGAGACAAAAGTGGTCGTGCGGGGGGTTCGTCGAGATGGCAACGAAGAGTTAAAGAAACTGCAAAAGGATGGCAAGCTCACCGAAGACGATCTGCGAAAAGCGGAAATCGACACCCAGAAGCTGACCGATCTGTACATTCAAAAAGTCGACGACGTGGTCAAGAAAAAAGAACACGAAATCATGGAAGTCTGACCGCCATTTCCACCTTGGTACCAACCTACGCCACCGTCAATCTCGCGGCACTCGCCCACAATCTCTCGTGTATCACCGGGTATCTGTCCCCCTCCTGCACGGTCCTGGCGATCGTCAAAGCCAATGCCTATGGGCATGGTGCTGTCACTATCGCGCAAGCGCTTGCCCGGCAGGGAGTCCGGCGATTTGCCGTCGCCTCCCTGGATGAAGGGATCGAACTCCGCCAAGCAGGCCTCACCGCGCCGATCCTCATTCTCGACGCGCTCTTCGAGGAACAGATCGCCGACCTGGTGGCTCACCGATTGACCCCGGTGGTAAGCGATGGGCGACTCTTGCCGGCCTTGGCCAAGGCCGTTCTCGCTCATCCGACCCCCTACCAGATCCATCTCAAGGTCGAGACAGGCATGGGGAGGCTGGGACTTTCCATGAACGAGCTGCCTGCCATTCTCGATGACCAAATCGTGCGAAGCCCCCTCCAGGTCGAGGGAGTCATGACCCACCTGGCCGACGCGGACGGAGAAGACCGCGCCTTCACGGAACAGCAGCTTGGCACATTCCATGCGATGCTGGAGCAGATCCGTCTACAAGGCCTCACCTTGCCTCTGGTGCATGCGGCCAATAGCGCCGCCATCGTCAGGTTTCCCGAGGCCCATTTTTCACTCGTAAGACCCGGCATCATGCTCTACGGATACCACACCCTGCCGGACTCAGTGCCCGCGCCGGCTCTCACACCAGTCCTCTCGCTGCGCACCATGATCGCCCAGCTGCGAACGATTCCACCAGGCGGGACCGTCAGCTATAATCGAACCTTCGTCGCCAAGCGGACGACGAGGATTGCGGTCCTCCCCATCGGCTACGCAGACGGCTACAGCCGGCTGCTCTCCAATCGCGGGTTTGTCTTGATTCAAGGCACACGCATCCCGATCGTCGGGCTAGTCTGCATGGACATGATCATGGCGGATGTCACGAACCTCCCATCGGTACAGATCGGCGAGCCCGTCACATTGATCGGCCAACAGGGAACAGAATCTATCTGGGCTGATGAAGTAGCGGGCTGGATCGGCACGATCCCCTATGAAGTCCTCTGCGGGATCGGCTCCCGTGTCCCACGCCTCTACGAATCAGCCTGACGCAAAGGCTCCCGATCAGCTGCTAGTAGATCACGCGAATCGACAGGTTCCCGTTATGGAGCAGCGATAGGTGCCATCTGCTCGCAGAACTCGTACAGGTAGGCCGTGAACTCGTAGAAATAACTGTTCCAGGCATTCCGTAGAAACTTCGGCGTCACGTAATATACCGGATCTTTGATGCGCTGATCCAACAGACGGCACAGCTCCAGCACCGCCTGCCTCCCAGCAGGGGCGCCCCGCTCACGAGACAACGACTTGTCGAAGCAGATGACGGAGGCTCTGCTCATCCCGTCCGTGGGGACGGAACTCCATGACCTCCCACTCAAGAATCGTGCGGTCCTTCGGCCGCAGATAGATCTCCGCGATGAGTGGATCTCATCGCATCCTCCATCGCGTCAGGTAGAAAATATCGAGCGGAACGATGTCGATACGCAGGCGGGGTTCTGAAGGAAGATAAGGCATCAGCACCACCTTGACCGATGTCGGCATGGCGCCGACCCTGCCGCTTCAGGGGAAACGAAGACCGGCGGGTAACCGCAGTGGGCCTTACTGCTTGATGGCCCGTTTCAGCGTCGACTCGACGCTCGCCACTTTACGCTGCAATCGCCCAGCGCGGCCTTTCCGGTAGTCAACCTTGATCGTGCAAGAGATGCGGCCGCAATCTTTCTTCATCCGGTCATAGCACTTCTTAACGACGGCAAACACCTCGTCCCATTCCCCTTCGAGCACAGTCCCCATCGGGTTCAAGCGATAGTCCACGCCACTTTTATCGATAATATCGAGCGAGCGCGCCACATACTTGCCCACGCTCTCCCCCTTGCCCAATGGCGACATACTGAATTCCAGCAGAACCATAGTACGCCCCTTCTCTTTCTTCATCCGACGTCTAACGTTTTGCGTTTCACGTCTTCCCGTTTGCGCTTCAAGCTTCGCCCTTTACTCCTAACGCCACATTCAGCTTGGCCCGTTCATCCTGCCAGACTTTCGGATACTGGACCTTGCCCAATAGGCGAAACCCGTCCAGCGCCTCACGCAACAAATCCCGGCGCTTCTCGAAGTCCGGCGCATCCGCCTTCGTCCGCTCGCGGAGCTGGCCGACCCACTCCACAAAAGCGGCGAACTCGTCGCCGAAAATCTTCTCGATATCTTCCTTCATGAAACCGGACAAGGCCGGGGCCACCCCGCTCGTACTGATAGCGATACGCAAATGGCCGCAGGCCACCACCGCCGGCATGATGACTGTGGAGGATTCCGGTTGATCGACCGACCAAAGCAAGAATTTCTTCTCACGCGCCTTCGCGAACAGAGCCCTGGCAAAATCACGATCCCCGCGGACCATGTTTAGCACCAGAATCGCGCTCTCCAGATCCGTGTCCCGGAAATGGCGCCCGCGGTGCACGACTTTCGCCGACGCAGCCAGCTCCTTGAGCGTGTCGTTGAGCGACGGAGCCACCACGATGACCTTCGCCCCTGCCGCCAACAACTGCTGAGTCTTTTCCGCCGCCTCCTCGTCCCCCCCGAGCACCAGCACCGGGTAGCCTTTTACATCCAGAGACAACGGATAGCCAGAATTTGCAGCCATGATAGTTCCTCCCAATTCACAATAGTGAGCCTATCATACACACCCTGTTTTGCATCGTAAACCGTACCTTCCCCTTTTCTACAGGCCCCCGCTATAATAGCCGGATTAACGTCCCTTCACCTCCGCAAAGGAACCGTACCCATGGCAGCCTACAACCTCCGTACACTTGGACTAGCCGGCAGCATTATCGGCCTCGCCGCCATGGCAGCCTGGCTAGGCTTGGCCCATAGTTGCGACCCGGAAAGCGGAGAAGCGGTCATTGCCGGCCGCGTCATGATCACGCAGGCCCTGGCCGATCAAGTCCACCCCACCGATGTCCTGTTCGTCATTGTTAAGCGGCCAGGCGGAGCCAGGCCCGTCGCGGCCAAACGGATCGAAAACCCGCAATTCCCGGTGGCCTTCGAACTCACCAACGCCGATGTCATGGCACAGGGCTCGGAATTGCGCGGAATGCTGGACGTGATGGCCAGGCTGGATCGAGATGGGCAGGCAGGCCCGGCACAGCCAGGCGACATCGAAGGCCGCTATGCCAAGAACCCGACGCTGCCTGGCGGACGGGATTTCGAGATTATACTGGATTCAGTGAAACAGTGAAGGAGAAGTTCTGCGACTTGAGAACAAAGAGCATACGCTCTCAGCGCGGCATTTACGTCTCGGCAGGGTCAGCGTCCAATTCCATGTTCCAATAGAGATAATCGCGCCAGCTTTCAGGCGCGTTCCTGATCCCGATCGTAATGGTGACCGTAGAACTCCAGCGAGGCTTAACCGGCCGCTTCCACAATTTCATGCCGGCTTCATCGGGCGTGCGGCCGCTCTTTCGGTTGTTGCAGCGCCAGCAGGCCGTCACGATGTTCTCCCAGGTCTTACGTCCACCCTTTGCGATGGGCACGACATGATCGAACGTCAGCTCCTCGGTCCGGAACTTGTGCCGGCAATACTGGCAGGCATAGCCATCGCGCGTAAAGATATTGATGCGGGAGAACTTGACCGCCCGGTGGGCAGCCTTGAGCCGAACCAACTTGAGGAGACGCATGACGGAGGGAAGCTTGAAGGAGATCGACACCGCATGAACCTCTCGGTCGTAGACCTCAAGGACTTCGACTTTACCCTGCCAGAGAAGCGCGATCGCTTTTTGCCAATGCACGACCCTCAGGGGTTCGTACGTCGCGTTGAGCAGGAGAGTCATTTCCATGCAGCAACCTCTTTTCTCACCGAGCCCTCTCTGATAAGAAGGCCGCAGGCTAGTCTTAAGATGCGTACCCCTGTCTATGCCATAAGCCTCTCTCGAAATCAAGATATTGAATGGTCTCATGAAAATTCCAACCCTCCGGGATCGGCAAAAAAGAAGGATCCGCGCCATGCCTGAGTTTACGACTGTCGCGAGAGTTGAAGAGATCCCTCCGGGAACCGGGAGGACCGTCCAAGTCCAAGGAGTCTGGATCGCGCTCTACAATGTCGAGGGGTCGTTTTACGCCGTCGACAATACCTGCCCCCATGCGGGCGGACCGCTGGGCGAAGGCCATCTGGATGGTTGTCTCGTCGAATGTCCGTGGCACGGCTGGCAATTCAATCTGCGCACAGGGGAACGGCCGGAAAATCCTGAGATCACCGTCGCCTGCTGTCTCGTGCGGATCGAAGGGAATCAGGTGCAGGTGGCGCTGCCGGACAACTTCAGTACTTAGGACCGAACGGCATAGGGGGCAGAGGCGAGCCCGTCGGTTCGGCCTCCGGCTCTTTGGGCGTAATGCCGTCGGCTGGAAGCGACGCGGCATTGACCTTCTTCAACGAAAGATTGGCATGCCAAATGAATTCCCGCTCGAACCATTGCCCCGTCACCCCTTGATCTCGCAACTGGACCCGCACCTCGTACAGATCCCCCTCCACCGGCTTCACCCGCCACTCACCCAACCGGGCCACCCGGTTCCGTTCGCTCATCGAACGGACGTGCTCCGTCATGGCCTGAAGGATCGTAGGGTAGCCCATCGCCCTGTGCGTCTGCACCAGCGCGAGGGCCTCGGCACTCCGTGGATCGGTGACGGGATTGAGCGCCGGAGGCTTCAACCAAATGTAGTAGGCGGCGCCGAGCGCGAGCAAGGCCACGACCGTATAATGAATGACCTTCACTGCCGAAAACGAGAAACGATTCTCTGCCATAGCCATCCTGTGAACAAGGTTCGTAAAAAACGACGCGCTGCATCTTAGGAAGAGCGGCGGCACGATGTCAAACAGCGCGCAGCCCGCCACATCACCGCCTGGCCTGTGCTTGTGCGGGTGAAAGTGGTTATGCTACAAATATCGCTCCAGTCGACAGACTTGTACCCTTGGGCGGTGAATCACCCATGAAATTCTTTCTTTACGGGGACCATCTCAACCCCACACAGCTGAAGCGGCGCGCGCCGGAACATCAGTTCCTCATGCTCGCCACCCTTCCCGAACATACGATCAAATTCTGCCGCTGGTCCTCGCAATGGCGCTGCGGCCTCGCCAGCGTCGCCCCCTCACCGGGCGAACAGGTCTGGGGCGCGGTTTTCGAAGTGACCGACGAAGACCTCAAGCTAATGGACCAGTTCGAAGAAGATGTCCCCCCAAGCGCATTTCGCCAGGTTCAAGTCACCGTACGGACGGAAGCCGGTGAGAAGATGCTCGTCACCACCTATGCCGCCACCCCGATCGGCAAATTCAAACCCAAAACCCATTATCTCGATTGGGTGATGAAGGGCCTCAACCATTGGAAGCTGCCTGAGGAGGCCATAGAAATGTGGAAGTCGTTCGCTCCAGCGCCATAGCGCAGATTCAGCTCGTTCAGTCCAAAGGAGAATCCATGCCGAAGCCGAAATATCATATCGTCGTCTGCACCAACTCCCGTCCCCCCGGACACCCGAAGCCATCCTGCGGCAGCGCCGGATCGGCCTCCCTCCTCATGGCCTTCAACATGGGCCTCATGCAGAAGGGCGTGACACCGGGCGAAGTCATCGTAAGCGGCTCCTCCTGCCTCGGCCCCTGCGAGCAGGGCCCGACCGTCGTCGTCTATCCCGACGCCACCTGGTACTCCAAGGTGACGGAGGCGGACGTCGCGACCATCATCGATGAACATATCAAGGGTGGAAAGCCGGCCGCCAAGCTAACCCCCGATTCAGTCTGGAAGTAGGAATCGCATTCAGCTGTCAGCAGAACGCGAAAAGCTAACGGCTGACCGCCGATAGCCACCCATCGAAATCATGAGCACTACCGCCACACACCACGAGCACAAATCCCATGCACCCAAATCCATTGGGTGCATGGTCATTACCTGCAGCGACACCCGAACGCCCGACACCGATACGAGCGGACAGGCAATCCACAAACTGCTCCGGCAGTTCGGGCATGAAGTCGTGGTCTACCATTTGGTCAAGGATGAGCCGGCCCAGATCACGGACCGGATCAAAGAGGGCCTCGTAAACGATGCAGTCCAAGCCATCATCATCAATGGCGGCACCGGCATTTCGAAGCGGGATTCAACCTTTGAAGCAGTCGATGGCATGCTGGAAAAACGGCTGGTTGGATTCGGCGAGATCTTCCGCTACCTGACCTATCTGGACATCGGCTCCCCTGCTATCATGAGCCGCGCCACAGCCGGCATCATCAAGGGCCGCATCCTCTTCTCCACCCCCGGCTCCGAAAACGCCGTCCGGATGGCGCTGGAGAAACTCATCCTTCCGGAACTCGGCCACCTGGTCAAAGAACTCAGCAAATAA
>SXGS01488709.1_pt1 | contig 10057 bp, 9 predicted proteins | sample 3174681 | NCBI WGS metagenome assembly SXGS01 (sample SAMN11356861, study PRJNA531348) | freshwater metagenome | isolation source: freshwater sample F1-80 | place: China: Fuxian Lake, Yuxi | collected 2017-12-25
CCCGATCGGGATTCCCGGGCGCATCACCGATCAAATGAAGCTCGCCGGCCCGCCGACGCCGGACGACGTCGTGCGGTACATGATGGGCGCGCGGCTCGACTTCGATCCCGGCACGAAAGCGGTGTACTCGAACCTCGGCTACCTCGTGCTCGGGCGCGTCATCGAGGCCGTGACCGGCGCGAAGTACGAGCCGTGGGTCAAGAAGAACGTCCTCGCGCCGCTCGGCATCACCGGGATGGCGCTGGGCCGGGCGCTGCCGCAGAACCGGACCGCGAGCGAGGCGAGCTACTACGACGCGCGCCCCGATTCGCGCGGCCGGTGCCTGTACCCGCCGAAGGTCGGGGAGCTGGTGCCGTGGCCGGACGGCGGGATGAACGTCGAGGGGTTCGAGGCGCACGGCGGCTGGGTCGCGTCGGCCGTCGATCTGGTGCGGTTCGCGAGCGCGTTCGACTACGGCACCAAGTCGCCGCTGCTGTCCGCGGGTTCGATCACGGAGATGTGGACACGGCCGAAGGGCGCGGCCGGCACCGAGGCCGACGGCAAACCGCGGGCCGCGTACCTGGGGTGCGGGTGGATGGTGCGGCCCGTCGGCAACACCGGGCGCGCGAACACCTGGCACACGGGGCTGATCGCCGGCACCAGCGCGCTGCTGGTGCGCCGGTCCGACGGGCTGAACTGGGCCGTGCTGTTCAACACCGACGCGAACCCGGACGACAAGCGCCCGGCCGACCTGATCGACCCGCTGATGCACGAGGCCGCGAACACGGTGAAGGCGTGGCCCGCGGGCGACCCGTTCCCGAAGGTCAAGTAGCCGCCCGCGCCGGCTTCCACAGCACCAGGAGCGCCACCAGCCCCACTAACGGGGCGAGTCCGGCCCACACGAACCCGACGTCGTAACTGCCGGTGGCCTTGATGTGTTCGCCCATCGCCTTCTGCACCGCGCCGACCAGGAACCACGCGCACGCCGCGAGCAGGCCCGACAGGAAGGCCATGTGTTTCGCCGGCAACTCCTGCGTGAGCGCGTAGTAGATCGGGTGCAGGCCCAGAATGCCCGCGCCGGCCAGCACCAGCAGCGCCACGCCGAGCCAGCCCGCGCTGTACGGGGCCAGCGCCGCCGTCGCGGTGATACAGGCGAACAGCGCGTAGCTGGTGACGCGCGCGGAATGCACCTCGCGCCCACGGCCCACCAGCCACAGCACCAGCGCCCCGGCCGCGAAGCACCCCAGTTCCGCCGAGATGTAGTACACGGGCACGATCAGGTCCGCCGCGTCCGCGGAGTACCCGCGCGCCTCCTTCAGGTACTTCGGCATCCACTCGCGGATGAACTGCCAGCTCACGCTGATGCCCAGAATCACCGCGAACAGCGTGGCGTACACGCGCACGAACCGCGCGAAGTCGAACGGTTGGGCGGCTTCGGGGGCGGGCGGTGGCGGGAGGAAATCGAGTTCGTCCTCTTGCTCTTCGTGGCGATGAGGCGGCCTGTGATCGAGGTCGCCGCGGCGCACCAGCGTCAGCCACAGCGGAACCCATAGCAGCCCGACCGCGCCGATGGTCCAGAACGCCACCTCCCACCCGCCGCCGAGCTTGCGCACGAGCATCACGTACAACGGCACCAGGATCGCGCCGAGCGACGCCCCGCTTTGCAGGAGGCCGTTGCCGAGCGGTCGGTCCTTCGCGCTGAGAATCTGCCGCGCGGTGAGGAGCGCGCACGGCCAGTGCCCGGCTTCAAAGAAGCCGAGGAGCGTGCGGCACCAGAGGAGCCAGTGGTACGGGCCGCTGCCGGGCGCGGCGGGGTCTTCGACGAGCCGCGTCCATTGCGGGTCGCGCATGAGCGGCGTCGCCAACCCCGCGACCGACCAACCGACGAGCACGACGGGGTACAACAGCCGCGGGCCGATGCGGTCCGCGATGAAGCCGAAGAAGATCGAGCCGAGCGCGAACGCCCACGCGAAGTTGCGGCCAACGGTGCCGTAGCGGGCGTCGTCGATGCCGTAGGTGTCCTTCAGTTCGGTCGCGATCTGCGGCAGCACCTGCCGGTCCATGTAGTTGAGCAGCGTGGCGAACATCATCGCCCCGCACACCCACCAGCGCCACGGCGAAGCGGACGGGTGAGAGGTAAGGGATGCGGGGTGAGTTGTCACGCTCGTCACCGGGTTCCGTTGTTGTGATGCGCGACCGGGAGCGCGGAGCGCGCCCCCTCACCTGGGTGCTACGTAAGGGGGCTTCACAGCTCCGCAATCACTTCCCGTCGTTGTCCAGCAGTTCCCACTTCTCGCCGAAGAAGCCGGCCCGCACCACCTTGCCGGGGAAGCGCGAGTTCGGCGGCGTGGTGATGTCGATCACCGCGTAGTCCGGCAGCTTGGACACCTGACGCGCGTTGTTCAGGTAGTCGTACTCGCGGAACGTGAACCCGCTGTTCAGCACGACGTACTTCTTCGGGTTCAGCGGGTTCGGGTAGATCAGCACCGGGACGTGCTCGCCCAGCTTGTAGGTGTCCTTGCCGACCGTCACGCCCTTGTCGGTCCACTTCACCGGCAGCGTGTCCGCGATCTTCGCCAGCACCGCGTTGCTCATCGGGTCGCCCCACAGGATCAGGTTGCTGTTGGCGATGTCGTCTTTGGTGATGTCGGTGTCGGCCTTCATCGGCGCGTCGCCGCGGAACTGCTTGCGCCAGTGCTCGGTCGCGTGCTTCATCTCCTTCTCGGCCCACTCCGCGGTCTTGGAGTGCATCGGCCGACCGCTCGGCTTCACCATCAGGAACGACGACATGAAGGCGTCGTCGATGGGGCCTTGCAAGCCGTGAACCTTCTGTAGGCCCTTCGGCTCCACGGGCTTCAGAGAGAATGTCCACTTCCCGTCCTGTTTGAACAGAGCGACCACAAGAACCTCATCGGCCTTCTTGAGCGCCGGAAGGAGGATCGGCGTGCCGTCGATGTTCAGCGAGAGTGTGTCGAGGGGACCGGGGGCGTACACCGTCAGCGCGGCGACGTTCTTGGTCTTGGCACTCAGCCCGCGTGCGGTTCGCTTACCCTCAACGAGGGCGGGTTCCCAGTGCTTCTCGAGCGCGTCGACGCGCAGGCCCGGGCCCTGGTTGTAGCGGAGCGTGTACGTCGTGAACTTGAACTCCTTCGGGAACCGGTCGCGCCCCTTCTCCACGAAGGCGTCGATCAGCTTGTTCACTTCGACCTTCGCGTCCTTCTCGTAGCTGTGGCCGGTCTTCGGGCCGATGACGTGCTTCAGTTCCAGCCCGACCTTCTTGAACTCGCGGGCCATCACGTCGGCCGCTTGCTTCTGACTGTCGTTCTCGCCGCTGTAGGCGACCGTGGGCAGGTTGAAGAAGTTCACCGCGGTGTCGCTGGCGTTGTACATGTGCCACAACTTCTGCTCGTACCAGGTCGGTTCGAGCTTCTCGTTCTGGAACACCTTGAGGAACTCCGGGGTCTCACTGAAGCCGGCACCGGGCGCGCACGCGGCCCACAGCGTCGGGTAGTGCGCGCCGTACTGCCAGCACGCGGCCCCGCCCATGCTGAACCCGCGTGCGACCAACCGGTTCCCGTCGATGCGGTAGTGCGCGTTCGCGTGGGCGAGGCACTCGAAGGTGTCGATCTCGCCCGCGAACTTGTTGGCGTTGCTGAACCGGCCGAACGGGTGCAGGATCAGCGCGCCGGGCGCGGGGATGATGCCGCCCGCGCCGGGCGCGTTCGCCATGAAATCCGATTCGACGGTACCCTCGTAGCGCCCGTGCCACCAGAAGTCGAGGCGGTGCTTCTTCTCGCCCTTGAAGTCGTATTCGGCGGGCACGACGAGCCAGTACGGTTGCACGCTGCCGTCGATCTTGGACTTGTAACCGCGCAGCACCGGGCCGGTTTGGGTCGTCCACGGGGTCTTGCCCTCCTTGAGCGCCTTCGCGCGATCGAGGCCCGCCGCGAGCACCTTCTTCACCTTCCCCGCGGGGATTGGGGCCTTCTTGTCCTTACCGGGCGCGGGGTCGTAAATCTCCTTGTAGTCGAGCGCCCAGCGCACGGCCTTCTCGTAGATGAGCACATCGGGCAGCAGTTCGTGCTTGCCCGCGGCCTTAATGAGCGTTTGGAGTTCGTCCAGCCCCTTCTTGATCTCGGCGCGGTCGGCGTCCGGGATGCTGTTTCCGACCGGCGGCACCGGCCGCACGTTGTCGACGAGGTTGTCCTTCGGCCCGTCGGCGCGCGTGTCGGAAAGTGGCAGCGCGGCGACCGCCGCGGCGAACAGCGCGGCGGCGAGAACGCGGGAGAGCGCGAACATGAGTGACCCTCTGGAGTGTCGTGGGTGAAGGGCAGTGTAGGCGCGTGGCGCGAAGAAACCCACCCCTCGCGAAGCCGCAAGCGGCTCCTTCCCCGATTCGCGCGCGCCTGCTAGAACAACCGTTGAGCGTTTCACACAACCGGGGCATTCCGCACGGACCGCAGAGCCCCCCAGCCAGAGGTTCCAATGGCGTCTACGAAGATGATCGACATCCGGCGCGGCATGGTGCTGAACATGGGGGGCACCCTCCACTACTGCCTCGACCGCGACCTGAACACGCCGGGCAACTGGCGCGCGATCCTGTACCTCAAGCTCAAAAACATGACGACGGGGTCGATCACGCAGGAGCGGGTCCACCCGGACGACAAGGTCGACGTGGTGTTCCTCGACACCAAGGACTACTCGTACTCGTACAAGGACGGCGACGACTTCGTGTTCGTCGACAAGGAGTCGTTCGAGCCGGTCACGCTGTCGGGCGACATGGTCGGCGACATGATGAAGTACCTGCGCGAGAACGACGACGTGAAGATCACGTTCCACGACGGCCGCGCGCTCTCGATGGAACTGCCCCAGACGGTGACGCTGAAGGTGATCGAGACGGAACCCGGCATCAAGGGCGCGACGGCCGCGGCCCAGACGAAGGCCGCCACGCTCGAAACCGGGTTGGTGATCCAGGTGCCGTCGTTCATCGCCCAGGGCGAGTTGGTCGAGGTGCAGACCGAAGACGGCAAGTACCTCCGTCGTTCGAAGGAAGGCAAGTAGCGCGGGGCCAGTGGCTCCGCTGTGCTCTGTCGAAATGATGGGTGTTAGCGAGCGGCGCTCCTCACTTCTTCAACTGCTTGTCGATGAACTCGTAGGCGGTCTTGCGGGCGTCGGCCGGGAAGTCGTGCCCGGCGTCCGGGTAAATCGCCTTCAGCTTGTCCGCCGCGTTCAGCTTCTTGTAGGTCGGCTCGGCCGCCGCGATCACGTCCCGCACGCCGCTCACCTCGAAGTTGCTGTCCTTCTCCGGCGCGACCGCCAGGAACGCGCGCGGGGCGAAGCTGATGACCACGTCGGAAAAGTCGAACGGCATCTTCTTCGGGTCGTTGTTGAACTCGCTCGCGATCCGCGGCATGTACCGGTCGCTCGTCCAGCCTTTCAGGTTCCCCTTGTAGTACTTCTCGAAGCTACAGAACCCGCAGCTCGACACGACCACTTTCAGCCGCTCGTCGAACGCCGCGGTGTACATCGAGTTGTGCCCGCCGAGCGAGTGGCCGATCACGCCGATCCGGGCGCCGTCCACTTCGGGCAGCGACTGGAGGTAATCGACCGCGCGCATGTTGTTCCAGATCGCTTTCATCGTGCCAGAGGCATAGTCGCCGCGCTTGAACGCCGCCTGGAAGTCGTAGGGGTACTCGCCGAAGCTGGGGTAGTCCGGGGCGAGGCACACGTACCCGCGCTTCACCAGATGGAGCGCCTGAGCCTTGCTGTCCTGCTTGCCCAGGCCGACCGGTTCGTCCTTGCCGATGTTGATGGTCTGATGCAGACACAGCATCGCCGGGACTTTGACGTCGCGGGTCGCGGTGTTGGGGACCAGCAACCACGCCGGAACGCGATCGCCCTTCTCCACCGCGAACGTGACCTTCCGCCGCGTGTAGCCGTCGAGCTTCTCCGCTTCGCCCACGAACTTCGGATCGAGCGGCACCTTTCGGTCGGCCGCGGGCACCGGCCCCATGGCGCGTTCCATCTTCTTGCGCAGCGCCGGGCGGTCCGGCTCATCGGCCGCTTGAAGTGCGAGTGTGAGCGTGAGTGCGAGAGACAGGCCAAGAAGCAGGCGGAGCATGGTAACTCCAGATTGGAAGGTTAGAAGACTGGGCCGTGTGGACAGTACGGTCCTTGCAACAGGATCATAGCGGCGGCTACTTGCACGCACACCAAGTAGTTTCGGGCGGTCTTCTCGTACCGGGTGGCGACCCGCAGGAGCGACAAACAACCGGCGGTCACCCGCCGGGCCGTGGGTCGGGAGCAACACCTTGATCCGATCCCAGTCGGCGTCCGAGAGCGTGTGACACTGAACCACCGCGCACCTCCAAAGGAGGCGCTAAACTACCGGTCGATTGCTGCTACTGTCCACACGGCCTGGGAATAGGAACGTACACGGGCGTCGATTGTGCCCGAACATCCTGCGCCGGGTGAGAGTAGCTCGCGATGTTGTAGTGGTTGTCCGGCACCGATCTCGTGCAACCGCAACAACGTGTGGCTCCGTGGTCGGGCCGTCACTACGACATCGCCATGCCCGCGCGTCTCGTCATCACCGCGACCGCCTCGGAACTCGCCGACCTGTTCGGCCTGTCCGCCGTCGGCCCGCTGAAGCCGCGGTACAACGTCGCGCCTTCGCAAGACGTGCCCGTGGTGCGCGTATCAAACGGTACGCGCGAGCTTGTGAACATGCGCTGGGGGCTGATCCCGCACTGGAACTCGGACCCGGCGCACGAGGGCTTTGTGAACGCGCGCTCCGAGACGGTGGCCGAGAAGCCGTCGTTCCGCGACGCCTTCCGTTCGCGCCGGTGCCTCGTCCCCGCGAACGGGTTCTACGGCTGGATGCCCGGCAAGCCGCGGAAGCAGCCGTACCTGTTTCGCCCGGCCGGGGGCGGCGTCTTCGCGTGCGCGGCGATCTGGGACTCGTGGCACGGCCCCGCGGGACCGGTCGAAACGGTCTCGGTGCTGACGATGCCCTCGAACGAGCTGGTCATGCCGATGGACCCGCGCATGCCCGTCGTTGTTGGTGCCGAACACTTCGCCGCGTGGCTCGACCCGACCGACAAGCAGCCGGCGAAACTGCTCCCGCTTCTCGAACCGTACCCGGCCGCGCGCATGGCGTGCTGGCCGGTCAGCACGCGCGTGAACGCCGTCGCCAACGACGGCCCGGATTTGATCGTGCCGATTGCCGACCCGACGCTGCCGGCCCGAACGCCTACACTGTTCGATGAGGAATAAAGGAGCCACATGATTCACGTCATCGCCACGATCACCGCGAAGCCCGGCACCCGCGAGCAGGTGCTCGAAGCGTTCCGCTGGGTGACGCCGCACGTCCGCGCCGAAGACGGCTGCATCGAGTACCAAGCCACCATCGACGTACCAACCACAGTTGCCGTTCAGGACGGCCCGCGGCCCGATGTCGTGGTGGTGATCGAGAAGTGGGCGAGCGTTGAGGCGCTGTACGCGCACAGCGCGACCGCGCACATGACCGAATACCGCACGAAGGTGAAGGACTGCGTTCTGAGCGTGCGGCTGGTGGTGACGGAAGCCGCCGACTAATCTGCACAGTCCAAGCCCGGTGAGTGCAAGTCGTGAGCGCACTGGTTTTCAGCCACTACCGCGTTACCGGCAGCGAAGGTGCGGACTTCAGTGTCGGCACCCGGCCGGTTCTCGATCCCTACGACGGCTTCTTCGACCAAGCCCTTGATAAAGCCTCGCCCGGCGACGAACTGCTTTTCCTGCTGAACGAAGGGCAGTTCCGTGCCGTGACTGAGCGCATGACAACCGATAGTTGCCACGCATTTCGCGATGCACTCAAGGCGTCGGTCGCGATCTCTGGACAGATCATTGAAACCCAGCCATCGGTCTTATTCCAAGTCGAACGGCGCGAACCGTTCCTTGAAGTGATTCAGCGGAAGCCGCTCACCACGACAAACGAAGTGATCGCCGAAGTCGCGCGGTACACAACGATTTGGGATTCGATTCGTGCCGCTCGCGGTGCTCGGGGCGGCGCACACCGTTTTCATTTGGAGGGACACCTCCCGCGCGTTTCGAGCGCCGAGCGCGCGGTCGCGGCCGGAGCGCACTGCGAACCACGAATGAACTTCGGCTCACTCAGCCCGACTCCGGCAAGAACGGGATTACCCTTGCTCTTGATACCGCGCAGTGAGTTTGGAGGAGTGCGCGTCGTAGCCATTGGTGGCAACGACATCAACTCGTGCCGAGTCTTCGACGTGACGGACGTCGCCGGATACCGAACTGCAATCGCCACGGCGCTGCAAAACGCAGTGCTGGCCGAGGAAACTAACTTCTGGGCATACTTGCTGGGATAAGGGCAACTACTCCTTTGGCAAACTCCACATCTGAATGGGCGAGCTGTTGGCGGGGTACTCGCCGCCGGTGCCCTTTACGCGGCCGTTGCCGCTGCTGTTGGCGTTGGTCGCGCTCACGGCGATCTTGTCGCCGTCTGGGTGCAGCGCGACGCTGTGGCAGTTCGGGTGCTTGCCACCGCTGAACAGCGGCTTCTCATCGCCCGGCTTCCAGATGTGGAACTTGCCCTGCCCCGGCTGGCCGCTGGTCGTGAAGATCACGGTTCCGTCGGCGCGCGGCGCGAGGTCGGTAACGTACCCTTCGGCCGGGGCCGCGCCCTTCCACTGCGACGTACGCTTGCCGGTCGCGAGGTCGAACGCGATCAGCAGCGGAGTGCATTCGACGAACCCGCCGGTCTTCGGCTCCGCTCCGCCTGCGAATAGCGTCTTGCCGTCGGTCGCGAGCGCGAGGCACTTCACCCCACCCACGTCCTGAATGCGGTCGAGCTTGTGCAGTTCCTTCGCCTCGAAGATGCGCAGCCCGTTGCCGTAAGCGATCCCGAACTCGCGGACCTTGCCGAACAGGTCGCCCACGAACGGCTTTCCGTCGGCCGTGAAGCACACCGAGAGCAGGTCGGCCTTCGCGTCGAACTCGTGGAGCTTCTTGCCCGTTTCCGGCACCCAGAAGCGAACGGCCCCGTCCTTGCCGCAGGTGACGAGCTGTTTTCCGTCGGCGCTCACGGCGAGCGCGCGTAGCCAGCCGTCGTGCGCGGCCTCGACGGTCCAGACGCGCTTCGCGCCGTCCCACGCGCTGAGCCGGCCCCAGCTATCCGCGCTGAACAGCAACTTCGCGCCGAACGCGATGCCCGTGACCCAGCCGTTGTGGTCGCCGAGCACGGACAGTTCGGCCGGCTCTTTGCCGCTCACGTCCCACCGGCGCACCTTGCCGTCGAAGCACGCCGCGACGAGCATCTTGCCGTCGGGCGAGAACCGGACGCGCGTGACCTGCGTCGCGGGCGTCAGCGGCTTGCCCAGTTCTTTCGGCGCGTTGGTTGCTTTGGGTTGCATGTTGTTCACGCCAACACCTCTTTCACCGGCTTCATGTCTTCGTGCGCGATCGGCAGCGGTTGGCCGGCGTTGCGGTAATTCGTCTCTTCGGGGTTCACGCCGAGCGCGCGGAACCAGGTGTGGAACAGTCCACCGACGTCCACTGGGTCGTGCGGCACTTCCGTGCCGGTGGCGTTGGTTTTGCCCGCGACCACGCCACCCTTCTTGATCCCGCGGCCGGCCATCGCCACGCTCCACGCTTCGGGCCAGTGGTCGCGACCGATGTGCCCGTTGATGCGCGGGGTGCGGCCGAACTCGGCGCACGCGATCACCAGCACGTTGTCGAGCATCCCGCGGTCGGCGAGGTCTTCGATCATCGCCGCGAACGGCTTGTCGAACTTCGGGTGCAGGCTCGCGGCCCCGTTGAAGTGGTCGCCGTGCGTGTCCCAGCCGTAGCTCGTAACCTTCACGAACGTGACGCCGGCTTCGAGCAACCGCCGCGCGAGCAGCAGGTGCCGGCCGAGGTCGTGCGAGCCGTACCGGTCCTGATCCTTCTGCGGCAGCTTCGAGAGGTCGAACAGCTCGATCTTCTTCTGGAGCTGCGCGGCCATCTCGTAGGCGTAGCTGTTCGCTTCGGTCAGTTCGGAGCGGCGGTCTTTGGCGTAGTTCTTGTCGAGCAGCTTGCG
>SXGS01308699.1_pt1 | contig 10056 bp, 3 predicted proteins | sample 3174681 | NCBI WGS metagenome assembly SXGS01 (sample SAMN11356861, study PRJNA531348) | freshwater metagenome | isolation source: freshwater sample F1-80 | place: China: Fuxian Lake, Yuxi | collected 2017-12-25
GAACGCCGGCGCGGTCGAGGTCCGCACGGTCACCTGTCCGGCGGCGTTGTAACCGTGGGTCAAGGTCCCCAGGCCGTAGTGGACGATCGTCTCCAGATCGTCGTCGGCCTGCCAGCCCCAGCCGGTGCCGTAGCTGTTCTCCCGCGTCTGCTCGACCGGCCGGCTCATCACGTCGTGCGCGAAGCTGGACGACCCGCCCGCCCAGGCGGCCCGCGTCATCCGGTCGGCGCCGTCGTACTGATAGGCGACGTTGAACCCGTCATGCCAGACGATGCTCGTGCGGTTGGACGAGGCGTCATAGCCGTAAAGCATGTCCCGCCAGACGCCGGGGCGGCCGACGGCGTCGAACAGCGTGCTCTCATAGGTCAGCCGCCCGGCCGCGTCGTAAGACCCGCTCCACTTCTGGCGGACCGCGCCCTCGCTGAACGCGCCCCCCGGCTGATCGCCGGTGTCGCGATAGGTCACCCGCCCCGCGAGGTCGTAGAAGGTCCGCGTGTTGCGCCCGCGATAGTCCGCCCAGCCGGCGCGGAACTCCCAGCGATGCACCTCCCGCCCGGCCGGGTCGAAGAAGCTGCGCAGGTAGTCGCTCTCGCCCGCCGGCGATCGCAGACGCCGCAGGACCAGCTCGCCCCGCTCGTTGCGCAGGAACTGCTCCAGCCGCTCGCCGTCCGGCTGACCCGCGTAGGCCGCCGGATGGGTGGTCTGGATGCGGCGGCCGAGCCCGTCGTAGCGGTGCTCGATCGTCCCGCCGCGGGCGTCGATCTCCAAGCCCAGCAGGCCTCCGTCGTTGTAGGCGAAGGTCCGCCACACGCCGGCCGGAGAGTCGGCGGGCTTGTCGGCGGCGAAGGTGGTGGCGCAGGTCGGGTCGCCGACGCTGGCCCGAAGCCAGCGCTGGATCTGCACCACGTCGCCCGCGGAGTTGTAGCTGGTGCGGGTCGCCCGCCCCTCCCCGTCCACCGTGATGACCGGCCGGTCGAGCGCGTCGTAGCAGGTGCGCGTCGCGTCGCCGGCGGCGTCGGTGGTCGTCAGCGCCCGGCCGGTTGGCGAATAGGTGGTCGCCGCGGTGGTCTGCCACTGCCCGGTCTGATCGAGCCGTCGCTCGGCCCTGAGATCGCCGTTCAGGTCGTACTCGCGCTGGGTCGCCATGCCGGCGAGCGGCCCGGTCGTGCCCACCAGCCGCCGCAGGCTGTCGAAGGTGCTGAGGGTGACGTAACCGCGCGGATCGTCGACCCGGGCCTGGTTGCCGGCCGGGTCGCACCCGAAGCGGGTTCGCAGGGCCAGGCCCCCCGGGTCGACGGTTGTGGAGGTCCGGCACCAGAGCGGCTGCAGGCTCTCCCCATAGCCGTGACTGGTGACCCGCCCGGTCGGGTCAGTTTCCTGGATCGGTCGGCCCCATGCGTCGCGCGCCGTCTCCCAAGAGCCGGCCGCCGTCGCGCCCGTGGGCTGATTGAAGGTGGGCGGCGCGGTGATGCGGAAGACCTCCCCGGCCACGTAGTCGATCGTGTAGGCGCGGTTCACCGGATCGTCCGGGGTGGGCGGCAGCACGATGCGTGTCGGCTTGTTCCACTCCGGGTGGTACTCCGCCGTCACCGTGACGCTCTGCCGCCACCACGGGTCGTCGAGCACTCCCTCCGTGCGCGGGGACTGCGTCCGCGTCACCAGGTTGCCGCGCTCGTCGTAGGCGAAGCTCGACACGTCGCCCCAGGGGGTGCGGACCGCCGAGACCCAGCCAGCGGGGTGATAGGCCGTTGTCGACACCCGGCCCACGGGATCGGCCGAGGCCGTCAATCGGCCGTCCTCGTCGAAAGTCTGCCGGTAGCGGCTCGGCTCCGGGGCCGTCACGTTGGCCAGGGCGCCGCCGAAGATGCCGCCGGTGGTGAAATATCGGGTTTCCCGGTTCTGGGCGTCGAACGAGCGGACGACATTGGGTCGGAGCTCCCAGCCGCCCACGTCCCACTCGAACCGCGCGCGAGCCGTGGCGATGTTCGCGTCTCTCACCGTCGACAGCAGCACGTAGGCCCGCGTGTCATTGTTGCGGTAGCGCAGTCCGGCTTCGGCCGTGAGCGCGTCGCTATAGATGTACGTCCGCTGACGGCGGTCGGGACGGTCGACGGTGGTCAGCAGCGCCTGACACAGGCTGTTGCCGCGCTGGCAATCGGCGAGATAGCCGAAGCTCGCGACCACCGGCCCCGTGGGACCGGCGGCCTGAACCGAGGCCAGCGTGCCGGCGTACTGCCCGCGCTCGTAACACTCCGCCTCCCGCACCGGACTGGCGCAATACCTGAGGTCGGGTTGCTCGTTGTGCGTGAGGCTGAACTCGACGCCGAGATTGTTGCTGACCTTGACCAGCGAAAAGTAGGTGTCGTCGAACGCGCCGGCGTACTCCAGCGTCACCGCCACCCCGCTCGGCCACGCCCAGCGCGTGAGCGCCACTTGTCGCCCGTAGCCGAACTGCGGCAGGTCGTCTGGATCGGCGTTGTCGGCCTCGCGGATGCCGACGGGGAGGAAGGTCTGCAACGACCCGTCCGACAGCCGCCGGGTCCACTGGGTGCGGCCCGAGTCCGCCGGGAAGGGCGCGGACGTCAGCTGCTCCGCCGGCGCGGCGGAGTTGCGCCACGAACCGTCCACCTGCCGCACGAAGCGGGCGCTGTCGGACCCCACCGACACCTGGGCGCTGTTGCCGGGGACCTGTTCCGCCCACCAGTTCATCACGGCGCCGGCGACGAAGGCGCCCTCGATCGTCTCGCGCCGACCGGCTTCAAGCGCGAGGGTCAGCGCCACCAGCGTCGGTGCGGCCTCAGCCGGATGCCCATCGGGCATCAGGGCCAAGGCGTCGCTGCTGAAGGTGACCGCGCTCGTCCAGTTATGGCTCCAGCCTGGTCCCATGCCGCCGCCCCCGGAGGCCGCGCCGCCCGACGCGTAGCTGCGCACGAACTGGAGGCTGTAGGGGAACTCGCCTTGGCCCACGTCCACGTCCGGCGCTTCCGAGAAGGACAGCGAGCCGTCGCGCAGATTGACGGTGCCGAGCTGGGTCGGCGCGACGTTCTGGCTCGCGGCGCGCGCTTGGTCGGCGCCGAGGTGCGATAGCGGATCCGGCGCTGCGCCCTTGCGGAACACCGGCAGGTGGTAGTCCACCGCCGTTCCCGCATCAAAGCCGTCCGAGCCCCCGCCCGGCGTGTAGTGGAGGAACGCCACCTCCGTGAGGCGCCGCGCCAGCAGACCTCCTGTTCCCTGAGCCTCGACGGCCGCGACCTCGTAGCCCGCGTTGAGGTAGCGTTGGGCCTCCGCCCGCACGGCCGCCGACACGCTCGCCGGGAAGTTGGCCGCGTCGCCGCCCGCCTCCACTACGCCGGACGCCGACCTCGCCTCCACCAGCCGCTCGGCGCCGCTGGACGCGTAGGCGTCTGTCCCGCCGATCAGGCCGTCATCCCAACGCTCGCCGTTGATCTGGTACAGCGCCGCCGCTTCAAACGACGTGGACGCCGCCGCGAGCGCAATCAGGGTCGCGGCGGCGCTTGCGGCGGGCGTGCCGGCGGCGGTCGAGCCCTCGCCGGGCGCTACGGCGACCGCCGTGTCCACGTCCAGGGTCGCGTAGCGGCCGTATGGCGTGCTGGAGACGCCCAGGCTGTGTAGATGCGTGACGCGGGCGGCGGACAGCGGCTCCAGCATCCGCACACCGCGATCGAACAAGGCGGCCCACAGGTTGACCGCGTGGTCCTTGCGCAGCGCGGCCTCTCCCGCGCCGTGTTCGCCGAAAGCGAAGTCGCCGCCCTTCTCCACGTACCAGTCCTGGTCCTGGACCAGCTGCGTTTCCGGGTCCGGATCAGTGGAGACGTAACAGGGGGTGCTGCTTCCGGGCGGGCACAGGTCCTTCATCAGAGGCCGCACGCCCGGAATGAAGCTTGGGCTGATCAGCGCGTCCGACTCGCTACGATGGAATGCGTATCGCTCGCCGCTGCCGCCGCCGCTGCGCAACACCAGGTCGAATCGCCGACCTACCTGCACGCTCTCGACGACGGTCTCGTCCGCGTACGTGCCATTGGCGGCCGCGAACGGATGATCGATGGTCAGGCTCAGGCGGCGGTCCCAGGCGCGCACCTGCGCCGTGGTCAGCGTCGAGCCTGGAACGATGTTCCCGCTTCGACAGAGCGTCTCGTTCACCACGCCTTCGCAACGCCGCCACTCGAGCTGGAAGCGGAAGTCTGCCGGCGGCGCGACGTTCGGCCACGCGGAGCTCTCCAGCACCGCGGGGCTCAAGCGCCCGACCATCTGCACCTGAACCCGTTGCGGGTAGAGGCTGGCTAGATCCAGCGTGGGCGAGAATCCCAGCGTCGAGAAGGCGAGGCGCGCCCTGTACGGGGCGGGAATGTCGCCGCTCCAATAGGTCAGCGCTCCCACCGCGTACGGATGAACAGCCTGTCGCGGCCGCGGACTGGCCGCGGGAATGAGGCGCCAGCCGCCGGTCCACTGGTCCAGCGGCACGCCGCGAAGATCGCCGCGCATCCGCTGCAGCAGATTGGCGGTGTAGGTTCGCAGGCTTTGCTCGGAGCCCGCCGCGTCAAAGCCCCCGAAGCCGCTGACGTTTGCGTCAAGGCCCGCGCTGGTCTGCGCCCAGCCGCCCGCGGGAGACACCTGAAAAGCATCCCAGAGACCCTGTCCGAAGGTGCGCTGGTGCGACTTGAGCGAAGGATCAAGGACATAGGGTTGTCCGTCGATCGTCACCTCCACCCAGACGTGGAGCATGCGCAGCGACAGCAGTTCTCCGCCGACCAGGCCGCAGTCGCTGACGCCGTTCACGATCGCCGGCGTGCCGCCTGCGGCCAGGGTGGCGCACGCCTGGGCGGCGGTGGTGGTGCGCAGAGCGGAGGCGGCGAGCGACGCCGGCAGTGCGACCTCGCCGAGCACGAATCGGGTTGGGTAGCCTGCCGTCTCGAGCAGTTCTGAAAGCAGTTGCGCCTGATCGAACGCCCCGCCGCTTCGATCGAGCCACGCCCCCTCACCACCCTTGTGCAGGCCGAAGATCGGCTCGAAGGCGATGCCGTTGCGGACGAACTCGTAGATGCGGTCGGGATCGTTCTCGAGCGCGCGCGCCAGCGAGCGCAGGCGCGCACCCGGCGGCGGCGGCGCCGGCGTGTCGCCAGCGCCGGGCTGCGAGGCGTAGTAGGTATGCGCGGCGGCCGGGGTCACCAGAGCCCCTTGCAGCTGGCGCAGCGCCGGCAGCGGCTGCTGTGCGACGGCGGTCGCGCTGCAGATCGCCACGGCCGCTAGCGCGAGCGTCGCACAGGCGATCGCTCGCACGGCCCAGGCTTGAAGGAAGCCACGACGTCGGTTCATCGGCCACACCCCTGGGGTGCACCTAAGCAGACCCGCGCAACCTTGACTAGGCGGCTACAGGATCGCCTCCCCTACCCCGCGGAACGTGTCCGTGGAGAGGACGCCGTGCGGCGGCGGGCCCGCGCCGGGGACCCGCCCCCAAACCCCTCAGAACCGAGCGTTGACGCCGACAAAGAAGCGGCGGCCGAACAGGTCGAACTGCTGGATCTGTCCCGCCTGCAGCGGACGGTTGGCGTCGTTGGTGGTCAAAGCCGACAACGAGGGCTGTTCGTCGAACAGATTGACCACGCCGCCACGTAGTCGGACGCGCGACGTCACGTCGTAGCGAAGCAAGAGGTCATGCTGTGTGAACGATCCCGTCGTCAGCAGCTGACGGGGGCGGCTGTCGGGATTGGCGACGTAGATGTCATCGTCGTAGATCTCCTGGCTCGACTGGAAATCAGTGTTCCAGGTGACGCCCAAAGCGCCGCGCGCGTAGTCCGCCGAGAGCTGCATCCGCAGACGTGGATAGCTGAAGGTGCTGTCCAGATCGGTGGCGATGGACGGGTTGAGCGGGTCGGTGAACGCCTGCCGCCGGATGTTGTAGGTGCCGCGCGCCGTGAGGTTCAACCGTCCGAGTTCGTGACCGTTCCACATCCCGAGGTCCCGGCGGTAGCCCACGTTGAAGTCGACGCCGCGCGCCCGGTCCTTCGCGTAGTTGAAGAAGCCCTGACGGAACGCGGTGATCTCGGACGTCACCGGGTCGCGCGTTATCTGCGCGCAAGCGGCCGTGTTGAGGGCGTCCTGGTCTGTGCACAGAGCCAGCAACGTGGTGACGCCGACCGAGTTGATGGCGTTCTCTATCTCGATGTCGAAATAGTCGATGACCATGCTGAAGCCCGGCAGGAACGTCGGAGTGAAGGCGACGCTGATCGTGTGGCTGGTGGACTGCTCGGGTTGCAGAAGCGGATTGGGTCCGTTCACGCCAGCGACCGAAGCGCCTGGGCTTGGATCTATAAAGCTCGCCGGTACGCCGATCTGGGCGCAATTGCGATTGCGATTGTCTCTGACCCGCGCGTCCGACGTGGCGTTGATGGTGTTCCGGTCGCAGGTGTCGCTGATCAGGGTGAAAGTTTGCGCGGGACCGCGGTAGAGCTCGTTGAGAGAAGCCTGTCGGATGGAGGTCCCGTAGGTCGCTCGGAACAGGATCGAGTCATTGACTCTCCAGGAGCCCTGCAGGCTGTAGACGTCCTGCCCGCCGAACTGTGAATAGTCGGCGTAGCGATAGGCCCCGGTGACGCTCAACGACTGTACGAACGGCAGGTCGCGCAACAGCGGCACCTGAACTTCGACGAATGCCTCCGTAGAATTGTAGCTGCTCTCGGGCGTCGGCGTGTAAACGTTCGCGAGCAGGGTTCGAGCGGCGCGAGAATCCGGGCCTATGAAGCCGCTGAACAGGTCTTTGCGATACTCGAGACCTGCGGCGATGCCGATGTTCCCGGCGCCCCAGAAGTCCCATAAGTCCCCCGCGAAGAACGCCAACGCGTTCTGTTGCTCCATGCGGAACCCGCGCACCTGCTCGGTGAAGATGTAGTCCCGCTGGGCCTCCGGCACCCCGTTGATGCCGAAGATGTTGAAGGGCGTGCAGCCCGCGATGGCCGGATCCGTGGCGGCGTAGTTCCCGCCTGTCGTCGCCGCCAACGCCTGGATGGGAATGGCGATCCCCTGCGAGGCCAGCAGCCGCACGCGGCAGACGATCTCGCCAGGGCGGCCGTTCACCCGACCGGCCGTATCCACCACCGCATCCGCGGCGAAGGCGTAACGCTCGGTGTCGATCCGGTCAGGCTCGAGGTTGGCGTCCTCGACTTCGGAGTAGCTGTAGGACAGTTCCCATCTGGCGTCGCGCAAGGGGCCCAGCTCGAACTCGCCCCGCGCGCCGATCAGGCCCCGCAGGGTCTCCCGCTCGTCCTCCTGCGGCCGGAACGGCGCGTCGGCGAGGTAGTTGCGGAAGAACGCCCGTTGGTCGAGCGCGGCCCCTCGCCGGTTGTTCAGCACTAGGTTGCGGGCTTCGGCGGGCAGATAGGCGTTGTCCAGGCCGATCTGAAACGTCGTCGCGCCGGTGACCAACGTCCGTTCGGTGGCGCCGAATGGCCGAATGCCGACGTCGAAGAAATTGGCCGTGGACTCCACATAGCTGTACTCATCCACGTACTTCAGCTCGCCGAACAACCGGATTGCGTTCGTCAGGTCGAAGGTGAACCCCGACTGGAACCGGTAGGCCTCCTGCTCAGGGAGCCGCGTCCCGTTGGAGAGTTCGACGATCGAGAACGCGTCCGGGCTGTTCTGCACCAAGGTGCGGTTGAGACCGGCCGGCGCGCGGAACGTTCCGAAGTCCAGCGGACGGAAGCCGCCGCCAGCGAACACGTATGAGAACCCCGGATCGCTGACGAAGCAGTTGGTGCTGAAGCCTCCCGCCGGAGCGGCGGGGTTGAAAGCCGGACAGGCGGCCGAGGGGATGTCAGGATCGCTCGCGGGGCTGGGCGTCACGTTGTGAGACAGGATGAAGCTGCCGCCGCGCGCTCGGTTGATGCTGCCGAAGCCTTCGGCGGAGATCAGGTCCAGCACCCCGTCGCTCGGAGTGCCGCCCGGATCAAGGTCGTTCTGATAGAGCGAGACGTTCCGCTGGAAGGGGGCGACGTCGGCTTCAGCGACAGCGTCGTTGGCGTCGTATTCGGCCGACACATAGCCGCGAAGGCGACCGTCGAAGGCGGCGCCGCCCCACAGCAGCGAGAGGCGGCGGTTCAGCTCGCCGTTGCTGTTCACCTCGCCGAGCGCGGCGTCGATCTCCAGCCCCTCGACATCGTCTCGCTGGATGAAGTTCACCACGCCCGCGACGGCGTCGGCCCCGTAAACGGCCGAGGCGGCGCCGGTGATGACTTCCACGTTTCGGATCAGCAGGCGCGGGATGGTGTCCACGTCCACCGCGCCGCTGGCGAAGTAAGCGGCGCCGGCGTGCCGACGGCCGTCCACCAGCGTGAGCGTGCGGCTTGGACCCAGACCCCGCAGATCGAGCAGGCTCAGGCCACCGACGCCGAGCGAGGCGGTGGTGTCTTCCGGCACGAAGGAGTTCTGAAGAGCCGGCAGGTCCGCCAGGTAGTCGATGACGTTGGCCTGCCCCGACTGCAGGATCTGCTCCTGCGTCACCTGGATCAGCGGGGTCGGCGCATTCACGGGGTTACGCCGGATGCGGGAGCCGGTGACGACGACCTCGCCGACTTCTGTGGCGTCGGCGGCGGGCGCATCCGCTGCCGGTGCGATCGGCTCGGGGTTCGGCGCCGACTGATCCGCCGCCTGCGCCGGCGCGCCCTCCGCGGGCGGGGGCGCGGGTTGTGGCGTCTGAGCAGCCGCCGTGGTGGCGACCGCCGCCAGCGCGCCGGCCAGCATGGTGCTCGCCAGCCACGCAGCCCGCCCGCGGCGCGACGCGCTTCTGATGTGTGCGTATCTCATGAACTCGGCCCCTTGCGTCGGTAGTCTTAGGACGGCGCGAGTTTCTCTCGATCCGTCGTCGGACCAACTAACAACAACGGTCGCATGCCTGTCATCTTCGAAACACAATCGGCGTCGTATTTCACGAAGCGCGTGACAGATTAGCAGGATGTTTGCACACTTGTAAGTAAGGTGCGGATTACAGCTTTGTAAACATTACACAGCGGACATGTTGGGACGGGTTTATCGTCAAACCTGCTTGTATGTGCAAACATCTCACGTCGACCGGTCAAAAGGAGAAGATTTCCCGTGCGAGTCGCGCATGCTCATCGGCGGGAGGGATCGTGATGAAGATCCAAGGACAGATTTCGGTAGCGCTCACGGCCGCCGACTTCGTCGAGGCGGCCGAGCATCAGCGTCGGCTGGAAGGCCTGCTGCGCCTGGTGCAGGAGCACTATCCGGACGCGACCTTGCAGGTGCGCGAGCGGCGCGAGCGCGCGCGGGTCCTCCGGGCGCCGGCGCCGCTGGAGACCGGCCGCGTCGTGATGTTGACGCCGCACGTTCGGAGCGCGTGATGGAGAGCGGCTCTCACCGGCTCCGCGAGGTCTTGCAGCTTCTGCAGGTGCAAGCCCCCCGCCTCGGCCTGAAGTCGCTCCACGCCTATCTATACGTGGCCGGCCAGCCGGGGTGCAGAGTCATGGACCTGGCGCGCGGATGCGGGTTCGACATGGCCACGGCGTCCCGATCGGTGCGGGCGCTCGGCCCCGCCGACGCCGCGTGGGCGCTGCCTCCCGCGAGCGGCTGGGTAGACCAGTACCAGGGCGCCTCGGATGGTCGGGAACGGCTGCTGTTTCTCTCGGCTGAGGGTCGCCGCCTGCTGCGGGTGATCGAGGGCGTGCTGGCGGGCGCCGCCGACGAAGAGAGCGTCGAGGCGCGCCGCCCGACACTCGCTGCGACCTGGGAGGCGCTGAGATGAGCGAGGCCTTCGCGCTGGACGGGGAACCCGCCTGCGCCGCGACGGTGCTCCTGATCGACCCCGTCGAGCCTGACCGAAGCCGCACCGCCGCCTTCCTGACCCTGCACGGCTTCCGCGTCATCGAGGCCGCGTCCTTGAGCCAGGCGCGCGAACGGCTTGCCGCCGGCGCCATGGACCTGGTGGTGGCGGAGACCGGCGGACGCGCCCCGGACGTCCTGAGCCTGTTCCGGCTGGCCCGAGGGGGACGGCCGCTCCCGATGGTGATCTTCACGCAACTCGAC
>SXGS01655696.1_pt1 | contig 10056 bp, 8 predicted proteins | sample 3174681 | NCBI WGS metagenome assembly SXGS01 (sample SAMN11356861, study PRJNA531348) | freshwater metagenome | isolation source: freshwater sample F1-80 | place: China: Fuxian Lake, Yuxi | collected 2017-12-25
ACCTGACACATGTGCCTGTAAATCCGGCTCCGGACGTGCCTGTGGCTCGTGTTTGCAGGAACGCAGACCGTTGCGCAGAGGAGTCACCCTGCGTAACAGTGTGCGTGACGCCTGTGAAGGCGCTTGGGAGCGTCCCTGTCGACTTCACGTGCCGCCATTTCGGCATCCACTGGCCTCTGCCGACGGCACTTGGTGCAGGCCCGGTTTTGCCGCACAGGACGACCACGTTCCGGCTCTCTGGCCGAGCCGGAGACGGCGACAGGAGACACGCATCCGACGCTGCTGCTGGTGCGTGGAGGCGGGCGACGGTTGCAAGGCTCTTGGACCAACCCATTGCGGCTGCCGCTCCCATGGTCATACGAGCAGGAGGATCGTCATTGCGAGTCCAAGAAGAAGCGTCCCCAGGTGCACGAGCACCCGGCGCGGGCATTTCGGTATCTGGTGCCGTCACCCGGGTGGCGCCTGAGCGTCTGCTCGAGCAGCCACGCGCTCCCAAAGTCAATCAGCACCAGCCGCGAGGGTTCGCTCGCCACGATCAGGTTGCTGGGCTTGATGTCGCCATGGGCAATTCGGCGGCGGCGGTGAATGTGACCCAGGTCATGCGCGAGCTTCCGGATGAGTCGGACGGCTTCCACAGGACTGGGGCGCGCCCTGCGTCCGGACCTCACGTCACTCAGAAACTCCTTCAGGTCGATGCCGTGAACCCATTCGAGCGCCACGTACAGATCGCCGTGGACTTTGCGATAGTCCAGCACTCTGGACAGGACGCCGTTGTGGGTGGAGATGTCGTGCAGAACCCGGACGTGCTGCCAGGCGGCTGGCAGATCCGGGAGCACGAGGAGGCACCGTAGCGCGCCACGCGGCCCGGCCTCGGGGTCAAACGCCAGGCAGCGTTTTCGGCCGACGGCTCCCAGCTCGTCGAGAATCAGGTATCGGCGTCGCCCAATATCGAGCCTTCCTCGCACGGGCCTGTTCTTCCCGAGCACTCGCACGGTTCCGGGGAAGCACCTGCTCTGTGGCCGATTGGTGGTCATCGTGGGCTCCTCGCATCCAGCCGCGGCGGTCCGTTTTTGACCGGCCACTGACAAAGACTTTTGCACAAGGGTGTCAGCGAATACTGGTACCTGACACATGTGCCTGTAAATCCGGCTCCGGACGTGCCTGTGGCTCGTGTTTGCAGGAACGCAGACCGTTGCGCAGAGGTGTCACCCTGCGTAACGGTGTGCGTGACGCCTGTGAAGGCGGCTTGGAGCGTCCCTGTTGACTTCACGTGCTGCCATTTCGGCATCCGCTGGCCTCTGTCGACGGCACCTGATGCGAGCCCGGTTGTGCCGCACAGGACGACCACATTCCAGCACGCCGGATGAGCCGGAGACGGAGCCGGAGCCGGCGACAGGAGGCACGCAGCAGACGCTGCTGCTGGTGCGTGGAGGCGGGCGACGGTTAAAAGGCTTGTGGACCAACCCATTGCGGCTGCCGCTCCCATGGTCATACGAACAGGAGGATCGTCACTGCGAGTCCGAGAAGAAGCATCCCCAGGTGCATGAGCACCCGCTGCGGGCATTTCGGTGTCTGTGGCCGGAACCAGAACGGAAGTTCCAGCTGGAAATCTCCGACTTGAAGCACGTGCTGACGCATGTCTCCGATCACTATTCGCACAATCACCACAAGTCCGGCTGCCCAGATCCCAAACCAGCCGATCACCCAGGTCAGACGAACAGCCAGTGAGGGCATGCTGACGGGGAAATTCGTGGCGGCCAGAGTTACAGCACCCGACCAGTGAACCAGGCAGAGGAATGCGAGCAGTCGCGTGGCGGCGGTCTGTACCCGGGTCAGAGCGTTGGTGGGTGTGAGGACCGTCTGATTGATCGTTCGGCCCCACACGCCCGTCTTCTGCTGTGCCGCTGCCTTGTGTCGGTCTGCCAGCCACACCCTCGACTTGACGGGCGGCCCGACCGGAATACCGATTGCTGCGGCCAGCTCGCAGGTGTGGGGCCGACGATGTTCCGGAAGCTGAAACAGTGTGTCGAGGAGGAGGTGCGGCAACTGGGAGGCAAACGGAGCGCGGCCAAGCAGCTTCTGGCGGACGTGTGTGTCCCATTTCGAAGCCGCTTCGTCGCTGGCGCATGTGGAATCAAACCCGAGCAGCTCGACAAGCAGGGTGTCCCGGGCAAATCGGTCGCTGAAGGGTCTGACATCCTGTGAGGCAGAACCCGCGACAAGGCTCGGTGGGCAATAGTCGGGAGTGCCGAACGTGCCACCTTCAGCGGTGCTCAGGCTGGCCAGTTCGTCAGCAACGGGGCAGACAAAGGCGTCAAAGTCGATGAAGCAGAGCACGGGGCTGCCCGATGTGGCCGCAGGATCCAGCACCAGGTTTCCGTGAGACAGATCCCCGTGGATGAAATTCCGTCGTTCGAGGATGGCCAGTCCCGCGATGAAGTCACGCACGGCGCGTCGCCGCAGGTCGTCCGTCCATTGTACCGCTCCGGATGTGATGTCGGCCTTGATCTCCTGCCAGGGTCGTCCTGGCGCTGCGACAGACAGTAAACACGAGAAGTCGAAGCGGATCGATTTTGGCCGCGTGGCCGGACTGCCCGTCACCCAGGTCACTGGAGCCGCCAGGAACTGCGGCGCCCATCCGCTGGCCTGCTGCCCAGCGAGCCACTGAGCGCGTCGGACTCGCTTCTCCGTGATTCGCGTCTGGTCGAAAAACTTCGCGTAGTACACCACGCGTCCCTGGGCATCCAGCAATGGACAGGCAATCCCCTCGCCACCGGATTTCCAGGGAGGTTCACCTGGGTAGCGCGGATCAAAATCGGCGAAGCGGAGCGTCTGGCCCTGGACCTTCCACTCCTTTCCGGCAATATCTCTTGCCTGGAGCTGTGAGATACACAACAGGTCGTACTGAGAGAGTTTCATGGTCATCCCCGCCGATTGTCAACAACCGCCAGCGTCAGGTTGTCCTGATGGTGCGCGGGCGAGGCGGTCAGCAGTTCCTTCACCCAGTCTTCGGACGGGTTACCTCGGTCAGACGGAGGCTGCTGCAGCGAACGCCCGATGAAATTCCTCTCGGACGAAAGTCCGCGATCGATCCCGTCGGTAAACACGGCCAGTGCATCGTCAGTCCCGAAACGTCTGTCGTGCCATACATCGAACCCTCCGAACGGGTTTGCTGGCCCCAGGCAGGTGACCAGTGAAGTCGTGACGTCAGACGTCATGAGTCGCTGCAGCCTTCCTCCCTGCACGTGCATGGCTCCGCCGTCGCCGACGGCAGCCAGGAAGGCGCGATCGCGGACTCCCCAGGCAAGCACCAGGGTCGTCTGCAGCAGCAGTCCCTCATCAAGGGTGAACCTCCAGGTGGCCACGTGGTCGCCTGCCGGACGAGACTCCTCAAAATGTTCGTGGAACAGCTTCGCCAGGTCGAAGAGCGAGTCCGCCGCGCTTTGCATGGCCCGCGTCGCCTGTGCACGCGGTGACAGATCCGCATGGACCAGGAGGGCCTCGGTGCTTTTCCAGCATGCGGCCTCCGCTCCCCATTCCGCGCGGAACGAGGACGTCACCCCGTCGGCCACAGCGACCATCCACTGCAGCGGGCAGCGCCGGTCCGCTGCCCGCCAGGCAACCACAAAGTCCTGATTCTCGTCCTTGCTCTGACCTGTCGGCCCGTATTCCGTGTGGATGGCGATCCGGGGCAGGCCACCCCGCAGACAGTCCGATCCAAATCGGAATTCACCGTGCGAGGCAAGCACACGCTGCGCCTGGTCTGCCTGCCGGGCACGCCGCTCGGCCAGCCGAGTTGCAAAATCCCTGCTGCTTGTCATGAGTGGAGACTCAGCCGCTTCATCTGCTCGGCGATTGCGCGAGAACCCGGAGCACAGGAACTCCCGATCTCTGCCAGAAACCGAGTCAGGAGGCGCAGGTCCCCCACGCGCAGATAACACTCCGGCGAAGCGATCGCACGAAGCGTGCGTTCATCCAGGTCTTCGTCTTCGCAGGAGATTCCGGCTGCGGCGATCGTCACCGGACAGCCGTCGAGTTCGAGCGACCTGATCTTCTTCGCCGGGCCGAGCGGGTCGCCGTGGTTGTTCATCCCGTCGGAGAAGACGAGCACAACCGGCAATGGGAAGGCGTCACGCCCGGGATGCGTGGCCATGTGCTGGATGTAGCGCGACACACCGACATGGGCGAGCTCGAGAGCCTCGGCGAGATTGGTGTTCCCGCCGCTGCCTTCGATCAGGATCTGGTTCGGATCAATTTCGCGGACCGGCACAGCATCGCAACCCGGATCGACGGCAGCGTGAGTGCTGAAGGTCAGCAGGGCGAAGCGGAAGCAGGACCGGTTGGGTCCCCGCGGCCCCATCGTCTGGCAGCGGAGAAGCATCTCCCGGATTCCCTGTGTGGCCGCACTGGCCTTTGGGCCCATCATTGAGGCACTGTCGTCGGCAATCACGCACACCAGTTGAGGACGGGTTTCATTGGCACGTCGCAGCATGGGTTCCTCACTTTCTCGTTTTCTCGGCAGGGTAGGGTGTTATCGGAAATAAAGGACTCGGGTCACTCTCGACGGTGTTCTCGTACGGCAGTGCATTGTGTGCGGGCAGCAGATGATTCGTGTGCAGCGGCAGCGACAGCGACAGTTCACGCAGTGGCAGCGATGTGGGCGGCAGATCGGCACCACGGGCCGGCAAACCCTGTGAACCACGGCGTGTCCTTGTGGCGCTGACTGTTGTGAATCGCTGCGCCTGGTGGCCGCGCCTGACAGTCGAGTCCCGACGGCCTTTCCATCCGATTCGGCCAGCATTTCCGTCAGCTGGCTCTCCAGACCAGCAACTCTCGTCATGCCGCCGTCGAGGTATTCCACAAGCACCGGGATGCGCGAAACCTCGATCGAGGGCGTCTGCACGTTCGACGGATCGGAGTCGGATCTGAGCAATCGCTCCCATAAGTCGAGTTGTGCCCAATCCGGCTTCACGACGTCCTTCATTGCGGCGAACTCCCGAAGCTGGTCAGAGTCCGCAGCGATGCGTCGTCCCGCGTCACTGGATTCCAGCTGCGTGGTCCTTGCCGTCCACGACGTGCACGCACTCCGGAACGCATCCAGTTTCTGGAGTGCTTCCGTTCTGCGAGCCTGTGCGTTCCTGTGCTCGGCTGGTGGTATTACCGGCGGCTCCGGGACGTCATGAGCGATCTCTGCGGTCATTTCAGGGGCAAAGGCCGGCGGCTGCGGATTGGCCCGAGGCTCGTCGACGTCTATGGAAGTCTGCTGCCGGATATTCGTATCCGGTTCCACGGTTGCGACCTCCGACGGCCGTCCGGAACTTGTCGCCAGAGTCAGCGGCTGTTTGAAGGTCGCGTAGCCGCAGAGCAACAGCCAAGTCAGCACACACCAGGCAAGCACTGCTCCGGTGGCACCCTGGAGGGAGTAGGTGCATCTCGTCGCCTGAATCATTCTTCGGTCTCCGGAAGTGATACCGTCATAGAACGTCGCCAGCGTCGGTCACTGCGACCGCGCCGGCATTTTCGGTTTCCTTATTCGCCGGCACGGAGGCCCAGCCGGTCGGCCAGTTCGTGTGCGGGAACCCAGTCGAACCGGTCGCCGCAGTCGCTGCGATACAGCCGGCCGTTCTTTCCCCGGGTCCACTTGATGCGGCGGACATTTGCGGTGGTTTCGGGCGAGGACTTCTCCGGCCTTCCCCAAGGGCAGCCGCGACATGGGTTGCCGACTGGAACATCAGGCACCATCCGGCGACTGGCCACGAGCAGGAGCATGGCTCTCAGATCTTCCACGGTGCGAGGCAGTTCCTTCTGGTACCTTTCGAGGTTGGGCACGGTGACGCCGTCGTAACCCCGTCCAAAGAGGACCACGCTGTATGGCGCCTCTCCTCCCTCAGTCTCAGTGACAAGGCGGCAGTAGGCAGCCATCCGAAGGAAGTGCTGATGGCCGAGCTTCGCTTCGCCTCGGATCTTGCGAAACACCGGAATTCGGAGTGAACCCCGGTGGAGCACACGCCAGGGCGCTCCAGCAAGTCCGAGTGACTGGTTGCAGAAGGGGGCATCGTATTCGTAGGAGCAGAATCCCGCCTTGAGCAGCGACCACCAGTTCGTGCTCTGCATTTTCGGGAGCTTCGGATCGGGTTCGCAGACCGGGCTCCGCCTCATCGCCCGCAGCCTCAGGGCAAGCACGGCGATGTCTCTGATCAGACCGACGCAGCGAACGACTGTGAAGGCGAGCTGAGTGATTCCTGCAGCCGTCGGGAGGCGACTTGTGAAAAGACTGGACAACACGACCAGGATGGCGAGCACGGTGCCTGACCACGTCAGCAGGCGTCGCAGAGACGAAAATCTGGCCGCGATGGTTTCCTCGATCTTTCTCGCGTCAAAATCGGGAAGGAAGTCGATCCGGGGAGCCCGCCTCCATGTCTCGGCCCCTTCGTCGGCCGGCACTTTTTCCCACGCGTTCACGGCCGCCCGAGGACAGAATACGAACTCGGCAACGACGTGGACGCCGATGAGAGACGTGAAAGGTTGTGACGGATTCGGTGACGGATTCTGTGACGGGGCAGGGGTCTTGTTCACGGTGAGTTCTCTCAGAAAATGTCCGGAGGGTTCGCGTCAGAAGTTTCTGAAATACGGACGTGTCAGGTGGGTGCGTGGTTGCACGAGGCAAGAACGTGAAGGACGTCGCCGATCGTCTTCGGACGTCCGCTCGGCCGCAGAGATAAGCAGTCACGGGCCGTGGCCCAGACCTTCTTTGGCAGGCCGGTTGCGGCGAGCACCCTGGCTTCGTCTCCGCGGGCGGGAGGTCTGCCGCAGGCGGCGTGTGCCAGGACCCGTCCCCAGCTATAGATGTCTGCTTGAACGGTGGTGACGCCCCCTTCGATCTCCGGAGCCCGATATTCGTCCGCTGGCCAGTCCGCTGACACGGTGGGGCTCCCGTCGAGCAGCTTCGCAAGCTCAAAGTCGGTCAGTACCGCCTGCCGGCCTTCCTCTGTAATCAGGACCCGCTCCGGCGCCAGTTCGCGAACGACGATTTCGGCTTCGTGGAGGACCTCGAGGCCCCTGGCGATCTGAATCATGAGTTCCATCAGATCTGCCAGCTCGAGCGGTCCGTTCGCGAGGCGTGCAGAAAGCGATGTGCCGCCGGTCCAGCGATCGATCACCCACCACTCGTTTTCGCCGTGTTCCGGATGGACGCTGAGGTTCTCCGCCACGTGCGGACTCCGGCGGATCCGCTCGCAGACAGTCGGATGCCGCAGCAGTTGTTCCCGAATCGACTCGCGTCCTGCCACCGACAGATGTTCCAGATCGAATCGCTTTCCTCTGGCCTGACGTCCTGAGACGTACTTATGTTCCAGGCGGCAGACCCGATACTGCAGGGCGTTACTGGCCGTGATCCATGGGCCGAGCGTCTCCGCAATCCGCCACTCGCCACCGATACCGCACGTTTCGCCCGGCCCGCTGGCTGGTTGTTCGCTGTTCTCCATCAGGTGTTCGATCGCGGTATTCAGTGCTCGCGCGATCCTGATCGCCGTGTCCCGATAGACGGCCCGCCCGGAACACGCCTTCTGGACCGTATTTCGGGAGACATCCGCCTTGATCGCCAGGGCCTCCTGAGAGAGCCCTCGGCGTGCCATTGCTCGGTCCAGTTGCACGACACTGAGTCGCACGGTACCGCGCGACATTCGGCGTCCGTCATCCAATCGCAACATCTCATTCCTCCGGGTGTTGAAACAACGTTCTGGACAGGATCCACACATCCTCTCAGCGGCAGATCGCAACTTGTTGCGACCCCGCAACGGGCCGGCAGGCCATGGTCACCATGCGGCCGTTGTTGAGCCGCGACGAGGAAAGTGGCGTTTGCCTCCGGCCGCCCGAGACGGACTCCACAAGCTGACTCAGGTCACACGTGGCCGATCACTGGTCACGCACGCTGCCGAGCCACCGGCTCGATCAATCGCCGCACGACCCACCTTCGGACACCGCCAACCACCCGCATGACGCCCTTCACAGGAGTCTGGAGATATCCCCGGACGCGATTCAGATATGCCTGTACCGACTGCTCCTCGAGCCGGGCCAGTCGCTGCTCGACGGACTCCAGGGCCATCTGCACTTCGCTCTGTGCATGGAGCCTGCCCAGCAGAGCCTCCTGCACCGACTGCAAGTCGCCCCGGATCGCTTCCGCCTGCCTGCCCACGTCATTGAGTGCGGCATCGCTCCGAGCCAGCCCGCTGTCGACGCCGCTGGCCAGCCGCCGCAGTTCGCTCACCAGAGACAACTCACAATCTGCGACCTCGCCCCGCAGTTTTTCGTGCAGCTGCTCGAGGCGGCTGTCCCAGACACTCTGAAGCGACGTCATCTGTTCCTGCAGACGGAGCTCGGTGAGTTGCGCCGTGGTGGCATGGTCAGCGATCTGCTGCTTTGCGTCCTCAGCAAAGCCGAAGGACTCATATTCGACTTTCTCCAGCTGATCCGTGCACTTCTCCATGCGACTGCGAAGGTCTGAGACAAGATTCTCGAGCAGCGGTGACACGCTCTGCAGGAGAGCCTGCCCCAGGGCATGTTCCGGTGACATTGGGGGACTTTCCGGAACGGACTGCTCTCTGGCCGGGCTACTGACAGATTCTGCAGGGGACTGGTGTCTCGACTTCATAAGAAACTCCATCATGGGAAGGCGTCGATTGGGTTGACATCGGGTACCGTGATCAGCGTATTGCTCGAACTCATCGTGTGGGCCGACATGCAGAACTGTGGTCTCGCCGGCCCTGACAAAGAACGTCACCCGGAACGAATTTCCGATCGGATAGTGCCAGACATTCCGCCACGCGTGCCCCTTGACGTCTGTGCAGAACTCCCAGCGCTGGCTGGCAAATGACTGAATCACCATTTCGCGGGTGACGTTGTCGAGCTTCGACACCTGTTTGGTGGCGGCCTTGCCAATCCAGTGAAACCTGATCAGACCAGTCCGCTGGCGTCGACTGGTCCGGGGTGAACTGGCCGGGGATGGTGCATTCATACTTTTCTCCTGTGGTTCTGTGCTTCTGAAAATGTGAGATCAACGTCCGAGAACTGCCGTTTACGTCGAGAGCCGACCCCACCCGGTTCGGCGCGAATCGGTTGCAGTCGGCACCGAAAGAATCTTCCGGTTCTCCTGACCGGGGTCAGCCCGATCGGTGCCCAGAGTTTGCCCAACTCGGATCGCGTTTCGGTTGCCTGCTGCCGGTGCGTCACGGCCGAATCGCTGGCGCGAACAAGCGTAATCCTGGTCAGTGAGTAATGGCCGTTGCTGCGCCTGCGCAGCACAGCTCTGTTCGTCGCGATCCAGTCCACTACCGAACGCTGGTCGCGTGACGAAACTGCCGATGATCGATCCGCCTGCACGGCCGTGCCGCGTTTCAGCACCTGGCTGGCTGAAGCTCTGTGACTTGCCACTTCTCGTGACTCCCCGCAATCATCCCTTCGAATTTCGTTCGTCTGAGCCAGCGTCGCGTCCACTCGACAGAGCTCGGCGCGAATCGTTCGCAGCCGGCACCGACAGAATCCTCCGGTTTTCCTTACCGGGGTCAGCGCAATCTGCGCCAGAAGCTGGCCCAACTCGGGTCACATTTCGGCTCGCAGCCGCCGGTACCTCACGGCCGAATCGCTGGCACGAACAGGGGCAAGCCTAATCCGTGACGAGTGGCAGTTGCTGCGCCTGCGCAGCACACCGCAATTCGTCGCGCGCAGGTCCGGCGCCGAATGCTGATCGCGTGGCGCATTTGCCGATCAGCTACTGACACTCCGCAATCAGGCGAGCCGGGATCGGCACGAAGGTTCGGCACCTGGAACAGGGCGGTCAGGACGGCTGCGCGTGAATTCAGCAGCGAGGCCTGTCCACGAGTGAGCAGATTCGGTCAGGCTCAGGGGGACGCCGACTGAGCGGCGCCTCAGTTCAATGCCGGCTCGGGACGCTGCGCCGGCGGCCGCTCCGTGTCATGTACGTGCCAGGACAGTGTGGCGAAACCATAGCGAGCGAAATCCGCTGATCGCAGGCTGCTGCCGACTCCTGCCTGATAGTGG
>SXGS01099890.1_pt1 | contig 10053 bp, 12 predicted proteins | sample 3174681 | NCBI WGS metagenome assembly SXGS01 (sample SAMN11356861, study PRJNA531348) | freshwater metagenome | isolation source: freshwater sample F1-80 | place: China: Fuxian Lake, Yuxi | collected 2017-12-25
GCAAATGGTAACTATGCGTGACCATCTGAGGACCGGGTGAGCTTTTCGATTCCTCGCGGACCCCAGCGGATCGTCTGTTTGACGGAAGAACCTACGGAAATCTTGTACGCGCTCGGCGAACAGCACCGCATTGTGGGCATTACCGCGTACACTGAGCGGCCGGCGCACGCCAAACAGGCGCATCCAGTGGTTTCCTCCTTTGTCGGAGGAAGCCTGCAGCGAATTCAGGCGCTGAAACCGGATTTGGTCATTGGATTTTCCGATGTTCAGGCTGAGTATGCCCGCAACTTGATTCACGCTGGGCTGCCCGTATTGATATTTAATCAACGTTCGATCGAGGAAATTCTGAATGTGATTGTGTCGCTGAGCCAATTGGTCGGCGCCCAACCGAAGGGGAGGGAATTGGTCGAGGGGTATGTCCGGCGCTTGAACGAGGCAAAAGCTCGATCGGATCGGCGGAAGCATCGGCCGCGCGTGTACTTCGAGGAATGGGACGATCCCATGATTTCAGCGATCCGTTGGGTGAGCGAGCTGATCGAAATTGCCGGAGGGGAGCCGTTGTTTCGAGAGCAGGCGCTGTCGGCGGCGTCCAAGGGTCGGCAGGTGACGGTCGCGGAGGTTCGCGCGGGGGCGCCGGATGTGATCCTCGCATCCTGGTGCGGAAAAGCCTTCGATGAATTGGCGCTTCGCGAACGGCTGGGCGTGGGAATCCCCGCGTTCGCCAGTGGTCGGGTGCACGCGTTGCCGCCGGAGGTCATTCTCCAGCCTGGACCGGCGTGTTTGACCGACGGGCTGGACTTATTGGAACGTCTGATCGCCCCTCAGAGCGGCGATCTCGGTTGAGCTGACTCCGCAGCAACCTCCGAAGAAAGGGCAAGATGCTGCAATGCGGCGACCGGCTGCCACCCATTCGGAGGAGGTGAGCTCGCCCATCGACGGTTTCGCCCAGTCTGCTCCGCCGCTGAGTTGAAGAGCGGCTTCGATGGCCACTGGTGATGCGCAGTTGAAACCTACGTAGTTCGCGCCGGCGTTTCGAAGCGCGGCGAGCGCGTGCGATGGGTACGCGCCGTCCCAGAGGCGTCCGTCCTCCCGAGGAACCAGGCTTGCGACTAAGGGAAAGTCGCCAAGAACCGACCGAATCTGAAGCACGGCGTGAACGCACTCCAGCGGGTCGGTGAAGGTCTCCAACACGATCCCGCTGACTCCCAAGCTTTTGCAGCGTTCAGCGAGCGTTCCCCATCCTTCGGCTTGGCGCTGACGCGTATGGAAGTCGAGCCGGGTCCACGATTGGGTTGCAGTGGACGCGGGTCCGATGGACGCCCAAACGGTCGCCCGATGGCCTGCAGCCCGAAGGGCGACCGTCACGGCTCCCTCCACCAATTCCGCCCACTGAGGGGTAAGATGGGGAAGCATGCGGAAAGTGCCTGCCAAAAGGTGGCTTGCGCCCGCCTGGACGAACGACCGATGTGCCTCTTCTACCGCCTCGGGTCTCGTAAGCATCCATGTATCCACCGGTGCGTACGGCGGAAGACCCTTTTTTTGGAGAGCGGTGGCTAGTCCCCCATCCAGTGTTCCGCCGATACCGAACATTGAAATCCCGCGGTGAGTGTTTGAAAGTGTATCCGATGCCACGGCCTCCCGCCGAAGATGCGTCGCGAAAGTCAACGCCTTATAGGGGCTCGATGACGATGGAAGCGGTCTATCCCCCCAGCGGTGCCACAATTCTTGCCCTGCGCGACGAGGCGCGGGCGCGATGGGAGCATCTCACGCCCCCTAGCCTGCCCGAAGTGTCGGAACGAAGGCTTGCTTCAGCGTTCGATGAGATTCGTGATGCTGCGGTGGTCCTGTCGGGCAGCACGCGGGACGCCCAGCTTCGCGCTGCCTTATATTACTCGATCTATGAAGACTCTGAGGGAAACTTCATGTTTCCGCTGGTAGCTGATCATGGTTCGATGTGGGGGGTGGCGCACATTGAGGCCATCGATCGGGCTTTGTCCCCGTTGCGTGTCGTGAGTCGCCACGGCCGGGTCCAGCGCTGGCTCGACGGCATGGATGCGGTGCGCGACGTCAACCGGCGCGTTTTCCGGGAGATCTACACGACTTTTCACTTCACCCGGTATTTTGGTGAGCATCCCGGCGCGGGCCAATTCGTGAAACCGGCGGTCTTGGCGCGGTACAATCAGGTGCACCGCGCCATTTCGCAGAAGACGCCGCTGAGTCGAGACCAACGGCGAGAGGTCTACTATGAGATCTTCGTCCACGAACAGCATGACATTGTAGACCCGGGTTTGAAAGACGCTTCTGCGTTCGCGGGACGTGCGGTGACCGAAGCGTTCAAGCGGGTAAGCCCGCGGTTTGCCTACTTCCCCCGCCGAGAGCGGCTGTGGTTCAGTGACTTTACTAGCGTAAACCAACGGAATCGTGAGGGTTTACGTGCATTGGCGTTCGCGGAGGAGGTCGGCCCGGAAAGGGTTTTGGAAGCCCTTGGCGAATACTGAGTGGACCTTCGCACAGGCCAGGGAGAAACGCGCTCTTGAAGCGGGCACGGATGGCGCCGTTCGGAAACCAGGGAGAACTTCCGGGGCGGTGGTCGTTTCGGGGTTGCCTTGGGCGATGAGCGCCACGTGAATTCCCGTTCAGACAACTATTCTGCCCGGTATGCTGCCCAACGGCTGGCTTTTGCTCCGCTCATGTTTCAAGCCTGCCGCGTGTTGCGCGATGTGGGGTTGCTGGAGGCGCTTTCGAAAGCCCGGGCCCGCGGCTTGACCGTGGCTGAAGCGCTCGAAGGGAGTTTGTTATCTCGGTATGCTGCCGAGCTGTTGTTCGAGGCGGGCCTCGCCTCTGGGCTGTGTACATGTTCGGATGTTGAATCCGAACCTCGGTTTTTTATCACCAACATGGGCGTCTACTGGCTTCGCGATCCGTTGACCCGCGTGAATACCGATTTTGTGCATTATGTATGCTACGAAGGCGCTTTTCAGCTGCAGCAGGCGCTTTTGGAGGGGCTGCCGGCGGGGCTGCCGGCGATCGACGCAACCGGGGCGGCGACCGTCTATCAGGCGCTGAAGACCCTTTCTCCGGAAGTAAGAAAAGCATGGTTTGACTTTGATAACTACTACTCGGACGGAGTGTTTGAGGCCTGCATCCCGTGGGTTTTGGACGGAGGCCAACGGATCGTCGATATCGGCGTGAATACCGGGCGATTTGCCCGCATGCTGCTGGAAAAGAGCGATGTACACGTGACGTTGGTCGACCTTCCCGGCCAGCTTGCCTTAGCAGAAGCCAATCTTCAGGAGTTTGTAGGACGGTTTACGCCTCGACCTACAGATCTGCTCGATCCGGAAGCGCCGTTGCCCGAGGGCGGCGACGTGTATTGGATGAGCCAATTTCTCGACTGTTTTGGCGAAGATGAGGTGGTTTCGATTCTTTCCCGAGTCCGTCGAGCAATGAAGCCGACCGCCCGAGTGTTGATCCTGGAGACCTTTTGGGATCAGCAACAGCACGAAGCTGCGCGTTTTTGCGTGATCGGCACCTCCTTGTATTTTGCGTGCATCGCCAATGGAAACAGTCGAATGTACCATTCGGCGGTGATGAGGCGCCTGATCGGTGAGTCGGGACTGGAAGTGGTAAACGAACGCCACCAAATTGGCCTGTCGCATTCGTTGTTGGAGTGTCGGCGCCTCACCTAGATGGTAAACTACTTTACCATTCAAATGGTCAGGGCGCAGGCAGGTCGGGAGAGGGCAGGCGACGTCGAAGTTGTTCAGAATCCTGAGCTTTCGTCGGCCTCTGTCGCTGGGTTCGTCGAATGCGCGAACTCTGCACAGACTCTGCACCCGGGAATGCGGATTTCTATCGCCGCCCCTGTACTTCTAAAGGGGTCGATGGGAGAGCGCGCGATGCATCAAGGATGGTGGTGGATGGTGGGGTTGTTGGGCGGTGCGACCGAGGCGTTGGACTCCGTGCCCACCTGCGATCCGTCCCGGTTCGAGTCCACGCCGCTCCTCGACCCCGACATGAGCGCGTTAGGGATGGACGTGTATGCTGCCGTTTGCTTCATTCAAACTCGCGATGCAGCGAAACTCGCCTGCGCGAATGAGCTCCGTGCGACGTATTCCACCTCGCCGGACAGCGGCGTATCGGTGTCTAGGACGTCCGTTGAGGAGCAGTGGCCGACACAGCCGGCAGACTACCCGACGACAAAGATGATTCGAGGGCGGGAACGGCCCAAGGATGGGGTTCGCGAACGAACACACGGACTGGAAGTTCGCACGGTGTGCGACGCCGGTGCCTGTGTGGACGGTTTGTACGACACCGCGGAGGAGGGGGATGAGCGTCGGTTGATTGCACCGGCGTTGGCGAACGGTGAATTTGGACCGGATGACTTCGTGGAACGGGCCATCCACATCACCGCCGCGACGGACGAATATGTGTCGGTGTACATCGCGACGGTGAGCTATTCACCGGGAGCAGCCCACGCGAACAACACGTTGCTTTGTTCGACCTTTCGACGGGGCTGGTCTACGTACGGCTTGGGGTCAACCTACGATCTAGCGGAGGAGTGGGGCAATACCGTCTATGCCCGGCGGTTGTTAAGGGCGGCGGCCGGTATCGACGCGCGCGACGATGGTGCCGAGTACACCCTGCGCCCGGAGAGTTTCCTGCTGGAGACGGATGGAACTCCGACATTCTGTGCGTCGCCGAGTTTTCCGTTGTCGGGTACCGTGTTGGCGGTCCGGGTAGGAAACTAGTAAGTTAGTTTACTATATGTGGGCTTTTTGACACTTCGAAGATGTCGGATACCCAGGGTTTCGGGGGGCCGGTGACGCTTCAGTTTCCATTTCCACCGGCATTGGCCGAACAAGTGCACCGCGGCGAACGCAACGCCGCGTTGGTTCTCCTGGTGTTTCCGCTGCTTCTTGCCCTACCATTTGCGATCACTCGGTGGGAGCCCTTGTTTCTCGGGGTGATGATGGGGGTCGTCCTGTTCCCTCTGGCCGTGCGCCAAGCGATCCCGGTGTTGCGAAGGCCAAATCCTTCCGTTTGTACGGCCGTGTTGACCGATACGGCATTGGAGATGGTCTGGGAGGGGCGCCCCCCTCAGCGCGTGCTTTGGGCGGGTGCGCACGTTCAAACGGCGGGGGCGGCGACAACCGTGCGGCAGGGATTCAATGTGGCCACAATTCCGCATGCGCACCCTGACTGGGAACAAATGCGCTCGGAAATTCATGAGCGCGTGGCCATGGCGCCTCCTGTCCCCTTTGACACCCGTCCGGATCGGGTCAATGAGCCCGAACGCCTCGAACCGTGGCGTGGTCGAAGCGTGGCGCACCTGTTGAGGTGGCGTTCGCGGTTGCTCTGGGGGTTTGGTTCGCTGGCGGCTCTGACCAGCGTTGGCGAGATCGTGCGGCGTTACCTCTTGTTTCCCGACGAAGACTTCGGACCCCCGGGGTTGGCGATGGGGTTCGTATTCCTCACCTTGGCGGTCGATAGCTTAGGTGCAGCTGGAAACATCGCACTGCAGGGTACTTACATCCAGTCGTCGTTGATGCTGTCAGCGCGGGTCCGTGGCTGGCGGGCCACCGTTCAGGCGGTCGTTCGTGCGGGAATGGGGTTGGTGTGTTTGGCATTTGGGTTGGTGTGCTTGGGAATGGCGCTTTCGGGTGCTGAGTGGCCGCGCTGACCCCAGGACGACGTGTGCAATCCAATGGTGCCCCTCCGTAAGTGGAAGGGCGCTCCGCCGGGGAGATTTCGCGCGCGATCGCGAATTGGCGCATTTGGCAAGTGGATTGGCGTGAGATGCCTACGCCACGGCCTCGGGTCGAGGGTAGATGCACGGCGTGAACGTCTTCCGTCTGCAGTTTGTGTGCCGCGTTTTCGCGGCATTGGAGGCTGTTTAGGGCTGTCTGTTGTTTGTGTCTTACGCATTTGGTGTGGTTTGCATTGATGCAAGTCTGGATTGGGTCTGTTTTGAGGATCAATCATTTTGTTCTTAGAACCTAGATTTTATTTCGTTTTGGAGGCCGGCATGATTTGGGTTGTGCGTGCGTGTTCACTGTATAATGCGAGTGCATTGGTTGCTTTTCTGATTCCAGGGATGCTGAGCGCTTTTGGCGTGGCAGTCCCCGACGCGAGTTTTTGGTTGTGGCTGCCTTCGTTGTTGGCGTTGTTTGCAGCGATCACGCTGTGGATCTCGTCTCGCGATCTGGTTCGTTACGGAGCGTTTGTTTATTGGAATGGTCTGATTCGTATCACATTCGCCATCGTCTCGTTCTTATTGGACTTTGGCGGATCTGTCGGAGCATTCATTGCGTTGTTGGCCGCTGGCGATCTGGTGCTCGGATTGGCGTGCATTGTTGGTTTGCCCATGGCTACCGGGCGAAAACACGCTCAATTGCTGCTCGATCAGCATCCTGCAGCACGGAACTAGTCGTGACCCTTGGATGCGGAGGAATGAATGCAAACCACAAAATCGTACGCTCTGACTGCGATCACCCACCCCAGCACTCCCGGTATGGGGCGCCTGTTTCAGGCCACAATCGGTGATTTCATGGACAATCTCGCGGGGTATGCAAAGGTTGGCCTGATTCAAACGATTTTGGACGTGATCGTTGTGAGCGTGTTCCCGGTGATGATGCAGCTCGCAATGTCTTTTTTCTTCCTCCTCTACGGTATTCCCGGGTACATTGCTTCCGATATGGCGCATACATCTGGGGTTTCGTCCGAACTCATCGGATTCGCGGTGAGGACGTTGGTCGTCCTATATTGCGGAAGCGTTGGTCTCTCCTGCGTTGCATTCCTTGCAGGGTTGAGGGCACTCATCGCGCCCGTCACTGCTGGTTTGAGTCGGGCGATCGCCCAGCACCAAAGAGGGGAGGGCGGGATCGAGTTTAACGGCGTCTTCCGCACGGTCACCCAGGATTTGATTCCCGTGGTCGTGGTGACCGCGATCGTCTCGTCGATCATTCTGATCGGGGCGGCGTTCTGTTACCTCCCCGGCGTGGTCGCGACCGGCCTGCTCTCTTTTGCGCCGTCGTTGGTCTTTTTGCACCGGCGGTCCTCTTGGGATGCGGTACGGACCTCCGTCCGGTATGCGATCGCAAATCCCGCCTTTTCTGTGGTTTTCGCCTGCGTTGTTGCGGGGGTGAGTATGTTGGCGCCTTGTGTTCCGGTGTTTGGCGGGGCCTTTGTCCTGGCCCTCCGGGTGCGGGCGTTTCGTGAAGTTTTTGGGGACAGCCCGTCGTTGTGACGGGCTGTTCGGGAAACCGTCTGTGGAGGGTCCATGGAATTCCGTTCGCAAACACTGTACGCTCCTCGTGCGTGGAGCTTATTTCTCCTTTTTTCCGGGAGCGCCCTGACATGCGCAGGGGTTTTTCTCGGCCCACTGGGGTGGCTCGCGATGCTGTTCTTTGGCGCCGCCACCGCCGTCGCCGCGTATCGCAGCTTTTTCCCGCATCGTTTGACCCTGGATGAACAAGGGATTGCGGTGAGTGGACGACTGACGCGTTGGGACGACATTGACGAGTTTGGTGTGTCCTACAACCTTCACTCGGTCCTACCGTCCGAAGGCCGTCTTCTTGCCGGGCTCCTACTTCATCCGACCCGAGTTGTGGGTTATCGGTTGCGAAACGCGGGTCAGGTCCTCAGCGCGCTATCGATTTTGGAGGCGGGGTACCACGTCACTCTCCCGAGCAACTTCGGTCGATCACCCGAGGAGTTTGCCGCGGAATTGAACCGGTGGCGGCTGCATTTTAGTGCCGCCCCCGCACTCCCGCGGTCTTCAGGTATTTAGTCAGGTACTTTACTATCGCGCCCGTCGGATTGCATGCCGTCCTAAGCTGCAATCCGGGCTGGCTTACGGGGAGTGTCCAGAGTTGTCAGCCTGGAGCACTGCAAAGAACGTGCGCGGTGAGCCGCGGGCGAACGAAGCAAGAGCGCGCGCCGTGTTGGACCTCGCTGACCGCTGCGGGCCCAACAACCCGTCGCCCGGGGGCGGAACCCCGGCCGGGTTGAAGGGGCCGAGCCCATTCGAGCGAGCACAGCGAGCGATAATGGAGTGGGCCGTGTTGTACCAGGGGAACACGGATTCACGCAATTTGTTGGGGGCCTGGACCGTGTCGGCGGAGCTGCCGGTGATCTGTGGTGCCGGGCGTCGATTGCGACGGCTCCTGTCGAATTCGGATTCGGGCCACGAAGAAGGAATGCCTCAAAGTAGTGAAATGTCTTTCGAGCCACGCGAAACGGAATCGGGCCAGGCGATCGGGTCAGCGAAAATCGACCCGTGGGCGGTTCAGCGTGCGCGTTTTCAAGAACGGATGGTGCTGGCCACACGGCTCCGACAAGCGCTGCTGGATGACGAAAAGCTGACGTTGGTCGGGCTTGATCGTCGAGAAGGCATGGCCCCGTCGCGCGTGAGTGAGATCATTGCGTTGATGAGGTTGGGGGCGGAGATTCGTTCAGATATCGAGGCACCGGCCGTGCCTCGGCCGGTGCCGGCGTGGGATGATCTGCTGGTCCTCATCCGCGAGCGAGACGCCCGAAAGCAAGCTGCGGGCTACTTTCAGATCGTTCAAGGTCTTGTAAGCCGAACGCGGAGCGGACGAGTCCGGCAGCCGCGGCAACGAGGGTTTCAGCATCTCTTTGCGCAGGCGAGGGTGTGGTGCCATTGGTTGGAGACCGGGAAGTATCGGTCAGAGGCGGCGTTGGCGCGGGCGGAGCGGGTGAACCCGAGGCGGGTGACGTACTTGCTAGATCTATTGGCGTTGGCGCCGGAGATTCAGGCGGCCATTGATGTGCCGTCGGATAGGATCCCGGAGAGTATGCGGCAGAGCGATATTTTTGCGATTGCGGCGTTGGGGGATCAGGATGAGCAGAGGGCGGCGTTTCTTGAGGCTTGGGGATCCGGCGTTGGTTACGCCGGTGCGAACTGAAGTACAGCCTCTCTCGGTGGATGCCCCCTTCGTGGGCGACCGGTGAGATGTGCAGTTATGCCCTTGTACAACCCAGCATCGTCTCTACGGGAGAGTCCTTGTCGTTCATTCATACGCTCTTTTTGGACTTCGACGGCGTACTCAACAACGAACCGTTCTTGCGTCAAATGCGTTCAGAAGGAGAAATGGATCGATTGTTCGATCCGGTCAATATTGAAGCTTTTGACGGACTTTGTGAGGCGGTTTCCGTTTCGGAGGTTATCATCTCCAGCTCGTGGCGAAAGGGGCGAACGGTCCGCGAACTTCAAACTCTGCTGGAGCAAAATAGGAGTTTAAAAGCCGGTTTGGTCCGCGGTGTTACGCCGGAAATCGGCGAGCGAGGGGATGAGATCGTGGCTTGGTTGGAACGCAATCCGCGAGAGTCGTTTTTGGTCGTCGATGATTTTCCGTTGGAAGAGTACTTTCCAGATAGATTTTTGAGGACATCTACGTGGGTCGGATTGAGTCCTAGTGCAGTCGAGGAATGGCTTGACCGAAAGCTGAAGGGCTCCTAAACGGTACTTGTACCTAACAAAAGATGAAGCACACACCCTGAAAATGCGACATCTTCTTCTTGTTCCCATGGGCAGACAGACGGTGCCAACCACGGAAGAGGAAAAATGCGGTATCCCGTACAAATTGAAGAGGTCGACGGAAGTTATGTCGCTACAATCAATCATCCCAACGGACTGTTTCAGGGGGCCACCGAGGGGGCGACATTCGCCGAAGCGTCGGACGCCGCCCGTGTGCTCCTGGGCGCGATGATCGCCGAGGCGATGACCGCCGGTGATCCGGTTCCGAGTCCGTCTGAGTGCGAACCGGGAAACGCTTGGATTGCCATTTCTCCGATGATCGCTGCGAAAGCGGGTATTCATAACGAGATGTTGCTCAGCAAGAAACGAAAGGCGGATATTGCTCGTTCTATGGGCGTGGATCAGAAGCAGGTGGATCGGATTTTGAATCCGAAGCATCGATCGACGCTTGAGCAGCTGGAGGGGGCGGCGAAGGCGCTGGGGAAGCACTTGGAGCTCAAAATCGCGTGATAGGGGCGCCGGACGCCTTTTAATGTAATGAATGGTCCGAA
>SXGS01392830.1_pt1 | contig 10052 bp, 6 predicted proteins | sample 3174681 | NCBI WGS metagenome assembly SXGS01 (sample SAMN11356861, study PRJNA531348) | freshwater metagenome | isolation source: freshwater sample F1-80 | place: China: Fuxian Lake, Yuxi | collected 2017-12-25
AAGATTTTCACCCGCACGCTTCAGTTCACCGGAGCCACCGCGCCGCTCACAATGTTCGTGCTCGAGGACGCCAAGGCGAAGGCGCGTGTCGAGGGCGGCCTCGTCCTGCTCGAGAACGGAGAGCGCATGATCGCCGTTTCCAGCACAGGCGCGAAAGGGAGCTTCGAAGTTGCTCCGGGCAATAAGGTGCTGTTCAAGATTGGCGGGCCGCTGAACGGCTCCGGTGACGGTCACGTTAAGATTTCCATTTGGGCCGGTCCCGCCGCCGACTTTACCAAAGTGAAGTCTGCGCTGCTGCCCCCCGCCGGCAAGATGGTTTTCCCTGATCTCGCCAAGCTCACCCAGGGCGGACCGCGCAATTGGGGCGACGCGCTGGCGGTCAAAGGCGTGCTCGGCAAAGAGGCGGGCGCTTATCAGGTGGATACGATCACCCAGCCCGACCTCGACGCGAATCCTTGGAAGTCGTGGATCCGCTCCAGCGGTTTCGATTTCTTCAAGGACGGCACCACCGCCGCGCTCTGTTCTGTGAGCGGCGACGTCTGGCTGGTCAGCGGCATTGATGCCACGCTCGAGAACGTGAAATGGAAGCGTTTCGCCACCGGCCTCTTCCAACCGCTCGGTCTCAAGGTGGTGGAGGAGAAGGTGTATGTGCTCGGCCGCGACCAGATCACCCGGCTGCACGACCTCAACGCCGACGGGGAAGCCGATTTCTACGAGAACTTCAACAACGACGTCGCCATCTCGAACCAGTACCACGAGTTCAACCTGAATCTTGATACCGATCCCGAAGGGAACTTCTACTTCACCAAAGGCGGCAACCTCGGCCCGTGGCGCCACGCGCATCACGGCTGCCTCTTGCGCGTGAGCAAGGATGGCTCGCGACTCGACGTCGTCGCCACCGGCCTGCGCGCGCCGAACGGCATGGGTGTCGGCCCCAAAGGCGAGCTCACCACCGCCGACAACGAAGGGAACTGGGTGCCAAGCTCGCGCGTGGACCTCGTGAAGCCGGGCGGGTTTCTCGGCCACATCCATACCGCGCGCGGCCCGCGCCTCGCGGTGCTGGGGACCAACGCCGTTCATTACGTGGACGCCAAGGAAGTGGCCAAGTTCTCGGTGGACAGCGACCAGTTCAAGACTCTCTCCAAGACCATCCCGGTGGATTACGACAAGCCGATCGTCTGGCTGCCGCACACGTACGACATCGACAATTCCTCCGGCGGCCAGGTCTGGGTGGCGAGCGACAAGTGGGGCCCGTTCGCGGGCGACTTGCTGCATCTCTCCTACGGCGCCTGCGCTCTTCATAAGGTGAGCCATGAGTTCGTGGACGGCCAGGTTCAAGGCGCGGCCATCAAGTTCCCCCTCAAATTCGACTCAGGCATCATGCGTGGCCGGTTCAACGCCCGGGACGGCCAGCTCTATCTTTGCGGCCTCGTCGTCTGGCAATCCAAAGGCCCGCGAACCGGCGCCTTCCAGCGCGTCCGCTACACCGGCCAGCCGGTCCGGATGCCCGAGGAAATCCGCATTCGTCCCACGGGCATCGAGATCACCTTCACCGAGGCTCTTGACGCCTCCACCGCTCAGGACGTTCAGAGCTACAGCCTTGAGCAATGGAACTACCGCTGGACTTCCAGCTACGGCTCCAAGGACTACAAACCCTCCGCGCCCGAGCAGATGGGGCATGACAAAATCGAGATCAAGACCGCGAAACTCTCCGCCGACAAGCGCACCGTCTTCCTCGAGACCGGCCCCGTCCGGCCCGTGATGCAGTCGCTCATCAAGCTCGACCTGAAGACCGCCGACGGCGCGCCCATCAAGTACGAGGTCTTTCACACCATCAATCAGGTGCCGGCGAAGTAAGCGCCCCGCGCGGGAGGCCAGCCGTTTCTTCTCCAACGGAGGAGGTCGGCGGGAATGTGGAATACGGATCAGGAATGGAAGTGTCCGTTCCCGCTGGGGTTTCACCCGCGGCTTTGGTGGCTTTGGAATGAGGCCGCGTGTCCTTCCGGCATAACTTCCAACTGGCCTTGAGCCGGATTTTTTCCTAAACTCGTCGGCCTGTTTATGACCAGTACAGAGATTCGCCAGTCGTTCCTCGATTTCTTCCGCTCGAAGCAGCACGCCATCGTGCCGTCGTCGAGCCTGATGCCGGACAGCCCGAACCTGCTGTTCACGAACGCGGGGATGAACCAGTTCGTGCCGATCTTTCTGGGTCAGGTGAAGTGCCCCTACACGCCCGGCCGCGCGGCGGACACGCAGAAATGGATTCGCGCCGGTGGCAAGCACATCGACCTCGATGACGTCGGGCTGGACACCTACCACCACACGTTCTTCGAGATGCTTGGGAACTGGAGCTTTGGCGACTACTTCAAGCGCGAGGCGATTGATTGGGCGTGGGAGTTGACCGCCGAGATCTGGAAGTTTCCCAAGGAGCGCATCTACGCGACGGTCTACTCTCCCGACAAGGCGAAGGGCGACCCGAGCGAGTTCGATCAGGAGGCGTGGGATATTTGGGCGGGGCATTTCCGGGCGGCGGGGCTCGATCCGCAGGTCCACATCGTGCACGGGAACAAGAAGGACAATTTTTGGATGATGGGCGAGACCGGCCCGTGCGGCCCCTGCAGCGAACTGCACGTGGACCTCACGCCCGAAGGCGACACGCGCGGAAGCCTCGTCAACAAAGGCGACGCCCGTTGCATCGAGATCTGGAACAACGTCTTCATCCAGTTCAACGCGAACCCGGACGGCACCTTCACGCCGCTGCCGGCGCGGCACGTGGACACGGGAATGGGCTTCGAGCGCGTCACCAGCATCATGCAGGGAACGCGAGGCTTCACCGATTTCAAGAATGCGAAGATCTCGAACTACGAGACCGACATCTTCCGTCCGATCTTCGACAAGCTGGAGCGGATGAGCGGGAAGCGGTACGGCTCGACGCTGCCGAAGCCGGGCAGTGCCGGGGACACGCAACAGGAGAAGGTGGACGTCGCGTTCCGCGTGATCGCCGATCACATCCGAACGCTGAGCTTTGCGATCGCCGACGGCATCCAGCCGGGCAACACCGACCGCAACTACGTGCTCCGCCGCATTCTGCGCCGGGCGGTACGCTACGGTCGGGCGCTCGGGTTTCACCAACCGTTCTTCTTTGATCTGGTGGAGGTGCTGGCCGTGACGATGGGCGATGTATTTCCTGAGATTCGCGCCAAGCAGAAGCACGTGCGGGATGTGATCCGCACCGAGGAAGAGGCGTTCAACAGGACGCTCGACCGCGGCATCGAATTGTTCCGCGACGAGACGGCGAAGCGGAAAGAAACGCTCTCCGGCGAGTTCGCCTTCAAACTCTACGACACCTACGGCTTCCCGCTGGATCTCACCGAACTGATGGCACGCGAACAAGGACTCGCTGTCGACACGACGGGCTTTGAGAAGCTGATGGAGGAACAGCGTGCCCGGGCGCGTTCCGCGCAGAAGAAGGAAGTCATCGAGCTTTCCCAGATCGAGACCACGGCCGCCACGCGGTTCGTCGGTTTCGACAGGTTGGAGGCGAAGGCGCGCGTCCTCGAGGTGGTGAACCTCAAGGAGAAGACCGCTGTCATTCTCGACGCCAGCGCCTGCTACGCCGAGATGGGCGGACAAGTGGGCGACACCGGCGAGATTTCGCACGGTGGCCAGCTCTGGCAGATCATCAACACGCAGAAGAGCGGCAACACATTTCTCCACTTCCTCGCCGGCACCGAGGCCCCGACGGCCGGCACGGAGGTGCAGCTTCTCGTGGATGCGCCGCGCCGCGCCGCGATCCAGCGTCATCATACCGTGACGCATCTGCTCCACTGGGCATTACACGAAGTGGCGAGCAAAGAGGCTTCGCAGAAGGGTTCCGCTGTCGGGCCTGACAAGTTGACGTTCGACTTCAACAGCGCGCCGCTCACGCCGCAGCAAGTGGCCGACATCGAGCAGTTGGTCAACGAACGTATTTTGGAAAACGCCGGCGTGAGCTGGATCGAAGTGCCGCACGCAGAGGTCAAAGGGCGCGCGGAAGTCATGCAATTCTTCGGCGATAAATATGGCGACGTCGTTCGTGTCGTGCAGGTTGGCGGCAGCGCCGGCAAGCTCGATGGTTATTCGATGGAACTGTGCGGCGGGACGCACACGCGCGCCACGGGAGAAATCGGGTTGTTCCGGATACTCAGCGAGAGCGCGGTGGCCGCAGGCGTCCGGCGCATCGAGGCCGTCGCGGGACTGAGCGCGTTTGATACAATGCGGCTCGACCGCGAGTTGATCAAGACCGTGGCAGCGAAGGTCAACTCGCCGATGGGCGAACTCGAGAAGAAGATCGAGACACTGCTCGCGCAGCAGAAAGATTTGGAGAAGGCCGTGCGGGCCGCCGCCATGAAGGAAGCGGCGAACACGGCCAAGTCGCTCGTCGTCCGCGCGAGGGAAATCAACGGCACGCCGGCCCTCATCGAGAACCTCGGCGAAGCGGACGGCGACACGCTCCAGGCGATCGCCGACGCGCTCAAAGGACAGTTCAAAGGTGTCGTCGTTCTCGGCGGCGCGATGAACGGCGCGGTGGCCTTGGTCGCGGCCGTCAGTGTTGAGTTCGCCACGAAGGCGCAGGCCGGCAAGATCATCCAGGCGATTGCGCCAATCGTCGGCGGCAAGGGCGGGGGGCGTCCGGATAACGCGCGCGGCGGCGGCAAGGATGCGGGCAAACTCGGCGAGGCGCTCGCCAAGGCGGCGAGTTTAATTTCATGAATGCTCGCTTTGTCATTTCGCTCACCGTTGCCTGCCTACTTTGGACGCTGGCACGAGACGCTGCCGGGCAGGAAAAGCCTGCCGCCGCGGCTCCGCGCGCCGCCCGTTCGGTGCACCTCGGCTACGGGGCGCCGGAAGGGGATGTTTTTTATAATGAGGTGCGTGTGGATCGATCCACATCCGGCAGTTACTTCATGGTCTGCGGTTGGAGCACCGGTTACTTCGGCATTCAGGAGCTCGGTTCGCCTACGAACAAGGTGGCAATCTTTTCGGTTTGGGATCCGACGAAGGGCGACGACCAGAGCAAGGTGCCGCTCGAGCAGCGTGTCGAAGTGCTGCATACAGGCGAGGGCGTGAAGGTGAGCCGGTTCGGCGGCGAGGGCACGGGCGGTAAATCCATGTGGCCCTTTCTCTGGCGCACGAACGAGACTTGCCGCTTCGCCGTCAAGGCCGCGGTCGAAGGGGAGAAGACTCGGTACGAGGGATACATTTTTCTCAATGACCGCAAAGAGTGGAAACACTTGGTGACCTTCCGGACGCGGACGCAGGGCAGGCCGTTGCGCGGCTACTACAGTTTCGTCGAGGACTTCCGCCGCGACGGCAAGAGCGTGAGCGAAGTGCGCCGGGCATCCTTCGGTAATGGCTGGGTGCGGACCCTGAAAGGCGATTGGATGGCGCTTGGCCGCGCGAACTTCACGGCGTCCAACTCGTCGTGGGAGTCGAAGGAGAATATCGACGCCGGCGTCGTGGAAGGCTTGTTTTACTTGGCGACCGGCGGCGAGACGGTTCGCGTGCGCGAGTTGGGCAAGCCAATCGTTTTGCCGGAAGCACCGAAGGAGCGACCGGAGGCGTTGCGGCGGCTGCCCGGACTTTGAACCTCCGCTCGTGCCTGACGTGCGGCCGGCGCGAGTTGGCGTTGTAGGATAAGTAGAGATAGAGCAGCAGTCGCGCTCTGTTCGACGGGTGTGACGGTTGGTAGTAGGCTGTTTCACGAAAAATGAAGAAGATGTTCAACTCGATCGAGTCGGCACTCGAAGATATCCATCGCGGCCGGATGGTGATCGTGGTGGACGACGCTGATCGCGAGAACGAGGGCGACCTCATCATGGCGGCGGAGAAAGCGACGCCAGCGGCGGTGAACTTCATGGCCAAGCACGGGCGCGGGCTCATCTGCGTGCCGACGACGGGCGAGCGGCTCCGGCAGCTTGGCATCGAACAGATGGTCACGCAGAATCGCGAGACGTTCAAAACCGATTTCCAAGTGAGCGTGGATGCGACGCGCGGTGTGACCACCGGGATCAGTGCCGCCGATCGCGCGCGAACCATCGAAGTGCTCGCGGCCCCGGCGGCGGTGCCGGAGGATTTGGTTCGCCCCGGCCACATTTTCCCGCTGCGCGCGAAACCCGGCGGTGTGCTTCAGCGTGCCGGTCATACGGAGGCGGCGGTGGATCTCGTGCGTCTAGCCGGTTGCCGGCCGGTCGGGGTCATTTGCGAGGTGATGAGCGACTCGGGTGAAATGGCGCGGTTGCCGGAGTTGCGACGTTTCGCTCGGAAGCACAAGCTGAAGATCTGTTCCATCGAGGCGCTTATCAAGTTTCGGCGGAGCCGCGAGAAACTCGTCGAACGCATCGAGGTGGTGAAGATGCCGACGGATTATGGCGACTTCGATCTGCACCTTTACCGTTCGACGCTCGACGACCAACATCACATCGCGCTGGTGAAGGGCGACGTGGCTGGCCAGAAGGAGGTGCTGGTGCGGGTGCATAGCGAGTGTTTGACGGGCGATATTTTCGCCTCGCGCCGCTGTGATTGCGGCCCGCAGCTCCATCAAGCGATGAAGTTGGTGGCGCAGGCCGGTCGCGGGGTGATCGTTTACATGCGCCAGGAAGGGCGGGGGATCGGTCTCGCGCCGAAGATCAAGGCGTACAAGCTGCAGGAGAAAGGACTCGATACTGTCGAGGCGAACCAGCGGCTCGGTTTCGGGATGGATCTGCGCGAGTACGGTCTCGGTGCACAGATTCTGGTGGACCTCGGTGTGAAAACGATCCGCCTACTCACGAACAACCCGAAAAAGATCGTCGGCCTTGATGGCTACGGTCTGCAGATCGTCGAACAGGTCCCGATCAAGATTGCGTCCAACCCCCACAACGAGCGTTATCTGAAAACCAAACGCGAAAAGCTGGGGCACTTGATTTGATTTCCGGTCCGAGGCGCAGCGAGAGGCATTGAGATGTTGAAGAAAGTCACCAGTCGGCGGGCGAAAGGGCGGGGCGGTCGCTTTGCGATTGTCGCTTCGCGCTACAACGCGAGGTACGTGGAAGCGATGTTACGTGCGGCGAAAGGCGAACTGACGCGTGCGGGCGCGGGTGAAATCCGCGTGCTGCGCGTGCCGGGAGCCTACGAGGTGCCGGTGGTCGCTGCGGCCTTGGCGCGGCAGGGAAGTTGGTCGGCCATCATCTGTCTCGGGGTCATTCTGCGCGGAGCCACCACGCACGCCCAGCACATCGGCGAGGCGGTGAGCAACGAACTGGCGCGTATCGCCGTGGAGAGCGGCGTGCCAATCATCCACGAAGTGCTGTTACTGGAGAACGAGCAGCAGGCGAAGGAGCGCTGTCTCGGTAGGAAATTCAATCGCGGCATGGAAGCGGCGCAGACGGCGCTGGAGATGGCGCGCGTGATGCGCTCGCTACCGCGCGGCGCGGGCGAATAGTCGGGAGGGCATGTGCCGTCCAATCTTTCGATCGTGCGCAAGCTCGCCGTGACAACGCGCTTGCGACCCGCAATGAGGGGTGATAATTTGCCGCCCCGTTTTTGGGAAAACGTAAATATGAAAATGACCAATTGGTTCCTTACCACCACCACCGCGGCGCTGATGATTGCAGCGCAGTTCACCACCGCCGCCGACATTACCGGCAAAATCACGCTGAAAGGCGTGCCGCCCGAAGAGAAGGTGCTGCCGCTCGATCCGATGTGCGGCAAACTTCATGCTGTACCGCTCAAGACGCGTTTTTATGTCACCGACGGCAAGGGTGGTCTGGGTGATGTGTTCATCCACATCAAGTCCGGACTCGCCGGTGCCGCGCCCGCCCCGTCGGCCACGCCGGCCGTTCTGGATCAGGTCGGCTGCGAGTACACGCCGTACATCCTCGGGGTGCAGGTGAACCAGAAGATGAAGGTGCTGAATTCTGATGCGCTCCTGCACAACGTGCACCCGACGCCTGCCGTCGAGGGCAACAAGGAGTTCAACCGGGCGCAGCTTCCCAAAGGCCCGCCCATCGAGGCCGCGTGGCCGCAACCGGAAGTGCTCCTGCGCTTCAAGTGCGACGTGCACCCGTGGATGTTCGCCTATGTCGGCGTGGTCGAGCACCCCTACTTCGCGGTGTCCGCCAAGGACGGCAGTTTTGCCATCAAGAACGTGCCGGCGGGCAAGTACGTGATCGAGGCTTTGCATCGCAAGACCGGTAAGCCGGTGACGAAGGAAGTGACCGTCGGCGCCAACGGCGCGGTGGCGGACTTCACCATCGAGTTGCAATAACAGCGCTTACAATTAACGAGGACGCTGCGGCCCACCGGTCGCAGCGTCTTGCTTTCGGGGGAAACATAAGTCGGTGTTGATCAGAATATGAACCACGCGCCGCACAGCCCATGGCTGCACCGCTTTGCGCTCGGCACTGCGCTGGCGACGCTGGCGTTGCTGAGTGTCGGCGGTCTGGTGACAAGCAAGGGCGCGGGGATGGCCGTACCGGATTGGCCGACCAGCTACGGTTACAACATGTTCTGGCTGCCGATTAGTTGGTGGAAGGGCGGCGTCTTTTACGAACACACGCATCGGCTCGTCGCGGTGTTTGTCGGACTGCTGACCAGCATCCTCGCCGCGTGGATGTGGAGCCGCGAGACGACGGGGCGTGTGCGCTGGGCGGGTTGGTTCACCATCCTCGCGCTCGTGCTGATGCTCGGACATCGCGGTTCGGGGAATGCGGAAGGCGGCGCCGCCGGCGTGCCGGCGCACTTCAAATTCCTCGCCGGGTTGATGCCGATGCTCCTGATTTTCTCTGTCGTGCAATGTGTCCGCACGCGAGGCGCGTTGCGTTGGTTGGCGATGACGGCGTTCTTCGCAGTGATCCTTCAAGGTATCCTGGGCGGATTTCGCGTGGCGCTCTACAAAGACCAGATTGGCATCGCGCACGCGACTCTGGCGCAACTCTTCTTCGCGTTCATCTGCGCCATCGTTCTTTTTCTCAGCCGAGAATGGAACGAGGTGGATGCGAAGCCGGCGGAAAGTGAGCGTGGATTGCGACGCTGGTTCGCGCTGGCCACGCTGCTGATTTTCGTTCAGTTGCTGCTCGGTGCGACGATGCGGCACCAGCACGCGGGGCTGGCAATCTGGGATTTCCCGCTCGCGCACGGCCAAGTCTGGCCAGACACGGATGCGGAAGCGATCGCGCGTTACAACCAGCAGCGGACAGAGTTGGTCGCGCTCAATCCGATCACTGCCGTGCAAGTGCGCCTTCAGATGCTCCATCGTATTCTTGCGCTTTGCATCACGATCGTTGTCGCGCTGTCGGTATGGCGGACGCTGAAGTGCGCGGCGCGGGGGAGCGTGCTGCGTAGGGTCGCTCTTGCGTGGCTCGTCTACATTGCGTTGCAGATGGCGCTCGGCATATTGACGGTGTTGAAGAACAAGCCGGCAGATCTCGCGACAGCCCACGTGATCATTGGCGCGCTTAGTTTTTCGACGAGCGTCTCACTGCTGCTGCTGGCGTGGCGTGTGGAAATCTTGGGCTTCACGCGCGGCGGGCCTGTGTTATCCTCCACCGATGCCGTTGTGGCGAATTGAAGTAATGAAATGAAGGCGGAGAGCCAGACATTGAATGAGGTGGCCCTTGTGGAGAAGGGTTGGCTCGGGATTTTCCTCGAACTGGTGAAGGCGCGACTCACCGCGCTGGTGTTGCTCACCACGTTGGTTGGATTCCACCTTGGCTGGCACGGTGTGATGAATTACTGGTTGCTGTTCCACGCGCTGCTCGGCACGGCATTGGTGGCTAGTGGCGCCTCGGCGCTCAACCAGTTCATCGAGAAACATCACGACGCGAACATGCCCCGTACCGCCGGGCGACCGCTGCCTTCGGGTCGGTTGCAGCCGGAGTTCGCGTTGCTGTTAGGAGGAGCGTCGGCCGTAGCTGGGCTCATCTACCTCGCGCTCGTGGTGAACCTGCTGACGAGCGTGCTCGGCGCGGTGACGCTCGCGAGTTATGTTTTCATCTACACGCCGCTGAAGCGTGTGACGACGCTGAACACGG
>SXGS01096254.1_pt1 | contig 10051 bp, 11 predicted proteins | sample 3174681 | NCBI WGS metagenome assembly SXGS01 (sample SAMN11356861, study PRJNA531348) | freshwater metagenome | isolation source: freshwater sample F1-80 | place: China: Fuxian Lake, Yuxi | collected 2017-12-25
ACGCCGCTCCAGCATCTGCTCCGCGGGTGTGCGCGCGAGGCGCGCTTTGGCGCCGATACGGTGGCGGTATTGCGCGATATTCTCGACACCGATATTTCGCCGGAACTGGTGCCGGGCGCGACGACGCAGCGCACAGAGGATTTTGTCGGCCCCTACGCCTTGCAGGATTTCAACCTCTATTACACGACCCGCTATGGCTTCACGCCGGCGAAGATCGCCTTTCTCGCCTGGCGCGCCTGGCGTGATGTGGGCGAAGGCCGCTGGCCGCGCGACATCGCGGCGCAGGACAAGCGCGCCTATGATCTCGCCGAGATTAAAAAATGGCTGGGCGTTTTTCTGCGCCGCTTCTTTGCGACCAGCCAGTTCACGCGCAGCGCCATGCCCCATGGCCCCAAGGTGAGTTCGGGCGGTTCGTTGTCGCCGCGCGGCGACTGGCGGGCGCCGAGCGACTCCGCCCCGGACGTCTGGCTGAAGGCGCTCGACGACATTCCGTGAGCGCATCCAAAAAAATACGAAAAAACGTTTTTTTGCTCTTGTAACTCGGCCCATTGGGCACAATCTCTACTTCATAAGGCCGGGTTATCCGGCGCAGGAAGGATCAAAAAATGAGCAACGAGACCTATGCCCCCGCCGCCGCTTCTCAGAAAACGACCGGCGGTTGTTGTGGCGGCGCGCGCAAAAACACCAGCGCCGCCGAGGAAGAAGCCCGTTACCACGCGCTGCGCACCATGATTGCGGCGCTGCGCGCGACGGACACTGATGTGGCGTCGCCGACGCCGGCAAAAAAGGGCTGCTGCTGCGGTTAATGATACGAGAGTCTGACAGACTTGATAAAAGGGGCGCGGCTTGCCGCGCCCCCATTTTTCGTTTGTGGCGCGCGCCTTTCCGGAGAGAGAAGAGATTATGACCGGCGAGGAGTTGAAATCGGCCCGTCTGGCGCTGGGCCTGTCGCAGGATGAGTTCGCGCAACTGGTGCGCGTGTCGAGCGGCCGCACGGTGCGCAAATGGGAGGACGGCGAACGGCAAATCCCCGGACCTGTCACGGTTCTGGTTGCGCTTTTTCTGGATTGCGCCGACGCCTGGCGCTGCCGCTGCCATATGACGGACATGCAGAAAAAACCGCGCTGCGGCTGCTGATGCGCGCTGCGTGAGACGCCGCGCCTTTGGCGTTCAGCGCATTGATTTTTTTGACCCGCCGCCGGATACTCCACCCGGCTTCCCGATCTGTCGATTTTCGATCCGGCGGGCCGCCGCTTTGAGGCGACGCCTGACGTCGGGAGGGTAAGCTTGCGCACGAGACTACGCGGCGGAAACGTCATCGATCCGGTTCATAATGTCGACGCCATCGCGGACATCTGGATTGAGGACGGGCAGATCATCGACCGGCCCGAGGATCGCAAGGCGGATGAGGAAATCGACGTTTCCGGCCATATCGTCATGGCCGGCGCCATTGATGTCCATTCCCACATTGCCGGCGGCGGCGTGAATACGGCGCGGCTCTTGCTGCCTGAAAATCATCGCGCCAGTCGTCCGCGCCCAAAGGATACGCCGCTGTCGACCGCCGGCTGGTCGACTTTCCAGACCGGCACGCTCTATGCGCAAATGGGTTTCACCACGGTGATCGAGCCCGCGATCCTGCCGCATAATGCGCTGCACGCCCATCTTGAACTCGCCGACATTCCGATCATCGACAAGGGCTTTCTTGCCGTTCTCGGCAATGATGATTTTCTGCTCTCTGCGTTGCGTGATGGCGAAAGCGAAAACAAGATCGCCGATTATATCGGCTCCACCTTCGCGGCGACGCGCGCGATTGGCGTTAAATGCGCCAATCCCGGCGGTGTCTGCGCCTGCAAGGAAAATGTCCGCTCCTTCACGCTCGATGATGTCGTGCCGGAATATGGGCTGAGTTCGCGTCAGATTTTCTCAAAACTTCAGCGCGCCGTCGCCGCCACCAAGGCGCCGCATCCGCTGCATCTGCACATGAGCAATCTCGGTCTTGCCGGCAATGTCGATACGGCGCTGGCGACGATTGAGGCGGCGCAAGGCGTGCCGCTGCATCTCGCCCACGCCCAGTTCTACGCCTATGGCAAGGAAGGCAAGCACGGCTTCTCCTCAGCCGCCGCGCAATTCGCCGAGAAGATCAACGCCAATCCCAATATCACCATCGATGTCGGGCAGGTGATGTTTGCGCAGACGGTGACAGTCTCCACCGATGTGATGAAGCAACTCAACAGCCTGCCGTCGGGTAGCCCGAAAAAGGGCGTGATTTTCGATGGCGACAGCAGCGGCGCCGGCGTCGTTCCCTATAATTATCGCGTCTCGGATTATTACAACGCCCTGCAATGGGCGGCGGGGCTTGAGCTTTTCCTGCTCATTGAAAATCCGATGCAGGTCTATTTCACCACCGATCACCCCAATGGCGCGCCTTTCACCACCTATCCCGATCTCTTCGCGCTGCTGATGAGCGCCGACATGCGCGCGCAATGGATGTCGCGCCTGCCGGCCGATGTGCTGGAGATGACCAATCTGCCGTCGATCAAGCGCGAATATACGATGCAGGAGATCGCCCAAATGACCCGCGCCGCGCCGCGCAAGCTCTATGGCTTCAAGGATCGCGGCGAGCTGGGGGCAGGGTCGGTCGCTGATATTGTCGTCTATCGTCCTCAGAAAGATCGCGCGAACATGTTCCGCAAGCCGGCCTATGTGTTCAAGGACGGCCGCAATGTCGCGCGCGATGGCCAGATCATCTATTACACGCGTGGCAAGACGCTCTATGTGCGTCCCGAATATGATCGCCAGATCGATCGGCGTCTCGACGCCTATTACGACAGCGTTTATGGCCTGCCGCATGACATGTTCCGCGTCTCCGACGCGGCGCTGCCGAATCGTGATTTCTTCGCCGAGGTGCCCTGCAGGGCGTGATCGTCTTCGCCTGGGGAAGTCATGGCGCGTGCGGCGTCCTGCCCCCGTGACGACGCGCCGGGGCGGACGTATAACCCCGGCGGTTACTCCGGGATGAGCGGCGATGGGCGAGGAAATCAGCGCGACAGGCTTTTCAGCCGAGGACAGGGCGCAATTCGCCCGGCGTCTGGCGCAGGAAACCGTGCATGTCCGCAATCTTTTCGCGACGAATGGATTCGCGCGTTCTGGACATATGATCGGTTTCGAGATCGAGACCTGGATCGTCGATCACAATTATTATCCTGCGCCGGTCAATACGCAGTTGCTGGCGGCGCTGGACGATCCGATGGTCGTGCCGGAGCTGTCGCGATTCAATCTTGAATTTAATTGCGCGCCTTTGCCGCTGGAGGGCGAGGCGCTGGCGCAGGCGCATGACGCCTTTATCGAGATTTGGCGGCGTTGTAGCGACGTCACCCATCGCCTCGACGCCGGACTGGTGATGATTGGCACGCTGCCGACCATTCGCGACGCAGATATGAGCTACGCCAACATCACGCCGGCCAATCGCTATCATGCGCTCAATGGCGAAATCCTGCGCCAGCGCGGCGGCCGACCAATTAGGATCGATATCGCCGGCGCCGAACGTCTGGTGTCGGAACATCATGACATCATGCTGGAGGCGGCGACGACCTCCTTTCAGGTGCATCTCAAATCTCCTGCCGATCTCGCGCATCTGTATTACAACGCCTCCATCGCCGTTTCTGGACCCGTGCTCGCCGCCTGTGGCAATGCGCCTGTCCTGTTCGGCAAGGCGTTGTGGGAGGAGACTCGCATTCCGCTGTTTGAGCAGGCTGTGGTGCTCGACGGGCCGGCGCGTGTGTCAATGGGCGCGGGTTATGTCGATCAATCACTGCTCGAAATATTCGAAGAGAATGCGCGCGATTATGATGTGCTGCTGGCGATGTCCTATGATGATGCGCTGGCAGAAATGCGGCATTTGCGGCTGCACAATGGCGCGATCTGGCGCTGGAACCGTCCGCTGATCGGCTTTGATGATGATGGCGCGCCGCATTTGCGCATCGAACACCGCATTCTGCCGGCGGGTCCGAGCTTTATCGACATGATCGCCAACGCCGCGCTCTATCTCGGGCTTGCGCGCTCGTTGGCGATGCAGGGCGGCAATGGCGCAGCGGGACTTTCTTTCGCCGACGCCTCGCGCAATTTCTATGCGGCTGCGCGTCATGGGCTAAATGCGTCGCTGATCTGGCCGGGCGTTGGCGAGATCGCCGCCGACCGATTGCTGCTGGAGATTCTCATCCCCGCCGCGCGCGACGGTCTGGCGGATTTCGGCGTCACGGATTCGCGTGGTTATCTTGATGTGATCGAACAGCGTGTGCGCAATCGCCAGACGGGCGCGGCATGGCAACGCAAGGCGCTCGCTGCACGCGGCGGCGATCTTTACGCGATGATGGCCGCCTATTGCGAGGGACAGCGCAGCGGCGCGCCGGTGCATGAATGGGAAATTTGATGATGACAAGCACGCATGCAGGCTTCACGGTGATGGACCAGTTGCCGGCGGGATTTCTCGATTGCCCGGCCGAACGTCTTGTCGAGTTGCTGCCCGGTCCGACGCTGTTCGAGCTACCGGGACGTGATCCGCATCCGCTGTTTGTCTCGACGCTGCTGCATGGCAATGAGGACAGTGGCCTGACGGCGGTGCAGGATGTGTTGCGCCGGCATGCGTCGCGCGGCCTTAATCGCTCGCTTCTGCTGTATATCGGAAATATCGCCGCCGCCGCTGAAAATCTGCGCACGCTGCCGGGAGAACGCGATCATAATCGCATCTGGCCCGGCGCGCTGCTCGCCGATGATGAACCGCAACTGCGCATGGCGCGTGCAGTTTATGATTATGTCGAACGTCGACAGCCTTTCGCCGCCATCGATATTCATAACAACACCGGCTTCAACCCGCATTACAGTTGTGTCACAAAGCTGGAGCCGAAATTCATCGCATTGGCGCAGCTTTTCTCACGCATCGTTGTGCATTTTCAGCGCCCGCGCGGCACGGCGGCGGCGGCTTTCGCCAATCTTTGCCCGTCCATCACCGTCGAATGCGGCAAGGCCGGCGCCGGTTCCGCCACGCAACACGCTATTGAGCTGGTTGAAGCCTGCCTGTCGATTGCGCATCTGCCGGATCACCCGCCGGCGCCGCATGATGTTGACCTGCTACGCACCTACGCCATCGTCAAGCCGCCGGCGGACGCCAGCTTTTCCTTTGATGGCGCCGCGGCGGATTTCCGCTTTCGCTCTGATATTGATCGGCTGAACTTCAGCGAACTGTCGGCGGGCGAGTCCTTTGGCGTTCTTGGCGCGCCGGATGCGCGGCTCGAAATATTGCCCGGCGACAGCGACGATCATACGCCAGACGACTATTTCGATTACGTCGGCGGCGCGATCCGGCTGACCCGCCCCGCGATCCCGGCAATGCTGACCCTTGATCCACGCGCCGTGCGGCTCGATTGCCTGTGTTATCTGATGCACCGCATCGGCCTCGATGGCGCGCGACTACCGGATTAGGCGCTTTTTTAGAGAGCTTGGCGGCAGGCGGCCGAAGGCTTATCTTTGCAACCATATACCCTTGTCGGGATTGTCATTCATGACTGATCCGCAAAAATATCTCATGCCGTTTCTGCTCGCAGCGCTCCTCGTGAATGCGTAGGCTGTGGCGGGAGATGTCGTTTCTCCGGTTGCGCCCGTGTCGATGAGCGCTGCGACAGACGTCCGTGTGATGGCGGCGACCTATGCCGCCGCGCGTTACGCCGAACTGGCCTGCCGCATGGATCATGTGAAGATGAATTACGCCTTCTTCCAGAACTGGCTTGATGCGCGTGGCGGCAAGACGCCCGAATTGACGCGGGTGATGCGCGAGGAAATCGCCGCCGCCAAACAACGCATCGCTATCGATATTGCGACCCAGGGCGCCGATGATTGGTGTTGGGATTACACCAGCGCGGTCTTCGATAATTACGAGGCGCCTAACGGCCCGATCTTCTATCGCGATGAACTGGGCATATGGACTTCGCCGGAAGTTCAGCAGGATTTTTTGCTGAACGGCGACGGCGATCAGCTTTTCTGAAGTTCTATGCGTCGCCGGCGTCAAAGCGAACGACCACGGGCGCATGAAACGAGCCGTCGATCTGTCCTTCATATAGCGCCTCATCCTGAAGGCCGTCGTTGAGGATATGCGTTTCGCGCCAGCCTGCGGTGAGTGGCGGCGACGCGAGAATATGATCAAGAAGAACATGCCGGCCGGCGTGAATAACCGTGTGGCGACATTCGGGCGCGACCCGCGCCTCCAGCGCGACAAGAGCGCGTGGGTCGGTCGTTTCCATGTCCGCGCCACCGCGCAGCAGCCGTGTCGGCGTGTCATAGGCATCAGCGTTGAAATCGCCGCAGACGGCGATGCGCGCCCTTGGATCGGCGTCGAACAGAGTTTCAATAAACAGTCGCGCCTCCAGCGCCTGTCCCTCGCGCTTCAAGGCCGCGATGAATTGTCCTTCGATCCGCGAGCGGCTGGAGCCCGTTCCGCGCGCGGTGGCGATCGGCGCCGGGCGGGGCGCGCGTAGATGCAGATTGATCACATGCAGCAGACCGACCGGCGTGGCGATGGCGGCGTAGAGCAGGGGCCTGTCCCAGACGATCGGGATGGCGGGCGGCTGAACGCCCTCTTCAGGCGGCGGCGGCCAGTCCCAGCGCGGCGCATAGTCGTGATGGATCTGGCGCGTGGCGATGATCGGCCAGCGGCTGAGAATGACGAGATTATGCACATCCGCCGGCGCGCCGGTCTCCGGACGCCGCGTGACGGCGCGATGGAAGCTGGCGTAGCGCCCGCCCTCCAGCAGATAATCAAGCGCGAGATAGTCGCGCGGCCCATGCTTGTGGCGTTTTTGCGCATCGATTTCCTGAAGACAGAGAATATCAGCGTCGAGCGCGTCAATCAGCGGGCGCAGGGCGGCGCAGCGACGCGCAAAGGCCTCGGTCTGGCTGGCGGACCAGTCAAGATGCTCACAGTTGAAGGTCGCCAGGCGGATGGACGCGCGCATGGAATGATTAAGCCGGAGAATCCGGCAGTCGTCCATTGGCGATCACATAACGAATGACGCTGATCTCGACCGTCACCGGATCGCCGCCCGTGCAGATATTCATCACCGGCGCGCCGCTATCGTTTCTTTTGCCGATCCAGTCTTCCTCTGGCCGCTCGCGCGCATCAATGGTTTTGCTGTCGATCCAGCCTTGCACAGCGGCTCTGTATTCGGCGTCTGCGATCACGCGTTCTAGCGCGGCTCTGGCGTGGGGCGTCATGCGATTGTCCCTCAGCGGCAAGGCGGTGCTTATTCCTTGCTGAAAATACCCACCAACAGATCGATCTTGGTGCTGATGTTCATGAACCCCAGCAACAGAGAAATCCAGATAACGAAAACAACCGACCAGAAACGAATGTCGGTTTCAATCGGCGGCTTTTCCTTTGGGTTTTCTTTGAAGGAGTCTTTCGGGGGTTCCTCGGGGTTTTCCATTCTATCGCCTTTCCGGACGCCGCCAGAGCCACTATCGCCTGTTGACCGGCGACGCAGGAGAGCGCCCCGATGCCTTGAAAGCGAGAGCGGGGAGCTTGCTCCCTGAATTACATAGAGCGGGGTCAAGCCCTGTGACACGATTCACGATCATTCCCGCTGGCCTTTTGCAGGCGTGGCGCCCGGCTGTGAATATAAACATTCGCGCGTTGACCATCAAATTCCCGCATAATGTGAATATCTTGTCCTTCCTGCGCCCTCGACCCCGGCGGTAATTGCGGTCATTATCCTGTCCGATGTTCGCAAGGGGAAAGCGCGTGGCTGTGTCTCTGTTTGATGGCATTCCTTTTTTTATTGGCCTGTCGCCAGCGCGCTCGGAGGCGCTGGGCCGGCAATGCCAGCGTCGGCGGTTCGCCGAAAACGAACTGGTCGTCGACTTCGACGATGACACCAACGACGTTTATTTCATCGTCGCAGGGGATGTGCGGGTGCTGAATCGCACCGCCGCCGGTAAGGAGATGATCCTCGGTGATTTTGGTCCGGGGAAATTCTTCGGCGAGATGGCGGCGATCGACAGCGCACATCGCTCCGCCAATGTCACTGCGCTCACCAACGCCGAAGTGTTAATCGTGCCGCCGGCGGTGTTTCGTGAAATCATACTTGGCGAGCCGGAGATTTGCGATCGCTTGCTGCGTCTGCTCACCGCGCGTGTGCGTGAATTAAACGCGCGACTATTCGAACGCAGCGTGCTCGATCTGCGGCATCGGCTTTATGCAGAATTGCTGCGCCTGTCGGCGCCGCGCAAAGGATCGCCGGGACAGGCGATCGTGTCGCCGCCGCCGTTCCAGCATGATCTTGCCTCGCGCATTGGCTGCCGTCGTGAGCAGGTCAGCCGCGAACTGACCGCCATGATCGAGGATGGCCTGCTCGAAAAAATCCGCGGCGGACTGGTGCTGCCGCGTGCCGGCGTGCTCGAAAAACGCATTGGCACCGCGATGAATGAGGCGGAGTGATGGTCCGTGGCTGGCGTCGGGAGGAGGATTGCGCTTCCCGATCCTGCCAATAGGGCGATCTGCATGGTTAAGATTATGAATTTTATATTAGATTCATCTTGTATGTGCGCTGGCGCACATTGCGAGCCGCAGCGGCTGATTACCTAGGCGTGGGGTCGGCGTCCGCCAATGCGGGACGCAGGGTGCAAGCAGGTGACGACATATCTCAAAATCGCCGTTGATCGGCATGCCGCACGGGCTACGCGCCATTCAGACGCGCATCGGGTGACGGCATGAGCGCGCCGGTCATCACAGCGCGTTGGAGCCGGCTGTCGGACCGGCATGACGCCAGCGCTTTTGACGTGCTCGATCAAAGCTATCGCGACTCGTCGCGCGGCTATCATGATTGGTCGCATATCGCCGACATGCTGACGAAGCTTGATCGGTTAACGCATCTGGCGACGCGTCCAGATCTGATCGCAGCCGCGATTTTCTGGCATGACAGCGTTTTTGTAACCCGCACGGCGGGCGGCGACGAAAAGCCGGATGCAGAGAATGTTCGCGACAGCATGATTTTTTTTGAGCGTCATTCCCGTTTTCCGAAGATTGAAGCCGCCGCTATTAGTGACATGATCATGGCGACGGCGCATCATCTCTCCGCCCATGCGGCGCAGGAATATTATACCGGATTCGCCCAGGATCTGGATTTGTTTCTCGATCTCGATCTCTCGGCGTTGGGCGCTCCCTGGCCGGTGTTTCAGGATAATTATACGCGCATCCGATCGGAATATCCCTGGATCGATGAAGCGGATTTCGATCGGCAGCGTCAGGTGATGCTCGGAAAGTTTGCGGCAAGCTGTGAAAGTCTTTTTCGTCTTGATGAGCCACGTAGATTGTGGGCGGCGACAGCGAGTGAAAATTGTCAACGCATGCATGATGAGATTTTAAGTCGGCTTAGCTGAGCCTCGCTTAAATGTTAAACGGCGCCCCGAGGGGCGCCGTTTTTTGTTTATGATACGGGGAGACGCCGTCAGTAATTATAGGCGCGTTCGCCGTGATCGGTGATGTCGAGGCCTTCACGTTCTTGATCCGGCTGGGGACGCAGGCCGACGATGAGATCAACAAGCTTGTAAATAATCGCCGATCCGACGCCCGACCATAGAAGCGTTGCGATGACCGCCGTGCCTTGCGCCTTCATTTGCGCAACGAGATTGTAGGTTCCGGTGAAGTCTTCGAGATTGGTGTAATCGGTGATGCCGATGCCGCCCCATTCTGGATTGACCAGCAGACCTGTCGCCAGTGCGCAGTTAATTCCGCCGATGCAGTGCAAGCCAAAGACGTCGAGCGCATCGTCATAGCCGACCATCCTCTTCACCACATCCACAAAGAACAGACAGATCGGCGACACAGCAAGTCCCAGAAGGATCGCGCCCATCGGCCCGGCGTAACCGGAGGCCGGCGTCACCGCGACAAGACCTGCGACAGCGCCGGTGATCAGGCCAAGCAAGGATGGCTTGCCCTTGAGCAGCCATTCCACGATCATCCACGATAAAGCCGCAGCGGCTGTCGCCACCATGGTGTTAACGA
>SXGS01556104.1_pt1 | contig 10051 bp, 9 predicted proteins | sample 3174681 | NCBI WGS metagenome assembly SXGS01 (sample SAMN11356861, study PRJNA531348) | freshwater metagenome | isolation source: freshwater sample F1-80 | place: China: Fuxian Lake, Yuxi | collected 2017-12-25
ATCTCGCCAGAGATTCGACACCGTCCGGCGGCGATCCAAGAAAACACTTCGCGTCTGAACCCAGGCATTTTGTTTCTGCGGCAATCGGGCAACGACGATCGCTGGTTTCTGCAAGGTGGAACCGGCTTCAGCATTCCCACGCGAGAAGACCAAATCACGACTTGGGATTATGGCCTGTCCGTCGGCCGATTCATTTACCGCCACGAGAGCCTGTTGACCAACGAGCCGACGGATAAATTCCTGCTCGGCATCATTCCCCAATTTGAAGTGCTGGGCAAGCAAATCGTGGGCAGCAACGTCGTCCGCGGAGCATTCGGCTTGAGCAGCGTTGCGCCTCACACGGCTCCCGGCACGTTCAGCCCCGTAGACGGCTCCACGACGATCTTCTTTCCGCAAGATCCCAGCAGCTCATTCGACCAAGCAGTTTTCGTCTACGAAGAACCGCGCCATGTCGTGGACCTCACGGTCGGCACTTCGTTCCTCTTCTCGCAACAACGAAGTCTGAACATGGCCATGTCATTTCCGGTCACCGGCGGCAGCGCCCGAGCCTTGGAATTCATCACCAGCTTCAGCGTCGGATTTTAACGGCCAACAACGTAGCCGTTTGACACACTCCGTCGCAGGACGGCCACCTCGGCATCCGTCTGCGGCTGGTGGACGGGGCCAGGCCATCCCTTGAGCACGGACTACACGAGTTCATTCCAGTGCAACCGGCACCAAAGACTACTCTACATCCAGTCTTCCGACCGCTTCACCAGATTGGCACGCAGCGCATTTCACTCTGCGTACCGGCAGACCGTCAGAAAATGCGCATTGTCTTGCACAGGGAAGGAATTGAAGCGGCCTTGGTCAAGATGACCAGTTCCGACCGTGTGATGGTAAGCGTGCCTCCGCAGCGCATCAGTCAGCGTCAGCCAACTCATGAATTTGGACAGGTCGCCGTCACGTCGCGGCCACAACACCAAACGCATCAAGCAGACTTTTAACGATAGACGTCCCGCCGATGGCCAACGGAGTAGATCTCAACGATCCGTAGACCATCATCAACCGTGTACAGAATTCGATACGAGCCAACACGCACTCGATATGCTTCGGTTCCACGTAGCTTTTGACTGCCGTGCGGTCGGGGTTCGCTTTCCAATTGCAAAATGACGTCGGCCACTCGGTCAAAGACAGTTGCCGGAAGGCGATCCATCTCTTTCTCTGCGGCAGGTTTGATTCGAGCTGTGTAGCCCGCTCCCTTCATCATTTTCGCCGCTCGCCGAGATATTCACGAAATGGCTTTGATCTTTCTGATTGACGCTCCGCGATGGTGGCCAAATCCAGCAGATCCCGTCTCAACGACCGATCGTGTGCTATTCGGACCAAGACCTCATCGCGATCCCCCTTTGACATCGCGCGAAGCGCCGTCATGAACACTTCCGCCGTCGCCATCGAATTGACATTCATCATGATCGTGGTCCCTTCACAGTCATCGTTGCGATTCATACTCGCGCCAGTCGATCGTTGCCTCCGGATTGGCAAAGACGTGGTACTCCTCGTCGCCTGGAACCTGCAACACAACGACATCGACACCCGTCAGCAACCCCTTCGCCAACTCCTTCGAGCCTTGTTCAAACTGCATCTTCAACAGGCTCGGCCGAGCGTACCACGCCAAATACAGCTTCAAGCCCTTGAGCAACTCGTCCCGCTCCAACTTAGAAAATACCCACACACAAGCATCTCGCTCCTTCAACGAGTCCGCCAACTTCCACATTTCATCGAGATCGCGATCCCCGACCGCATGCAGCGAATGAATCTGCCGCACTTCCTGTGGTGCTTCCGCGTAGAGGTCATCCATCTCACTCAACCACTCCGGCAATTCGGTCTTGGCTCGCCGAAAATTCACAAACAATGTGACCTTTCGACCCTGAGCCAGCCAGCGGATCACCGACCCCAAGCCCGTTTCCTCTGTCGTCGTTGCCAATCCTGCGGTCATCAATCGCCCCTCAATCGTTTGCGATGCCACGAACTCTGTAGCCCGTTCCTTTGATCATTCTTGCCGCTCACCCGTCCCCGTTTCTTGCGTTTCTTGCGTTTCTTGTCCCCCGCCAGAAACTCCCACCGATCCTGAATCCACTGCTTCCGATGCTCGAATCTCTCGCCAGGATCATTCAGGATGCTCAATCAACTCTTGCAGTCGTTCGGCGAGCGGTGCTGGTAGTCGTGCGAGCCAGGAGGCATCGATCAAGCCAACGCCCAGCATATCCAAAAGATGAACTTGGTCCTTGCGACGAAACGCGGTCAATTTCATCGTCACCAAGCTTTCCAACGACACGACCTGAAAGTGCTCAGCGGATTCCGAGTCCGTCACGTCGGGGGCCGGAAGTGGTTCTTGCTCTTTGACTTTCTCGCCACTGAAGACGAGATGCACCGCGTCGCGCGGGCTGCCTTGCGGGCCATCCAAGAACAGAGACACGCCGAATGATTTGTGAAAAATGAACCCGGCCGCCTGCATGGCTTCGATGGCGCGCGGCAAGTCGGCGCGGCGGATTAACAGGTCCACATCTTGAGTAAAACGAACGGCGGCCTGATCCACGCGCCCGACCCATTCGGCGACTGCGTTACCCCCTGCCACCGCATACGGCACCTTCGCGGCCTCGAACACCGCCGTGCTACGCAGCAATCGCTCACGAACGTCTTGGATCGCCATCGCCACTCGTTCCCAGCCTGATGAAATGCTTGTTGTCACAGCGACAATCCTCGCCCGTTGTTGCCACGAATTGTCTCATTCGATCGCAGACACGATCTTCAACATCAAACAAACAAATGAGTCCTGACCCCTTATTCACACCACACTTATTCATCCCCCTGCGCGAATCCCGTGCCGAACAGTATTGGACCTGTCCCCGTTTTGCCGTTCCGTTTTGCCGTTCCTAATTTTGGCATTGTCCCCCTTCCTTGTCTATCGGACGATAGACTCCAGTCGGAGGGCCATAGGAAGCTGGCGCATCTTCTGGAGCGTGATAATGTACGCTGCTCTGCCCCCACTTACTTACCACTTGAGTTGGCTTACCGCTTGAGTCAACCGCAGCGACGACTCCGGAGTGGTTTGGACCATAAACTATTATATCTCCTACCTGCGCATTGCCATCTGGCACTTTGTATGCATTCGCAATCTCATTCTGATTGCTGTTATCCCACCGAGGAGCTCCGGGAAGTCCACTGTCAGAGTCACCGGAGCTATCGCCTTTTGCATCATGCCACGCGTAAGAATGGCAATTGTATGCATCGCAGTTTTTAATCCATTGATTTCCGTCCGGGTCTGTATAGATCATTGGTTGGGGACTGTAGTTGTCGCGTCCTGGCTCATATGGCCGGTAAAGCGGAGTTGTTGTGCCTGGAATTGGAACTGCAAACGGATGGTTGCCGTCGCCATCGACTGGAGTCTGCCGGACAGGTTCTGAACGGTCGTTGAGCCGTTGCCACCACGCAAGAAATTCGTCCTCGGGTCTATTTGACATTCCTTCATGTGATGCTAGCTGTGGCGCAGCATCCTTCCCGTCCGACTTCTCTTGCCCGACTTTCTCTTCCGCTTGAGCATTCTGCTGTCGCTTTGCCTTATCTTCAGCCTGAGCTTTCTCCAGCGCCGTTTGGTTGTCTTTTCGGAACTGTGCTTCAATTGCGGCGGCAGCTGCGGCTGGGCTGCCGGCTTTGGTGGTGATGACGACGCCGTTGGAGCCGGCTCCGGACGCTGAACCCCCAGGCGCTCCGGCTGTTGTTGGCTTCGCCGGTGAACCTGCGGCTGGCGCGCTACCGGGCGCTCCGGGGATGCTTTGGTTGGGAATCGTGGACTGCATCGTCGGAAAGCAGCCGCCGGGGGCGAACGACTGTGTCGCGGCGCTGGCCGCATCCGATGCCGAGGACCCGAAGACGCTTCCGAAAAAGTCGCCGATCGAACTGAATGTTCCCGAACCGAGTTTCATCAGGTCATTGCCGGCCGCGGTTCCCACTCCGACAGCGGTTGTCGCGGCCGAGTAGATCGCCTGTAGTGGAAGCTGCAGCGGGTTCATTGTCGCCCCCGCCTTGAAGGCTTCGATTTCGTGATTCAGGATCTTGCCAAGATCCGACAGGCCGACGTTCGAACCGTAATACCCCTTGTCGTGGTAGTCGTAATACGGCGACATGTCCATATTCAGGATTCGATCGGGCACCCACCATGCCGACGTGTTTCCCGCTCCGGGCATTTCGGGCGATCCCAGATCGACCAGCCCGCCCAGCAGATAAACATTGCCCTCCTTCTCTTTGATTCCGAAGAAGCTGCCGATCGAGGGACTGTCTTTGCTGGCAACGAAGACTTCGCTCAGCGTGTTCCGAAGCCCGTCGGGCAGGTTTCCGGAAACGTTCGGAAGGCCGTCGCGTTCGGCCTTCGATGTCGAGAACCCTTCGCCCGGAATGTAGATCGCAGTCAGATCATTGGCTGAATAGTCATTCCCGTTCGAATCCTTCGCGGGCTTCTGTGTTTCGATGAAGGCGTTGGCCTTATCGGAATCCGGCAGTGAGTTGAATCGATCATACGCGGCGGGATTGGACTCCTTCAGATAATCCAGCACTTCGGGCGTGACATACTTTCGAGGCAGGCCGTCGGCGGAAGGCGGGATCGAAGTCTGTGATGGGGTGTTGCCGCCCGCCGTTAATGCACTACTTCCTGCCGTCGTTGCATTGCCGCCAGTGCCGGGTTTCGGAAAGAACGGAGGCGTTGTTCCGCTCTGTGAAACCGGAATATTGCTGTCGAGGATGGCGTTGCTGGCCATTTCAGCAGACATCTTGTTCAGGCCAGTCGCCTTCATCAGATTGGTGGCGGAAGCGAGTGCAGCCGTTGGATCGCTCCAGTCCGTGTTGATCGTGTTGCGAATTGTATTCGCAAGGTTTGCGACCTGAGCGATGTCCTTCATCCCGGCGACACCCGCGGCACCAGCGACGGCTGACAGCGCTTGAGCCGGGTCACTCCAGTCCGTGTTGGCGATCTTGTTGCCAACATCGTAAAGCTCCTTCGCCGTTCCGGCGGCCTTGGCAACGTCCTGGAGTCCGGCGATTCCCGCCAGCCCACCCATCGCACCAAGGACCGCACTGGGGTTGCTCCAGTCCGTCTGCGCAAGTGCATAGAGTTGCTTGCCCTTTTTGATGAGTCCTTCAATGTCACCGAATTTGCTCTTCAGATCAGCCAGCATTCCGGAATCGCCGAGAATGCAGCTCTTCGGAACTTTCCCCGATGCGGAAACTGGCCCCGGCAGCATGTTTCCAAGAAAGATGACCTGCCCGATCGTGTTGAACGGACCTTCGGGACCGGCGCAGTTCATGAACATGTAGGTACCGACGTGGTAATCCACGAACGAACCATTGACTTTGACCGTGGTCGAGGAGGTTCCGTCGATGGGGCGGCAGAATCCCATGTTCACGCCAGAAAGGATTCCCCCACCAACGCCTGGTTCATCGCAGCGCACCGTCGAAAGGCGCGAGTTGTGTCGAAACACCCACTGCTTTCGAAAACGAACGTTCGTGCTGAATTTCACAGCGCAATCAAAGAGCGAAAGAATCTTGTACGGAACTGGAATGGTTGGCGACTTGCAAACGTCCGGAACCAGGCTGACGCACATGAATTCCGCCGAAGCGCGAGTTCCTTCTAGCGTGGCCATGTCAGTGTGTTCCTTGTCTGGATTCGATCATTGAATCGGGGGCTGACATCCGAATCTCAATGCGACGTGTCGGTATTTGAGCGGGGAAAATGCCTCGCCAAGTGAGAGACGCGATTCGGGATGGGATATCGAGTTCGATGGTATCCAGATTGATTGGTCCGGGGATAATGCGGCCATCGTCGAACTGAATCACGGTCATTAACTCGATGCCGGGAAGCGCGAATCCTAATTGATGCTCTGGTGAAAGATTGGTGAGTCGACAAACTTCGTCACCCCGAGCAAATCCGGGGAATTTCAATCCCTGCGGCGCAACGTTGTAGAACTCGTAATCGAAGGTCTGTGGAAGATAAGGGGCCTGAGTTACCGTCCAGTTTTCATCGAACTCGCCAGCAAAACGAAGCCGCGATTCCCACGACGGAGCGATTGGTCCAAGACCTTCCACCGCGGCGAATTGACCGGCAACCGGTTGTTCAACATTGGCCGGAAGAATCTGAGGGCAGGCGCAGTCTGCGTTTCGGGTATCAATTCGAAAACCCCGACCCACTGGGTTTTCACCATACCGTTCATCGGCGGACGATCCGGTGCTTCCGCCAAATGCCAATTCATATCGAACGTCAACTTCGTGAACGGGTTCGATGCTCGTCAGTCGATTGACTCCCAGCCGACGGGTCCAGAAACGTGGGCCAGTCACACGAAAGTTCTTGCTAATAGGGCCGATTTCCAAGCCAGCGATCCACTGAGCTTCCGGTTGTCCCGATGGCGAGTAGGAACTCGTTTCGACAACGATGTCGGTTCTTGGCTTCCAGGGAGCAAAACAACTATCGAATCTCAGACTCGACCGACCTGGCTCGCCGAAGTAGGTGTCTTCCAGTACTGGTGGTCGCTGTTCGCGTGAGACCGAAAGCGGCTGGTTCTGTCGGATGTCGAACGTCCCTTTGACCGCGATCACTCCGAAATGGTTGAGATGCTGATCGACAGATTCAAACTGAATCGGCACGAACGGCGTTGAGTTGATGATCTGTGTCTGCATTGCGGCATTCTAAGAATTAGTTCAGGTCGATCACCGCGCCATTGATTTTGACATTACCAGATGCCGAGAACAGAAACTCGGTCCCTTCGATTGTGACTTTGCCGCTGGCTTCCATGACCAGCTTGCTCGCGCCAACCGTGATTTCGAGCTTTGACCCAACGATGATTTTCTTGGTCATTCCAACTTCTTCAGCACTAATAAAGCCAACGGCGGTATTCATCGCCGCGCCTGCGACGATCGAATAGGCAACACCGACATTCGTGGTCTTCATCATGCCAACAATTTCGTTGCTCATCATGCCAACATTTTCAGTCTTCGTTGAACCAACGGAATTTGATTGGCTGGCGGCAACCGATGTTGCCTGATTGGCACCCACTTTGACGGTCTGATTCACACCAATTGTCTCATCGTGGTTGGTGCCAACTTTGACGGACTTGTTGACTCCGACGGTAATGGTTTCGTTATTACCGACATCTCTGGTGCGATCGACGCCGACTTTATGGGTCTCGTTGTTCTCAATCACGCTGTTCATGTTGTATTGGCCGTGCAGGCGAATCTGTTCTTTGCCGGCCGTGTCGTCGAAGACGAGTTCGTTGAAGCCGCCTCCCTTGTGCGTGTGGGACTTGATCCCGCTTTGCGTCTTTTGGGCGGGGAGCGCGAACGGGGGCATTTGTTCGTAGTTGTAAACGCTGCCGACGATGATGGGTTGGTCGGGGTCGCCTTCTTGGAATGCAACGATGACCTCCTGGCCGATGCGGGGGATGCAGACTTGGCCCCATTGTTTGCCGGCCCAAGGAGTGGCAACTCGAATCCAGCAGGAACTTTTTTCGTTGTTCTTGCCTTCACGGTCCCAGTGGAATTGGACTTTGATGCGGCCATATTTGTCGGGCCAGATCTCTTCGCCGGGGGGACCGACGACGACGGCGGTCTGAGTACCGTGGATGACTGGCTTCGGCGTGATCCGCGCGGGGCGAAACGGCAACGCGAACGGCATGCACGTGAATTGGTTCGTGAAATGGAAATCGCCGGAGCTGTCTGATCGGTACGCGTCGAAGACCGCCGAGTGACTGACGCTAGTGAGCAGGTACTGGCCGTTGGCATTGAAGTGCCGTTCGAGCGTGAATTTGTGGCCGCTTACCAATTGCCGGCAAGTACTCGCTCCTTGAATGACGATGCTGGCGGCGGCTTCTTCTTCCATCCGGATGCCGACCGTGCGGCTGTTGTCCTGAAAGATCTTCTGTAGTTCGCTGGCTTGGTCGCCACCGCCGGGACTCACGCCGTCAAAACGCTGAGCGTATTCGCCGGGATAGTCGTAGAGTTCCAGGTTGTCGTTGCCACCGACCTTCAGCTTGTGAGTCACTTTTCCAACCGACACGGAATCCTGAATCGTCTTCTGAGCATCAAGATGTTTGTGAGGCAGCTCGAACGTGTGGTCCCACAGCAAGTATTTTCCGGAGCGGAGTTCTTGCAGCTTGTGCCAATCATAGACACGGTCTTCGGATCTATTGCCACCGGTGACGGTCTCGTAAATTTGCTTGCTGCCGTCCGGTACGTCGGAATGACTTTGCGGTGTGTTGGCCACGACCATCTTGTGGCTACCATCGGAGTGCTTGAAGAAGAAGTAAATGCCTTCTTCTTCCATCAATCGGCAGGCGAAGTTGAAATCGGTTTCGCGGTATTGGACGCAGTAGTCCCGTTTCTCGAAGGTGCCTTGCAGTTCAAACGTGGCGTCGTAGCCATCCAAAACCTTCTTGAGAATGTCGGGCACCGACATCTGTTGAAAGATGCGGCTTTGAGCCTTGCGCGACGCGAGCCAAAACTTCGGCACGATCTCGAGGTGATACGTCGTGAACTCGCCGTCCTGCCCGTCTTCACTGACTCGGCAGCAGATTCCGTTGAGGTAGCGTTTCTTGGGCTCTTTGGGGTGGAACTGAATCGTCGCCGTGATTCCCTGCCCCAGCAGTTTGTCGAACGGCACGTCGGTCCCGACCTTCGCCAGCACATCCAGTTGATAGCGGAACAGCCGCGAAACTGCCTCTTGACCGGAGATGCCGATCAGCAGCAGCTTGTCCGGGCCAAGCGGCGTGGTCACCGAAATCGGACGGTCTGTCTGTTTGGGATCTGCCATGACACAGCACTCACTTGATGAAGTGACGGTTCAATCGCATACCAACATAATGGCTCAGTCCACGAGCGGCCAGTGGCCTCACTCATTCGACGACGTAGTAAGCATCGCCGTTGTTACTCAGCGATTCGATCAGTTTTCCATCTTTCAATCCCTTGAAGCGGATCCTGCGAGAAGAGATCGTGGGTTTCTTCGGATCCGCCTTCCACTGGTCCATGACATTGATCCCGGTGGCATCTTGACTCAGGAAAAGCGCGGCGTGATTTCCGGTCCTGTTGTTGAGATAAACGCCATTGACGAATGTCGCAATGACGGTCCCTTTGGAAATGCCTTTGGTGTCCCTCACTAATACGCCCTGCGTCCAAAGCGCGGCCTGAGGTGCTTTGGCGTAATGTTGGACCAGTGCCACACAGTGATGTGTTCCAACCAGCGGTTGGCCCTCGAGTTTATCGACATTCTCATAAATGTACGGCATGTTGCGGAGACCCTCTTCAAATGTGGTTCTGGAGTCGCGTCAGATTGTGGTTATCGAATTCAAGCAAGACCAGTTGCGTGAATTCCTCTTAATTTGCGATGAGCCCCGCTCGCCCGTCTCATTCCCGGCCGCGAGAGGTATCGTGCGGCGGACTCGCCGAGCTACACAATCTCGTACGCGAATTGGGCGTCACCGTTGACTGACACGCGGACTCGGCTGATGGCTTGGCCGGCGGCCATGCGGGCGAGAAACTCGCGGGAGATTTCCGGCAACAGCGTGCCAGTGAGGATGTGATCCACGTTGCGAGCACCGCTTTCGACCTCGCGGCAGCGATTGCGGATCGCATCCACGACGCCCTCATCGACGACGAATTCCGCGCGGTGGTTTTCCTTCAAGCGTTTGCCGATGCGGCCGAGTTGCAGGCGAATGATGGACTTCATCACGTCGTCGCCGAGCGGATAGTAGGGCACGATTGTCGTACGTCCGAGAAATGCCGGCTTGAAGACTTTCAGAAGGTCCGGCCGGATCGCCTCCGCCAACGCCGTGGGAGTCGGCATCGTTTCGGGATCGGCACACAGCTTCATGAACGTGTCGGTTCCGGCGTTTGAGGTCAGCAGGATGACGGTGTTTTTGAAGTCCACTTCGCGGCCTTCGGAGTCTTCGAGCGTTCCCTTGTCGAAGACCGAATAGAACAGCTCCATCACGTCGTGATGGGCCTTCTCGCTCTCGTCGAGCCGTACGACCGA
>SXGS01185638.1_pt1 | contig 10050 bp, 5 predicted proteins | sample 3174681 | NCBI WGS metagenome assembly SXGS01 (sample SAMN11356861, study PRJNA531348) | freshwater metagenome | isolation source: freshwater sample F1-80 | place: China: Fuxian Lake, Yuxi | collected 2017-12-25
GTGTTCGGGAGCAAGCGTTAAAAATGTAATTCCGAAAAGTGTATCGGGACGTGTGGTGAAAACTTCAATAGTTGTTTTCTCATCCTTCTCAAGATTGAAACGTATGGAGCAACCTTCTGATTTTCCAATCCAATTTCGTTGTGCTTCTTTTATTGATTCACTCCAGTCAATAGAATCCAAACCGGTCAATAATCTTTCAGCATAATCAGTAATACGCATGCTCCATTGCTTCATCAATTTGCGCTCTACAGTATAACCGCCTCGTTCTGAAACACCATCTTTCACTTCATCATTTGCCAACACAGTTCCCAATGCAGGGCACCAGTTCACAAATGCCTCGCCCAAATAAGCAATGCGATATCCCATCAGCACATCGCTCTTTTCCTTTTCAGATAAAGTTTTCCAATCGCTTCTTTCTTTTTCCAATTTCTGAATCAACGTTTCAATCGCTTCCGCTTTATTCGTCTCCGGATTATACCACGAATTAAAAAGCTGCAGAAAAATCCACTGGGTCCATTTGTAATAACTCGGGTCAGAAGTTTTTACCTGCCTGTCCCAGTCAAATGAAAAACCAAGTTTGTCTAATTGCTCACGGTAACGTTTTATATTTTGTTCTGTAGTAACTGCGGGGTGTTGTCCCGTTTGAATAGCATATTGTTCAGCAGGTAAACCGAATGAATCATAACCCATCGGGTGCAGCACATTAAATCCCTGCGAACGTTTATAGCGCGAATAGATATCAGAAGCAATATATCCCAACGGATGCCCTACGTGGAGACCCGCTCCCGAAGGATAGGGAAACATATCCAACACATAATATTTAGGTGCGGTTGTATTTTTTTTTGGAGCAAATGTTTTTTTTTCGGCCCAGTATTTCTGCCAGCGTTCTTCTATTTCCTTGTGATTGTATTCCATTACTTTTTCTTCTTCCCGTAAAGTTCTTTTTCTTCCACCACTTCCACTTCGGCTCCGTTTTTCAGGAGTTTTGAAACCTGGCTGTAAGGCGCAGTAATAACTTCGGTGTTCTCTTCAAGACCTTCATTAATTTCAATGTAGTTGTTATCCTGAATTCCGGTTTTCACATACACCAATTTTGCTTTTCCGTTCTCAAGAACAAAAACACATTCTTTCACTTCCTCTTCTTTTTCAACCACAGTTGTTTTTTCTTGTTGCATACTTTCGTCTCCATCGGCAAATTCATTTTTTTTGAATTTTTTCTCTTCCTCTGCTTCCAGTGTGTCGCCCGCTGAGCGGGATGTTACTGCTTGAATAGGAACAGTTAAAATATTTTGAGCAGTTTTGGTTTGAATCTCAACTGTAGCAGACATTCCGGGACGAAAAGGAGAAAGTTTTTTTGATTGTTTATCGTTTTGCAGGTCTTTATATGATTCCTGCAGTATGCGGATTTTCACTTCAAAATTGGTGACCTGATCAACCAACGCACCGCTTACATTTGCTGAGTTGGCAATGCTGGTAACTATGCCACGAAATTTTTTTCCGATGTAGGCATCTACTTCTATGTCTGCACTGTCACCAATGCCTACGCGCACAATATCATTTTCATTCACATCTACTTTTACTTCCATTTCGTTCAGGTTGGCGATTGTCATAATTTCTGTTCCTGCCATTTGCGAAGTACCCACCACGCGCTCTCCTTTCTCTACCGAAAGTTTTGAAATAGTTCCGTTCACAGGTGAAAAAATAGTGGTGCGTGTTAAATTCTTCTTAGCTTCCTGCAAGCCGGCTTTCGCACTTTTGGCATTGAATTCTGCTGCGCTTACACTTTCTTTGGAGGCCTCTACTTCACTTTTTGCCACTTCATAACTGGAAGTTGCGGCATCAAATTCCTGTTCTGAAATTACCTTCTGGTCGTAAAGTTTTTTATTGCGTTCATATAACGACTTGGCGTTGGTGAACTGAGATTCAACCTGTGCCAGTCGTGATTTTGCATTTGCAACATTCGCTTTTGCAGTGTTCAGCGCAGCATCTAAACGCTCCACATTCGATTGCTGAATATCCGGGTCAATGCGCACCAGCAATTGTCCTTTTTTTACCTTGTCACCCTCCTTCACTTTCAGTTCAATAATTTCACCTGGAACATCAGGCGAAATTTTCACCTCTGCTTCGGGCTGAACTTTTCCGCTGGCAGCAACGGTTTCAACAATAGTACGTTTAGCAACTTTTTCAATGCTTACTTCAGTGGCATTGCTTTTACCTATCCAGCCTTGTTTTTTTCCAATTACTAAAGCTATGATAATAATGACCGTTGCAATGCCTGCAATAATCAGAAGTTTGTTGTTCTTCATGAAGTGAATTTATTTTTTGTGCCGCAAATGTAAAGATTTACGTCATGCTGAAGGTGTTCCAGCATCTTTAATATGGGCCCTTAGATATACAGATAACTATTGGGACAGAATGAGGGTATTTATAACGTAATCGGCTTGCCCATGTAAAAATCCAGAACCTTGGATTTGAAAATATAGTTGTATTTATTTCGCAGCAAATCTGACTGCGAATTGTTGAACCTGTTTTTAGCAGTATTGTAATCAGTGCTGTTTAAGGCTCCCACATTGAATCTTTTTTCGGCATAATCAAAAGCCTGTGAAAGTGCCTCCACAGTTTTTTTAGTTGCATAGAATTGCTTAAGCGCGCTCTGTGCATCTACATGCGCCTGCTCTATTGTTTGTCTCAGGTTTTGTTCGCTCAGTTGCAAAGTGTATTCAGCACTTTGCTTTGCAATTTTTGCGCGACTGATGGCGTTATGGCTTTGCCATCCGTTGAAAATCGGGATGTTTAAGTTGAAGCCAAGGTTTTCGTTCAGGTTGTCTTTCAGTTGTTCTCCAAAAGGAGTTTTTTCTGTTATTGGAGTTACAGATGAAGAAACCGAATAAACAGGAACGGTATCAGGAGTATATCCTATAATACTTGGTGTTCCGGGTTCAAATCCAACTACTTTCTGGCTCAAACCGGAATAACCTGAACCTATAGAACCACTCAGCGTAATGCTTGGATATGCAGTTCCTTTTGCAATTTTCACAGCTTTTTCTGCACTTAAAACTTTTGTTTCTGCACTTTTTATTGAAGGCTGGTTGTTTAACGCAAACTGGTAAATCTGTTCAGGATTTTCGGCAAGCACAGGATTTGCAGGCATCTCTAATTGAGGTCTTACAATGGAAAAGTTGCTGCCAACTTTCATATTCATTATTTGCGAAAGAGTAAGCATTGCAATGTCTAATTGGTTCTGAGTATTCACTTCATTCAATTCGTCAGATGCAAACTGTGCTTGTAAATCAAGCAAGTTACCCATCGGAAGTGTTCCTGCATCCACTAATTTTTGAGTGCGTTCAACTTGTATTTGGGTAATTAATTTTTGGGTTTTGGCAACACCTGATAATTCCTGTGCAAACAAAACATTGAGGTATGCAGTAGCTACATTCAGCACTATGTCGTTTTTCATTTTCTCAACATCGTATTTTCCGGCAAGGTAATTCAGGCTGTTTTGTTTCAGTGTGTTTTGCATTTGTAAACCGCTGAAAAGAGTTACCTGTGAACTGATGAAAAGATTATTTGAACGCACACGGTTAGTTGCAAAGGTATTGGTGAACGGGTCAATACGTTGTCCCCAGTTGTAGGAGTGCGATGCTCCCGCGTTCAACGAAGGAGCCATGTTTGCAATACTCTGGTTGTAATTTTCCTTCGCTAAATCCGCATTCAGTTCGTTCTGTTTTACAGAGATATTATTTTCAAGCGCATACTCGATGCACTTTTGCAGCGACCAAGTTTCCTGTGCATTTCCCTGCACGGATAAAAGCAAAAAACAAACGATAACGATGAAACCGGATTTCATAAATTTTGATTTATAGCGCGCCAAAGGTAATGATTGACTTGTATTACCGTCCCAGCCAATTACTAAATAATGTTAAATAGCTACTTTTGCCCGCTACAAGACACCATGAGCAAGAAACAATTATTTGATACCGCCAAAAAGCAGGAGAAAGCAATTCTGATCGGTATGATTAAGCAGCATCAGGACGAAAAGAAGGTAAGGGAATACATGGACGAACTTGCTTTCCTTACCGAAACAGCAGGTGCAATTCCGGTTAAGCGGTTCACGCAAAAAATGGATAAGCCCGATTCGGCAACGTTTCTGGGTTCGGGAAAAATAAATGAGATTAAAATTTTCATCAAGGATAACGAAATCAATATTGCCATTTTTGATGACGAGTTAAGTCCTTCACAATTACGTAACATTGAAAAGATTCTGGAGTGCCGCATTCTTGACCGCAGCAATCTTATCCTCGATATTTTTGCTGCACGTGCGCGAACTGCACACGCCAAAGCGCAGGTAGAGTTGGCACAATACGAATACCTGCTTCCCCGCTTAACACGCATGTGGACGCACCTGGAACGCCAAAAAGGTGGTATTGGTATGCGCGGTCCTGGTGAATCTGAAATTGAAACAGACAGACGTATTATCCGTGATAAAATTGTTCTTCTGAAACAAAAGTTGGAAACTATTGACAAGCAGATGGCAACGCAACGTAAGAACCGCGGTGCTTTAGTTCGCGTTGCATTGGTTGGTTATACCAACGTGGGTAAATCCACCATCATGAATCTGATGAGCAAAAGCGAAGTATTTGCTGAAAATAAATTGTTTGCAACGTTGGATACAACAGTTAGAAAAGTGGTGATTGACAATCTGCCTTTTTTGCTGACCGACACCGTTGGTTTCATCCGCAAACTTCCTCACCAATTGGTTGAATCATTTAAGTCAACCTTGGATGAAGTTCGTGAAGCAGATGTGTTATTGCACGTTGTTGATATTTCACATCCCGAGTTTGAAGATCAGATGCGCGTGGTAAATGAAACGCTGATTGAGATTGGCGCAAAAGATAAAGAAGTGATTGTGGTGTTCAACAAAATTGATGCATTTACTTACACTAAAAAAGAAGATGATGATTTATTGCCGGCCACAAAAGAAAATCTTTCGTTAGAAGATTTGCGCGAAAGCTGGATGTCGCGATTGGGAAATAATTGCGTGTTTATTTCTGCCGAGAAAAAAATAAACATTGACGAATTTCGCGAGAAAATTTATGCGCAGGTAAAAACGATTCATACGAAGCGTTATCCGTTTGAAAATTTATTGTTCTAAGTGAAAAAAATTAGTAACAGTATTTTGTTTAAAAAATAAATCAGCATAGCTGATTTATCATCTTTTCAAAACATACTTTCGCTGCACACCAATCCCCCAGCATCGAGTATGCCGCCAAAAGAAAAAGAAAGAAACCGCAAAATTTTTGTTCTCGACACTTCAGTAATCATCTACGACCACAATGCCATCCAGAGTTTTCAGGAGCACGATGTAGCTATTCCGATAACAGTTCTCGAGGAACTTGACAACTTCAAAAAAGGGAACGATACCAAGAATTTTTCAGCGCGCGAATTCATCCGCATGATTGATGGACTTTCGGAACACCACACGTTGCAGGAGTGGGTGAATCTGAATGGCTCCGACAAAAAAGGAAAATTTAAAGTAGTGATGAACAGCCACAGCACAGTGGATGCCGATAAAGTTTTTGGCGAGCGAAAAGCAGATCACAAAATTCTGAATTCAGCGCTTTCGCTGATGCAGGAATTTCCTGACCGCAAAGTTATTCTGGTTTCCAAAGACATCAATCTTCGCCTGAAAGCAAAATCGCTTAACCTCATTGCCGAAGATTTTGAAACTGGAAAAATTAAAAATGTTGATACCCTTTACACCGGCAGAACCATTGTTGATAAAAGCACTACCGAAGCCATCAACAAAGTTTACGAAACCGGAACGTGCGAAGCTGAAGAAGCAGGAATAAAAGAGCCACTTACCAATCATTACTACATTCTACGCAACGGAAAAACTTCAGCGATGACCTGCTACAATGCAGAATCAAAAATGCTGGAGCGCGTGGAGAAAAACAGTGCGTTTGGTGTAAAAGCGCTGAATGCCGAACAGGTATTTGCATTAAACGCTATTATGAATCCACGCATCAGCCTGGTTACTATACAAGGTGTTGCAGGAACAGGAAAAACCCTGCTGGCATTGGCAGGTGCGTTGGAACAAAAACGTGAATTCCGCCAGATTTATTTAGCGCGACCTATTGTTCCGCTCAGCAATAAAGATATCGGTTTTTTGCCGGGCGACATCAAATCTAAAATCAATCCTTACATGGAGCCGCTGTGGGATAATCTGAAATTTATTCAGAATCAGTTTCCGGAGGGCGGAAAAGAATTCAAAAAAATTCAGGAGATGGTGGATAACGAGAAGTTGGTAATTACTCCGCTTGCATACATCCGCGGGCGCAGCCTTTCCAATATTTTCTTTATTGTTGACGAAGCACAAAACTTAACACCGCACGAAGTAAAAACCATTATTACCCGTGCAGGTGAAAACACCAAAATTATTTTCACCGGTGATATTTTCCAGATTGACACACCTTATCTTGATACGCAGAGTAACGGACTTTCTTACCTGATTGATAAAATCAGAAACCATCCGATTTGTGCGCATATCACCTTGGAAAAAGGGGAAAGAAGCGAGTTGGCTAATTTGGCTAACGAGTTGTTGTAGGAATTACCTCACCAACGTAACCGTTCCTTTGTAGTCCTGTTTGCGGTTGTTTTTGTCGCGCACATAAATACGCCATACATACACATCTGAGATGGTTACCCTTCCGGCACCGCGCACACTACCGTCCCAGCCTTGCAGCGGGTCAAAGGTGCTGAACACCTGATTGCCCGAGCGGCTGTAGATACGCAGTTCATAATCGCGCCAGCCAATTCCTTTGGGTAGGAAAATATCATTTACGCCATCGGCATCGGGCGTAAATGCACTGGGAACATAAATGGTAAAAGAAGGGGTAATAACAATCGTGTGGCTCACCGTGTCGGTGCAGCCATATTGATTGGCAACTTCAAGCAACACGGTAAATGTTCCGGTGTCAGGAAAATTGTAAACAGGGCTTTGCTCGGTTGAAGTTCCTGTGCCTCCGAAATCCCAGTTCCATTCAGTTGGTGCGCCCGTTGATAAATCGTAGAAGGTAATTTCGGGGTAAAGAATTTCGGTGCGCTCGGGAAGAGCATAAAACTGCGCAACCGGATTTGGATGCACGGTTACAAAGTTGCTTTGTGTCAGTGTGGTTACGCAACCTTCATCCGAAGTCACCGTCAGCGTAGCATCGTATAAACCTGCATTTGAAAAAGTTTGTGTTGTGGTTTGCTCGTTAATGGGCCCCACACCTTCAATTGTCCATAACCACGAAACATTAGTTCCAGAAGCAATGGCGCTCAAATCATTGAACTGTACTTCGAGGGGAATACAGCCTTCCACCGGCACTGCTTCAAAATCAACAACAGGCAGCGGATGTACGGTAATCGTTTGTGAAATGGTATTCGTGCAGCCTTGATCAGAAATAATTACAAGTGTTACCGAGTAATCATCGGGAAGTGCATATGTATTTGACGGGCCTGATAAAGTTGAAGTATTGGTATCATCAAAATCCCATGCATAGCTGGCTAAGGTTCCTGAAGCTACTGTGCTTTGATTGACAAAAACCGTTGGCTCTCCGTTGCAAACCGCAGCGGCTGTAAATGCGGCCACAGGAATTGGATTAATGGTAACGTTTACATCATCGGAACTAGTGCAGCCATTGGCATCAGTCATGGTAACGGTGTATTGCGTTGTTGCGGCAGGTGTTGCAACAGGGGCTGCAATAGCGGCATTGTCTAATCCCGTTGCTGGGCTCCATGAAAACGAAACCCCGTTTCCGGTAGCTGTCAATGAAACAGGATCGCCTAAGCAGGCACTTGCATCAACGCCTGCATTTACAGGCTCAGAAGGAATAACAGTTATATCCACATCATCTGTTGAAGAGCATGAATTTGCATCGGTAACTGTAACTGTATAAGTAGTTGAAATTTGAGGACTTGCCGAAGGGTTTTGCAAGGCTGGATCATCCAGACCTGTTGCCGGACTCCACAAATAATTTATACCGCCTGCACCATTTAATGTTGTACTTGAATTCTGACAAATACTTGCATCTGCTCCTGCATCTGCAACCGGTAAAGGATTTACGGTTACATCAATATCATCCGTTGCAACGCATCCGTTGTTGTCAGTAACAGTAACGGTATAGGTTATTGCACCGGCTGGTGTGCAAACCGGAGCAGCTATACTAGGGTTGCTTAAATCTGTTGTTGGAGACCATGCATATTGTGTTCCTCCGCTTGCCTGCAAGGTAACCGAGGATCCTGAACAAACAGGCACATCTGCTCCTGCATCCGCAGGTGGCAGGGGATTTACGGTCACCTCTACATCATCTGTATCGGTGCATCCGTTTCCATCGGTTACAGTTAGGGTATAGGTTGTTGTAGCAGCAGGTGTGGCAACCGGATTGTTGATGGCTGCATTGCTCAATCCTGTTGCAGGTGTCCATGCATAAGAAACTCCTCCCGCACCATTTAAGGTGGTAGATAAGCCATCGCAAACATCGGCATCAGATCCCGCATTTGCACCAGGTGCGATATTAACGGTAACGGTACCAGCATCGGTGCCGGTGCAGCCGATTGCATCTGTTCCGTCTACTGTATAGGTTGTTGTTACAGCAGGAGTAGCAATTGGGTTAGCACTGGTTGGATCATCTAAACCTGTGGCAGGTGTCCACAAATAAGTTGCACCACCTGTTGCATTTAATGTTGTACCTACTCCCGGACAAATTGAAACATCAGTTCCTGCATTAATAGGCGCATTGGGCGATACTGTAACAGTAAGAAAGTCAGTGTATGGGCAACCAGCTGCTGAGGTAATAGTAACAAAATAAGCTGTTGTTACTAAAGGTGAAGCTGAAGGATTTGGAATATTGGTAGCACTTAAACCGGTTGCTGGTGACCATACATAGGTTGACCCTCCGGTAGCATTAAGTTGAACCGACCCTCCGTTACAAAGTGTAGCATCGGGTCCGGCTTCGCCTCCTGCTGGGTTTACAGTTATTGTTATATCAGATGTTCCCTGACAGGAGTAGCGGTCTGTAGTAGTAACAGTATATGTAGTGGTAGCATCAGGAGAAACAGGCGTTGATTGTGCATTAGGATTTGTAACAAATGTTGAAGGTGACCAGGAGTAGGTATAAGGATTTGAACCTAGTAAAGTTGTAGTGGTATTTAGCGTTGCCTGGTCGCCTAAACAAATTGTCTGGTCGGGGTCGGCTGTTGTTTGCGGACAAATATTTACTTCAATAAGTGAAATACTTAAACGGTCGCAGGGAAGGTCATTCCAGAATCCGTCAGGATAAATCTGCACACATTGCTCACCATTATTACAGCGATACGGATCACTGCAAAATGGTCCTCCACAGCCAAAAATACAATCGTTATAACCATTATTGTTTGGTTCTCCACCTGCCCAGTTTTGAAAAACTCCGCCACCCGAAGGAACAGGAAAATTACCTGTTGTTCCGTCCAGTGCATAAAAAGTGGCAGCACCAGTTCCGCTTCGTTGATAACCAATCCAGATAGTTGCTCCTCCGTATCCGGCAGCATTCAAGCCTGCAATAACATTTGTGTTTTCGGTAGCATCGTTAAATACCACCATGTGTGCACCCAATGCCTGTGCCTGTGCCTCGCTGGCAGCAGCAGCCTGCGAAGTAGGATTAATAAAATACATACTGCAGGGCTGTCCATTAACAGGAACTGGAATATATCCTGCCCCTGTAAAAGCTGCGTTAATTGCATTAATATCACAATTATTCTGAGCTTGTGATAATAGTGAATATAATAAAAGGCTGATAAAAAAAGACCGTAAAACTATTGCTTTCATAAAATTAGGTTGCAGGAGTATAATTAAATTCATTGAATGGCAAATTTAGTTTAGAAATGACGAAAAACCAACTTGTTTAAATTTATGAATACCAAACCTCATTTTGGATTTTGTATTTTCGCGCGGTTTAAAAATTTTAAAATGAGCATAAAAACAGCTGATTTGTGTGACGAACACATTGAAAAACTTCAGGTAGCCGAAGA
>SXGS01006599.1_pt1 | contig 10049 bp, 9 predicted proteins | sample 3174681 | NCBI WGS metagenome assembly SXGS01 (sample SAMN11356861, study PRJNA531348) | freshwater metagenome | isolation source: freshwater sample F1-80 | place: China: Fuxian Lake, Yuxi | collected 2017-12-25
GAACGACCGTCGCAGAGGAACGTCCACTCAACGCCACTCGTTGGGAGGGCCGACTTGGTCATTCGCCCATCGTTGTCTGCTCCCCAGTCCGACCTGCGGTACCGCACACAGCCTTCGGTGCAGCGCGCATCGAGTCGAGGCATCGAAATGCCTGCTAGGAGGGTGATGTCGTGCGGCTGACCGCGTGGAGTCGATTCGCCACGATCGGAGTTCATCAACGACGATCGGTGCGCAACGGTGCTCGCGGCGACGAGGATCAACAACGTAGCTGCAAGGGCGGTCACCATTCGCCAACTCGCGCGGAAGCGGATCGATCGTCGCACCTCTTGGCCCTCGTGTTCCATTGCGTTCCAGTCGAGATGCCCGAAGATCTCGTGATGGCACGATATCACCACTGAGACTGGATTCGCAATGCGAATCCAGTCGCGCTACCCCTGCATCCGAACGAAGAGCGGAATCTCACCGAACTCCTTGAACCCAAGCCGCTGGTAGACCGGGGCGCCGTCTCGCGTTGCCTGCAGCACGCCAACGCGATACCCCAGAGCGCGCGCGAGTCGCAGTGGCTGAGCAGTCGCGAATGCGCCCAGTCCCTTGCGGCGTTCCGATGGCAGCGTCGAGACGGCGTAGATACCTGCGACTCCATCCGAGAGCGCGAGCGCCGACGTGCAGACGGGTTGTTCATCCTTGAAGATCCAGAAAAACTGCAGCGAGTCGTCAGGCCTATTCGATTCGCCGACCGCTGCCGCCCACGGAGCCGCTGCCTGCATCGGAAGCCCATATCCGCGCGCGAAGGCATCAGCCCACTGGTCTCGTTCGCGAGTGCTCTCGGCGCGCGCGAATCGGTATCCCGCGGAAAGCGCCGTCGCTGTCATCGTGTCGATGTCGAACGCATGCGCGATGATGCCACCGTCGAGTTCGAATCCGTTCGCTCGCAGTTCGTCGGCCGAATCTGATCCGACTGGCCCGCACACCATCACCGCCGAGGGTGCGCCGCAGCGCAGCAGCGGTTCGATGGCGCTCTTCATGCGTGATGAATCCAACCCGTCGGCCATGCACACAAAATTGCCAAATGGGTGGGCCGCTCCCGTGACAACGCGGACGAAGTCAGATCCGCGATCGACTCCCTGTCCAGAAAGCATGCGGCGAAATGACGTGAGGGCGTGCGACAGGATGCACGGCCGAATCTGGTCACCGATCTCGCCTATAGAACCGTGTGGAGTCTCCGCCATCTCAGCAGCGTAACTGCCCCAACGTCAGCGCTTGCGCAGAGTGATCGACCGCACATTCGCGACCGCCTCGCCTGGCTTACTGAGACCGCAAAGCGAGAGTGAGTGCGCGCCAGCGGCGAGGTTGATGCCGCCGAGCGCGATGGTCTCATACTTGTGCCAGCCGCCCGTGGGTGGAACTGTGAATGCGAGATCGCCACCAGGCGACCGAAGCACGACACGTGCCCCCGCCGATTCATCTGCGCACGCGATCTCGATCTCGACGAGATACTCCCCCGCCTGTGCGTCGCTGATTGCTATTGGAAACATCGCCAACGCGCTCGGATCGAGCCAGTACCCCAAGTTGTACTTCACATCTTCAACTGCTCCGACCTGCTCAATGCGTAGTGACGCACCAGAGATCGTCGCGTCGTGCGGAACAAGTGTGAGCACACCATTACTCTGTGGAGTGACACGAAACGCAACGGGCAGAACTTCGCCTTCGAGTTCGAGTCGAACGACCGAGCACCCTTGATCTGAAGGCCGCTCTGGAAGTTGCAGCTCGAGTTGCTCGACGTGCGGTCGGGTGTAGGCGAGCGAAAGTTCTCCTCCGCCACCGAGCAGTCGCGCCGACTTCACCGAGCCACGCATCGGCACTGAGAGGCGACCATCGGTTGGCCAATCAAAAACCATGAGGTAGAGCTTCCCAGGCTTCTGAGTCGCGCGACCCCATGGCAGGCGAACAAACGGACTCGCGGTTGTGCCATAGATCGCCTCAGAGTTCACGCGCATCCACCCCCCAACGCCGCGGAGCGTTGCTTGGGCCGCCTCGGGAACAACGCCTCGCGCATCAGGTCCGATGTTCAGCAGCAGGTTGCCCCCCTTCGAAACAACATCGCAGAGCAGCTGGACGACCGTCGGAACATCTTTCCAGTTCATGTCGTGCGCGCTGTATCCGTACGACTCGTTGAGTGTGTGATTGACTTCCCAGTCCATGCCAGGCAGCCCGGTCGGAGGAACATATTTTTCTGGAGTTCCGTAGTCACCGCGTTTGTTTTCGAGGCCTTCGAAGAGTCGGTTGTTGATCACGATTTCAGGCTGCCTCTCGCGAAGGTCGGCCATCAACTGCGCAGCCCCCCACGCCGCACCCTGCCGCGACTTGTCGGAGTAGTCGAACCAGATGGTGCACAGCGGACCGTAGTTTGAGACGAGTTCGCCGACCTGTGCCCGCACATACGCCTTGTACACAGCGTGATCACGGGGATGGACCAACTTTGGATACGCGGGAAGAGCCATCTCATAGGCGTCGGGATGTTGCCAGTCGAGAAGCGAGTAATAGAAGCCGGCTCGCAAACCTCGCAAGCGCATCGATTCGGCGAACTCTCGCGCAAGATCGCGGCCCGAAGGCGAGATGTTGGTGCTGCCCGCGACTGTGTTCGACTGTGAATACTGCTGCGTTGAGTTGAAGAGGGTGAATCCGTCATGATGCTTCGAGGTCATCACCGCGTAGCGCATGCCAGCTTCCTTCGCCAAGTCTGCCCACGCATCTGTCACCGACGGAGCGGGCACGAAGAGCGGCCTCATCTCACGCGCGTAATCGGCTGTGGGCACAGCGGCCCAGTGTTGAATCCACTCGGCATAGTGCTGCGGGTACTTCGTGCCGTTCCAACTTCCGCCAGCGCCCGAGTACAGCCCCCAGTGAATGAACATGCCAAAACGCGCATCGCGCCACCACCCCATGCGCTGATCGCGGTCGTTCGCCCAACGCGCGAGCTCCTCGTGCTCAATTGGCGGCGGCGTGCGGGTGCGGCAGTCAGGAGCCGCGCAAGCCACAACAACCGACGCGCACACGACTGCGAACACAGATGCGAGAGTTTGGCTCACGCTGCAATACTAAGTAAGCGGGCTCCTCCGCCGCACACAATCTCACTCACGCCCAATACTTGTTTGCCGCCGCGATCGTGGCGAATTCGAGCGCCACAGTGTGACCGATGGCGATCAGCATCGCTGGATCGTCTGCATAGACGGGGCGCAAGCGCTCGCGCGTTGCTGCGTCGGGCTGCGTCGCCTTGATGACCAAGCGCGCCATTTTCATAGCGAGTTGTCGCCCTTCCTCAGGCGTCTTGGTGATGAGTGAGTTTCCCGGCACGAGTTGAATGGGTGGTGCGTTTGGATCGGTCATTGTGGCGCTCCTGTCTGAAGCGTACAAGCGCACGCAAAGGTCGCACTAGCATCGCCACTGATGCGGAGCCTATCGATCCAGCGAACGTCATTGTTGCTCGTTGGAATGCTGTTGGTGGATCTTGTTGCGCTCGCGCTGCTCAACCTCGAGTCGACCAAACAGCATGAAGGAATCGCTGCAGCCGAGTCGGCGCGCTACCTCTCGTATCAGCTGGCGGACGAACTGCGCCAGAGTTCTGATGACCTGACAACGATGGTGCGTCTCTACGCCGCCACCAGCAATGAAACACACGAGGCGAACTTTCGGCGCATCCTCGCGATTCGTGACGGACTCGCACCCCGCCCTGACAACTACGGACGCGTCTACTGGGACTACATCTCTGCTGGAGCACTCCCTCCGGGTGGGACGGGGTCTGCAGCTGCGCTCGAAGCTCGGATGGCGAGCGCAGGGTTCACAACCGAAGAGTTTGACAAGCTGCGCGAGGCGAAAGCGAACTCTGACGCGCTCGTCAACCTTGAAGATGTCGCGATGCATGCGCTGAAGGGAGAGTTTGCCGATGGCAGCGGCGGATTCACCCGGCGAGGTCCCGCGGATTCTGCCCTCGCTCTCAGCCTCGTGTTCGGACCGCAATACCTCGCCGAAAAGGCGCGCATCATGGCGCCGATCGACCAGTTCATCGGCATGATCGAATCGCGTACTGCGCAGACGGTCAGCGAGTTGCACTCGCGAGCGGCGCGCATGGATCGCATCGCAACATCGCTTCTCGTTCCTGGCGTTGCGCTCGCTGCTCTGCTGCTTTTCATGCTGCGCCGCTGGATTCTGCAGCCGTTGCTGACATTGGAAGCCACCGCCAAACAGATCGGGAGGGGCAACTTAACTGTGCAAATTCCGGTTGCGCGCGACGACGAGTTCGGACGGGTATCAAGTGCCTTCAATGACATGGCAGCAAGTTTGAAGTCGACCACTGTCAGTAAGAACTACATCGATGGCATGCTGGCGTCGATGCCAAATCTCGTGTTGGTGATCGACGCGGTACCAAGTCAACCCGCCGCCGCATCGATCATTCGCCGCGCAACGCCCGCGGTCGAAGGACTGCTTGGATGGACGCCGGAAGAACTCAAGGACCAACCCCTTCGCGTGCTGCTTTTCGAACCTGATGCGCCGCACGAGTGGCTTACTGTTGTGCAAGGTGGTGGTGAGGCACGAGGAGTCGATGTTGCCCTTCGTTCGAAGGGCGGCGTTGAGATTGGAGTGCTCTTTTCTGCTGCGACGCTCGCCCGCGGCCGGCAAGCGGCTGCGCAACTCGTGTGCGTGGCGCAAGACCTCACCGAGCGGCGCCGGGCAGAGGCTGCGAACCGAGAGAAGGATCGACTGCTGCATGACATGTCAATCGCGCGGAGTATTCAACAGAGTCTGCTGCCAGCGGAAGCTCCGGCAATCTCTGGATACTCCGTCGCCGGATGGAGCCAGCCAGCCGACATGGCGGGTGGCGACTACTACGACTGGATCACGCTCGACGATGGGTGTGTGCTGGTGGCGATCGCGGATGTTGCAGGTCACGGAGTCGGTTCAGCGATGTTGGCGGCGGCGAGTCGCGCTTACCTGCGCTCGTGCAGTGAGTCATCACGCGGAGAAGCACTTCAAGCGCTCGCGGGACGGGTCAACTCACTCCTGTCGCGAGACATGCCCAGCGACCGCTTTGTCACTGCAGCGGTTGCTGTCCTTGATTCCAATCGACATGAACTTCGCGTGTACTCAGCTGGTCACGCGCCGCTCTTCTACTGCCACGCCGCCACGGGCGTGGTTGAGTTGTGGGAGGCGGACGAGTTGCCATGGGGGATCGTCGATCTCGGCACCCCACGACCAATCCCGAAGACCATCACGTTCGAACCAGGCGATGTGCTCGTCTTCACCACAGACGGGTTCTTTGAGTGGTTCGGTCCTGACCGCGAGTGTTTCGGGGTCGAGCGATTGACGGCGACAATTGCGGCAAATCATCACTTGCCGCCGTCCGAGCTCATCGACGCGCTGCACAGCGCGGTGCGTTCATTTGCTCGCACGGGCGAGCAACAAGATGATCTGACTGCGGTTGTTGTCAAGCGCGACGCGATGTAGCCGCGACGCGCGCAGCGTCAGTCGCACACCCCCCAGTACGAGAGAATCGTTGCGAGGTCTTGAGCGTCGACGCTGTCGTCGCCGTTGTAGTCGGCGGCGCAGTCGGTGCACGATCCCCACGCACTGAGCAGGCTCGCCAAATCGGCTGCGTCGATGCATCCGTCGCCGGTGAGGTCGATGAGGTTCGACATCGCAAATCGAAAGACCCCTTGCGTGTTCGTCGCTGCCATGAGCGTGTCTTGATGAATCTCGAGGTCGAAGAGTGTGAGATCGGTGAGCCCGGCGTTGATGGCAGTCCACCGCACTCCGTTGTCGAGTGAGTAAAACGCCCCTGCACCGAACGATCCCGCCACGATCACCCGTCCGTCGCTGGCGAATCCACGGTAGGAGCCTGATGGAAGGCCGCCGCCGAGCAGCGTCCAGCTCGCCCCTTGATCAGTGGAGCGAAAGACTCCGGTGCCGATCTGTCCACCTGCAAAGAGCGTTGTGCCCTTCGCCTCAATCGCGCGAAAGGTCGTTGAGGTGAGACCGGTGTTCGCTGCGGTCCAGGTCGATCCCCAGTTCGCGCTCTTGTAGATGCCTGAACTGTTCGTGCCCACAAAGAGAACTGAGCCGATCGATGTGATGCACCGCACATCGATGCCGGCAAGTCCGGCGGCAGTCCAACTGTCGCCTTGGTTGTCGGATCGGTACACGCCGGCAGGACCCACATGAAAGAGGTGACCATCGACATGGCGAACGCCGTGACCGAGCAGGCTCGAGAGACCTTGGCTCTTTGCGATCCATGTCGTTCCGTTGTTTGCGCTGCGAAAGACTCCCTGGCTTGTGCATGTATAGATGTACAGACCGTCGACTGCGAATCCGCGCGTCGGGCCGGCCGCGTCGTTGCCAGAGTTTGAGGGCGTGAACGTCAAGGCGCCGTCACTCGAGCGATACGCGCCCGTTGCGCCTCCAGAAAATGCAAATCCTTCGCGCGTCGCAAGTGACTGCATATTGAGGCCTGATGTGCCAGCGCACGAAGTCCACTGGGCGAGTGCTTGGGGTGCGCTCTCAATCGCGAGTGAACTTGCGGCAACGACGAGGGCGCGACAGTTGAGCGGCATATGCCAAGTATGCCTTCTCGACCTCGCGCGGGACAGCAAAAGTTGTGATTGTGTGATCGATCACGGGGCGGAGGAGACCGAGAACCTCCGACCGACCCCCCCTTGCCTGAGCGCGATAGGACCTGTCTAGACTGGTTTCAGAATGGCGACCGAGAATTCAGCGGGCCCTGCAGCCACGATTCGCGCTCGTCCTCGGCGCTGGGTGCGGTGGATTCTGGCCCCTGCAGCGGCGATTTGCCTCTTTTCACTGTTGTTTCCGTACGCGGCGCTCATGGTGGCGGCGCTCGTGATTGCAGTCGGTGTCATCGCAGCGAGTGTTGGAGTGGTGGTGGTGATGCGCCGATTTGTCGACACGAACTCATGCGAGGGTTCTGTCTTTCGTGAGTGGCGCCCGTCCAAGCGGGCAGGAGCATGGATCGCGCTTCGGGTGCTTGCGCAGTGGGCGCCATTTGGAGCGCTTTCCATCATTCTCTGGTGGGGAAACGGATGGATCATCGACCATGCGCTCTATCTGATCCAGAGCGCGATCGTCGAGTGGTGTGGCAGCATCGAGCCCGAGAGCGCGCAACTCAGTTGGACGGGTGAGTGGATGCTGCGCTGTGTCTTTCCAGATGTCCTCGTCGATACGGTGAAGTCAGCGAGCTCAGGTCTCTCTTGGGGGATGCGCGTGCTGATGGTGCTTCCGTTCATCATCACCGTGCTCATCGAGATTGAGCGATGGCTCTCGCTGGCGCTCTTGCTGTGGCTGACCGTTCGATCGCTCGGATACTTCCTCGTACGAATGGTCGTCGCCGAGCAGAGACCCAAGACGGAAGTTTTCTTCGATCGAGGGAATGAACCTAGGCAAGGAGTCGCATGACTCTGCGTGCTCGAACAACAATTCACGAGAAGAGTTTTTCGCTCGGTGGGTTCGCCCCTCTCTATTCGAACGCTGCAAACTTCGGCGCGACCACCGACGAAGCCGACAACTATCGATTTCCGCAGCCGACTCGATGCATCATTAAGCGCGTCTTGGCTGGCAAGTATCTCTTTACCTATCTCAAGCAGCCGAGCGAGAGCAGTTCGTACATCGTCTCGCTTCGAAACCACATTGCGGTTGTTGAACTGCACAATGAACGACTCTTCTTTCGAATGAACAGGCTTGCGTTCTTCGAGGAGTGCCTCGAGTTGTCGACGACCTGCAACATGCAAGTTCCGTGGCTGTGCTCGGAGAGTCCGTTCATCGCCTGCGTCACCGGCTCGGGTCGGGTCGGAATCGAACTCGAGGCGGGGGGAGACGCGCTCGACTCAGAGTCGCAGAGTGCCGCGCCCCTCAAGGTCAAGCTGCCGCGCCTTGCAGCGTGGTCGTCGGACACGCGACTTCAGCTCGAGGTCGAACCTGGATACCTCAATGCGGCGCTCATGGCTGAAGCGACTGCCGTCGTGTGTCACTCGTCGCTCGTCATCTCGAGCAACGGTGACGGTGGGCGGGGCTCATGGGAAGTCCCGATGCGCGCACTTCGATTCTTGATGCCGTGACTTCGGGGGGTGAGAGCGACAACGCGCGAGTCATGGTTTTGAGTTCGACTCTTCTGTGGCGAGATCGACCACCCCGCTGGCATTTGCTGAGAAGCGACCCCACGGTGTGCGAGGGTCCGCAGATTCTTTCTTGGTCCATGGAATGAAGACTTTGAACTGATCGCGATTCTTCGTGGGTGCGATGGAAGTGGCGGTCCGTTGAACCTCTCTCCCGCCGAGGATCTCCGCCGTTGCTTCGATCTCGTATGACACGAGACCGTTTCCGAACCACCCTGCGAGGTCTGGCGGCCAACCCTCGGCGTCCTCCTGGATGCGACCGAAAAGCAGATCGCTCCGAGTGCAGGTGACCTCGAGCTCTGCGCCGTGTGGTGCTGAAACGACACGCCACGCCGAGGGGGTGGATCGGTCTTCGCCCGTGGAGTCCCAACCCTCGTTCTCTTTGTACTTGACTCGCAGTGACAGTTTCCTTGGGGACTCGAGCGCCCCCTCCGGTCGACTCGGCGTCAACCACCACGCTGCGGTCATGATGATCGCCACGCCCCCTCCCATCGACCCACACACCGCGAGGATGGCTCCCTTGGTCGGTCGCATCTCGCGCCGATACTAGGCGGTCGCCATCCTGCTATAAGTTCGTGGCCATGCCAACGAACTCAAAGAAGTCAACGAAGTCTCACAAGCGCAGCGCGAGCGCCACGCTGCCGATCCTTGACTTCGTCACGAACAACTACATGAACTTCAACGCGCGAGCGACGCGCGACGCGCTTTTTGCGTACTGGGACCTCGTGCGCGCCGGAGGCAAGATGTACTGGGCCGTCGCTGGCGCGATGTCGTCGGCGCAGCTTGGAATCACGCTCGCCCCAGCTATTCGCGCCGGACTCGTGCACGGACTTTCGGTGACGGGCGCAAATCTTGAGGAGTCTCTCTTTCGCCTCGTCGCGCACGAGAGCTACAAGGATTTTCCTGAGTACCGCTACTTCACCAAGGCTGATGACACCAAGATTCTCAAACAGCGCATGCGACGCGTGACTGACACGAGTATCCCTGAAGATGAGGCGTTTCGCGCGGTCGAGAAGATTCTTGTACCCATGTGGAAGCGTGCGACCAAGAACGGCGAGCGGCGCCTCTGGCATGAGTACTTCTATGACCTCGTGCTCGCGATCAATCCAAAGGACTATGAGGGCGATCCGGACGCTTGTTGGCTACTCGCCGCAGCGCGCGCCCGCCTACCGATGGTGGTGCCAGGCCATGAAGACTCAACCTTCGGAAACATCTTCGCGTCACATGTGAAGTTCGATGAGTGCAAGGCCAGCATCGTGAAGTCTGGCATCGAGTACATGGCGCAGCTCTACGACGATTACGGACGTCTCTCGCAGGGCAAGGGCATCGGCTTCTTTCAGATCGGCGGAGGAATCGCTGGGGACTTTCCGATTTGCGTGGTGCCATCCATCAAGTACGACTTGCAGAAGAAAGCGAAGCCGTGGGCGTACTTCTGTCAGATTTCAGATTCAACCACTTCATATGGCTCGTACTCGGGGGCAACTCCCAACGAGAAGATCACGTGGGACAAGCTCACGCAGAACACTCCCATGTTTGTGATCGAATCGGATGCGACGATCGTCGCTCCACTGATGCTCAGCGCGCTGCTTGAGTGCAAGGCGAATCCGGCAGCGGCGTCCGCAAAGATTGCCGCCTCGCGCGCATCGCGGCGGTGAGGCGTCAGGCACTCATCAGCCAAATCGCGGCGATCGAGAGTAGAAAATACGGCACGAGTGCCGCGGCGCCGGCGTAGTCCTTCGCTAATCGCTGCCCAAAGAAGAGCATCGTGATGTTGACCGCCGCGAGTTGCGCTCCAATCAGCGCGAGCGTGTTCTCGTGTGTGAACGCCACCTGCCCCGCCCCGATGAGCGCCAGTGCTCCCGCGGCCAC
>SXGS01217776.1_pt1 | contig 10049 bp, 6 predicted proteins | sample 3174681 | NCBI WGS metagenome assembly SXGS01 (sample SAMN11356861, study PRJNA531348) | freshwater metagenome | isolation source: freshwater sample F1-80 | place: China: Fuxian Lake, Yuxi | collected 2017-12-25
ACCATCCTGTGCCAACGCGGGACCAGAAACCCACCCCATGCAAGAGATGCCGATTGCTGATGAGACGATCCGTAGCCGTGCTGAACGCAAGAGCGCGCGCGGTGCCGCCGGAGACTTGCTCACCAAAACATGCCGCACCGAGTCGACCGCGGACTGAAGCTTCCACACTACCGCGCTGAGAGCCGACTGGATCACGGACATCTGGCACCTCATCTTTCTTTGACGAGCCCACGAAACACCCGGTCCGGTACGAACAGACCGGGCCCCATGCACGACGCGACGGACTCACGGCGACCTGCCACGGAATCCGATCGGAATCCCACAGGCTCCGTCGGACGGCGGGCCTGGCGACCCGCGGCGCCCGTACCGGCCCCTCCGCGCATCCATCTATGGAAGAAACGGCGAGTCTAAGTCGCCGTTTCTTCCAAAGAACGGGGTCGTGGGGCCGACCCGGACCCGCTGACTGCCCTACAGCGCGACGAAAACATCGGGTCGTCGAGTACGCCCGGCGCCACCCGAGGCGTCGGTTCGGAATCGCACTAGAGGCCTCTGCCACCGATGTTGTCGCGTACGACTGGCTATCGACACTCTCCCCATGCGCCGAGCAGCGCCGCGAGATCCACTGCATCGACGACGCCATCCGCGTTGAGATCGGCGGGACATGGCGCGGGTGGTGGAGGCACGAACTCGACGAGGCTGATGTTGTCGATGTGGCAGTAGTCGGCGGAGATGCAAAACACTGGCGTATCGACAATGCCCACCGAATTCAACGATAGGTCCGCAGCTGCGCCAGCCACGAAGGTCCAAGTGACGCGCGTCCACTGCATCGTTGGTGTATTGCTCGCGTCGAACTGGATCGAGGCTCCCGCGCAGGAGACATCAATCGCGTCCCACTCGTCGAGGTACAGATCGGCGCTGAGGGTGTAGGTCTCCCCCTGGACCGTCGCGACTGCCTGACGGACTCCTCCGTTGTTGTTGCAGCCACAGCACACCGAGCCCTGAAGCGAGACAAAGTAAGTCCCACCAGCGGGATTGTTGGGGATGGTGCACTGGCTCGGCGGATTGTTGAGCAAGAGGTCAGTCATGATGGAGCCGCCAATCCGGGTCCACGGATTGATCGAAAACCCACACGAAGTGGTGCAGGCGTTCGGACATCCTCCCCACACGGCGCCTTCGAATCCGCCGTCGGCAACCAACTCCTGCCCCATGGCAGGGGCGGACGAAGCCCCGAGACACACGGTGAGTGCGGCCAGTACTGGGACTAGTGGGCGCCTGGCCCGGGGTTGACCGGCTCGGTCCTCGAACACGCCGTTCCGCGTGGACCGTTGGAAGGCACCGCCACCCTGACCTACCGAGGAGAGCGAACAGAATTTGAAGGATTTCAATGACATGGCAAACCTCTCTTTGAAAATGCTGCCCCGCTGCACGACACCTCTCCGAACGAACGGAGACGCGGCAGTCACCAATAGGCGCGACAGATTTCCTCTCTTCCGCCACGACTTCAGTCCATTCGTTCGTTGAGGCGTGGGGCCACGAGTGGTAGGTTCTCGGTGCGATGACGGGGATCGGCATCCTGCTCTTGGCTTGGACCGGCCTCTCCATCGCGGCCGCGCTTGTGTTGGCGGGCTTGTGGACTCGTGCGCGGGCCGAAGCAGGCGACGCGAACCAGAGGGCGGATCACAACGCGGCGGCGTTGGTCGCCGCGGCGGCTCGCGCCGCAGACCTGCGCACACAACTCGAGAAGGCCACGGTCGCGTACAGGAGTCTTCACAAGAAGGCCACAGACAAACTGGCCACTGCGGCCAATGCAATTCGCGTATGGAAGCATCGGTACGAGCGGGTTGCGCATTGGGAGAGATGCCAGAGCCTCAAGGAGGAACATGATCGACTGAGAAGTCAGACCGCCGAGCTGGAGACGAGCCACGCCGCCCTCCGCAATGCGATCGACGGCTACGGACGCCTATATGTGGTTCCTCCGCTTTCAGAGCTGGATGCGCAAGCGATGACGATGGGGCACACGGCGGCTGGCCAGCGACTCAAGGCGGCCAGAGAGAAGTCCCGAGCCATCGCTCGCTCTGGCGAGGCTGCGACTGCCGAGACCGCCGACCCGGAGTTCCGCGAGGCCTCCGCCTCACTGGTGCTGGACGCCTTCAACTGCAAAGTGGACGCGATCCTTGCGATGGTTCGGGACGACAACATCGGCACGCTCATGCAGCGAATCAAGGACGCGTTTACCCGCGTCAATGACCTCGGCAAGGGCCACGGTTCGGCCCGTGTGAGCAGGACATACCTGAACGCGCGCGTCGATGAACTGAAGTGCGCGGTGACTGTCCACCTACTCAAGCAGGAGATGAAGGAGGAGCAGCGCCAGGTCAACGAGCGCATGCGTGAAGAGGCTCGTGTGCAGCGCGAGCTCGAGAAAGCACAGCGCGACGCGCGGAAGCAGGAAGAGGCACTCTTGCGCCAGCGCGAGGTGATCGAGCGAGAGCGCGAGAGGGCGATTCAGGACGAGCGTGCCAAGCAGGAGGCTCGACTGGCGGAGGAACTCGCCCGCGTGAGTGAGGCGCAGCGTGCGGAGTATGAGGCACGCTTTCGCGAGCGCCTCGAGGGGGAACTCGCCGCCCGAACGGCACAGTTCGAAGCGCAGCTGTCGATCCAGGATGACCAGATCCGCGACCTACTGAAGCGCACGCAACGTGCAAAGTCGATGGCCGAGCAGACCAAGCAAGGCACGGTTTATGTCATCTCGAATGTGGGAGCATTCGGTGAGGGTGTGTACAAGATTGGATTGACTCGGCGGCTGGACCCGCTTGAGCGAGTCGCGGAACTTGGGGACGCCAGCGTGCCGTTTCGCTTCGATGTTCATGCGCTCATCGAAGCCGATGACGCCCCCGCGCTCGAACGAGAACTCCACGAGGCATTCGCGATCAATCAAGTCAACAAGATGAACTGGCGGAAAGAGTTCTTCCGAGTGAGCCTCGGCGACATCCGCAACAGAGTTGCGGGAATGGGCAAGCCCGCCGACTGGACGATGGAGGCCGCCGCGCGTGAGTATCACGAGACGCTAGCGCTCGAACACAGACTCGCAACCGATTCCGAGTTCAAGGCGAACTGGATGGCCGAACAAATGAGGCTGGACTTCAGCCACGAGTCTGCGATCGCCGCCGATGACACCGACTCTGACGGCGAGTCGAGCGACCAGGCGTGACCCGACGGACAGCGGGTCGCACCAACCCGCGCCCAGCCATAAGCTCCCAAGATGCCAGATACCGGGCCAGGGCACCGACGATTCCGAGTGGGTACCAGCGACCTCCCCTGCCCTGGCCTTTACGACAGTGTCGTTGACGAGCGGCTCCAACGGCTGCTCGAGAAGGTTCGCCGGTCCGGAATCGATGTGGGTGTGCGCGATCTCCGCAGCGGCGACGGCCGACTCCTCGCGCGCGAAGTCGCTTCGGTTGTGATCAGCGCGATCGAGGCGCGGCTCAGTGCGACAATCCCTGCGACTGCGAACGACATCGCCGTCGTGAATCGGCTGTTTGCGATCCTGCGTGACAACACCCTCGACGGCGAGACAGAGGTGAATGACCTCCTACCTCAAGTGCTCGAGAGCATCGGTCCAACGCACAGGCTCAAGCCGCCGGAACTCTCTGCGCACGGGCTCCTCACCGGGCGCGAAGGAACCGAGAACCTGCTCATCCAGCTCAAACGCGAACTTGCTTCGTGCAATCGCGTCGATTGGCTTGTTTCCTTCATCAAGCTCACCGCTGTGAAGATGCTGCAGTTGGACATTGAGGGGTTTCTCGACCGCGGCGGTGAGATGCGCGTTGCCACGACCGCCTATATGGGGGCGACCGATCCCTCAGCGGTTGAGTTGCTCGCCGCCATCTCGCGCCAGCATCAAGGGCGGATGAGGATTCGCTTTTCACGCGAAGTCGACGCCACTCGGCTGCATGCCAAGGCCTACATCCATCACCGCGACAGTGGATTCGGCAGCGCCTATGTCGGCTCGGCAAACCTCTCGCGTCCAGCGCTCACCGAAGGGCTCGAGTGGACCGTGCGGCTCGCGCAGGCTGCGTCGCCGGGCCTCTGGACGAAGGTCGAGGAGACCTTCGAGCAATGGTGGGGTGATCCTGACTTTGTCGATTACGGCCTCGCCGCTGATGACCCGGCGCGCTCGCAGTTTCGCGACCTCGTGGCGCGGGAACGGGGACTCGGCGGAGACGACCCCGCTGGCAGGCTCACCTCACTTCCGATCTTTGACCTGCAGCCAAAACCATTCCAGCAGGCGATACTCGAGCGCATCGCCGTAGAGCGAGAGGACCTCGGACGCTCGCGGCATCTGATCGTCGCTGCCACCGGCACGGGAAAGACGATGATTGCGGCGTTCGACTTTCGCGCATTCGACAGCGCGTTCCGCAGAGGGCACAATCGTCCGCCGCGCCTCCTGTATGTCGCCCACACCGAACGGATCTTGCGACAGGCGCGTGTGATGTTCGCGCAGGTCATGCGCAATCTGAACTTCGGCGGATTGCTCGTAGACGGCGAAGATGGACGGCCGTGCGATGCGCTCTTTGCATCGATTCAGTCGTGGAGTTCGAAGATCGGCACGGCGGCGCTTTCGCCCACGCACTTCGACTATGTCGTTGTCGATGAAGTCCACCATGGCGCAGCCCCGACTTGGACACGGCTGCTGGAGTGGATCACGCCGCAGTCGCTCCTCGGCTTGACCGCGACACCCGAGCGAGCCGACGGCCTGAACATCGTTCGCCACTTCGATGACCGCACGACGGCGGAACTTCGACTACCGGACGCGATCGCGCGCCGCCTGCTCGTCCCCTTCCGGTACTTCGGAGTGACCGACGACATCGATCTCCGATCCGAGACGCTCTGGACACGCGGGCGATACGACATGCAGCGCGTCGAACAGGCGTATCTCAGCGGAGGCGAACCGTGGGTCGAAGTGGTCCGCCGCGCCATCGTCGACTATGTCGCGGAACCGCTGCGGATGCGTGCGATCGGTTTCTGTGCTGGGGTCGCTCACGCGCGCGCCCTCGCCGATGCATTTGAGCGGGCATGCGCAACAGCGGCGTCTCGCGGCGAACGCGGTCTCCGTGCTGCGTCACTCGCCGGCGATGACACCGTTGAGCGCCGCGAGGAGGTGATCACACGGTTGCGCAAAGGTGACCTGCAGCTGCTCTTCGTGGCCGACTTGCTCAATGAAGGCGTCGATATCCCTGAAGTGGACACCGTGCTGTTCATGCGACCAACCGACAGTCTCACGGTCTTCGTCCAGCAGCTTGGGCGTGGGCTCCGCCTCTGCTCGAAGACGGAGAAGGAGTGCCTGACGGTGCTCGACTTCGTTGGTCAGTATCGCCGGGAGTTTCGCTTCGCGGATCGACTGAGTGCCCTGCTCGCAGACCCTGGCGCGTCGATCGAAGCACAAGTCAAGTCCGGTTTCACGGCGCTCCCTCCGGGCTGTTCAGTCACTCTAGAACGCGTCGCGCAAGACCGGGTCCTTGAGCACATTCGTGCGCAAGTCAGAGGGCGGCACCAAGGCATGGTGGAGATGCTCAGGCAATTGCAACAGCGCCTTCACCGCGTGCCGACTCTTCTTGAGTACATCGAGGCGACGCGACTTGATCCGAGAGCGCTCTACACAGGACCCGACGGACGCTGGACCTGGACTGGGCTCTTGCACGCTGCGGGGCTCGGAGGGTCCTCGGTTGAGATGAGTGCACTGGCGCGATTCCGCAGCGGACTCGGATCGGTCGCCGCTCTCGACGATCACGGGTTAGCCATGTTTGGCTTGGGGCTTCTCGACACGATCGAACGCGGCGAGACGATCGCGCCGACACTTCTCGCCGATCGGCGCGTCGATGTGCTCCTTGTGGCATTCGGAAGTGCGGTCGAACACGAGACCCAACTCGATCGCCCGCCCTGCGCGAGCGATGTCATCGACGCACTCAAGACCCAGGGGACACTACGAACAGAACTGCGATCACTGCTCCTCACCGTCGCAACTCTTGCTCGCACGCTTGCCATGACGCCATCGGTTGCGATCCCCGCTGAGGTTCCGCTCAAGCTCCATCGCACCTACACGCGGCATCAACTCTTCGCCGCGTTCGGATGGGAGCCCGTTTGGCGCACGACGCCGCAGGCCGGCGTCGCCTGGATCGAGGCCCACCGCGCCTATGTCATGCTGGTCACACTTGACAAGGACCATGAGTCCTTCACCGAGCGCACGCGCTACCGCGACTTCGCGATTTCGCCGACGGAGTTCCATTGGCAGAGCCAAGCGACCGCTCGGCCCGACCGGGGGGACGGCGCGCGCATCGTGAATGCCGAGCGGGGAAATGGCACGATGTGGCTCTTCGTTCGACGAAAGACGAAAGATTCGTTCGGCACTGAACCCTATGTCTTCATGGGCGCGTTCCGCCCAACCAAGATTGAGGGGATGCGGCCGATGAGTGTGACGGGGACACTTGCGAACGCGATGCCCGCCGCGTGGTTCGAGTTGGGTGCGCAGGCGAGGTAGAGACCGGTCGCGCTCACGCCGCGCCGAGCACGCACCCCCAGTCGCCGCCAAGGCATGTCAACTCGTTACCTCTCACTCACGCCAGCGCGTCGACGCTCGCGGTGTGCGAATGGACCCACCGTGCGACGCGGATGGAGAGCGTTCTCCTTGACCTATCGCACTGTGGCCCGTTCCTCATCGCCGGTCGCCGCCGGTTCCGCGCGGCGGGCGGTGCATTGCGCGGACGTATGCGGGGCTGCAAGCGGATCACGGGCTCGACGCATGCGCACCGTAACCAGCGACCATGTCGCGGCGCAGCGCCACCGCGATCGCCGACTCATTTGCCGTCGGCAGCGGTGACAGTGAGTCCTCCAGGTGCCGCCGAGGCCGCGCGGGTCGCGTTCAACCCATCTCCGTCGAGGGCGATCACCTGCGAGGGCGCATGAGACCCCGCGGCAACCCCAAACAATGGAGGAAACTGGCCGTGCAACTGACGGTTTCCTCCAATGAACGGGCACCAGCGCACGACGACGCAATGTTGATCGACTCGCCCGCGCGCTCCATAGCACTCGGCACGCGCTGCCCCCGAGTCGTCCTCGGCACCGCGACAGTCAGGAGCCTCACAAGGCCCGATTGCATGGCTCGCCGGCCTTCCATATCGATCCGCTGAAGCAGCGTCGTCACGAAGGGACATCGACGCCCATGGGAATCGCACGAGCCCTCACCGCACGCGGACCCGCCGAGGCAGCCGGCGCGTCACCGCGCGGAAGGCCGAGCCGTGGCTCTCGATTCCTCCGTCGGTTGAATGAGCACAAAGCCCGCGCCGTCGAAACGCCACTGCACTGACTCGCCGCTGCCGCGCCCGAAGAAGGTTCTCGCGCTGATGTCGGTGTGAATGGTGGGCTGGAGCGTGCCAGACCATGCCACGGTGGCATTGGGATCGGTGAAAACTGACTGCCCGGGCTTCACTTCGAGCGCGAGCGGGTCGTAGTGGGTTGTGATCGCGACCATCCCAGGCCCCTCGAAGCGCACATTGAAGAGGCCGCCGGCGGCCACGCTCGCGAGGCTCCTCACCATCGTGATGTCCCACTTGAGACTCGGCTCGAAGGCGAGGACATCGTTTCCATTCACGAACATCGCCTCGTTGTGGAGTCTCAGAATGACAATCTTCTTGGAATCGTCGGCGAGGTAGAGCTTCCCCTTCCCCTGCGCCTTCGTCAGCCGCGTGCCCTCGCCGGTGAACAACCGCTTGAAACATTTTACGACCCCATGTTCGAACGCGCCCTCGCGCCTGAACTTGATCTGCCCGGTGTGGGCGACCATCGAACCCACCTTGGTCCAGACCTCGCCATTCAGGTTGACCTCGAGGATGCGATCGCTCTCATGCTCGAAGAGCCCGTGCCCGCGATCGACCGGGGCGTGCATGCGGATGAACTCAGAAAGTGAGTGATGCACTGGCTGCAATGATGTTTGGGGCTGGCTCACGACGGAACAGCCTCGCTGCACCGCTGCGGATTCCAGTCGTGTTTCTCTTGTCGCGCATGCTTGCACCACGCGTAGAGCGCCTCGCAGACGACCATGCCGTGCGCCAGTTGTTCATGGTCGTCGCTGAAGGTGCGCGACAGTCCAATCAGGATCGCGTACACGCCAAGACACTGCGGCGCGAGATCGTGTCGGTCCGTGTCGGCCCCGCGAATGATCGTGGCCATCTCGGTGAGCCCTGGATCGCGCACTTGGTACTTCTTCAGGATGGCGTCGAACGAGCACAGCGGCCCGTCGTGGGTGAGTTCGACCCCCTCGATGTCGTAGGGGATTGCGCCCGTCTGCCTGGCAGTCTCCATCACGCTCTCAGGCGGCACGAAGATGAACTCAGCGTCCTTGTCCACGAAGCGCTTGATGAGCCAAGGGCACGCGATGCGATCGATCTTTGGACGATGACGAGTGATCCACTTCATGACGATCTCCGTTCATGCAAGGAGCATCGGACGCACACTCCACCCAATGATCGCTGCCCCGAGCACGATCAGTGGTTCAGGCACTCTGAAGCGCCACAGTATCAGCAGGCTGGCAAGCGCGACAACCCCTGTGGTCGTGTCGGTGATCGATCGCTGCCCGAGCACGACGACGGCTCCCGCAATCGCGCCGATGGCCGCGGCCGTCACGCCATCGACCACCGCGACGATGCTCGGTCGTTTCCCGTGCTTCCTGAAGTACGGCGCGGGGATGATCGTGAGCAAGTAGCACGGCAGGAAAGTCGCCAGCGCGGCGACACATGCACCCGGTACGCCCGCGACGAGATAGCCGATGAAGCCGACCGTGATGACCACCGGTCCAGGCGTGATCATCGCCACCGCGACAGCGTCGATGAACTGCTGTTCGTTCAGCCAGTGGTACTCCTGCACCACGCCGCCGTAGAGAAATGGCACGATGGCCAGTCCACTGCCAAAGACCAGTGCGCCCGCAAGAGTGAAGTAGCCGGCGATCTGCGCCAGCAGCGGCCAGCTCATGGCCGCTGGCGCGGCGGCGATGAGAATTGGAATGGGCGCCATGCTCAACGGCGCGCTCGAAGCCGGTCCTCGCAGCCACTTCGGGGGCGTGCGAACCAGCCACACGATCGCCCCTGCCCCAAAGAAGAGCCACACGATTTCCGACTCCGTGATGATCGTGACGGCGGCGCTGACGAGGAAGATTGACCACAGCAGTCGGTCCCTGCCGATCGCCTTGCGCGTCAACTTGGAGGCGCTGTGCGCGATGATGCCGATGACCGCGGCGCCCACGCCGTAGAAGGCCGACTGCATCCACGGCAGTCCGCCGTAACGGACATACGCCCACCCGATGGCGAGCACCATCAGAAACGACGGCAGGACGAAGGCGAACCCCGCCAGCGTCGCGCCGCGCACGCCGTAGTGCACGAAGCCTAGATAGATGGCCAGCTGCGTCGCCAGCGGACCGGGGGCGAGCTGGGCGAGCGTGAGCCCTTCCTTGTAGTCCGACTCACTGATCCATCGCCGCTGCTCGACGAGGTCGCGATGCATGTAGCCAACCAGCGCCACTGGCCCGCCGAAACCGGTCGCGCCCAAGCGCAGCATGTAGGTGACAAGTTGCCCGAGCGTGTGGGTGGGCTGAACGAGAACGGAAGCGGCCGGTGAGTTCACGAGGGTTGGTTCGAGCGGTCGTGGCGCGCGACCCGCCATGTTGTACCCCCGCTCGTGTGCGATCGGGCTCGGCGAGCGGCGCGTCGTCGTTGCCGAGCGACACGGGTGCGCTGAACAGGTCGACCCGTTATGAGAGACACTCACGGCCCCACGGATCTCTGCGAGCAAGCTTGATGCGAGAACCCGAGAGAGCGGCAGAGAGCAGGACGATGCCCCCAAGATGAACCCTCGGGCTTCAGGATCGATGGTTCCGCGTCCCCCATGAATCAACAAGCGGGTTGACCGTTCTCGGTCAACCCGCTTTGGGAACTCCCCCAGCTGGACTCGAACCTGCAACCTGGCGGTTAACAGCCGCCCGCTCTACCAATTGAGCTATGAGG
>SXGS01156098.1_pt1 | contig 10047 bp, 4 predicted proteins | sample 3174681 | NCBI WGS metagenome assembly SXGS01 (sample SAMN11356861, study PRJNA531348) | freshwater metagenome | isolation source: freshwater sample F1-80 | place: China: Fuxian Lake, Yuxi | collected 2017-12-25
CCCACATCGTAGCCGCGTTGCCGCAGCGCAGCGCGCCGCGTCTCACGCTTGGGATGCGCCGCCACCACCCTGCCCGCCAGCGCGCACACTACCGCATGCGGGAATGTCTCGAAGCAAGCCGGCCCTGCCCGCCGCGCACCATTGAACAGCGCATAGTGTTTGAACAGCTGGTTGTAAAGGCGCTCGCCGTTAAACACCCAAGCATAGAACCGGCTTTGTTTCGCGCGGGCGCGCGTAGGCGTTGCGAAGCAATGAATTTTTTGCGCGCCAATCGCTAAGCTGCGTTCTGCCATACGCGACGAGCCGCCGACACTCCAGCCGCAAGGGGCGTCCACCGCCACCACCGTAGCATTTTGCTTCCGGCACCAGCGCACAATTACGGCCGGGTCCCTGTCCGACAGCGTGGCAACAAAAGCGCCACTACGCAGTGCAACCGCATGAAAGCCCTTGCGCTCGCCGCCCACATCGATGCCAACCACTGTCGTTTTCACAACGCTCATAGTGAAGTGCCAGCTTGCAGGTACTCGTCGCCTACCACACAGCGGCAATTCAACGCACACGCTCAACCGCAGGTCGCGCTACAAGCAGCGTTAGTGATAGCCCGGCCTCTCAGTTCAGCCACAAAGGCGGCGAGCTGGTTTCCAACGCGGCCACCACAGGCAACAGTTGCTCCACTGTGTCCACGATCCAGCGCTGTTCGGCGAGAAATGGATGGGAAATCATCGCTCGGACTTGATGTTGAAAGGCGAACCAAACTTCGCGCACAGAGAAAGTTCAAGGAGGTCTCTATTCGCGGTGTGTTCATCTGCCGAAAGCACTCGATAAACAATCGTCGCGTGCTTGAGCATGAAGTCGACGGCGCTTTGGCGGTCGGTGCAGATGCCCGACTTCACCAACCCGAACTGCACTTGGGCGACAGTGCTTTTCTTCGTTAGGCCGAAGTGCCCTTGAAATCTCTGGTGTAAATTCGCTGCCTTCCCAACATACGCCACGAAAAGACCATCGCTCACTGAATGGCTCTGCGTGCTGAAACAGAATGGAATCTTCCGCTGTGCTGGCCCATCGAGAAGAATCTGTCTCTCCTCGGCGAAATGTACCTCCGGGAACAAGAAGGCGTAATTGCCGCCCTTCTTATGGACGTGTGTGAGCAGTTCCCATTCGCGTGCTCTTGGATTGAGTTCCGTCGGCCTGTGAAGGCTCGCGCAGTCTAGCCGTTGCCAAGACCCACCAGGAAACTCTCCGGCGATCGTGCGGACGAGTTCAAAGTCGATGCGCGATCCGGGCAGCATATTCAATCAGACACCAACGAACCACCCGCACATGCTCTCGGTATTAGGACGGGAATGGCATGCTACAGTTCCGGCTCGGAAACCCAAACCACAAGTTCATTAAACCAAAGCACAAATCACTCCCACCAGAATACATTCCCGACTCACCATTGCCGACTTAGCAATTCCTTAACACTCAGCGCGTTTAGAACAGAGGCACAGCTTTCCCAGTCTGCATCCTCCACCTTGCTGTATTTTGCATTAAAGGGATTGCGCACTGCTGCAGTGCGATCAATGAGCTGCTTCGCTTCTTGCTCATCATTTAGCGCCACGTTAGTCCAAACATCCTCCAAAGTATCCGGAAGCTGACCAAACAATTTATGGATGGACTCAAGTCGATCCGATAGCATCTGGTGCACGCGGTCCTCAACAGACCCGCGGTACCGCAGATTGGCAATCCAAATTTCACTCTGGCGTTGCCCGATCCTTTGGATGCGGCCCTTGCGCTGCTCGAGTCTGGTTGGGTTCCAGGGCAGGTCAATGTTAATTAGAGTGCCAAGGCGCTGAAAATTTAAGCTTTCTGACGCCGCGTCAGTGCCTAGCAACAGGGGAAGTTCACCCACGGTTACCCGTTTTTTCAAAGACTCCCGGCTACATCGCTCAAAGCGACCATTGGTCCAGACACCCGACCGGCTGCTGCCCGCGTAAAGGCCGATGTCCATATTGGCAAACTCGCCACGCCTGGATAACTCACCGCCTACCCAACGCACAGTGTCGTAGTACTGCGAGAATAATATGCATCCACGATCCAACCAGCGCACATTCTCGCTTTGGCTGCCCACAAGCAGGTATTCCACCAACGCTTCCAGTTTTGGGTCGTGGTTTCCACCCTCGGTTAGCAACTGCAAACACCGCTCCAATGACGCAACCTCTGCGGCAGAAAAGTTCTTAAACTCCGAGGCAACCTGCGCAGACCTCCCAATCAAAGGTGCATCGTTGTCGTCCCCATCATCATCATCTTCGTCATCCGGCTCATCCTGATCATTTCCAAGCAGCTTACCTACTGTCCGGCGTCCCGCCTCCATCGAGCTGCCAAGCCGGCGCAATAGCAAGGTCTTAAAAAAACCAGCTCCTCTAATCCGCTGCTGCAGTAATTGGCAAAACCGTTCCGACTCCTCATAGGCGTCGCGTAGATATCCCCCAAGCACCAAAGCATCTTCATTTTTCTCGCCAAACAGCTTCACAGAAATTTTGGGCAAAAAATATCCGCCAGTAGCAGGATTAATATTTGACTCAAGGTAAGCTCGGGTCCTGCGCACAATGCACCGCAACAACGGATTGAAGCGCTCACCGTAGTTACTCAGCAGGCCGTTTTCAAGATTTACGCGCTGGATTGCTGGGGGTAGTTTCATTAGCGTCTCGGGAGCAAACTGCCAGACGAAATCCCCTGCATCGAGATTTCTTCGTATTTTTTTGAAATCATCGTCTTCTGCAGTGGCTGGCAACGGATCGCGAACGTACGCCCAACCATCCTGTGCCGTGGTGGGCACCAAGCGTTCACCTGTGGCTATGTCCAGGCAATGGCTCGCACGGAACCAAGGACTGGTAGCTGTGCGGCCGCCCAACACTCCGTCGTTACCCGCCGACAAGAGATGCAATAGATCCCACGCTTCAACTGGATGCAATTGCATTGGCGTAGCCGTTGCAAAAAGCATACTTTTTGTCCGTGGCCCAATATCACGCAGGAACGCCATCAGATTATTTGGCTCTGCGCGCTCATCTATTTCGGCAGCGCTCGCATCAACCCTCGGCACTTTCCGGCGCCGCGCGCGGTGGGCTTCGTCGACAATCACACATGTATATTGCCTACCTAGTAATTGCTCCAATGCCTCGCTGGCTCCCCGCACCACAATTCCCTGCGACACCAGACCAATTCGACGCGGACACTTGCCCAATGTTGGCGTACCGTCTGAAGGATATTCCAAATCATTCTCGTCCACCCACAGACGCCCATTCCAACGGGCAGTTGGCAACTGCAGCAGCTCGCGCAGCTCATCCTGCCACTGTTGCAGCGCGGCCTTTGGCGCCAAAACCAATATTGGCCCGCCGTTCGGTTCATCCAGCGCCATAAGCAGCGCGGCCAGAGCCAGCTGCACAGTTTTACCTAAGCCAACTTGATCCGCCAAGATTAGCCGCGCGCCGCCAAGCCGATGACGCAGCAACGCAAGGCTTGCAAAATATTTCTGGTGGGGCCACAGTCCCTGCTCCTTCCGGTACACCGGAGTTTCCACTGCAGCCGATGCAGCCGCAGTCGCAGGATCAGTATTGGCTCTCCATTCTTCCAGCTCAATAACCTGCCGATCGATAATCCTTTGCACGTCAACCGGAATAAAGGGGCAGCACGACAAGTCGACCGCGCGCGGATCATTCCATAGCGCATCAAACTCTTCTTGTACCCAGGCTACAGTTTCAGGCGAATCGTCCTCCCACAGCAGCTCATAATTAAGTTTCCAAGCGCTCAAACTCTCATTTACGCTGCCCAAAAATGCCATCGCTGTTCCATCGGCTCGGCGCACAACACCTGCTTTCCCATGAATCAAGCCAAAAGCAGAATTGGGGAGGACACGAACCTCCATCTTTTTACTAACTAGAGCATCGTATAGTGCGCGATAACGGGGAATTGCGTTGAAAGGTGCGTTCTCAGGCATAGCTGCGCACCAGCTCTGCCTGAGTGAAGCCTGCGCAGCCGCAGCAGTCGCAAGATCCTTAGCATCAATTTCTGAGTTGCAAATAATGCGCACTGGCCCCGTGACCTTTGCTAATGCCTCACCTGCAACTTCAAAAAGACTAGAGCGAAAATAGCCTGCGATGCGGTCGTACGAAACAGCGCCCTCAAGGCGCTGGTTAAGCACCACTTGGTCGAGCCGGCTTCGACGGCTGGAATGGCGGGTGATGGACATCAGGCGTGGTCGTTGCGGAGGCGTCCGGAGAGGATGCGCGCCGCTTCAGAGTCGGCGAGCCAGGCGTCCATCCCTTCCGTATTGCCCAGAGCCGCTAGCCATTCCAGCAGGGCGACAAATCCTTCGCGTTTCCCCCAGTATCCCTGCCCAAAGGTGTCGCGCAGATACTGGCGACCCGCTTCGGGACTATGATCCGCGGCGGTGGTTTCCCGAATCGCAAACATCAGGTGCCGCAGAGGCGCTCCCGCAAACGGATGCCCCACGCCACCGCCCGCGCGACCGCGTCGCGTGGGAAGTGCATCGGTGGTGGCAGTTGGCGCACCAGTGATCGGTCCCAGCAAACTTGCAGCCAATCCCGTGGGCGTAAGCATCCGCGCACCGTTCGCTTTGTCGTTTTTTAAGAGTGGTTTGATTTCGGTCACGCCAAAGCCGCGCGCTAATTCTTCGTACATTCCTTGGCGGCGTTCACCGCGACTTTCAATATCAAGCGCCCGCAGGTAATAGCGCTCTACCAGCGAGAGTTCGCGCCAGACGGCGTCGAGGCCTTGCGGAACCAGCACGTCGCAGGCAATCCCTAGGGCACGTTCGATGACCGTTTGGAAATCGCTCTTCTGGTGCTTCGCCCGCACGGCAAAGACTTCATGCTCCACTTCCTTGCCGTCGAGGTTGCCGTATTGGGTGAGCACCTTGAGCGCAGCGGCGTAGGCGGCGAGCTGGTAGTCGGCGTCGTTGAAGTTTGGTTCGCCGCCTTCGTCGAGCGCCTGCATTGACGTGATCTGGCGCTTCACCTCATCTTCGACCAGCGGATAAACCTCATCCAGGAAGCCTGGTTCGTTGGCGGTGCGCTTGCGCAGGACGAGGCAGACTGTGCCTTGCACATAATTGCCTTTCTTGATGCCGGCCGAAGTTTCTGTACTGATTGTCCAGGCGGCGGTGGCTTTCAAGCCGGCGGTCCAGAGGATCATTCCAAGGTCGGCCCACACCGCCGGGTCTTGATGCGTGAACATCACCATCTGCATACCGTTGTCGGGCATGTGTTTGGCTAGGTTCTGGTAGATCTCCACCATCGAACGGCGAAAATCGTCGCCATCGCCCTTAACGGCCAACTCAGCGCGGGCATCGGGAATCCATTCGGGGAATGTTTTTGCCAGCCTTTTATCGAACCATGCCAAAAAGAAGTCGCCAAGTTCGTGGTAGTTAACCGCATCTGCATAAGGTGGATCAGTGATCCAAAAATCGCAATCTATCTCTAGGTCGCGCGCATCACGAACTTCTGCTAATCCAAGTGCGTTTGTTGTCTGAAAGTTTGCCAACTTAAAGCCGTCCAACCCAGCAAATCCACGTGAGCCAAAATTAAACAGAGTATTCAAGGCCTGATTGGCAAATGTTTGTTCGAAGGCACCAATCCCCCCACTCTTGGCCATGTTCTTGTTCCAAATGCACAGCTTTGAATCCCAGTTTGCAAGCATGCCGACTGCCAAGAACGATGCTGCTTGGATTTCACGAATACCACCATCATTCATTGCGAATTGGTTGGTGACATTGCCATGGACCAACAACTGCCTTGGCGTAAACAGATGATGCCAATGAGTCCAGCCGCGCGTACGAATCGGTTCCTCGGTTTTGTCACCGCCCTCAGGAATCGCCTTCGACGGAATAAAGCCCTCGCATTGCCAATCGACAAAGCGTTCGCGCAGCAGTTCCAATACTTTCGCTTCACGTGCCAGGTCGGCGGCATCTGGTGCGGCGTAGCGCCGTTCACCCTTCGCATTGGTCCAGCGGATGCAGTACAGCCGTTCCTGAAACACATCGCCGGGTCGCGGCACCACATCGTCATTGCTCCACCGGCGCAAGCCCTCCGGGCCGCGCAAGGCTTCCACCGACCACGACCGGTTGGCATCAAAGGGATCGATCGCCCGGCTATCCCCCACTGTCGCGCCCTTTTTCTCTTTGTAGAGTGTCAATTCAGCTTCTGAAACCGCCAGCACCGTGGGTTGCAAGCGGTCAGAGCCCGCCACTTTCTGCCAAGTAGCAACTATGCGGTATTTCTCCGAGATCACCCAGCTCGGCGCCAATGGAATGTAATAGTCGCAACCCTCAGGTTTCACTTCCACACAGTAAAGAAACGCCTCAGCCCGTTCGCCCCGATCGTTGTGTTCAATACCCCACTCGGTGATTTGTTTATCTGCTGCTGCGAAGACAGTTTCCTGAACTTTGCGCACTTCATCCTGCACGGTTTTGCCGCCGCCGAGCAGATTCAAACTTGCCCAGGTCAGCAAGCCCGCCACGGGGTTGAGGTCGGAGCCAAACGCTTCGCAGCCTATGCGCGCGGCTTCAAATGGAATAGAGCCACCCCCGCAAAAGCTGTCGCCCACACGCGGCGTGCGGCCAAAGGTGCGCTGACCGAGTTCTTCAACCAATTCGGGTAATGATTTCGCCTTGGTTCCAAGGTGGGCGTTGATCTCGGCCCACGCCGATGTGGAGGGTCCATCGACATTTTCAGGGCGTTCGCAATCGGCGATGCGCTCGGCATAAGGCAAGCGGTCAAAGGCAGCACGTGTGGCTTTGCGTTGAACGGCAGGCTTGCAGCGATCCCAAGCGCCAGCATCGTCCATGGTGAGAATCTTGAGGAAGATCTCGCGATCTTTTTTTGCATCTTTGGAGGCAGGCATGAGCATTCCCAGAATGGACGCCCGCACCAGAATCAGCGGCTTGCGCCCCCACCATTTTCCCAGACCAGTGAGCGTCTGACTGGCACCCGCCTTGCGCTCTTTATAAGACTCAGCAGAGAGTCGGGCGATGGGGAACTGGGTTTCGATGAAAGTGGGCGTTGCGTTCATGCGTGATCATTTCTCAAACGCCCCGCAAGAATGCGCGCCGCTTCAGAGTCGGCGCGCCAGGCGTCCATGCCTTCTGTGTTCCCCAGAGCCGCTAGCCATTCCAGCAGGGCCACAAATCCTTCGCGCTTCCCCCAGTAACCCTGCCCAAAGGTGTCGCGCAGATACTGGCGACCCGCTTCGGGACTGTGATCCGCGGCGGTGGTTTCCCGAATCGCAAACATCAGGTGCCGCAAAGGCGCTCCCGCAAACGGATGCCCCACGCCACCGCCCGCCCGACCGCGTCGGACGGGCAAGCCATCGGTGGTGACGGCTGGCGCACCCGTGATCGGTCCCAGCAAACTCGCCGCCAAACCCGTAGGGGTAAACATCCGCGCCCCGTTCGCTTTGTCGTTCTTTAAAAGCGGCCTGATCTCCGTCACACCAAACCCTCGCGCCAACTCTTCATACATGCCTTGGCGACGCTCTCCACGGCTTTCAATGTCCAGCGCGCGCAGGTAATAGCGCTCCACGAGCGAGAGGTCGCGCCACGAGTTGTCCAGACCACGGGGAATCAGGGTATCGCAAGCAATTCCCAAGGCGCGTTCGATGACCGTTTGGAAATCGCTCTTCTGGTGCTTTGCCCGCACGGCAAAGACTTCATGCTCCACTTCCTTGCCATCGAGGTTGCCGTATTGGGTTAGCACCTTGAGCGCGGCGGCGTAGGCGGCCAGTTGGTAGTCCGCATCGTTGAAGTTCGGTTCGCCGCCTTCATCGAGCGCCTGCATGGAGGCGATCTGCCGCTTCACTTCGTCTTCGACCAGCGGGTAGACCTCGTCGAGGAAACCCGGTTCGTTGGCGGTGCGCTTGCGCAAGACAAGGCAAACGGTGCCTTGGACATAGTTGCCTTTCTTGATGCCTGCAGCTTCGGTCTCGGTGCTGATGGTCCAAGCGGCGGTAGCCTTCAAGCCTGCCGCCCACAGGATCATGCCGAGGTCGGCCCAGACCGCGGGGTCTTGGTGGGTGAACATGACCATCTGCATGCCGTTGTCGGGCATGTGTCGGGCGAGATTCTGGTAAATCTCCACCATCGAACGGCGGAAGTCCTCGCCATCGCCGCGCACCGCCAGTTCAGCCCGCGCATCGGGAATCCATTCGGGGAAGGCTTTGGCGAGTTGCTTGTCATACCAAGCGAGAAAGAAGTCGCCGAGTTCGTGGTAGTTAACCGCATCGGCGTAAGGCGGGTCGGTGATCCAGAAGTCGCAGGGCTCGCGGAGGTCCCGGGCGTCTTGATCAATCACTTTTCCATTACTTATAGGACAACCTTCATTTTGAAAATTTAAAGCCCACGCAGTGTCTAATTTAGAGGATCCACGGTTGCCATAGTTATAAAGTGTGTTGAGGGCTTGATTGCTGAAAACATCCAGCACGCCTTCACCAGCCGGATCAGGCCGCCATCTACAAAGCCGTGAGTCCCAATTCGCCATCCTCCCCAACCCCAACAAACACCCCACCCGCGCCGCCTTCGTCTTCGCCAGCTTCCCGCTGATCTCCGCCAGCAGCCCATGCGTCAGCAACTGCCTCGGCGTAAACAAATGATGCCAGTGGGTCCAGCCGCGCGTACGAATCGGTTCCTCGGTTTTGTCACCGCCCTCAGGAATCGCCTTCGACGGAATAAACCCCTCGTGTTGCCAATCGCCAAAGCGTTCACGGAGCAGTTCCAGCACCTTGGATTCCCGCGCAAGGTCGGCGGCATCGGGGGCGGCGTAACGGCGTTCACCCTCAGCGTTAATCCAGCGGATGCAGTAGAGCCGTTCCTGAAAGACATCGCCGGGCCGCGGCACCACATCGTCATTGCTCCACCGACGCAAGCCCTCCGGCCCGCGCAAGGCTTCCACCGACCACGAACGGCTGGCATCAAAAGGATCGATCGCCCGGCTATCGCCCACCGTGGCGCCCTTCTTCTCCTTGTAGAGTTTCAGTTCGGCATCGTTGACCACCGCAATCTCCGGCTCGAGGCGATCTGCACCGGGAACCCGTTGCCACCGAGCGACGACTTTGGATTTCTCGCCGACCAACCAACTGGGGGCGAGCGGAATGAAATAGTCGCAGCCCTCCGGCTTCACTTCCACGCAGTAGAGATAGGCATCGGCACGCTCACCCCGCTCGTTGTGTTCGATGCCCCACGCGGTGACTTGGCGATCAGCAGCCTCAAGGGCTTCCGCCTGCACCCGCATCACTTCTTCCTGCACCGCTGTGCCACCGCCGAGCAGATTCAAACTCGCCCAAGTGAGCAAACCCGCTACGGGGTTGAGATCAGAACCAAAGGATTCGCAACCCATCCGGGCGACTTCAAAAGGAATGGACCCACCACCGCAAAAGCTGTCCCCCACCCGAGGGGTGCGCCCAAACGTGCGCTGGCCAAGTTGCTCGATCAATTCAGACAACGACTTTGCCTGAGTGCCAAGATGAGCATTGATCTCCTCCCACGTTGCCTCTGAGGGACCAGCGACATTTTCGGGGCGTTCGCAATCGGCAATCCGTGCGGCGTAAGGCAAAGCATCAAAAGCAGCGCGGGAAGTCTTCCCCTGGACGGCGGGTTTGCAGCGATCCCAAGCGCCCGCATCGTCCATGGTGAGAATCTTCAGGTAGATCTCGCGGTCTTTTTTCGCATCTGTGGAAGCGGGCATGAGCATTCCGAGAATGGACGCCCGCACCAGAATCAGCGGCTTGCGCCCCCACCATTTACCCAGCCGAGTGAGCGTCTGCCCGTTGTTCGCCTTGCGCTCTTTATAAGACTCCGCAGAAAGGCGGGCGATGGGGAACTGGTTTTCGATGAAAGAAGTTATAGCGACAACACTGCACTCAGAGTGCAAGTGAAAGTTGTGGGTGCCCCAATAGTTCTCGCCTTGCTTTTGGTGACAAACCTTCACCTTTGATAAACGGATTGTCGCTGATTGCGGCGCGCAGTGCTTTGCGCCAACCAAGGCCTTTCTGCATTGC
>SXGS01389745.1_pt1 | contig 10047 bp, 9 predicted proteins | sample 3174681 | NCBI WGS metagenome assembly SXGS01 (sample SAMN11356861, study PRJNA531348) | freshwater metagenome | isolation source: freshwater sample F1-80 | place: China: Fuxian Lake, Yuxi | collected 2017-12-25
CAATTTTATCACAAAAAATGGTGTCTCTTGATTTGGAGTCGCAAATAGCCTTGCCAACACTGAAAACCTCTATTTTAGAAAATGCATTGTCAATTTCTTTTAAGGAAGGAGTGCCAGGTTTATTTGAATAAAAAGAACTTATCGTGCCTTCTTTATCATAAACCATTTCACCATTTGTTTCATCAAAGATTGCTTTTTTTTCTATAAAATAAATCTTACCATTGACTTGGGATATTTCAGGTTTAAATTTCTCAATTTTACCTTTTTCATTTTCGTACTCTATTTGCATTAATTCTGTAATCTGAAGACCTTTTGGTATAGGATTTTCTAACTTCCCTTCTCTTCCCATATTTCCATAAACTAAAAGTGCTGCACAGATTATTCCCATAACTTTCTGAGAATCTGCACCACCATGTCCCAAAGAAAATGCAGCTGATGATAGTAATTGCAATCTTTTGTGCATGTGAGACTCTTTTATTGCCGACGGTTTTTTTGTGCCATGCATTAACTCAAACCAGATATAGACGATAATGAAAACAGCAAGCATACCAACTACAATGTAAAGCATTATAGGCTTCATATCGACGTATTCTATCATGTACTGCATAAAACCAATTGTGATAAAAGAGAGTAGGAGGATGAATGCCATTTTTTTCCAAAAAGAACGCGTTATTGTTACGAGGCAGATCAAAAAAGCGATAAAACCACCAATCAAGGGTGCTAAAAAGATAAATAAAACTACTTTTAAAATTTCACCAGAGGCAATTACATCCCAACCGGCATGAGCAACGGCAGCACCGGCGAATCCTCCAATAAGTGTATGAGAAGATGAGGACGGAATACCGAGCTTCCATGTAAGTAGATTCCAGAATGTTGCAGCAATTAAACCAGACAAAATTACCCACAGGTCAATTGCATTATTGTCTACTGTTTTAGCCACTGTATTCCCAACACTCATGTCAAAGACCCAAAATGCCAAAACATTAAAAAAGGCTGCCCAAATTACTGCTTGTAAAGGTGTAAGAACTTTTGTTGAAACTACTGTGGCAATAGAATTTGCTGCATCGTGAAATCCATTAACTAAATCAAAGATAAGCGCAACAACAATTACTATAATTAAGAGCGTAAACATGTAGATATGATTTAGATGTAATTAAGCGTATTTAACAACAATCGATTCAATAACATTTCCTGCATCTTCACATTTATCAGTTGCAACCTCCATAACTTGATAAATTTCTCGGCGTTTTATTAATTCTTTTGCATCTACATCAGATTCAAATAGGCGCTCGATACTCATATCAAAAATATCATCGGCATTATTTTCGATACTATTAATTTTTATGACACACTCTATAATTTTCTGCGTATTTTTTAAGTTTCTTAATTCCGAAACTGCTTCTTTTACAGCTTTCACACCTGAGTTGATTGCCTCTGCCATTTTTTGAATGCCTTGGTCTGAAATAGGGTCGACTTTATAAAAATTAATTTTTTTTCCTGCAGCATAAATACAATCTGCTATATCATCAAGAGCAGATGCAAGACTGTGAATATCTTCACGATCAAAAGGAGTAATGAAATTTTTTCCGAGCTCTATGAAAATTTGATGAGTTATATCGTCATTTTGATGCTCAATTTCTTCCATTTCTTTAATCAAAAGACCGCGTTTATTAAAGTCTGGTTCATGAACAACTTGCAACAAGTTTTTTGAAATTTTTTCAAGATTATCACTTGCTTTTTCAAAAAGAGAATAAAAGATTCTGTCTTTCGGTAAAAAATAACTTAAGATTCCAGCCATAATTTTATTTTTTAGTGTAAAGGTAGAGTCAATTGCAAGGATTAGATTTAAAAAATTGATTTCTTAACGTAAACATAACATTGGTAAAACAGAAAGTCTTATCAAATCTCAAAATTAGATTTTTTATATGGGTTTAAAGGGATCAAAGTTCTGATTTTAAATTCTTATGTTACCAAAATGTTACTAAAATTATTCTTAAGTTAAATTCATATTAAAAAATTATTAACTCTACATTAAATAATTAGTTTTGACCACAAATTATGGTTCATGAAAAAAATAAATCTACTAACAATTGTTTTAACAATCATTTTGTTAAACGCTAATCTAGTATTGGGACAGGTGGCAAATGACACGACAAAAAAAAATAGTACAATCTCTAAAAAGTGGTTTGAATCCATTAACATTCGAGGCTATACTCAAATTCGTTACAATGGTCTCCTTCAAACAAATGAAGACCTAGAATGTGAGCAATGTGATAAAAGTTGGGGTGGCGAAAATGGATTTTTTATGCGTCGAATGAGGGTTATTTTTTATGGTCAAATTAATCCTAAAGTTTATTTTTACTTACAACCCGATTTTGCAAGCGCTCCGCTTACAACTTCGCTACATTTTGCTCAAATTAGGGATATGTATTTTGATGTGGGTATCGATAAAGAAAATGAATTCCGTTTTAGAATAGGACAAAGTAAAGTTCCTTATGGATTTGAAAATATGCAATCATCTCAAAATCGTTTGCCATTAGATCGTGCTGATGCCATGAATTCTGCTGTTAGTAATGAACGCGATTTAGGTGTCTTTTTCTATTGGGCGCCGACAAAAATCCGCAAACGCTATTCTTCTTTGGTAAATGACGGATTAAAAGGTTCTGGTGATTATGGTGTATTTGGTCTTGGAGTGTATAATGGTCAAACCGCAAATAAACCTGAACTAAATGTCAACCGTCACGTTGTTGCACGTTTGACATATCCATTTGAAGTAAAAAATCAAATATTTGAACCTGGTATCCAAGCTTATAAAGGACAATATACCTTAGCTAGTTTATCTTCTGGTGTCAAAACAAATATTACTAAAACTTATGCTGACGAGCGAATAGGTGCGACGTTTGTGCTTTACCCGAAGCCATTTGGAATTTTGGCAGAATACAATGTAGGAAATGGTCCCGAATTTGATAAATTGGCTGATTCCATTACAACACAACGTTTACACGGAGGTTTTATAACGGCTTCGTATCTAATACAATTTAGAGAACAAACCCTTATTCCATTTGTTCGTTATCAAAAATACGATGGCGGAAAAAAACACGAATTGGATGCAAGAAGTTATGAAGTAGAAGAACTTGAAATTGGCACTGAATGGCAATTAAATAAAAACTTTGAGTTAGTTGTGATGTATACGATGTCTTCTCGCCGATTTGAAGACTTTGGAAAGCAGGATAATTATCAACGCGGTAACTTGTTGCGCATTCAGGCTCAAGTCAATTTCTAAGTAAACATAAAAGGTTAGCAGTCTCCCCTTTTTTATTTCTTGGTTACTCCCTTTTATTTAGCTTTAGTAAATTTGCTTAAATTTGTAAAGTGAGCGTGTTTGAGAACTTGAAATTTCAGTTAGATCAGTTAGAATGGCCAAATATTTATTTATATAAGTTTATTCTCCCAAATGAAAATGAAAAAATAGCGCTTGTTACTTCTCTATTTGATGAAAATGCAGAAATTGGCTTGTTGCCATCGAGAAATGGTAATTTCATCAGTATAAGCGTCAAAGAAGTTGCTCTAAATGCACAATCAATCATTGAAAAATACGAAAAAATAGCAAAAGTTAAAGGAATAATTACACTCTAAAAAATGGAAAAAATTACCGCTATCTTATTCGTATCCTTGTTATTTCTAGTAGGAATAATTCTTTATCGTATACTGCTTCGAAAACTTAGCAAAGGTCGGATATTGAAAGAAAATTTTTGTATTTTATATAATTTAGATAACAATCCAGTTAGTGGAGAGGTTTCTTTTTATTTCACCTGTCCTCGTAAAATGGAAGTTGAATTTTCTATTTGGGAGGGAGATAAAAAAGTAGAAGAGCTAAAAAATGAGGAATTTTCTGAGGGCGGACATATCATTCATTATGATTCAAAAAGTTTAAAAAATGGAGACTATATTTTTGGTTTAGTAACGGAAAATCAAAAAACTGTAAAGCGTTTTCAAATTCAAAACGATTAAATTTTTTATTGCTGAAAATTTAGTTAGTTTTTATAATTGCTTATTTTCAAAAAGTATTACAAACAAAAATAATAGCTTATCTCCTTACATTTAATCTAAAAAATACATTTTGAATATATCGGCTTAAAGTATTATCCTTATTAAATGTTTATTTTTGAATAAAAATGTTGAAGCAAAAAGTTCATAAGCTTACTTTAGATGAGGACACAGAATTTTCGGTAATAGGCTTATCCACAGCTTTTAGCGATTACAAATTGGCTTACGAATTAAATTCAACTCTAGATCTCAAAATAGTTCTTCACAAGGAAAAACTAGAAATTATTGACCCCAAGTCAAAGGAGCAGGTTTCATATCGTGTATATCATTTTTTTGATGAAGAAAATTTGACAAAATATTACTTGGTAAAAAACAATCAGAATTTAAAATTTCTTTTTCCTGAAAAACCCAAAATGGATTTTTTCTTACTTGTTCGCGATAATTTTGTTTTTGAAATGGATGATTTAATTCATCGATTAAGACAAATTAATGGCATAGTTGCAATATTTAAGTTGGAAAATTCCGAATTTTATGCCGCAGAATATTTAACATTTTAAAGAGAATGAAAAAAACAAAAATAGTTGCAACCATTGGCCCATCAACGTCTTCTAAGGAGGTTTTGCGTGAGATGATTCTATCTGGATTAAATATCTGTCGACTAAATTTTTCCCACGGAACCTACGATGACCACTTAAGTGCAGTGAAAATAATTCGAGAACTCAATGAGGAATTACACATGAATGTTTCTATTCTTGCAGATCTTCAAGGGCCAAAAATACGAACCAATGAGATAGAGAATAACAGCGTCTTATTAGAAGTTGGTAAAGAAATTAAAATTTTAGTAGAAAAAGTTGTGGGAAATGCTCAACGGTTTTCAATAAATTACGCTAAACTTCCGCAAGAGGTCAATCCTGGTGAAAAAATTTTATTAGATGATGGAAAAATAATGCTGGAAGTTGTTTCATCTGATGGAAAAACTGAAATTATATGTAAAATTATTCAAGGTGGAATTCTTTCTTCTAAAAAAGGCGTTAATTTTCCTAATACAAGCATCTCATTACCCTCATTAACAGAAAAAGACGAAAAAGATTTACAATTTGCCTTGGACAATGGGGCAGATTGGATTGCTCTTTCCTTTGTTCGTTCTGCTAACGATATTATTGCGTTAAAGCAACTGATTTCTGCACGTAAACACCATGCTAAAGTAATTGCCAAAATCGAAAAACCTGAGGCATTGCAAAACATCGATGAAATAATTACTGAAAGTGATGCTTTGATGGTTGCCAGAGGAGATTTAGGTGTTGAGATACCGTATCAAAATGTTCCTCTTATCCAAAAAATGCTAATCTCAAAATGCAATCTTTCTGCTAAACCGGTTATCGTTGCTACGCAAATGATGGAATCTATGATGACAAGCATGTCGCCTTCAAGAGCTGAGGTAAACGATGTTGCAAACGCTGTGCTTGATGGCACAGATGCTGTAATGTTATCGGGCGAAACTTCAATTGGTAAATATCCGATTGAGGTCATCAAAACTATGAGCAATATCATCAAGGAAATGGAAACCCACAGCGGCATCTACCACAAAGAAGAATTGCCAAAGGAAAATCAAAGTCGTTTTATCTCTGATTCAATTTGTTTTAATGCCTGTCGATTGGCCCAAAGGGTAAAAGCTTCTGCAATTATTACAATGTCATTTTCTGGCTACACGGCCTATAAAATTTCTTCTCAAAGGCCAAATACTGAGATTTTTGTTTTCACAAGTAATAAAAAAATTCTAACGCAATTGAGTTTAGTTTGGGGAGTTCGTGCTTTTTATTACAACAAAAAAATTAGTACTGACCATACAATTGCAGATATTAAACAGACGATGAAAGATAAATCTTTTTTGAAATTAGGGGATTTAGTTATTAATATCGCTTCAATGCCTATTGAGGATCTTGGAAGTTCAAATATGCTAAAATTGAGCTACATTGACTAAAAATCGCTGAGTTTCTTATTTTTTCCATTTTTTTTTGTCACGATCTATTATTTTTTGCTATCTTAATGTAAAAAGAAAGATAAATGGAAAAAAAGTGGCATATAAAAAATGGACAAGAAGCGTCGAAAATTGAGGCATTAAGAGCAGCTCTAAAAGTTGACAGAATTGTTGCAGAATTGTTACTGCAGCGAGGTATTGACAATTACGAAGCTGCACATGAATTTTTTCGTCCAGACTTAGAAAAATTGCACGATCCATTTTTAATGAAAGACCTAGATAATGCAGTTGATCGATTGGTATTGGCAATTGAGAATAAAGAACGCGTTCTGCTTTTTGGCGACTACGATGTTGACGGCACAACTGCAGTTGCTTTGATGTACACTGTTCTTAAGGAGTATTTACCAACGATTGAATACTACATACCAGACCGATATACTGAGGGTTATGGCATAAGTTTTCAAGGAATAGATTTTGCACAAGAAAATAATCAATCGTTAATTATTGCACTTGATTGTGGTATTAAAGCAAATGAGAAAGTTACCTATGCTAAAAATAAAGGAATTGACTTTATCATCTGCGATCATCACGAACCAGGAGAAGAACTACCTGCCTGTATTGTTTTAGATCCGAATAGAAAAGACTTCCTCTACCAATTTAAAGAATTGTCAGGATGTGGTGTTGGATTTAAATTCTTACAAGGATTTTTACAAAAAAAGAAGCTGCCTCTCTTAAAATTGTTCAATCAGTTGGATTTGTTGGCAATTAGTATCGGCGCAGATATCGTTCCACTTGTTGGAGAGAATAGAATCTTGTGCTTCCATGGCTTGAAATTACTAAATGCTAAACCACGAATTGCTTTTCAAGAATTATTGGAATTGGCAGCTAAAAAAATGCCACTTAGCTTAACGGATGTTGTTTTTATTATCGCTCCACGAATAAATGCTGCAGGTCGCTTGCGTTCGGGGAAAATGGCTGTTCAATTGATGATTTCAAATGATTTAGAGGAATTAAAACTTCTAGCAAATGAAATAAATTCTGATAATATACAAAGAAGAGCTTTGGACCAAACAATAACACAAGAAGCACTTTCACAAATAGAAAGTGACCTTACTTTTTCAAACCGTTGTTCAACTGTTGTTTTTAATTCCTCATGGCACAAAGGAGTTGTGGGAATTGTCGCTTCTCGGCTTATTGAAAAGCACTACCGCCCAACGATTGTCTTAACAGAATCTGACGGAATTGTGAGTGGTTCTGCAAGAAGTATTCGCAATTTTGATTTGTATAAAGCACTACTTTCTTGCGAGGATCTTTTGGAACAATTTGGCGGACACACATTTGCAGCAGGACTTTCACTGAAAATCGAAAATCTCGAAGCCTTTAAATTACGCTTTGAAGACTATGTCCAAACTAACTTAGCACTTGAAGATAGAATACCAATTCAAGATTTAGATATCGCAATTGATTTAAATGAAATTCATGGCAATGAATCACCTTTGCTTATTCCGCGACTCAAAAGAATTATTGAAGATTTTGAGCCCCATGGCCCTGGAAATATGAAACCTGTGTTTTATACATCTAATTTATTTACAACAGAATCCCAAATTTTGAAAACTGCGCACCTAAAACTAAAAGTTACGCAGCCAAATTCAAAACTTGTCTACAACGCGATTGGATTTAACTTGGGAGAAAAAGAAAGTCAAGTTGCAAAAGGTTTACCATTTGAGATGGCTTATACTTTGGAAACAAATGAATTCAATGGCAAAAAAACAATTCAGTTGAACATGAAAGATGTAAGAGAACAAATTTAGTAATTAGCCTTGCCCATTTAAACCAAAAACTGCAATTAGCGCCGCTGTCTCTGTTCGCAGTCGAAATGCACTCAATTCAATGGCGGTATACTTATTTTCTAGGGCAAACTCAAGCTCTTTTTCTGTGAAATCTCCTTCGGGACCAATTAAAATGAGTCCCGACCTTTGGATTTGAGCAATGTCAATTTTTTCTGCTTCGTAACAATGTCCGATGTAACCTCCGGGATTGTTTGTAATAAAAAGATTGAAAGGACATAGTTCACAAATTTCTGGGAGAAAAAATCGTTTTGACTGCTTCATAGCTCCAATAGCAATTTTTGTAAGGCGTTCTAATTTCAGATTGTTGCGTTCATTGTTCGTGCAACTTAAAAAACTTAGCTTTGTCAATCCTATTTCTGTGGCTTTTTCTACAAACCATTCTAGCCGGTCCATGTTTTTTGTAGGTGCCATTCCAATGTGTATTTCTTTTGTTGGAGAATGCTTTACTGCCCTTACAATTTCTACCTCACATCGCTTTTCATGCCCTGTTGTTATTGTAGCAAAAAATTGCCCACCTTTTCCATTTATCAATTCAATAGCATCGCCATTTTTCTTTCGTAACACCCGAATACAATGCTTTGATTCCTCCTCGGAAAGCACATAATTTTTGGTGTTTTCAGAAATATCGGAAGCGTAAAATAGTGCCATTAGTGAATGAGTTGATAGACCAATTCACGCATCAATTCTCCTTGACTTGCACTGGTATTTCCTAAGCCCTTAGATTTTAAATCATACGCTTGAATTAGGGCAATATTTATTGCGATTTTTCGCGCGTCGTATTTATTTTTTGCATTGGTTAATTCTCCGGCAACAAAAGGATGAACTCCTAGCGCTTGAGCTACTGCCTCGCGCGATTTATTTGGTAAAAAATGGATGCGCATTATTTGAGAGAAAAATTTAAACAGATTTGAAATAACAAATACCAAATCGGCAGCTTTTGGATTGTATTCAAAATATTGAACAATTTTCATTGCTTTTAGATTGTCTTTGCTTGCAATTGCATTTGTAAGTTCAAAAACATTGTATTCCTTTGAAATTCCAATATTTTCTTCAATGTGATTTTCATTAATCGTTGTTCCTTTATCAATTAAAATTGATAATTTTTCGAACTCTTTTACTATTCTTCCTAAATCATTTCCCAAAGATTCTACCACCAGCATGCATGCCTTAGATGTTATTTCATATCCGATGGACTTAACATATTGTTGTATCCATTCTGCCAGTTGGTATTCTTTTACTTTTTCAGATTTAAAAACGCTACCATTTTTTAAAGCAACCTTCAGTATTTTCTTTCGAGCATCAAAGAACTTGTATTTATAACAAATTACTAAAATAGTAGTGTCAATTGGATTCTCTAAGTAGCTTTCTAATTTTTCAAGTGCTTTAAATTCTTGTGCCTCTTTTAAAATCACAAGTCTTTTCTCAGCCATCATAGGAAAAGATTTTATTTCTCCAAGAAGTAATAGTAAATCTGCATCTTTTCCGTATACAATGGTCTGGTTAAAATCACGCTCGCTCTCTGCTAAGGCATTTTCCTGAATGGCTTTTGTGAGAACATCAATAAAATAAGCTTCCTCGCCATGTAGAAAGTAAACTTTTTCTAGCTTTTTGTTTTTGATTTCTCTAAGAAGTAGTTTGTGATCCATGTTACTGTCTGTCCTAGATTTTAATCAGTTTAATTACTATTTTTAGTGTGTTTTTTCAAAAATAATAGAAAACTAGGAGAGAACAATTATTTTCTGTGAGGAATGTAGGATTAATTTTTAAAATCCCAGTTATATTTCCAATTTCTTCAAGCTTTATTAGCTGTAAAATAAAATAAAATATTAATTTTACATAAAAAAACAAATAAACCCATGCAAAATTATACTTTCATATTTCTTGTTGCTTTTCTATTTTCATTTTCACTAAACTCCCAAACGCATCAAGTAGTTTCTGCATCAGGCGGAGATGCTTCAAATACATCTGGTTCCATCGCCTATTCAATGGGCCAAATTGTATATACGACCACTAATAATTCATCGGGTAAAATAGCACAAGGAATTCAGCAGGCAAAACGCCCAAACACAGTTACAGCTCTATTCTTAAATCTTAAGGTTTTAATCGACGGCTATTACATTTATAATTCCAACCCACCATTAATGGTACCCGCACGCTATACAAACCTTTTAG
>SXGS01726418.1_pt1 | contig 10046 bp, 9 predicted proteins | sample 3174681 | NCBI WGS metagenome assembly SXGS01 (sample SAMN11356861, study PRJNA531348) | freshwater metagenome | isolation source: freshwater sample F1-80 | place: China: Fuxian Lake, Yuxi | collected 2017-12-25
ATCCCGCCGATCCTGGCCGTCGCGCAGCACGCCGGCAAGAGCGGCCAGGACTTGATCCGCGGCTTGGCCACCGGCTACGAAATCCAGATCGACTTGGTCAAAGCGATCAGCCTGCACAAGCACAAGATCGACCATGTGGCGCACCTGGGCCCCTCGGCTGCGGCCGGCATCGGCACCTTGCTGGGCCTCGACGCGGAGACCATCTTCCAGGCCGTCGGCCAGGCACTGCACACCACCACGGCGACCCGGCAGTCGCGCAAAGGCCAGATTTCCACTTGGAAGGCCTACGCTCCCGCGTTCGCTGGCAAGATGGCGATCGAAGCCGTGGACCGCACGATGCGTGGCCAGACCTCGCCCGAGCCGATCTATGAAGGCGAAGACGGCGTGATCGCCTGGCTGCTCGACGGACCGAGCGCTTCGTACGACGTTCCGTTGCCGGAAGTTGGCGAGGCCAAGCGGGCAATTCTGGACAGTTACACCAAGGAACACTCGGCCGAGTACCAGGCGCAGGCTTGGATCGACCTGGCCCGCAAGCTGCACCAGGAATACCCGCAGCTCACCGACCCGGCAAACGTGAAGTCTGCGGTGCTGCACACCAGCCACCACACGCACTACGTGATCGGCTCCGGCGCGAACGACCCGCAGAAATACGATCCCACCGCTTCCCGGGAGACCCTGGACCACTCGATCCCCTACATCTTTGCGGTTGCGCTCCAAGACGGCAGCTGGCACCACGTAGATTCGTACACGCCGGAACGCGCTCAACGCGCGGACACCGTTGACCTGTGGAACAAGATCACCACCGCTGAAGACGCCGAGTGGACCCGGCGTTACCATTCGCTGGACCCGGCGGAGAAGGCTTTCGGCGGCCGCGTCGAGATCGAGCTCGCCGACGGCACCAAGATCGTGGACGAGATTGCCGTTGCTGATGCGCACCCGCTCGGCGCCCGGCCGTTCGCCCGGGAAAACTACGTGAACAAGCTGCGCACCCTGGCCGCCGAAGCCATCGAGCCGGCCGAACTGGACCGCTTCCTGGCCGCCGTCGAGCGGTTGCCGGAACTGGCTGCAGGCGAATTGGACCAACTGAACATCCGGGCCAAGGACGGCTTCGTCGTCACGAACGCCACTGATGGCCTCTTCTAACCGAAAGGATCTGGTCTAGATGCTGTACGCCAAGACCACCGCGGCGCAGAAGCGAATTGATCTGCGCGCGAAACTGAATTCCGGAAAACTCCAGCAGTTCCCCGGAGCTTTCAACCCGCTCTCCGCCAAACTCATCCAAGACAAGGGTTTCGACGGCGTGTACATCTCCGGCGCGGTGCTGTCCGCGGATCTGGGCTTGCCGGACATCGGCCTCACCACGCTGACCGAGGTGGCGACGCGCGCCAAGCAGATCGCCCGGATGACCGATCTGCCCGCCATCGTCGACGCCGACACGGGCTTCGGCGAGCCGATGAACGTGGCCCGCAGTGTGCAGGAGTTCGAAGACGCCGGGCTGGCCGGATTGCACATCGAAGACCAGATCAATCCGAAACGCTGCGGACATTTGGACGGCAAGGCGGTGGTGGATCTGGAGACCGCGCTCAAGCGGATCCGGGCGGCCGCTGATGCGCGACGCGACGAGAATTTCCTGATCATGGCACGCACCGACGTCGCCGCCGTCGAAGGAACTCCGGCCGCCGTGAACCGGGCCAAAGCATTGGTCGACGCCGGTGCGGATGCCATCTTCCCGGAGGCGATGCACACGCTCGCCGATTTCGAAGCGATCCGCAAAGCGGTCGACGTGCCGATCCTGGCCAATATGACCGAATTCGGCAAAAGCGAGCTCTTCTCTGCCGAGCAGCTGGCCGGGGTGGGCATCAATATGGTGATCTACCCGGTGACCCTGTTGCGCAGCGCCATGGGCGAAGCGGAGCGCACCCTGGACGTGATTCGTTCTGCCGGCACCCAGCAGCCGGCGGTGGAACGGATGCAGACCCGCGCCCGCTTGTACGAACTCGTAGACTACGAGGGATATAACCATTTCGACTCTGCGGTCTTCAACTTCTCAGTGCCGCAGCAGTTCAACTCGAAGGAGAGCAATGGCTGAGCAGACTCAGGAGATCAAGAAAGGCCTGGCCGGGGTCGTCGTGGACTTCACGGCGGTCTCGAAGGTCAACCCGGAGAGCAACTCGCTGCTCTACCGCGGCTACCCCGTGCAAGAACTCGCCGCGGACAAGAGCTTCGAAGAAGTCGCTTTGCTGCTCTGGAACGGCGAATTGCCCTCCGAAGCCGAGCTGACCGAGTTCGAAGCTTTGGAACGGGCCAACCGGGCCTTGGACCGCAACGTCCAGGCGGCCATCGATTTGCTGCCGACGAGCTGCCATCCGATGGACGTCTGCCGCACCGCAACCTCGGTGATCGGCGCGAACCATGCGTTGGCGGAAGATTCTTCCCCGGCGGCCAACTTGCGCAAGGCGAAGGAATTGTTCGCCGCGATGCCGGCCGTCGTCGCCTATGACCAACGACGGCGGCACGGTTTGGCCCCGGTGGAGCCCCGCGAAGATCTGGGCTACTCCGCGAACTTCCTCTGGATGACCTTCGGCGAAGAAGCTGCGCCCGAGGTGGTGGAAGCCTTCAACGTCTCAATGATCCTGTACGCGGAGCACTCCTTCAACGCCTCGACCTTCACCGCCCGGGTGATCACCTCGACGCTGGCTGATCTGCACTCCGCGGTGACCGGCGCGATCGGCGCGCTCAAAGGCCCGTTGCACGGCGGCGCCAATGAAGCAGTGATGCACACCTTCGAGGAAATCCAGTCCACCGGAGTGGACGCGAAGACTTGGTTGGATGATGCTTTGGCGCAGAAGAAGAAGATCATGGGCTTCGGCCACCGGGTCTACAAGAACGGCGACTCCCGGGTGCCGACCATGAAGGCCGCCCTGGAGAAAATGTCGGCGCACTATCAGCGCGAAGACATGTTGGAACTGTATTCCGCGCTGGAATCGGCGATGGGCGAGGCGAAGAACATCAAACCGAACCTGGACTACCCCGCCGGTCCGACGTACCACTTGATGGGCTTCGACACCCCGACCTTCACTCCGCTGTTCGTGGCCAGCCGGATCACCGGTTGGACCGCGCACATCATGGAGCAGGCGGCGTCGAACTCGTTGATCCGGCCGTTGAGCGCCTACAACGGCGTCGACGAACGGCACCTCTGAACCGTTCCGCGCAAAACCCGCCGCCGGCTTCGGTGGACCTCTGGAAATTTCCGGGGCGTCCGTCGAAACCGGCGGCGTTTTGGCGTCATCCGACCGGTCGCAGCGCCAAAGAAACCAACATCCGCTTGATGTCCTGGTAGCGCTGGGTTTCCATGTACGCCCGGGCTTCGGCCACCGTATTGAAGACCAGTGCCGCGTCCATTCCGTCCGCATTGAGAAAGCTGCGGTCCTCGAAATTGACGAACGGGAAGTTGTCCGGCCCCAAGATGCCGTTTTTCTCCAAACAACTCGCCGTTTTCGGCTGCAGCTCCGGATCGGCCAAAGCCATTGATCCGTATACTTTGTCGGACTCCATGATCCGGTAGACGAAGCTGGACGGCCCGCGTGGATCCTCGGCCAGCTTGGCGGCTTTTTGCGGCAGGCCCAAGGGCACCGAGTCGAGGACGGACAACGGTTTCGGCGCTTGGCAGCTGCCACCCACACCGGTTTCCGAACTGAGCGCCAAGGTGGCCAGCAGCAGGCCCGCCGCGTCTTTGATCCGCACCGTGTTCAGGCTAAGCCCATAAGCTTCTCCGGGCTGTTCGGTGATGCTCCAATCGCTCCGGTACTCGAAACTGGCCTGACCGGTGGCATCGGTGAAGCTCCGCCATTCGACGGCCGGTTTCACCGGAACCGTTGCACTGTGCGTTCCGGTATTCGCGGGCATCGGCAAGGGAATCATCCGCTGCTGGCCGAAATTCGTGACGATTCCCAGCACGATCAGCGCTGCTGCAGCAGCAGCCGCAACGACGCCGATCAACCGATTCCGGCGGAGCTTCCGTCGCCGGTCCAAGTCGACCAGCCCCGGCGGCACCCGGTCCGAAAACATTTGCATCCCGGAAACGATCTGCCGCAATTCGGCTTCGGCGTCCGGAATCGGCTCGGCGCGGTTCCGCATCGGGTCTGCAGCCGACATGAGATCTTCGATCGAGGTCATCTCAAGCCTCCAATTCCTGTACTGGACCAAGTGCGGACCCGGATTTCGCCGCAGCCCGACGGAAGGCTTCTCTGGCCCGGTGCAGCCGCACGCGTGCCGAATTTGCGCTGATCCCCAACACGGTCGCCATTTCCTCGCTCGACAAACCATCCCAATACGCCAGGCGCAGGATTTCCTGTTGTGCGGATTTCAAGAGCGGCAGCAGCTCGTCGACCAGGTTGCCCGCCGAATCGTCGGGCACTGGCGCCCCGAGGGCATTGCGGGCCAGCTGGAGTTCGAGTTCCCGGCGCCGGTCCCGGCTCCGATACGCATTTCCGACCAAATGCCGGGCCACCGAAAGCAACCAGGCGACCGACTGGTCTTCGATTTCCCATTTCTGCCAAGCAATCCGGAAAACATCTGCCGCAATCTCCTGGCTCGTTTCCGGATCATTGATCCGCCGCCGCACAAAGGCATAAACCCTCGGATATGACTCCTTGTGCATCGTGATGAAGTCGCCTTCACGGTCGGATGGCACCATGACCCCCTTCGCCCTCAAAACCTTTGCTCGTGTCACGGGGTTAGTTTCCGGCATCGGCAGGATTGTTACACCGTCTGGAAAATTCCTCTGCCGATCGGGAAGCGCGCCGCGCGCACTGCGGCAAAGCCGTGTTTGGTGGGGAATCCGACCAGCCGTTTGGCCTTCACTGCCTGATCGACAAGATCCGGACGTTGCTCAGAATCCAGGCATTTTCTCGGCCTTGATTCCGGTCAGATCGAACTCCACAACATCGTCTATTCCTTCAGCGGAGTAGTACACCTGCAGCGATCGGGCCTTGAGCAATGATTGCCAGAGTTCTTCGGGCGCGGCCAGCTCCAGCGACGACGTGGTGTCACGCATCGTGGCTGCTCGTTCCTGAATCGGAGCATCGTCGATGCTGATGCCTACTTGGCAGCTCCCGGGGCAATCGAATTTGCCGCCCCACATCCCGAAACTGGCTTGTTTTCCCCGACGACCGGGTTCATTCGAAAACTCCAGGAAGGCCGAGCCGCTGCTGACCGCCGCGCGGCGCACTTCGTCGTAGCCGCCGTAAAACCATTTCCCCGTCGCTTCAGCGGAACTATTCGGGGATCCACCGGGTGCAGCCTCTGCGCTGCCCGGCGAACCACTCCCCGGTTCCGGCGCCAAAACCGGGGTGCAGCCCAACAACGAAAGGCTCAGCGCAGCGAGCAAGGCTCCGACGCGGAGTCGCGGCAACCACATACTGTTTTCTCCTAAAAAAATTCTTCAAAGTTAGTCGAACAAAGTTAGTCAAGCGAAGTTAGCCAAGGCGAAAGAGAGGCGGCCAGAAACTCCGGATAACCATCGGATTCGGCGATTCCGGCGTTTTCAGGCTGCCCTGGCGAAGCCCCGCCGAACAAACCGTGGACCGGAAACCCAGGGTACCAAAGGCTATTCGTTTGGTGTTCATCTCGCTGGTTTAGCCTTCACTCCATGACAGACAGAATCCGTGCCGCGGTTTGGCTTGGCCCCGGCTTGGGCTTTGCGATCCGAACGCTTTCCACCCCGGAACTCGGCCCCGGCCAGACCCTGATCCGGATCGAATCCGCCTGCATCTGCGGCTCCGATCTGCACACCGTGGCGGGGCGCCGGGAAAGCCCTGCCCCGAGCGTGCTGGGACACGAATATTGCGGCGTGGTCGAAGCCTTGGGACCCGGCCCGGCGCCCCGGACCACCCTGGGCGAAGCTGTGCAGGTCGGCGACCGCGTGGTCTGGTCGATCACCGATTCCTGCGGCCAATGCACCCGCTGTGCACAGGGGCTCCCGCAAAAGTGCCGGCATTTGGCCAAGTACGGGCATACGGCATGGGACAGCTGGCCGCTTTCCGGCGGTTTCGCCAGCCATGCGCAGTTACGGGCCGGAACCTCGATGACCTCGGTCCCCGACTCGCTGCCGAGTGCGGTGGCGGCAACCGCAACCTGCGCGGGAGCCACCATCATGGCCGCGGTGGAAGGCACCACCGGTGAATCCGCGCTCGTCGTGGGCGCCGGCATGCTCGGGCTCTACGCCTGTGCAGTCCTGGCCGAACGCGGATTCGACGTCACGGTTTGGGAACCCCAGGCCGAACGCCGTCGTCAAGCAGTGCAATTCGGTGCCAGCCGTGCCGTTGCCGGCCCGGAGGACGGCCGGAGTTTCGACCTCGCCGTCGAGCTCTCCGGCCACCGCCCGATCATTCCCGAGGCGCTGGCCGCGTTGGACTTCGGCGGCACCCTGGTGCTGGCCGGCACGGTCTCCCCCGGGCCGACGGTGCCGTTCGACCCCGAAGCCGTGGTCCGCGGCCTGTGGCAGATCCGGGGCGTGCACAATTACCGGCCGGAGCATCTGCAGCAAGCAATCGAGTTCCTGGCCGGATCGGACAAACCCTTCGCCGGTCTGCTCAGTGTCCCCCGGCCCTTGCCGGAGATCGCTGCCGCCTTCGACGCCGCCCAGGAAGGCCAGGCGCTCAGGGTCGTGCTGGTTCCTTGAACACTTCGGCCACCGCTTCGTTGTCGGGGGCCATCCGAACCGTGAAATGCTGTTCCGATCCGTTGAGCAGCGCCGGCAGCCAATGCCCGGCGTCCTGCCACATCCGGTGCAGCGGCAAGCGGTCCAGAGCATGCCACTCCGGATTGATCTCGCTGGTTTCCCGTGGTTCGCCCTGCCAATCCGAGGCGCTGAAGACCTCGGTGTCCATGTCCCATTCCGGCCGTTCCGGGAAGCGGAAGGCCACGGAACCGCGGTAGGCCAGCTGCGCTTCGGTGAGCCGTACGGACGTTTCTTCGAACAACTCGCGCACCGCCGCAGCAGCGGCCGTTTCCCCGGTTTCCAGGTGCCCGCCGATGCCCACCACTTTGCCGGTGCCGAAACCGGTCTTCTTCAAGCCCAGGAGGACTTCTTGGGTCCCGGACGGAAGCGGCCGGAGCAGGAACACCAGGGTCACCGCGGCAGGGGTCATGGCACGAGCATATCCGGCCCTAGCCCAGCGCCCGCGGATGCGCCGCGGCATAGACCTCGCGCAAGGTATCAGCGGTGACCAGGGTGTAGACCTGGGTGGTGGTCACCGAAGCGTGGCCCAGCAGCTCCTGCACCACCCGGACGTCCGCCCCGCCTTCCAAGAGATGCGTGGCGAAGGAATGCCGCAGGGTATGCGGGGAAACCGCTTTGCCGATCTGGGCTTTCTCCGCCGCGGCTTTCAGGATCGTCCAAGCACTCTGCCGGCTCAGCCTTCCGCCGCGGGCATTGAGGAACAGCGCCGGCGTCGGTTTGCCCTTCCCGGACAGCAGCGGCCGTCCGCGTACCAGATAGGCCTCGACGGCGCGGGCCCCGTAGGAGCCGAGCGGGACCACCCGCTCCTTGGAACCTTTGCCGAAGAGCCGCACGACGGCGGGTCCGGTTTCGGTAGCCGAACTGCCGAGCACATCGTCCACGTCCAGGCCGATCGCCTCGGAAATCCGGGCCCCGGTCGAGTACAGGAACTCCAGCAGGGCCCGGTCGCGCAAGCCGGTCGGCGAGTCGTTCCCGCTCGCCTCCAGGATGCGGGCCACTTCGGGCACACTGATCGCTTTCGGCAGCCGGCGTCCGGGCATCGGCGGATGAACTTCGCTCGCTGGATCGGCTGCTGCGATTCCTTCCAGCGCCCAGAACTTGTGCATGCCGCGCACCGCGACGATGCATCTGGCTGCGGAGCGCACGCTGAGCGGGCTGCCGCCGTCCGAACCGGTGGAAATCGCCTGGGCGAAGTCGGTCACCTGCTTCCGGCTGATCTCTGCCGGCGCCTTGACTCCGGCTGCAGCCAGGAAAGCCAGATATCTGCCGATGTCGCGCCGGTATGCCGCCATCGTGTTCGCGGCCAGACCGCGTTCGACGGCGAGGTGTTGCAGGTATTCGCGCTGGGCCCGCAGCAGAGCCGGCGGCAGCACGGCTTCCGCTTCCGGACCCGGAGTCATTCGCCCGGCTGCTGCGCGCGCGGTTCCGGCTGGATGGGGTGCTGCGAAGGGTGTTCCGGCCACGGCGCAGCTGCCGGCCGCAAGCGGTCCAGACTCTCGTCTTGCGCTGCGGCGAGCGCGAGGATCCCGCTCACCGCGCTGAAGCTGTGCAGACCGCCGGACAGCGCAGCCCGCACCGCCTCGGCCAGCGGCACCCAGCGGAATTGGATCTCGGATTCCTCCTCGGTCCGGACGTGCCGTTCGGCGGGCGGCACCTCGGAGATTCCGCGCGCCAGATAAATCCGCACCGCCTCGGACGAGGAACCGGCAGAATTGTAGACGTCCAGCAGCACCCGCCAATCGGCGGCGCGCACATCGGCTTCCTCCACGAGTTCCCGCGCGGCCGCGGCTTGGAAGTCTTCGCCGGCGATATCCAGCAAGCCGGCCGGGATCTCCCACAGCGAAGCCCGGACCGGGTGCCGGTACTGTTTGATCAGCAGGACCCGGCCGGCCTCGTCCAGCACGACGACGGCTACCGCGCCGGGATGGTCGAGGTATTCGCGGGTGATCGGCGGTTCGCCGGGCGAAAGCTCGAAGCGTTCGCCGACCACGTCCCAGACCATGCCGTGGAACTTGGTCTGCCGGTCCAGGACCCGGCGGAAATCCGGACTGTCCGCAAGCCCGGCCGGCTCTGTCGGTTCAGCCTGGTCCGTCGATTCAGCCGGCACCGGGGACATCTCAGACCTCCAGCAGCCGGGATTCGCTCTGCCGGGCCAGTGCGGCCTTGACCAGGCCGGTGAACATGGCGTTGGGCCGGGTGGGCCGGGAGGCCAGTTCCGGGTGCGCCTGGGTCGCCACGTAGTACGGATGCACCTCGCGCGGCAGCTCCACGTACTCCACGAGCTTGCCGTCCGGAGAGGTTCCGGAGAACACCAGACCGGCGGCGGCGATCTGCTCGCGGTATTTGTTGTTCACCTCGTAACGGTGCCGGTGCCGCTCACTCGCGGTCAGTGCGCCGTAGGTCTCCGCGATCACGGAGCCTTCGAGCAGCTTCGCTTCGTAGAGGCCCAGACGCATGGTTCCGCCCAGATCGCCCTTGCCGTCGACGATGTCCAGCTGTTCTTCCATCGTGGCGATCACGTGGTGCGGCGCATCCGGTTCGAACTCGGAGGACGAGGCGCCGGCCAGGCCGACCACGTTGCGCGAGTATTCGATCACCATGCACTGCAGGCCCAAGCACAGTCCCAGCGTCGGGATCTGGTTTTCCCGGGCGAACTTGAGCGCGCCCAGTTTGCCCTCCAGGCCGCGGATGCCGAAGCCGCCGGGGACGCAGATCGCATCGACGCCGTCGAGCGCTTTGGCCGCGCCCTCCGGAGTCGAACACAAGTCCGAGGGCACCCAACGGATGTTGACCTTGGCACTGTTCGCGAAGCCCCCGGCGCGCAAGGCTTCGGTGACCGAGAGGTAGGCATCCGGCAGGTCGATGTATTTGCCGACCAAGGCCACCTCGACTTCGTGCGCCGGGTTGTGCACGGCGACCAGCAGTTTGTCCCAGGTGGTCCAGTCCACGTCGGTGAACGGCAGGTCCAGAGCCCGCACGATGTAGGCGTCCAGGCCTTGGCTGTGCAGGGTCTTCGGAATGTCGTAGATGCTCGGCGCGTCCGCGGCGTTCACCACGGCGTCCGTATCCACATCGCACATCCGGCCGATCTTGGCCCGCATCGCGTCCGGAACCTGGCGGTCCGAGCGGACCACGATGGCGTCCGGCTGGATGCCGATCGAGCGCAGCGCGGCCACCGAGTGCTGCGTCGGCTTGGTTTTGAGTTCCTGGGACGGACCGATGTACGGCACCAGGGAAACGTGCAGGAAGAAGACGTTCGAACGGCCGATGTCCTGCCGGACTTGGCGGGCCGCTTCCAGGAACG
>SXGS01746444.1_pt1 | contig 10046 bp, 8 predicted proteins | sample 3174681 | NCBI WGS metagenome assembly SXGS01 (sample SAMN11356861, study PRJNA531348) | freshwater metagenome | isolation source: freshwater sample F1-80 | place: China: Fuxian Lake, Yuxi | collected 2017-12-25
CGGGCTCGCTCCACGGCGCCGCGCCGGCGCGCCGCTCGACCAGCCGCGCCAGCGGACCGGCGAGCGGGCCCGTCACCGCCCCGGCGTGGCCGAGCGGGAAGTTGCGGTTGAGGTCGACGCCGCGTTGGTTGGTGCGCCGGTAGCGCCGCGCGCCGGCGGTGAGGTCGCGGGAGATGGCGGCGTGACCGTCGACGTTGATCACCGGCACGATCAGCACCCGCCGATCGGCCGGCGGTGCCGCGGCGAGGCGCTCGGCCAGCCCGAGCGCGACCTCGACGCCGATCCACTCGATGGGATGGATCCCGCCCAGCACCAGGCTCACCCGCTCGCCGGCGCCGATCGAGATGGCGACCAGCTCGCGGCCGTGGACTGATCGCCCGATGGGCGTGGCGCCCAGCGCCTGGGCCCGCGCCGCGACCCGCGCTGGATCGCTGTACCCGGCCGCGACGCTCATCTGGCGTCGATCCGCACCCGGGTCACCGGCTGCCGTAGTTGTTCGCGCTCTTCTCCTCGGTGCGATCGGTCGCCGGAGGCGGCTCCGGCGTGAGCGCGCCGATGCGGGCGCGCAGCTCGGTCGTCATCGCGATCGCCGCCGCGCCCAGAAGCTCGCCGAGCTGCCCCGGGTCGCGGGCGCCGAGTAGCACCGAGGTCACGCCGGGATGACCGCCGGCCCATGCCACCGCCAGCGCCGCCGGGTGCACACTGAGGTCGTCGGCGATCGCGACCAGCCCGTCGGCGGCGACCAGGTGAGCGGGATCGGCGTAGCGGGTCTGGTACATCTTGTTCGACGTCATCCGTCCGGTATCCGGACGTCTCGCCGAGCCCCACTTGCCGGTGAGCAGGCCGCCCGCGGTCGGACTGTACGTGACCACCGCGACCCCCAGGGCCTGGGCCATGGGTAGGAGCTCGACCTCGGCCTGGCGCTTGAGCAGGTTGTACATGGGCTGCACCGCGCACAGCGGCGAGAAGCCCTCGAGCGCGGCGACCCCGAGGGCGCGGGTCACTTGCCAGGCCGCGTAGTTCGAGCAGGCGACGTAGAGGATCTTGCCGGCGCGCACCAGATCCTCGACCGCGCGCAGGGTCTCGGTCAGCTCGGTGGCGTCGTCGAAGCGGTGCAGGTAGTAGACGTCGACCCGCTCGCGGCCGAGCCGGCGCAGGCTGGCCTCGCAGGCGCGCACCAGGTGATAACGCGAGGCGCCGCGCGCGTTGGCGTCCTTGCCGGTCGGGAAGTACGCCTTGGTGGCGATCACCACCTCGTCGGCGTGCCCGGCCGACAGTCGGCCGAGGAGCTCCTCGGAGCGGCCGGCGGGGTAGACGTCGGCGGGGGCGACGAAGTTGATGCCGGCGGCGCGGGCCGCGCCGTAGAGGGCGGCCGAGGTCTCGGCGTCGGCGTCCCCGCCGAACGACATGCACCCGAAGGCCAGGCGCGAGACTTTGACCCCGGTGCGGCCGAGGAAGCCGAGCTCCACGCGTGGGCTCCGGCTACTTGCTGAACGCGGCTTCGATCCGCGCCAGCACCTTCTCCTCGCTCGACGAGACCTTGCCGATGCCGAGGAAGCCGCCGGCCGAACCGGCGATCAGGCTGGAGAAGTTCAGGATCTGCTTCTTGAGCAGGCGGGTCTGCTCGTCGTTGAGCTGCGAGGCCAGCGACTTGATGTAGATCTCCCACGCCGTGAACAGCCCGTCGTCGGGCCTCTTCGACAGCCAGCTCTCGAGCAGGGTGAAGCCGGGGGCGCCCTGCTCCAGACCCTTGCCGGCGGCGCCGTGGAGGATCGCCTCGCGCTCGTTGTCCTGGATCGAGCCGTCGGCCCACGCCACGGCGATCAGCGGCACCAGCGAGAGGGCGGCGACGGTCTTGCCGGTCAGGCCAAGCGAGACCAGCTTGTCCAGCACGGCGTCATCGGTCATGCCGGAGACCTTGCGCAGCTCCTCCTTGGTGGCCTGAGCCTCGAGGTTGCCCTTGAGGGCCTCGAGCTTGGCCTGGTCCTGCTTGTGGAAGAACTCGTCCTCGAGCGCGTGACGGCGCTCGTCCATGATGTCTTTGCTCACCGGTCCACTCCGAGGGGTTGTGACCCGGAGGTGTATACCACCTCGCACGCCTTGCAACGGTGCGTCAGGACGTCACTGGTTCGTGATTGATCCGGGCCCGACAACGCGGTAAGCGCCCTCGATGCTCCCCCGCCTCCTGGTCGTGTCGGTCCTCTTCCTGGCCGCGGCGGCCTGCGCCTCCGGTCGCTACCAGGCCGAAGGCGACGATCAGCCCGATCCGGTGGACGCCGCGGCGACCCAGACCGACGCCGCCGCCACCGTCGATGCCCCCGTGGTCCCGGTCGATGGCCCGGGCGCCGATGCGCCGCCGTCCACCGTCGCCCCGCTCCAGCTCAGCGAGGTCGTGCTGGCCCCCAACAACCTCGAGCTCATCGAGCTGGTCAACCCGGGCAGCGCGCCGGTGTCCCTGCGCAACTACTACCTGACCGACGTGCCCACGTACTTCCGGCTGCCGGCGGCGGGCCAGACCGCCGACGTCAGCGACTTCATCGTGCGTTTCCCGGTCGGGGCCACCATCCCCGCCCGCGGTGTCATCACCATCGCGCTCGACACCACCGCCACCTTCACCGCCGCCGCCGGGGTCGCGCCCACGTACTCCATCGCGAGCGGGACCATCGAGCTGGTGGCCGGTTCGTCGGCGACCCTCACCAACACCGGCGAGCCGGTCGTGCTCTTCTTCTGGGACGGCGCCAGCGATCGCGTCACCGACGTCGACGTGATGCTGGCCGGCGCGCCCACCGCCGCCAACGCGCTGGTCAACAAGAGCGGCCTCAGCGTCGACGGCCCCGACGCCGGTGCCTCGGGGACGGCCTACGCCGTCGACGCCATGACCATCGCCGCGCAGTCGTCGACCCCGGGCTCGGGACTGTCGACCAAGCGGGTCGCGCTCGAGAGCGCGTCGACCGAGCACCAGACCGGCGGCAACGGCGTGCTCGGCCAGGACGAGACCAGCGAGCAGACCACCACCACCTGGGACACCAGCGGCTTCACCACGCCGACGCCCGGCATGGTGCCTGCGGTCCTGACTCCATAGCGAGCGACTAGCGAGCGTACAACAGTGACTCCGGACGCCCGGGGTCACCTGTTGCCGCCCGGGGGCTGTCTTCGTCAACTCGGCCTGTATTATCCTGCGCAGGAATTGACCAGCATCACGAGCAGCGCCCGGCGGGTGTGGTTCCTGCCGATGGCCGTGCTGGCCATCCTGTCGCTGGCGATCTTCGGCGGCTTCTACCTGATCGACGGCGGCACCGGCGACTACCTGTCGTTCGACGGCGCCATGATCACCGACGCGCTGCCGGCGCTGGCCGGGCTCACCGCGGCGGTGCTCGGCATCGTGATCACCGTGGTCTCGATCATCGTGCAGCTCTCGAGCGAGCGCTACACCGGCGTTGCCGCGATGTTCCTCCGCGATCGGGTCAACGTGGCGGTGATGGCCTACTTCGTCATCGCCTGCGTGACCGGCGTGTGGCTGTCGCTAGCGGTGCAGTCCGACTTCGTCCCCCGCGCGGCCATCCTGGCCATGCTGGTCTTCACCACCTTCGGCCTGGTGGTGATGCTGCCCTACTTCGTCTACGTCTTCCGCTTCCTCGAGCCGCAGAGCATCGTCGCCCGGATCCGCTCCCAGGCGGTCGAGACCGTGGTCGAGGCCGTGTCGAGTGATCCCGCCGCGGCGGTCGCCGCTCAGGTCGGCGTGATCGCCGCGATGGAGGAGCTGACCGACATCACCTCCAACTCGATCTCGGGCAAAGACAAGATCATCGCCAGCCGCGCCGTCGACGCCATCAAGGACTTCGTGGTCGGCTACCTCGCCGCCAAGCCGCGGGCCCCGGCTCAGTGGTTTGCGATCGGCGAGGGCATCCGCGACAACCCCGACTTCGTCGCGATGGACCCCGAGTCGCTGCGCGATCTCGAGCAGCGCCAGCACTGGGTCGAGTGGAAGGCGCTGCGCCAGTACCTGGGCATCTACAACGAAGCCAAGGAGTCGATGCCCGACATCAACTATCTGATCGCGATCGATACCCGCTACATCGGCGAGGCGGCGCTGGCCCGCCAGGACGATCAGGTGGTGAGCCTGACCTTCCGCTTCATGAACTCGTACCTGCGCTCCACGCTGAACGCCAAGGCGGTACGTACCGCTTACAACGTACTCAACCAGTATCGGCTCCTGGTCGAGGCCATGATCAAGGGTGGCGAGGACGACGTGGCCGCCGCCGCCGTCGGCCACATGATCTATTACGGGCGCACAAGCTACGACATGCAGCTCGGCTTCGTGACCGAGACCGTCGCCTACGATGTAGGTGCGTTGTGCGAGCTCGGCCATCACCACGGCGGGCGCGACGAGGCCCTCCTGACCCAGTTCCTCGAGCTCGATCAGCCCCTGCGGGCCAGGAAGCAGGAGCACGGCCTGATCGGAATTCGCAAGGCCCAGGTGAAGCTTGCCTGCTACTACCTGCATGCCGGCGCCGAGGGCCGCGCCCGCCGCATCGCCGAGGACATGAAGGGCGAGCCCCCCGAGCGGCTGCGAGCGATCCGCGATCAGCTCGAGCGGGTCGAGTCCAAGGACTTCTGGGAGATCATCGACCGGGGACGCAACTTCGAGTACATGCCCCCACCGCAGCGCTCCAGGATGGCAACCTTCTTCTCGTGGCTGCCACAAGAGTAGGCGCGGCGGGAGGTCCGCGGTAAGCTGATCAGGTGAAGACCCGCGTCATCCACCTCCAGGAGGGACAGGATCGCGCGGTCGCACGTAATCTGCGAACCGCCGTGCTCATTGGTTCGCCGGCGGTGGCGCCCAAGGGCGCGCTCGAATGCCTGGCGCTGGTCTGGAAAGACGTGCGCAGTGTGATCACGAGCCTGGGTGCACCAGGTGTAGCGGTGGTTGCCGTCGATACACAGAAGCTACGGGTCGCAGGATCGATGTGCATCGGTGCCAAGCCGGGTCACGTCAACGCCGGCATCGTCGGTCGTCACGGCCAGTGTGATCTGTTCCTCGAAGGCGACGGGGCGCTGTCGCTGCGGCATCTCGTGGTCGTCGTCGATCCACTGATTTCGTGGGACGAGCCGGGCGGCTCGCCGGGCTGGGACGTGCGCTACCGGCTGATCGATCTTCGGACGTCGGGCGGGTTCCGCGACGAGGCCGGTCGCCAGCTCGAGGCCGCCACCGTCGAAGGGCCGGCGTTCGTGTTCATCGGTCGCTACGCGCTCTACTGCTTTCCGACCGGCTCCGCCGAGGCGTGGCCGGAGGACGCACGCGAGGCCATCAAGGCGCTGCCCGAGCGTCTGTACAGCGACGAGCGCGACGCCGAGCCCGACCGCTGGCGCCGCGGCCGCCACGCCCGCAGCGGGGCCAAGGACCAGTGGGCCGAAGGCAGCAAGGTCGAAGACCCCGAGCCGATGTCCGATCGCCGCTCGGCGGTGATCACGCGTGTCACCAGCGTGAACGGACCGTCACGCGCTCGGATCGACGAGCTCGGCGAGGGCGACGAGCTCCTGGGCACGCTCGAGGTCCAGTCGCGGCTCGGCAACGACTCGGTGCGGGTCGGCAGCGGCTGCGCCGAGCGCGGGCTCCTGCTGGGTCGCTACAGCCGCTGCGACACCGCCGGCGCCACCTCGCTGTCGCTGGAGAAGATCTCGCGCGTGCACCTGCTGGTGGTCCGCATCGGTGACGACCTGTGGGCGATCGACACGGCGTCGACCAACGGCGTGGCGAACGCAGGCACCGGCGTGCGTGTGCACAAGCTCCAGGCCGGCGACGAGCTGTCCCTGGCCGACGGCGCCAGCGCGGTCCGCTGGCGCCCCGTCCACTGACGGCACCGGTCAGGCCAGCTACCCGCAACCCAGGGCGAGAGCCGCGGGAGCGTCCAGTCCCGTGGAACTATTCCAGCGCTTGGCCGATTTCAACGGGCCGGTGATTGATGGGCGCGCGGGGGCATGTTTGAAGAGAGATGACGGTCTGCAGTGGGCCGTGAGGACATGGAGGAGTAACGATGGCAATGGGAACTGTGAAGTGGTTCAACGACGCGAAAGGCTACGGGTTCATCTCGAGGGCTGAGGACGGCAAGGACGTGTTCGTCCACTACTCGTCCATCCAGGGTGATGGGTTCCGTACGCTGATCCAGGGGCAGGAAGTGGAATACACGGAGAACGCGGGCCCGAAGGGGCTGTTCGCGTCGGGGGTTCAGAAGCCGACGAGCTAGCAGATCTTTGCGCGTCGCTGGGGGTGCCGGGGGGGACCGCCAGCGACGCGCAAGTCACATTGGAGGGCTGCTTGTTCGGGGGAACACGCAGCCCTTCACCTTTTTCGGGGTCGGCGCCGGAGATCGTCCAGGTCCACGTCCACGTCGACGACCACGCTCACGACAACGTCCAACGATGCGCTCTGTCGCGGACGTGGGCGTGATCGTGGAGGTGATCGTGGACGTGGACCTGGACGGTCGGATCGGGTCCGCGCCTACCGCAAGATTTCCGTGGCGCGGTACTCGCCCGACCGGGTCGGCGTGAGGACCACGCCGAACGACTCCTTGGCCACGACCAGCAGCAGGATCATGGAGCCGTCCTCGAGCTGGGTGGGCACGCCGGTCTTGGCGGTGAACTGGGCGGGCGAGACGAGCTTCCAGTCCTGCATGGGGCCCGACTCGACGAGCAGGGCCTCGTAGGCGCTCTGGAGGTCGGCCTGGGTCGCGGCCGCGACGGTGCCGTTGGCTTTCAGCGGAAGCGCGGTGACGCGCATCATGCGCGCCGTCGAACCCGACGTGAACCCGGCGACCCACATGTTGGCCGCGTAGCTGGCTTGGCGGTTGTCGCTGACCGGAGGCGGGCGCGGCGTGGGGTTCTCGCCGCTGGTCGGCGGCGGCGTCACCGGATCGTTGCCGCGGCGGGGCCGCTTGATCGCGCCAGCGAGCGCGGCGCCATCGTCGAGCGGCTCGGCGCCGCCGGGGATCGAGGTGAGGATGTAGGGCTCGACGTTGAACGTGCCGCACTGCCGCCAGTTGCGATAGAAGCCCCAGCGCAGGTAGACGCGCCCGTCGACCGAGCGGATGGCCTCGGGCGGCTCCTCGTACGGCGCCGCCGACAGCACGGTGTCGATGGCGGCGACGTCGAAGGTCAGCTTGCCCGAGGTCTTGGCGATGGTGGTCTTGTGCACGGTGCCGTCGGGATTCACCGACAGCTCGATCACCGTGAACAGCTCGAAGTCGTTCATCTCGTGACTCGACGACTTGCCGTCGAGGTCGGCGAGGAACCCGAAGCCCCAGAGCTCGTGGATGCGGCGATGCATGCGGGCGACGTAGACGGCGAAGGGATGGGCGCGGGTCTTGAGCGCGGTCTGGTTACCGGGGCGGACGTCGGGCGTGAAGTTCTCGAGCGAGCTCTTGATCGCCTCCATCTTGCGCTCCCAGCGCCCCTTCTTCGCCGTCATCTTGGCGCGGGCGACCAGCCGCTCCTCCTCGGCCTTGTCCTTGCCGACGATGCGCTCGTAGTCGTCGAGGTCGAGCTGCTTGTGCAGCCCGGGCACCCCCTTGCGTCCGACCTTCTTGCCGTCGCCCTTGGTGCGATCGAGCAGGCGGCCGCGTCCGTCGATGCCGCGCATGGCCATGAGGCCGGGGTCCTTGGCGCCGGTGCCGTCCTCGCCCTTGTCGCCCTCGTCGCCGAGCACCTGGCCCGACGCGGTCTCCGACTCGCCGCTGTGATCGCTCGAGCGATCGAGCTCGTTCCACTCCGACTCGGTGGTCTCCAGCTGCGCGATCTTGTCCTCGGGGCCGCCGATGTCGGGGCTGGTCGTGTCCTCGCTGCGCACGGACGGCGGCGTCTGCCCCTTCATCTCCTTCTCGAGGTTGGTCTCGGTCGCCGCGCTCTCCTCGGCGACGTCGCGGTTCTTGTCGGAGAGGTGGGTCGCGTCGTCGGGAGCGTCCTTGACCTCGTTCTCGTCGGGCACCTCGACCATCCGCATCTCGGGCGGCGGTGGCGGCGGCGGCACCTTCTCGGCGCCGGCCTCGGGCGGCGGCGGCGGCGGCGGTGGCGGCTGGATCATGAGCTCGGGCGGCGGCGGCGGCACCTTGACCATCGCCAGCTCGATCGCGGCCTCCTCGAGCTTCTCGGCCTCGAACGGATCCTCGGGCTTGGGCGGCTCGGGGAACTTGATCTTGTCGTCGGGCGAGTTGACCCACGCGACCTCGAGCTCTTCGGGCACCTTGCCGAAGCGGACCTCGACGCGGCGATCGCGGAACATCATGAGCTCGGCGACGAGCACGTCCTCAGCGTGGGCCTCGGCGCCTTTCCATCCCTCGAACGTCGCCTTCTCGCCGCGCACGGCGGTCAGCCCGGTCCAGCGATCGACCGGGATCTCGAAGCGGCAGGTGACGTCCTTCTCGCCGTTGGCCTTGACGCACTTGCGGAGCAGCGACTGCTCCTCCGGCGTCATGGCGTCGACCAGCGCGATATTGACCGTGCCCGTCCCTTCACCACCGATGTCGATGGTCAGCGTCCACGGTGGCGGCGGCGGCGCCGGCTTGAGCGCGTAGTACGCAACCGCAGCGCCGCCTTCGAGGATCACCGCCGCGGCGAGCGCTGGCGCGATCAACCAGCGCTGACGGTAGCGACGGACGCGGACCACAGCTCAGTTTGACACGCCGTAGCGCCGTGGGGTGCGTGCTTCGGTCGCAGGTGCTGGCAGCCCTGCCACACGCAAGTCTCGCCGCAGTCTCAGGGAGTTGACGCCCCTACCGCGGCCAGACTTCGAGCCGGCCACGAAGTGGCCCCGGACCCGAGGCGGAGGGTCGCCGGCGAAGGCGGCCCGGCGACAACTGAGCGCCAGCGAAGACATCGACCTCGGTTTGACCCGGGAACGCCGCGGCGGGATGCCCGGCTGCGGGTCACATCTTGCGCCACCGCCGCCGTCCGGCGGCGGGTCACATCTTTCTGTATACGCCGACCACGATCCCGATGATGTCGACCGACTTGAACTCGGCCTTGCGCACGTAGATGGGCGACATGTTGGAGTTCGCCGGCTGGAAGCGGATGCGGTCGCCCTCCGGGTAGTACCGCTTGACCGTCGCTTCGCCCTCGATCATCGCCACCACGATGTCCCCCGGACGCGCGGTCGGGGTCTTCTTCACGAAGACGTAGTCGCCGTCGAGGATGCCGTCGTCGATCATCGACTCGCCGACGATGCGCAGGCCGAACACCTCGCGATGGCCTCCCACCAGGACGCGATCGATGCGCACGGTATCCTCGACGTTCTCGACGGCGAGGATGGGTTGACCCGCCGCGACCTTGCCGATGATGTTGATCTCGATGAGGTCGTCGTCGGTGGCCAAGTCGGGCACCGCGAGGGCGTTCCCGACACCGGAGCTGGACGAGGGGGACGTGCCGCCAAGGAACCGGCGGCGTTCGGCCAGCGACACCACGTTATCGAGGGCGACCGGTCGCATGGCGCGCGACTTGAGGTCCTCGCGGCGCAGGTGCCCCTTCTTCTCGAGGGCCTTGAGGTGATCGTTCACCCCGTTGGTCGACTTGATGCCGAAGTGCTCGCCGATCTCGCGCAGCGTGGGCGGAAAGCCGCGCTCGTTGATCGAACTCGTAATGAAATCAAGTATTTGCTGCTGGCGATCGGTGAGCAAGTCGGCCACGGTGAAAACCCCCGCTTGTACTGAACGGATTGACCGTACTGAACGTACATGCACCATGTCAATTTTTCCGGCCGAATATGTGGAGCAGATCTCGCGCTGGGACTAGATGGAGCCCGTGCCGTCGCGCCGTCGTCTGATTGGCCTCGTGCGCGCCCTCGTCGCGATCATGGCGGTCGCCGGCGGTGCCCTGGCCCAGGCCGACCTGGCGGGCTCGTACCAGCGCGGCGACCTGGCGGCGCTCCGCCACGCCGGCGCCGGCGGGCGCGAGGATCTGGGCCGTGCCCTGACCTCGCCCGACCGCGCCACGGTGCTCGGCGCCCTCATCGCGGCCGAGGCCGCGCCGACGCCGTGGGAGCTCCTGACCCCGCTGGC
>SXGS01457918.1_pt1 | contig 10044 bp, 6 predicted proteins | sample 3174681 | NCBI WGS metagenome assembly SXGS01 (sample SAMN11356861, study PRJNA531348) | freshwater metagenome | isolation source: freshwater sample F1-80 | place: China: Fuxian Lake, Yuxi | collected 2017-12-25
CTTATTCTCAAAACGGAGGAAGGGACTTTGTCGTAGATGAGCTTGCGAGCCTCGTTGTCGATCACGAAAACTTCAAATATCCCAAACCGGCCCCGATGGCCAGTCTTAGAGCAGTCCGGGCATCCCTTTCCTTTCTTGAACGTCGCGGCCGCGGCCGCTTCTTTGTCGATCTCCAGCGCGCGCAATTCGGACTGGGTCGGAACATAAGGAGCGGCGCACTTCTTGCAGATCTTTCGGACCAGGCGCTGAGCCATCAGCGCCCGTGTCGAGGAAGCGACCAAAAACGGTTTGACCCCGATGTCGATCAAACGAGTGACCGCGCTCGGAGCGTCGTTCGTGTGCAGTGTCGAGAACACCAAATGTCCAGTCAACGACGCGTTGATCGCCACGGAAGCGGTTTCCAAGTCGCGGATTTCCCCGAGCATGACCACGTTCGGAGCCTGGCGCAGCATGGACCTCAACGCCGAGGCAAAGGTGAATCCTATGATTTCACTGACTTGAACCTGATTGATGCCCGCGAGTTGATATTCCACGGGATCCTCGACCGTGATGATCTTGCGATCGGGGCGGTTGATGTAATTCAAACACGAGTAGAGGGTCGTGGTCTTCCCGGAGCCTGTGGGCCCCGTCACCAGCAGAATTCCATCCGGGAGCGCGATCAAACCTTCAAAAGTCTGCTGATCGTCCGAGAAAAAACCCAATTCCGCCAGACCGAGCTTCAATCCCTCCTTGTCCAAAATACGCATCACGATGCTCTCGCCATGGTTCGTGGGCAGGCAGGAGACGCGGAGGTCGATCGTCTTTCCCGCAACGGAAGTTTGGATGCGGCCGTCCTGCGGAATGCGCCTTTCCGCGATGGACATGTTCGACATGATTTTTAGCCGGCTGATGATGGAAGCCTGCAACCGCTTTGGCGGCCCCTTCATCTCATGCAACATGCCGTCGATCCTGTAGCGAACCCTGAAACTCTTGGCCAGAGGCTCCAGATGGATGTCGGAAGCCCTCATCTTAAAGGCGTCCACGATGATCGTGTTCACCAATTTGATGATCGGCGCATCCGCGTCCACGGCCGCCCCGTCTCCGGCGTCCGCAACGTTCCCCAAGGTGGCGATCTGCACTTCGCCCTCGGTGATGTCCTGCAGCATCTTGCTGATGGAGTCATCCTTGGCGCCATAATAGCGTGAAATCGCCGACGCAATGTCCTCCTCGGTCGCCACAACCAAGTTCACGGCTTTGTTGACCAGCATCGCGAGGCTGTCCGAAATTTCGAGGTCCGAAGGATCCGCAACCGCCACGGTCACTGAATCCTCCCCGGCCTGCACGGGGACGACGTTGTATTTCTTGGCGATGTGACGGGGGATGGCCGCGATGACGGAGTCCGGGAGCTTCATCTCCCCCAGGTTCATGAACTCCACGTTGAAATACCCGGCCTTTGCTTGAGAGACCGCGTGAGCGGGAACCGTCCCTTGGGCCACCAAGGTGTCAACAATACCTTCTCCTGTGGAATCCGCCTCCTGCCGGACTGGGTCCAACTGTTCGTTGGTCACCCAGCCCATGTCGATCAGCGAATCTAGAAGATAATCGTCTTTTGCGGCCACAATACAATATATTAGTGTCTCTCAGCGAGGCAATGTAACCGTCGGTGGTTCGCGAAGGAGAGTAAGACTCGCGCCTTCAAAGTCAACCAGGACCCTAGAACATCGAACACTTTTACCGATGTCACGATAACGCTCCCCATCCGTCTACTCTCAAAAAAACCTCGAATCCGGGGCGGCACGACGCGACGAGGTGCCGCCTTAGGCGTCGGATTCTGTTGCCGCACGCTCATGGATTTCGTGCGGTCAAAAGTCTCCGTGGCCATTGCTTCCACAGGCCAGCTCTAATCCGCTCATGGCTTTGAAAGTCTGAAAAATCGTGACGCGGGTGTCGTCGCCACAACCGCGGAGTTATTCGAACTCGGAACTGTCTCCCAACGCGCGCCCAAGAGGGCCTCCGTTGCCTCAAGCCGATACCCTGCCGCGCCCGCCGGCCACGAAATCACCAACCCATTCCCAGAGGGCGACAAACTCAATTTCGGCGGTGCAGGTTCGACCGAAGTTCCACCGCTTCGAACCAATCGATAAAACAGGGCGGGCCCGGCGGCGCTCACCACGTGCGACGTCGACTGGGGTGAACCGGGAACGTCAGCCCACACCGGGTTGAGGAGGGAAATCGTGGACTGCAGCACCTGACCCCTATATGGCTCACCCCACGAGATGGTCAGTTTATCCCCCGCGACACTGAATGACAGCAGTGAATCTCCACTGCCACCACCCGGATCGGTGCCGCCTTTGATCAATCGATAAAACCGGGCCACTCCATCCAAATCCGCGACGATTGAGGTCGCTTGAGCGGAGCCCGCAACATCCGTCCACACCGGATTCAAGAGGGAGGTGGAAGATTGAAGGACCTGGCCCTTGCTGGTGGCCGGCCAAGAAACGGTCAATTTGGTTCCCGCCAAAGTGAAGGACAGAATCGAGCCGTCACCGCCGGGAGGAATGAATTCGTTCACGGTCACTCGCACCGGCCCAGTGGAGGCGACCGACCCCAAATCGTCGAAAGCCTTCGCGCTAAACGTATACGAACCCGCCGGGAGAGCCATCAATTGAATCCAAAATGGCGGCGCTTCAGCCGTCCCGACCAAAGTGGCTCCTGAATAATACTCGATGCGCTTGATGGATCCATCCGAATCCGCGGCGGCGGCCTCAAGCCTCACAGTTCCAGGGGCCGTCAAGGTCGTTCCATCGGCCGGCGACAGGAGCGATACTGTGGGAGGTTTGTTCGCCTTGGAAAAATCGCCAGCGCCCGATAGATCGTCCAGAAGACCGACGGGTCCGGGATCCGCGAAGATGCTCCCGTTGTAGGCATAATAACCGACTCGATGATTCGCGGGCACAGGGAAAGGCAATTCGGTCAGCAGTTCGATGGTGGCTCCTATCTGAATCGGTTTGCCGGACGGATCCGCACCTTGATACACCCGAGCCGTGACCTTGGCGGTGGCATTCGTGGTGGCCTGCAAGTCCGCCGATGTGGGCTGAGAGAATTGCAACTCGAATGTGGCAAACTCCGTGGGAGCGTATTCACCCAACTCGATCCAACTGGATCCTACGCTAGGCGTCGCGGCGGATCCGTTAAGGCCGAAAAGTCCGACTGCCGATTCGTTGTCAAAGCCGGACTCGGCGTTGAAATCAACCGTGGCAACCCGAAACGAAGCGGCAGGCCCTCCGGGAACGACGAAGAGCGCAATTCCCTTGCTTGAAGCCACATCCAGCCATCCCATCACGCCGCCGCGATACTCTGTTTCGGCGGCTTGGGGCAGAAATTTGGCTGACACCGAATAAGTCCTGTTGGTGGGGCCGGGCGTGGGGGCGTACCACACCGATCTCGAAGAAAAATCACCCGGCGTCCCCGCCATGGATGCGGCTAGCACTCCGTTGCCATTGACGACTTGCGGTGTGAGATCCAATTGGGAAGTTCCGAAACCGTTCTTGTTCGAAAGTTTGATGAGATTTTCCCCGGACTCCCCGTTATTGAAAACTTCCGCTCGCGCAAGGCTGCTCATCGCCAACAACAAAGCCGCAATGCCCCGAGGGTTCCAAATCGATCTCATGTGGTTCATCTGAGCAAGCATTGGGCCAACAAACTGCTGAAAACCATCCAATCTGTCCATAGGTTTTTGTAGTGGCCAGGCCTCAACGAGAGAGCTTGGAACAAAATTTTGAAAAAGATCCCCCGGAGAGGCTGGCCACATCTCGACGTATCTCAGGCTCTGTGAGCTCCCATCCGGCGGCTAATAGGTCGCGATATTTTTCCACGAGCACGCGCGACAGAACGGCCCGGGAATGTTCCCATTTGTAAATGACCTGGTCCAATACGCGGGCATCGGAGTGTTGGAAAGTAAAACTTGTGCCCAGCAATTCGATCCTCAGCCGGGTCATCTCGTCGATCAGGCAGGGAATGTTGGTGAACCACCAGCATCCGAAAACATGCAGGTTCCTGAACTTCCGCGCCAGCACGACGAGCTCATGCTGGTTTTCTCGTGGCAACGCCGTCACCAGAAATCGAACATCAGGCCAGCCAGAACATAAGTTCCTGAGAAAATCGAGATTGCAGGCCCCGACCCCGTCCCCCGCAAGCCGAAGCGCCGGGTTCACCCCGCGGCGGACCCCGGGCATCACGGCAAACGGGATCCCAAACTCTTTGCAATGAGGCAGCACCGCTCCTTCCAAAACTTGAGTGGCATGATCACCGCATGGATAGCAAAACTCCGGAGGAAGGGAAACCATCACGTAGGCGGCCTGGAATCGGCGTGTCCAATGCGCCAGGAATCGGCGCACCTCCGACAGGGTGCGGTCATTCAATTCCAGTGACTGCACCCCGTATCCCCAACCAGCCAACTCGCGCCCAGCCGAAGGCCAGGCCAGAACGAGTGGGTCAATCCGCAATCCGCTCTTGAAGCGCGGATCGCGCGGTAGGTTCTGCTCCCAAACAGCCCGCTCCTCTCCGTCGAAAGGCGAGTTTGTCATGCATACACTTTTGACACGCGCCACGGAAAGGCAGCGAGTCACATAATCCCCCGGGTTCTGCTCCGCAAACCAAGACCGCAGGGACGGCAGATCCCGCGGTTTCACATCGAGCCCCAAGAGATTCAACACCGTCAGCACACCTCGGCATGATTCCGAGATGGGCGAATTCTCGAGAAATAAATGTTCCCAGATCAAGTCCGCTTGCTCTCTCTTATGGAGCCGCCAGAAGGTTTCATAGGAGACATCCATATGCCGGAACGCTTCCGCCACCAGGTAATGATAAACCAGCAAGTCATCGATGCCCCATAACAGCAGGGATCCAAAGGCTGGGTCATATAAGTGGGTGTGAATGTCGTCCACTTCAGTTTCATGGACGATCCGGCGCACCAAAGCGTCCAATCCGGACGCCGGAACGGGGGTCTGGTCAGTCATTTCCAGGAAACATAGGAACGAGCCGCCGACTCTGCCAGATAAAACCCATGACGAGTACTCGACAAAGAGGAGTTCTCCAAAGTACTAACATCCCAGCAACTGATCGCTCCCATGCGCCGCCTACCTCTCGAATCCTCCCAACGCATGCACCGTGTCCAAACCCCGATCATCCCCGTGGTCGCCGAATGGATACGCCAAAACCCTGGCACCATCTCCCTGGGCCAAGGGGTCGTTTCCTACGGTCCTCCGCCAGAAATTCAGGCGGGGATTGAAAGGTTTTTCGCCGATGCTCAAAACAACAAGTACAAACCAGTCTATGGGATTCCCGAACTGCTGGAAGTCATCGAGCGCAAATTGAAGATTGAGAACGGCATCCCATTCGACGGCGAGAGCCGAATCGTGGTCACGGCCGGCAGCAACATGGCCTTCACCAACACGGTTCTCGCGATCACGGAGCCTGGTGACGAAGTGATCCTCCAGACACCCTACTATTTCAACCATGAAATGGCTCTCCAGATGCTGGGAGTGCGCCCGGTGCTGGTCCCCACCGACGAGCATTACCAGCCCCAACCGGAACTGATCCGCAAAGCCATTACGCCGCGAACTCGAGCGATAGTGACGGTTTCCCCCAATAATCCCTCGGGAGCGGTCTACCAGGAACTGATGCTCAGGGAAATCAACTCGCTGTGCGGAGAACGCGGTTTGATCCACATCAGCGACGAAGCCTACGAACTGTTCACGTTCAATCAGAGCAAACATTTCTCGCCGGGCGCCATCCCCGGAAGCGCTCCGCACACCGTATCGCTGTTCTCCCTATCGAAAGTCTGCGGATTCGCGAGCTGGCGCGTGGGCTATCAGGTGATTCCCAAACGATTCTTCGATGCGACGCTCAAAATCCAGGACACTCAGATCATCTGCCCGCCTGTGATCAGCCAGTTCGCCGCCGCCGCGATTCTTCCCCTCAGCGCAGATTACTGCCGCCAACATCTGCCCTCCATTCGCCGGAATCGAGACGTGATCCTGGCCCGGCTCGACGAACTGGGCAGCCGCTGCCTCGTGCCGGCCTCGGACGGCGCTTTCTATTTGCTGCTGAAACTGAACACGTCGATAGACTCACTGGAGCTCTCGCGCCGTCTGATTGTCGAGCATCGAGTAGCCGCCATTCCCGGAGCGGCCTTCGGGATCCGAGATGCTTGCCTCCTCAGAGTCGCTTACGCCGCGCTGGACGCCGCCTCCGTGGAGACGGGCGCAGACCGTCTCGTGATGGGTTTGTCGACCCTGCTCAGCGAAAGTAAATTGGATTCGAATAGATCCAAGGCCTGAGTTCGCCGTTCAACTCAAGCCAACCCTCCACTCGATACACCCCGGGCTCCCGCACAGTCCATTGGAGAGTCTCAAGCAATTCCACTTTTTTTTCCTGAATAGCCTTCCCGTTGCGCATCCAGCGCACATGGCAAGGGAGGGGAAATCGAGCTCGCAAAACGACCGCGGAGACGAAAGTGACTTCGTCTCCCATCTGCGGGAGGGTCATGTCTTCAAAGCTGGATCCGAACCAAAACCCAGTCGGGTCCCCCATCCAATCGTGGCTGACGTAAGCTCGCCCGGCCCGAACCGCGGCTCGAATCGTCGGTTCATCAAGCTTCGCGGCCACGATGTGGGTGCTGACGTTCGCGAAGGATTTGGCATACGGATCGAAATCGAGTCGCGCCAGCACCGCCCCGTTGGGCTTCCCCGCCACCATCTCGCGCACGCCCGGACGAATCGTCGCGCTGACCAGCCTCATGTCGGACTCCTTGTCCACGATCGTGCCGACGCGCACGGATTGGTCGTCCACTTTCTTGACGAGGAATACCTGGTTGTGATGGCAGTCGTTGGCTGCCACACCCACCACCCTCCTCTCAAGACCCTCGCGATCCCACTTCTCCAAATAATCCTCCGAGTATTGAACCTGAGCCGCCAGCATTTCGTCGGGGTAACGATCCAACAATGCCGCCAAATCAACCGCTTCCTTGGGATCGGTCAGCCGCAGAGCCAAATTCACCAATGTCGCCAAATCGCGCTGTGCGTCGTAGTGCCGGTTGTATATTTCCATCCCGGTGAGTCCGTCCATCGAATGATCCGGCCGATCCTCCATGTGGGAGAGGAAAATCAGGCCCTCGCCCTGCCCCACTCGCTTCACAAACTCGGGAACCGGCAAATCCATCGAGGTCATCACGGAATTCGTTGGATGAACCAAGAAGCCGCGCGTCTCCGAGCCAGGGATGAACAGCACCCCTTCATGGTCTCCCCGCCAACTCTGCGAAATGAAATCACGATGAGGTCGGTAGTGATCACTCAGGAAGATCACATCGACTTTCGCCTTTTTGGCGTCCCCGAGCATCTCGACCCGGGTCCCTCCCGTATGGGCTGAATCCTCAGCATGCGCGTGGAAGATGCCCCGGTAATCGAATAACCCGGGTAGTGGCGCCAAGGTTTTTCGGAGCCGTTGCAGCTCGGCAACTCGTTTCCGAGTCGACTCCAACGCCTCCGGATGCATACGCTCGATGGGCATCTTTTTCCTAGGCGCTACGGCGCCCAGGACCATGTCAGCGCCGAGCGTCGAAACCATCACACAAAGAATGAGACGCTTCCAGTTCAGGGTCGCCAAACCAAAGCTCAGGGTCCGTGCAAAAATAAATTCCGGAGTTATTCTTGCGCCAACCCTCAAGACCGCAATCGATGGGGACCCTGGCGAAGTCTTCGAGGCTTCCATCTTCGGCCTCCCAACGCGAGCGAAGCACGGCAGCCCGATTCGATTCCCCGGGTCGCAGCCCATCATCCTAAAAACTCGTCCATGGATTTAAAACTTGAAGACGGCGGCTGAAGATCGCGCAGATCTGCAGAAGCCCGAATGAGAAAGGGTTGAGGAAGAGCGAGGCATATCCTTGATGGATCTGTTGAGTGATTTGGAGAAACTTTATCTCCAGGATCTTGCGAAGGTTCAATGGGGCAACTGCCGTTTTAAGGTTGCATTGTCTCAGACGGAAACCAACGGCGGCCCGGAGCGGTTCATTCCTTACTTCGGGGAAGGTTCTCCGTTGCCTTCGTCGAAGTACAGCGTGCCGTTCACTTCGCTGAATTGCAGATACTGCCGCCATCGGAACAATCCCAGATCGCGGCTCGCCTCGATCCTTTTCACGCTCACCTTTGGAGCCGGTTCCTTGCTCGAGACCAAGGCTTCATGGAGCACTCGGCCGTCCATGGTTTTGGAGGGTTTCACCCCCAGCAGCCAAAGGATCGTGGGCGCCAAATCGACGTTGCCGCTGGGCACATCGCTGATCACGCCTTTTTTGAAATCCGGACCGGCCGCTACGAGGGTGTTGTTCTGATCAAAACGACTCAGCGAACCATGGGCGCCCTTCCCTCGAGTGCCGCTCGAAGCGATGACCTGCCCGGGAATGCCATGATCGTTGCGGTTGGAACTCCAACGCATCGAGATGAGCACGTCCGGCGCTGTGGCGTTGGAACTGACGTAGCCAACTCGCTCGAGCGGAAACGTGCCTTCGAGTGGGAGGCGTGAAAAGATCGCGCCAGCAAAGTCGCTGGTCTGCAAAAACTCCACCAGACCACGGATGATGACATCATCCCGCTCAATCACATAAAAGGTCGCGCTGCCGCCCAAGCCGATGACCACCACATCGCCCCGCTGAGGATCCTCAAGCTGCTTGCCGGCCGTGAACTTCTGCTTTTTCAACAGGGCGTCCAAGTCGGGGCCGGAGGAAATAGTCGAGAACCCATGGTCCGACACGACAAAAATATCGGTCTTTTCGTACACCCCTTTTTCGCGGAGCATCCTGATGACTTCGCCGAGGTTTTTATCGCTGGAGTCGAGCGCGGTTAGAGCAACCGTCGATCCGATGCCGTGCTCGTGCTGGCTTTTGTCAGGTTCGCTCAGCCAAAGAAGGGTGTAGGGAGGCACTCCAGGCGCCCAGAGCGACTTCAACAGACTTCGGGTCGTCCACTCGTCTTGGGCGACATTGGGGTACGAGATGTTCGGCGGAAACACCTTGTCATCGTTTACCTTGGCCAACGCCTCGGGGAGGCCGCGTGGGATCGTCTTTCCTTCGAACAGCGTCACGGATTGCTTCGCCGCCTCCGAGTTCTTGCGAGTCGAGCGATCATGAAGAAGCGCCACGGGTTTTGTTCCGGCGATCACGGTTCGGAATCCGGCTCCCTGAAGCGTTTCCGCCACGGTGGGCATTGAGATGTAATGCCCGCCAGTCAACAAATCGCCGCGGCGGACGGCGTCGAGACTCTCGGAAGCATACGTCGTGAGAAAGTTCAGCTCGGGTTTGAAATCAACATTGGCCTGGATCCCATTGCGCCCCGGATTGGAACCGGTGGCCAGGGCAGCGCCGTTTGCCTGCGTGGTGCTGACGAAGACGGAATGATGGCGCCGAAAGAATGTGCCACTCGTGGCGAGGGCATACAAATTAGGGCAATGCTGGGGCGTGACGAAATCCGGTCTCATGCCATCCCAAACCAGCACCACAATGTGTTCCGCTTTTCCGTTGGGCGCGGCCGAGACGTCTAGCGCACCGATCGCGGCTGCAAAAATCTGGGCGCCTACAAGAACTGCCGAGAGTTGGCCCCCGACTTTACAATCCTGCTGAGCTTTCTTTGGCATCGCGCGAATCTTGATCGAGAAAAGGGTGTCTTGCAAAGGACTGATTTTTCAGGGCAGCCACGGTTGGATGAGGGATCGCTCCTCTGGCCTGAGTTTATCGATGGGGATTTGCGCGATAAACTCGCGGGCGGCAACCGCGTTCCCGTTGGCGCCATGGACCGCGGCATGCACCGCTTGCCATCCGGCCGGGGCGAGTGTCCACTCGAGGATCAGTCCTTCATAGACTTTTTTAGCCTGCGACATCTCCCGCTGCCGCAGACGAGCCAAAGCCAGTGTCGTCCGGTACGCCAGAAAGGAAGGGTTCAGTTCGTGGAGCTTCTCGGCGATCACTCTGGCTTCTTGGACGGACTCGTTCTGGAGGAGGCTGATGTAAGCCCAATC
>SXGS01090094.1_pt1 | contig 10043 bp, 8 predicted proteins | sample 3174681 | NCBI WGS metagenome assembly SXGS01 (sample SAMN11356861, study PRJNA531348) | freshwater metagenome | isolation source: freshwater sample F1-80 | place: China: Fuxian Lake, Yuxi | collected 2017-12-25
CCTTCGAGCCGGTCGCCAGGATCGCTAGCACGACAGCGAGCGTCGTCAGCGCTGGCCGCTCGGTCGCCTCGCGCAGCGCCGAGAAGCGATAGTCGCCGTCGGCGCCGGCCAGCGCGCCGAAGGCCACCAGCAGCAGGAGCGCGCTCAGGCTCGCCATCACCAGGTAGACATAGGCGGCTTTCCGGCTCTCCTCCTCGCGGTGATTGGCGAGCACCAGGAGCCAGGAGGCGACCGACATCAGCTCCCAGGCGAGCACGAAGGTGAAGGCATCGTCGGCGAGGAGCACGAGATTGCAGGCGGCGAGGAAGACCGGCAGCGCCGCCAACGCGCGGCCGGGCTCGGCCTGGCGGGGCGCATAGCTGGCCGCGAACACCATGATCATCGCCGTTGCCAGGTTGATCGTGGCGAGGAAGAAGCAGGAGAGGTCGTCGAGACGGAAATGACTGCCGGTCCAGGGCAGCCCGAGCGGCAGATCGATCTCGGTCACCTCGCCGCCGGCAATCAACCGCACGGCGGCTGCGACGCCGAGCGCCAGCGCCAGGCCGCCGACCCCGCCATGGACGAGCCGGAGCGCCAGGCGCTCGGGGCGAAGGAAGGGCGCAACGAGGCCCAGGAGGAGGAGGAGAAGGAGCCCGAGGAGCGTCAGCGTCAGCATTCTCGGGGGCCGGTGGTCTCGCTCTGTTGGTCTCGATGCAGGCTATCGGGCTGAGCCAGCCCACGCAATCGCGGCCTTGCGCGATGCCGCTCGTGCGGCGATGCTGACGACCTCCGAAGGGGCTCCGGCCCCTCCCCCAAGAACCCGTCAAGAGCGAGGATGCCATGGCTGTCAAGGTCGGTGACAAGGTCCCGTCGGTGAAGATCAAGACCAAGAACGCGGACGGCGTGAAGGAAGTCGATACCGGCGAGCTGTTCGCCGGCAAGAAGGTGGTCCTCTTCGCGCTTCCCGGCGCGTTTACGCCCACATGCTCGGCCAAGCACCTGCCGGGCTTCGTGCAGAAGAACGCCGACCTGAAGAAGAAGGGCGTCGACCTGGTCGCCTGCCTCTCGGTCAACGACGCCTTCGTCATGGAGGCCTGGGGCAAGGACCAGAACGTCGGCGACAAGGTGGTCATGCTGGCCGACGGCAATGGCGAGTTCACCCGGGCGATGGGCCTCGAGATGGACGGCACCGGCCACGGCATGGGCCAGCGGTCCAAGCGCTACGCCATGGTCGTCGACAACGGCATGGTCAAGTCGCTCGAGGTCGAGCAGCCCGGCAAGTTCGAAGTCTCCAGCGCCGAGGCAGTGCTGGGCAAGCTCTAGCCCGAAGGGGAGGCGGCGGCATGTGGCGGCTGATCGGGAGGGCGCTCGTCGACGGCCCGGTCACGCTGCCGCCGCCGCTTCCGTCGTCCGACGCGCTCGCCGAGCTGGCGGGTCGCGTCGCCGAGGCGGCCCGGGCCAGGCTCGGGCGCAGCCTCGTCATTCGTGAGATCGACGCCGGATCGTGCAACGGCTGCGAGCTCGAGATCCATGCCCTCAACAATCCGGTCTACGACCTCGAGCGCTTCGGCATCCGCTTCGCCGCGAGCCCGCGCCATGCCGACGTGCTGCTGGTCACCGGGCCCGTCACCCGCAACATGGCGGAGGCGGTCAGGCGCACCTACGAGGCGACGCCGGCGCCGAAATGGGTGGTGGCGGTCGGCGATTGCGGGCGCGACGGCGGCTGCTTCAAGGGCGGGGCGGGCGTCGTCGGCGGCGTCGATCGGGTGATTCCGGTCGACCTGCATATCCCGGGATGCCCGCCGAACCCGACCCAGCTCCTCGCCGGGTTGCTGGCGCTGCTGCAGAGCGTCGAGAAGCCGCTGCCCTGAGACGGCCTCAACGCAGCGTCTTCGTCATCAGTACTTCGTCGTAGTAGATCCCGCCCTGCTTCATCGCCCGCGGCTCGGTGCCGTAGGCGACGAAGCCCAGCCGCTCGTAGAGCCGGCGCGCGCTCGCGTTCTCGGTGACGACCGAGAGCCCGAGGATCTCGACCTCGCTCCGCGCCCGGGCGATGACGCGCTCGACCAGCGCCGCGCCGATGCCGAGACCGCGCGCTTCCGGCTGGACATACATGCCCCAGAGGACCCCCTTGTGCCGGATCTTCTCACCTTCGAAGGCGAAGAAGCCGGCCATGCCGACGAGGCTCGAACTTCGGAATGCGCCGAACACCGTCGAACGAGACAGCCGCTTGGCGATCTGGTCCAGCGAGTCCGCAGTTTCGTCGCGGTAGGTGGACTGAAACGCCTCCGGATGGCGCTCGAGCGCCTCCAGCCGGATCGCCCGGTACAGGTTGGCGTCGTCAGCCCCAAGTCGCCGGATCGAGATGGCCTCGGTCATCGGCGCAGTCTCGCATGAGGCGCCTGTCGCCGGCATCGGGTTCGGTGGCCGCTGTGAGTGTCGTCACGAGGTGATCTTCATCAACAAGTGAGGCCTGTCACTGAAGTTTTCCTAAAATGCCGCGCATCCTGCTCCTGGGTGACGAACAGCCCTGGGGGGATGAGATGTCGATGGTCTCCGATCGCGTTGTGCCCCACGTCGCGCCGCGACCCGCCGATGAAACCTTCCACCCGCCGCTCGACCTCGTCTCGCTGCACGTGCCGAAAGCTCTCGGCACCTCGCTTCGCGAGGTGCTGTTCGCCCATTACGGGCGTCATCGTGTCGCCTGCGACTATGAGACCTTCCTCGAAGACGACAGGCCGGACGTCCGATCGGAAATGTCTCACCGGATTCCGGCCTCGGCGACCGTGTTGCACGGACACTTCCCCGCCGCCCGCTATGCCGCGGTTCCGGCTCGGTGCCGCATCGCCTTCCTGCGCGAACCGATCCGGCGGACCGTGTCTCACTACTTCTTTTGGGTGAACGGGGAGAAGCACGGCAATCCGCTTCACGACCGGGTGCTGGACGGGCGGCTCGGCCTCCTCGATTTCGCCGGCCTGCCGCCGATCCGGCGGTTCTACACGGAAACGATCTTCGGCGGCTGCGATCCGTCCAGCTTCGATCTCATCGGCGTCGTCGAGGATCTCGATCGCGACTGGCGGCGCTTGCGGCGCCTGACCGGAATCGCCGCGCCGTTGCCGCATCTCAATCGCAACGGCTTTCCCGGATATGCGGACATCGTCTCGAAGATCCTCGCCGATCGCACGCTGATGCGGATGCTACGCCGGATCCTCGACGACGACATCCGCTTCTACGAGCGCTTTCTCTGACGAGAACCCGAACGAGACTTCTGCCTCTGGCTGCAGGAGGCGCCTGGTGCGCTGCGCTTCAGAGGTTGCCCGCCGAAGCAGAATCAGCCGGGAGGATGCCGTGGCCGAAACGTATCATGTCGATCATGCCTCTGCCGTTGCGACCCAGCTCCGTGCCGACAGCCGCCGTCCGCCGCTGGAGCTGGTTTCGCTTCATGTGCCGAAGGCCTTCGGCACGTCGCTTCGCCAGGTGCTGATGCGGCACTACGGCCGCCGCCGCGTCGCCACCGACTACACGACCTTCATTGAAGGCGATCGCGAAGGTGAAGACGTTCGTCCGCCGCTGCCGCGGAAGGTCGCGGCCGTCCATGGTCACTTCCCGGCTGCGCGCTACGCCTCGGTTCCGGCGCATCACCGCGTCGCCTTCCTGCGCGACCCGGTCCGCCGCACTATCTCGCATTACTTCTTCTGGCTGAACGAGCCTCGCCACGGCAATCCGCTGCATGACCGGATGCTGGACGGGAAGCTGGACCTTCTCGCCTTCGCACGGTTGCCGCAGATCCGCCGGTTCTACAGCCGGACGATCTTCGGCGGCGCCGATCCGGCCAGTTTCGACCTGATCGGCGTGGTCGAGCGGCTCGAGCGCGACTGGCCTCGCTTCCAGGATCTCACCGGCATCGCGGCACCGCTGCCTCATCTCAACCGCAACCGCTACCCGGGATATGACGAGGCGGTCGAGCAGGTGACGGAGGACCGGGTCCGGATGGACGCGCTCCATTGCCTCCTCGACGCCGACATCCGCTTCTACCGCCGGTTTCTCTGAGAGCCGGCCCGGCTGGACTTCGCCCACGGTCGTCAGGCAGGCTCACAGGCCATTCGCCCGGAGACTCCGATGCGCCTGTTCACCGCGATGCTTGGGACCGAGACCCACTCGTTCTCGCCGCTGCCGTCCGGCTTCAAGCTGTTCCGGGAATACTATCTGGTGCGTGGCGGCAAGCACCGTGAGCCCCCGGACTTCTGTGCTGAGCCGATGGTGCGCTTTCGCAACCGTGCGAAAGCCCTGGGCTGGGAGGTGGTGGAGAGCCTCGCCACCTTCGCCCAGCCGGCGGCGCCGACGCTGAAGCACGTCTACGAGACCTTCCGCGACGAGATCCTCGCCGACTTGAAGAGGGCGATGCCGGTCGACGTTGTGCTGCTCAACCTGCACGGCGCCATGATCGCCGAGGACTACGAGGACTGCGAAGGCGACCTGATGCAGCGCATCCGCGCCGTCGTCGGGCCGAAGGTGCCGATGGGCGTCGAGCTCGATCTCCATTGCCACCTGACCGAGGAGATGATCCAGGCCTCGACCGCGATGGTCATCTACAAGGAGTACCCGCACACCGACATCCTGGAATGCGCCGACGCGTTGTTCGACATCATCGCCGACACCGTCGACGGCAAGGTCAAGCCGCACCAGGCGCTGTTCGACTGCCGCACCATCGGCCTTTATCCCACCACCTACGAGCCGATGAAGGGGTTCGTCGCGCGCATGCGGGCGATGGAAGGCAAGAACGGCGTTCTGTCCCTCTCTCTCGGCCACGGCTTCCCCTGGGGCGACGTCAAGGAGACCGGCACGAAGATGCTGGTCGTGACGGACAACAAGCCGGAGGAAGGCGTGCGCCTCGCCGAGACGCTGGGCCGAGAAGTCTATGCCATGCGGAAGGAGATCGAGCCGCCCTGGCTCGATCTCGAGCCGGCGATCGATCGGGCACTGGCGATCGCCGCCGGCAAGGCCAAGGACGAGACCTTGGCGGTGACGGCCGGCAACGGGCCGGTGGTCATCGGCGACGTTGCCGACAACGCCGGCGGCGGCGCCCCCAGCGATTCCACCTTCGTGCTCCGGAGCCTGCTCAGGCGCGGGGTGAAGAGCGCGGCCGTCGGCTGCTTCTGGGACCCGGGCGCGGTCGCGCTGGCCGAGGAGGTCGGCGCCGGCGGCCGGCTCAAGCTCCGCCTCGGCGGCAAGATCGGCAAAGTTTCGGGCGATCCGCTCGATCTCGACGTCACCGTGCTGGGCCTGAGCGAAGAGCTGGTCGACGTGATGGGCACCGGCCTGTTTCCCCTCGGCCGCGCCGCGGCGTTCCGGATCGACGGCACCGAGATCGACGTCGTCGCCAACACCGGCCGCTGTCAGACCTTCTCGCCCAAGGTGTTCGAGGCCTTTGGCATCGACCCGATGACGAAAGAGATCGTGGTGGCCAAGTCGATGAATCATTTCCGCTCGGGCTTCGAGCCGATCGCCCGCGGCATCGTCTATGCGGCCTCGCCCGGCTGCATCGACACAGACTACCGTCGCGTTCCCTACAAGAACGTCCGCCGTCCGATCTGGCCGCTGGACGCCGATCCCTGGAGTAAAGGAGCCTGAGAGACGTGACGCGCCTATTCACCGCCATGGTGGCGACCGAGACCCACACCTTTTCGCCGCTGCCCGCAGGATTCAAGCTCTACGAGGAATGCTACATGGTTCGAGGCGGCAAGCACGCTGAGCCGCCCAGCGTCTTCGCCGTGCCGCTGGTGATCTTCCGCGATCGGGCCAAAGCAAAAGGCTGGGAGGTGGTGGAAAGCCTCGCCTGCTTCGCCCAGCCGGCCAACCGCACCTTGAAGCATGTCTACGAATCCTTCCGCGACGAGGTCCTGGCCGACTTGAAGAAGGCGATGCCGGTCGACGTGGTGCTGCTGAACCTGCACGGCGCCATGGTCGCCGAGGGCTATGACGACTGCGAGGGCGACCTGCTGCAGAGCATCCGGAAGATCGTCGGGCCGAAGGTGCCGATCGGCGCCGAACTCGATCTCCACTGCCACCTGACCGACGAGATGATCGGCGCCGCGACCGCGCTGGTGATCTACAAGGAGTATCCGCACACCGATATCGCCGAGCGGGCGGAAGAGGTGTTCAAGATCATCGCCGACACCGTCGACGGCAAGGTCAAGCCGGTGATGTCGCTGTTCGACTGCCGTACCATCGGGCTCTACCCGACGACGGTCGAGCCGATGGCGACCTTCGTCAGGAAGATGACGGCGCTCGAAGGCAAGGACGGTGTGCTCTCGGTCTCGCTCGGCCACGGCTTCCCCTGGGCCGACGTGCGCGAGGTCGGCACCAAGATGCTGATCGTCACCGACGACAGGAAGGCGGAGGGCGACAAGCTCGCCGAGACGCTCGGCCGCGAGGTCTACGCGATGCGGAAGGAGATCGAGCCGCCCTGGCTCGACCTCGAGCCGGCGCTCGACCGTTCGCTCGCCATCGCCGCCGGCAAGGAGCAGGACCGGACGCTCGGCATCGCCGGCGGCAACGGCCCGGTGGTGATCGCCGACATCGGCGACAACGCCGGCGGCGGCGCGCCTAGCGACTCCACCTTCATCCTGCGCTCGCTCCTGGCCCGCGGCGTCACCTCGGCCGCGGTCGGCTGCTTCTGGGACCCGGGAGCGGTGGCGCTGGCCGAGGATGTCGGCGTCGGCGGCAAGCTAGCGCTCCGCCTCGGCGGCAAGATTGGGCCGGTCTCGGGCGATCCGCTCGACCTCAAGGTGACGGTGACCGCGCTGGTCGACGAGCTCACCGACAGCCTCGGCACCGGCCTGACCTCGCTCGGCCGCGCCGCCGCCTTCCGCATCGAAGGCACGGAGATCGACGTGGTCGCCAACACCGGCCGCTCGCAGACGCTGTCGCCGGGCTCGTTCAGGCAGATGGGCATCGACGTGATGGCGAAGCAGCTGGTGTCGGTGAAATCGATGAACCATTTCCGCGCCGGCTTCGCGCCCGTCGCCCGCGGCATCGTCTACGCGGCCTCGCCCGGCGCCGTCGACTTCGACTACCGGCGCCTGCCGTACACTAAGGTCCGCCGTCCGATCTGGCCGCTGGATGCGGATCCGTGGAAATAGAAAAGGGCCGGCGACGGTCATCCGTCGCCGGCCCCTCTCGTCAGGCGGTTACTTCTTCTCGACGTTCCAGAACACCGGGATCGCCACCTCGACGATGCCCGAGAGCCTGCGGTTGTAGGCCATCGGCTGGAAGAAGGTGCCGAGCGGGGTGAAGTAGGCCTGCTCGACGGCGCGCTTCTGGATCGCCTCGCCGATCGCCTTCCGCTTGGTGATGTCGCCTTCCTTGGCCCAGTCGTCACGCAGCTTGGTCATGGTCTCGTCGCAGGGCCAGCCCGGCCAGCCGGAGCGATCGCAGGCGGTGGTCAGGCCGTAGTTGGAGATGGCGCTGCCGAGCTCGAAGCCGAAGCCCCAGGTGTGGACCACGTTCCAGCCGCCCTTGTCGGGCGCATCCTGCTTGGCGCGACGCGCCAGCAGGCCGCCCCAGTCGGTGTGGACGTCCTCGACGTTGAAGCCGACCTCGCGCAGCGTCTGCACGGTGACGATGCTCATGTCGCGGATGATCTGCTGGTCGGACGGGATCAGCACCACCACCTTCTCGCCGTTGTAGCCGGACTCCTTGAGGAGAGCCTTTGCCTTGGCGAGGTCCTTCTTCTGGAACTCCTCGGCGAACTTCTCGGTGCCGGTCGGCGTGCCGCAGGCCATGAAGGCCCAGCAGGTCTTCCAGTTGGCGGGATCGCTGCCGACGGCTGCCTGCATGAAGTCCCTCTGGTCGACCGCGTGCATGAAGGCCTGGCGGGCCTTCACGTTGTTGAACGGCGGATGCAGGTGGTTCGGGCGCATGATCCCGATGGCGCCGTTCGGGTTGTGCACCTTGGCGATGATGTTCGGGTTCCGCTTCAGCGTCGGCAGCAGGTCGAGCGGCGGCGTTTCGTACCAGTCGACCTCGCCGCGATCGAGCGCGGCGGTCGCCGTGGCGGGGTCGGTGATGATGTTCCACTCGACCTTGTCGACCTTCACTACCTTGCCGCCGGCATACCAGCTCGGCGGCTCGGCTCGCGGCACGTAGCCGGCGAACTTCGCGTAGACCACCTTCGAATCCATCACGAACTCGTTGGCGACGAACGTGAACGGGCCGGAGCCGATGTTGGACGTGATCGGCGTGCCGCCATCAATCGAGGCGTCCTTCTCCGGATAGACGTAGAGCGCCTTGGCGCTCATCTTCGACATCGAATCCAGCGTCGAGCCCCAGGCTTCCTTCAGCGTGAGGGTAAAGGTGCGGTCGTCGACCACGGCCAGCGTCATGCCCTGCTTCAGCATGATCAGCCCGTTGGTGTCCTTCGGCGCCCAGCGCTTGATCGAGGCGACGGCGTCCTTGGCGGTGACGGCCGAGCCGTCGTGGAACTTGAGGCCCGGGCGGAGCTTCATCGTGTAGACGAGGCCGTCGGCGGACAGCGTGTGGCTTTCGACCATCTGCGGCTGCGGACGCTGGTCCTTGTCGGAGGCGAACAGCGTGTCCCAGATCATGTAGGCGTGCTGATGCGAGATCGACGACTGGTTGATCGTCGTGTCGAAGACCGAGAGCTTGGCCTGCGGGATGTATTTGAGCACGGTCTGGGCCGAGGCCGACTGTGCCAGCAGCGCCGTGGCGGCGACGCCTGCGAGAAGACTCCAACGACGTGACATGATGGCCTCCTGTGGGTGGTTCGGGTTGGACGGTTCTTAAGCGGCGCGGATCAAGTCTGACGCCTTCTCGCCGATCATGATGACCGGCGCATTGGTGTGTCCAGAGATCATCGCCGGCAGGATCGCCGCGTCGGCGACGCGGAGCCCGGCGATGCCGTGGACTTTCAGGTCGGGGCCGACCACGGCGTTGGCGTCGGTCGCCGGCCCCATCTTGCAGGTGCCGGCGAGATGGCCGACCGAGCCGCCGGTCTCGCGCGCATGCGCCAGGAGCTCATCGTCGCTGTCGAGGTGCGGCGCCGGCCAGATCTGTTCGCCGCGGTAGGGATCGAGCTCCGGCGATGCCACGATCCGGCGCGCCAGCCTGACGCCGTCGATCAGCACGCGGCGGTCGGTCTCGGTCGCGAGGTAGTTCGGGCGGATCGCCGGGTGAGCCTTCGGATCCGGGGACTTGAGGTGGATCGAGCCCCGGCTCTCGGGCCGGAGCTGGAAGGCCACGATCGACATGCCGGGCTCGCGCTCGAGCACGCCGACCTGGCCCTGCTGCATCGACCACGGCGTGATGGTGAGCTCGAGGTCCGGCAGGTCGAGTTCGGGCCGCGAGCGCACGAAGGCGCAGAGCTGGGCCGCGCAGATGCTCATCAGGCCGCGGCGGGTGAGGGCGTAGTTGAGCACTTCCTTGGCGAGCCGCCAGCCGCGCAGCCGCTCGTTGAAGGTGACGTTCTGCGTCACCCGCCAGACCGAGCGGGCGAGATAATGGTCGTGCAGGTTCTCGCCGACGCCGCGAAGGTCGTGGACGACGTCGATGCCGAGCGCCTTCAGCCGCTCGGCCTGGCCGACGCCGGAGAGTTCGAGCAGCTGCGGCGAACCGATGGCGCCGCCGGCCAGGATCGCCTCGCCGCGGACCCTGACCTCGCGCGGCTGGCCCTGGATCTCGTAGGCGAGCCCGATGCAGCGCTTGCCCTCGAACAAGAGCCGGCGGGCCTCGGCATGGGTCTCGACCGTCAGGTTGGCGCGCGAGCGGACCGGGTTCAGATAAGCCTTCGACGTCGAGTGACGGAGCCCGTTCCGGGTGTTCATCTGGAAGTAGTTGATGCCGTCCTGGCGCACACCGTTGGGGTCGGGATTGGTGGGGATGCCGTGGCGCTCGGCGGCCTTGAGGAAGACCTCGCACAGCTCCCAGCGGTCGCGGGCATAGCTGACCGACATCGGCCCGTCGCCGCCGCGGAACTCGTCGGCACCGCCCTCGAACCGTTCCATGCGCTTGAAATAGGGCAGGACCTCCGAGAACGACCAGCCGCG
>SXGS01358566.1_pt1 | contig 10043 bp, 13 predicted proteins | sample 3174681 | NCBI WGS metagenome assembly SXGS01 (sample SAMN11356861, study PRJNA531348) | freshwater metagenome | isolation source: freshwater sample F1-80 | place: China: Fuxian Lake, Yuxi | collected 2017-12-25
ATTCCGAACGCCAGCTCTATGAATCGGCCCTGGACCGCATGGCCCGGGAAGTCGCCGCCATTGAGCGGATCGACCGGGACGCCGCCATCGTCATGCTCAACAAGTCTCTGCTGGTGAAGGCCTCGGCCGCCGCCTGATCCGGGCGCACGCCGGACGAGCAAGACGCCCGGCCCCTGCGCCGGGCGTTTTTCGTTTGGCATTGCCAAGACCATAGGGGCTTGGCGCCGCCCCCCGCCCCATGGCATCGCTCCAGCCCAAGCCGGCCCGGTAGCTCAGCAGGACAGAGCAGCGGTTTCCTAAACCGAAGGTCAGGGGTTCGAGTCCCTTCCGGGCCGCCAGGGGGTCACTGGCTCCTGTCTCAGGGCGACACCCCCACCGTGATTTTCACGTGGAAGCCGCCAAGGGCAGGCGAGCCCAAATCAACTCCCGATCGTCAAGCCCCGGCTCCGCCTGTGTCCGGTTGGTGGAAGCCGGTGTTTGCACCGGGAGATAACTCGGTTACCTGAAACCGATCCTACGGTTCCCCAGAAAAGGAGTCTTCACGGTGACAATGAGCCCCTTCAGCGCCAGTTATGCCGAGGCGCGCGCCAAATTCCGTGACGCCGCGACCGCTGCGGGGGCCGCCCTATCAACCTATGTACACCCTGAACCCGGGCCGGACGGCGGCGAGCTGACCACAGACTGCGCCTGGATCGGTCCAACCGACGCCACCGCGGTGCTCGTTCTTGTTTCAGGCACACACGGCGTCGAGGGCTTCTGCGGTTCCGGCGCGCAGGTGGATTGGCTTCGTCGTGGCGAGGCCAGTCAGCTTGGGACTGATCAGGCGGTGCTGCTGGTGCACGCCATCAACCCTTATGGCTTTGCCTGGAAGCGCCGGGTGACCCATGAGAACGTGGATCTGAACCGGAACTTTGTCGACTTCTCGGGCCCGCTGCCCACCAACCCGGACTATGAGACGCTGGCGGCGACGGTGAAACCTGCCGACTGGAGTGGGGAAACCCAGGCAGCTGCGCGGAAGGTCCTTCGCGCCTTTGCCGAAACCCACAGCTTCCGCGCCATGGCTCAGGCCATTTCGGGCGGACAATACACCCATTCCGACGGCCTCTTCTTCGGGGGATCGGGGCCGACCTGGGCGCGGTTGACCCTGGAGTCGATTTTCAGGACCTACCTGTCGCAGGCCACCGACATTGGCGTCGTCGACTATCACACCGGGCTCGGTCCAGAGGGCTATGCCGAACCGATCATCAGCGCCCCGCAGGGCTCTCCAGAGTATGAGCGGGCGATGGCCTGGTACGGTCTTGCCGCCAAGAGCCATCTGAGCGGCGACTCGGTCTCGGCCCAGATCGCGGGGGACTGGCTTGGCGCCGCCCCGGCGCTGCTTCCCCATGCGCGCTTCACCGGCATCTCACTGGAGTACGGCACGCAGGACTCCAACAGGGTCCTTGACGCCCTGAGGGCCGACAACTGGCTCCATGCCCATGGCGATCCCAGAAGCCCACAGGGCCAACAGATCAAGGCTCAGATCCTGGCGGCCTTCTATGTGGATACGGATCTGTGGCGCGGAATGGTCCTGGGCCAGTCGCTGATGGCCGTGCGCGAGGCTATCGCTGGACTGACCCAAGCGGCCAGGTCCTGACGGCTTGGCCGATCTTCAACTCTGATCATGGTGGGGCGCCGATGTTTGTTTCCGTAAATGGAGTGCGACTGTTCGTTGAAGTGCTGGGCTCAAAGCTGGCGCCTCAAGGGCCGCGCATGATTGAACGACCGACCGTCGTCGCCCTGCATGGCGGTCCCACCGACCATGCTCACATGCTGCCCATGGTGAGCTCACTGTCGGAGATCGCGCAGGTGGTGATCTATGATCATCGGGGCTGCGGTCGGAGTGAGCATGGCGACCCCGCCCTGTGGACGATGGATCAGTGGGCAGACGATGTCCGTGGCGTCTGCGAAATGCTGGGCATCGAGAAGCCGATCGTGTTCGGCCATTCCTTCGGGGGTTTCGTAACGCAAGCCTATGCGATCCGACATCCCGGCCATGCGGCGGGTCTCGTGCTGGCTGGAACCGGGCCACGATTTGATGCCGCGCTCTCGGTGGAGGGATTCCGCCGGCAGGGGGGCGAGGCGGCAGCGGCAGGGTTCGCCGCCTTCGCAGCAAACCCAGGGCCAGACACCACAGCGGACTTCATCGCAAACTGCCGCCATCTCTATACGACCACTCGCAAGATGGATCCGGAGGTAGAGGCGCGAACAGTGACCAACGTCCCCCTTCTGTTCGACTTCTTCGGACGGGAATCCCGGGCGTTCGACTTCACGGAAAAGCTGGGCCAAGTGACGTCGCCAGTGCTGATCCTCGGGGGCGACGAAGATCCCGTCATGCCCCCAGCCTATCAGGACGCCCTGGAGGCGGCATTGTCGAGCGCCCAGGTCAAACGGGTCAGCTTCCCAGCCTGCGGACATGCCCTGGCTCTGGATGCGCCACAGGAAATAGCCAAGGCCCTGCAGGGTTGGCTGCGTGAAGGGTCGTGGCCCAAGCCCAGCCGTGATGGCTAAGCGCCACCGCCTCAGGCCGGTCCGGCCTCGCCGCCCCGGGCCAGCAGTTCGGCCGTGGTGCTCTGGCGGATGTCGTCCTTCTTTTTCCGGATCATGCCGGGGATCAGGAAGCCGTCGATCACCCACCAGATGAAGCCGATGAGGATGAAATAGCTGAAAATCTGCAGGATCGCCGTCACCGGTCGGCCGAGATAGAACCGGTGGCCGCTCAGCAGGCCCAGGAAGAACCACAGCAGATAGGCCACGCCGGTGCTCGGCCCATCATTGGCCACCCGCTGCTCGACCAACGACAATTGCGCAGTGCTCAGGCTCATGATCCATCCCCAGGCGAGCGACAAGTTAGGCGCGTGCGCTCGGACTTGTCACGCTTTCTGATCGATGGCGGACGGCGCATGCCGGAGGGCTACCAGCCCCCCTCAGCCGCCTCGCCCTCTCCGCCTTCACTGGCCTCGCCTGCCTCGCCCCCGGCCATGGCCGCAACCTGGGCCTCCAGGGCCCGGCGGGTTTCAGGGGTGCAATCGGAAGGGGCGGCGCTTGCCTCCGTGGCGGCGCCAGGGCCAGTCAGGAGGTCCTCCACCAGGCTCTCGGCCGCCGCCCGCAGCATGGGCTCCTCGATCCCGGAGACCCCAATCCGGGCCAGGGCCGCAGCGTCCACATCGGCCCATCCACAGGTGGTGGCCGCCTGTCGCAGAATCTGGGCCGCCCGCAGGCCCTGGGAGAGCTCCGGATTGGCGGCCTCCACCGCCGACCAGGCCGCATTGCGGCCAGCCTGGGCCAGATCGGCCTCGCCGCAGGCCCCAAGCCCCAGGACGGCCAGGACAGCGAAAGGGACGCTCAGGGATGATCGCATGGGGGCTCCGGCACAGGGTCAAACAAAGCCTAGCTTGGCCCCACCTCCCCACCAAATCACCGTTGCGCCAGTTGGCGTGCGCCTGCTCTGGCGGGGACAGCCCTACATCGCCATGGCCAGCATCCAGATCGCCATGGCGATCATCATCAGGTTCTCGGTCAGCGAGAGGAAGCCCAAGGGGACATTGCTGTCGCCGCCGACACAGGCGCACTTCAGCTCCCGCCGATCCAGATAGACCGCCTTGAACACCGACACCGCGCCGATGGTCCCGATGAAAAGGGCGACGGGCGCCGAAAGCCAGGTGAGCAGGCCCGCGACCATCAGGGCGCCGGCCCCGAACTCGGCGAAGGGATAGACCTTGCCATAGGGCGGCCAGCGCTTGGCCAGCAGGTCGTAGTTCAGAAACATGGTCGAGAAGCTCTCGACATTCTGCAGCTTGAGCATGCCCAGCACCATCATCGAGAGCGCGATGAACCATACCGCCGTCTGCTGGTTCAGCACGGTCCCGTAGACCGCCAGGCTGATCATGACGGCCATGATGGCTGTGGTGGCGAACACCACGAGGACCGGCGTGTAGGTGGTGGCCTTGGGATCGCGGACCTTCAGGCCCAGGTGACGGCGCAGATCATCATGGCCGCCGATCCGCTCGCCGTCGATGAACACCTGCGGCGTGGTCGCAACCCCATGCTGCGCCTTGAAGGCGTCGGTCTCCTCCCGCGTGGTCAGCCACCGGTCATCGACCTTATAGCCTCGGCTGGTCAGCAGGTGCTTGGCCTTCAGCCCCCAGGGGCAGGTGTGGTCTTTCATGACCATGCGATGCAGCACGGCGGTCTTTTGTGACGGGGTCATGGGGGCTCCTGGACTTGTAATCCTTTGGCCCGACCCTAGGTTCCATACATCGGTACGGAGTCAATCATGAAGGCCAGAACCATCGCTATCCTGGCCCGGGAGGGCGGCGTGGGGGTGGAGACCGTCCGGTTCTACCAGCGACGCGGTCTCTTGCCGACACCCGAGCGCTGGTCCAGTGACGGGGTCGGGACCGGCGTCCGCCGCTATGGTGATGACGATGTCCGCCGCCTGCGCTTCATCCGCTCAGCCCAGACCGCAGGTTTCACCCTGGAAGAGATCAAGGAGCTGCTGTCCCTGGACGCCAGCGATGATCGAGATCGCGCCCGAGCCCTGGCCACCGAGCGTCTGGCGGCCCTGGACCAGGCCATCGAGGATCTGGTGGAAGCCAGGGCCGCCCTGCGACGCCTGGCCGGCGCCTGCGCGGCCACCGACATTGGCCCCTGCCCGATCATCGCCGCCTTTCAGGGACAGGCATCGGCGCAGATCAGTGAACCATGAACTGAACCGCGCTGGCCATCTGATGGCCGTCAGCCCCTTGGGCGGTCCAGTTCAGAACGTAGCGGCCAGGCGCCAGGGGCGGCAGCTCGGCTGCAACCTCGGTGGTCGCCGCCGCCGCCGCCACCGGCACCGTCCTGGGGGCCTGTCCCTCAGCGGCGATGGTGACCGCCGTCAGGGTCATGGGATGGGAAAATGTAGCGGTGAACCAGTCTGGTGATCCTGCCAGCATCTCGCCCTCAGCCGGACTGGTGACCACCCCATGGGCGGCGGGGTCGCTCACAGCTGCGGGGGCGCCATGGCCCGCATGGGGGTCTTGGGCCAAAGCCGGGACAGTGACCGCCAAGGACAGGGACAGGGACAGGGACAGGGCCAGGATAAAGGGTCGCATGCAAAACGCCTTCAGAACCAGGCCCGCAGGCCAATGACAAACACGGTATGGGTCAGTTCGCCCCCGCGAGCGCGGGTCAGGTCAGCGGTCGCGCCCAGATCGCGGCTCCAATCGACCCCCACATAGGGCGCAAATTCCTTGGCCAGCTCATAGCGCAGGCGCAGGCCCGCCTCCGCATGGGTCAGGCCAGCGCCGAGGCCAAGCTCAGGGATATCAGAGGCCGCAGCCTCGACCTCGATCCGCGGCTGCAGGATCAGACGCTGGGTGAGCCGCTGGTCGTATTCGGCCTCGATCCGCGCGGTCAGATCGCCCCTCCTCGACAGGAAGGCTGCAGCATCCACCTCCCACCAGTAGGGCGCCAGCCCCTGGGCCCCGGCCACCAGATGGGTCAGGTCGTCTCCGTCCTCAGAAAGGTCCTGCCGCAGGCCGCCCTGCAGGTCCCAGAACGGCGAGACCGCACGGCTGAACAGCACCTGGACTTCGCCCTCGACCGCGCCGCTGTCGAAATCGCCCTCGCCTTCGGCCTTCCACCAGAACCGGTTGATGTCGCCGCCCGACCAGCCGCCCACATCCCACAGCAAATGGGTCTCGCTGTCGGTAGACCGCAGTTCCAGCCGGTCGATGATCACCGCCGTGGTGCGCATGTCGCCGTTCTCGCGCAGCAACCCCTCACGGGCGCGCGCCATCTGGTCCTGGCCCCATAGGGCATCGGCCGCATGGGCGGGGCCCGCCAGGGCCGCACGCGGCGGCGGCGGTCTGCGGGGGCGGCCAACATCATCGGCGCTGGTCGGCACGTCCGGCGGGCCGCTGGCCCCCGCGCCCATGGTGTGACCGCCCATATCGTGACCCGCATGGGGGTCAGCCTTGGCCGGCATGGCCTGGCCGCCCATAGCGTGGCCGGGGGCGTGGTCTTGGGCGTGGGCCTGGCCTGCAACAAGCCATAGGGGGATGAGGCAAAGCGCGCGCCAGATCATGCCGGCGCCTCGTCCAGGGGGCGCACGGTCACCACATTGAACATGCCCGCATGCATGTGCATCAGCATGTGGCAGTGGAAGGCCCAGTCGCCGGGGGCATCGGCGGTGAGGTCGAAGGTCACCTTCGAACCCGGCGCCACATTGACCGTATGCTTCAGGGGCTGATGTCCCGCTGGCCCGCCGGTGACCAGTTCAAAAAAGTGGCCGTGCAGGTGGATCGGGTGGGCCATCATGGTGTCGTTGACCAGGGTCACCCGCACCCGCTCGTTTCGGGCAAACGCGATCGGCGCGACGATCTCCGAGAACTTGCGGCCATCGAAGCCCCACATGAACCGTTCCATATTGCCGGTCAGGTGGATCTCCAGCGCCCGCGACGGCGGCCTCTGGTCCTTGTTGGGCGTAAGCGCCACAAGGTCGGTATAGACCAGCACCCGGTGCGCCACGTCCTCCAGCCCCATGGGCCGCTCACCCAGCCGGTTGGCCGGGTCGGGGGAGACCATGTCAACGCCCACGCCGACCGCCATGGCGGCGGGCGCATTGTCAGGGTTGCGCATGTCGTGTCCCCCGGCGCCATGGTCCATGGCCCCATGGCCCATGGCCGTGTGATCCATCGCCGCCCCATGTCCCATGGCCGAATGGTCCATGGCCCCCATGCCGCCCATACCCATGTCCCGCATGGTCAGGGTCGGGACCTTGCGCAGGGGCGGAACCTCCGCCGTCATGCCCAGGCGGGGCGCCAGGGTCGCCCTGGCCAGACCCGAGCGGTCTACCGCCTCGGCCACCAGGGTATAGGCGCGATCTTCGGTGGGACGGATGATCACGTCATAGGTCTCGGCCACCGAAATCTGGAACTCGTCGATCTCTACCGGGCGAACATTCTCGCCGTCGGCGTTGACCACGCTCATGGGCAGACCCGGAATGCGGACGTTGAAAATCGACATGGCTGAGGCGTTGATGATCCTCAGCCGCACCCGCTCGCCGGGGCGGAACAGGCCCGTCCAGTTCTCCGCTGGGCCGTGGCCATTGACCAGATAGGTATAGGTCGTCCCATTGACGTCGGCGATGTCGCGCGGGTCCATGCGCATGGCCCCCCACATGCGCCGTTCTTCCAGGCTCATCCCATCCTCGCCCGAGATCAGACCCCCAAGGGTGGTCCGGGCGCGGTTGAAATAACCGGGGCTCTTTTTCAGCCGGTCGAGAATCTCATGGGGATGAAGGAAGCTCCAGTCGGCCAGGACCAGCACGTGCTCGCGGTCATAGGCCACCGGGTCGGCGCCGGCCGGATCGATGATCAGCGGCCCATAATGGCCCATCGCCTCCTGCAGATTGGAGTGCGAGTGGTACCAGAAGGTCCCCGACTGAATGACCGGAAATTCGTACTGGAAGGTCTCACCGGGCGCGATGCCGGGGAAGCTGACGCCCGGCACCCCGTCCATCTGAAACGGCAGCAGCAGCCCGTGCCAGTGGATCGAGGTGTCCTCGTCCAGGGTGTTGGTCACCGACAGCCGCGCGGTCTGTCCCTCGCGCAGGCGGATCAACGGGGCGGGCACGGTCCCGTTGACGGTGATGGCGTGGCCGGTGCGCCCGCCCACAGTGAAGGGCGAGTGACCGACGCGCAGCTGGATGTCGGCGCCGCTCAGAACGCCGGGATCAGCCCGCAGACGCCCATGGCCGGATTGCGCCCAGGCCGGCATGAGCCCCAGCGCGGTCGCCAGGCCGGCCCCCCCGGCCAGGCCCTGCAAAACCGTACGTCTGCCGCGGTCGATCATCCGGATGGACTCCCTCTGCTTCGCCACCGGAAGCCGTGATGCCCTATGGACCACAGTACGGAGTCAAGGGCGGTCGACCTTGTCCACGACCGCGCGCAGGCTCAGTGAGTTGACATTCTTTCATGCGTCAGGAATAACTGACATATGAAAGGCGGGCATCCACATTGACCTCTGGAGACGAGCTTGCATTGACCCTCGCCGCGCTCAGCAACCCGCACAGGCTGCGCATCCTGGCGGCCCTGAGCCAAGGGGGGCGGAACTATGTGAGCCAGTTGGCCCGGGAGATCGGGATCAGCCGGCCGCTGCTCCACCTTCACCTGAGCAAGCTGGAAGAGGCCAATTTGGTGTCGAGCCAGCTGGAGCTATCGGCTGACGGCAAGGCTCTGAAGTACTTCGAAATTCAGCCATTCCGCCTGGAGCTGACACCAGAGTTGATCGCCGCCCTGGCGCCAACTCTCTCTGTTAAATCTGAGACCTAAGGACCGACATGTCACAAGAACAGCTGACCTTCCTCCTCGCCCTCAGCATGCCTCTGGCCACGATCTTGCTGGTCTTCGGCATGCGCTATGGCGCCCTCGTGGTGCAGGCCAGAGCCAGTCAGAAGAGCAACGCCGCTCAACAGGACCTTCTCGATGGCCTTGCCGAGATCAAGTCCCGGCTCACCGCCATCGAGACGGTGCTGAAGGACGTGGCCTGAGGCTTCAACTCGGGACCGACAGCGCCGGCCCTCGGGCAGAAGAGGCGGGTCTCAGTCGAAGATGTCGAAGATCGAGGGCCGCTTCTTGTAGCGCGGACCGTAGCCATACTCCCCACGCTCCCCACGCTCACCGTATTCCCCCCGTTCGCCGCCCTCGCCATAGCCACCGCCCCACTGCGGCGGCGGAGGGCGATAGGGCGGGGCGCCCATCGGGGCCTGGGGGGGCGGGGGCGCCTGGGGCTGGAGCGGCGCGGCGTCCCGGGCGGCGGACTCCATGAGTTTTTCCAGCTCCCCCCGGTCAAGCCATACCCCCCGGCAGGTCGGGCACATGTCGAACTGAACGCCGGAGCGCTCGACGGTCTGCATAGGGCTGTTGTCGTTGGGGCACAGGAGCAGGGGCATCAGGACTTCCTTCGGAACATGGGAGGCGCGATGGCCCAGGGGACCATCGGACCTCGCGGGACGAGGTGATGCGTCCGACATCGCAACCGCCAAGCGTTCGGCGGCGCCAGAGGGGCCCGGTTCGCAGACCAAAGATGGGCGTAGGCGAATGGCCTGACAAGGGCGCCGTACAGCCCCATGCTCAGCTATGGAAGAAAGCCGCCCAAGCCGGTGAGGAGGTCCCCTTGATCATACTGCGCGATGTCCTGAGCCCCGATCAGGTGCAGGCGCTCCAGGCGGGGCTGGCCCGTGCGCCCTTCCAGGATGGACGGGCCACCGCCGGACCGGCCGCCCAGAAGGTCAAGGACAATCAGCAGGCCCGCGGGGATGATCCCGCAGTGATCGCCATGGCCGGGCAGGTGCGGCTGGCCCTGGAACGCCACCCGGTGATGCGCAGCCTGGCGCGACCGGCCCGCTGGTCGAACCTGATCTTCTCTCGCTACGGGCCGGGACAAAACTACGGCCTGCATGTGGACAACGCCGCCATGATGGACGCGCACGGCTGGCCCTTGAGGACCGACTTCAGCTTCACCCTCTTTCTGTCGGACCTGGACGCCTATGGGGGCGGCGACCTGCTGGTGCAGGACCTCTCCGGCGAACATGGGTTCCGACCTCCGGCGGGAACGGCGGTGCTCTATCCCACCGGGGCCCTGCACAGGGTGGCTCCCGTAACCCAAGGCGAGCGGCTGGCCTGTGTGGGCTGGATCCAGAGCCGGATACGCCGCCCTGACCAGCGCGAGGTCCTGCATGACCTCGAGCAGGTCCGGGATGAGCTTGGCCCTGAGGCCGCGCCCCTGCGTCTGGACAAGACCATCGCCGCCCTGCTGCGCATGTGGAGCGAGGACTGAGGGCGGGTGTTGCGGCCCGAGGGCGTGCTGAACACGGGCGAATTCCTCTGGGCGCTGAATCAGAATTTTGGGTCTAGGGTTGAAGCGTGTTTCGACCGTAAAACCAGTTTCAACTTCGACAGAACGCGCTCTAGAAGCCGCGCCATTATCCCAGGGGCCCCTCGTGCAGTTTGATGACG
>SXGS01394464.1_pt1 | contig 10043 bp, 9 predicted proteins | sample 3174681 | NCBI WGS metagenome assembly SXGS01 (sample SAMN11356861, study PRJNA531348) | freshwater metagenome | isolation source: freshwater sample F1-80 | place: China: Fuxian Lake, Yuxi | collected 2017-12-25
CGACGGCTCAGGACGCTGTTGCGGGAGCCTTGCTGGAAGACGCAAGAACTCCTCACTCCGAGGCTCATCGTCTGCGGCCCGTAACTCGGCGGGCACGAGCGTCCAGGGTCCGTTTTATGCGCACACGCAGCACGACCCCACAGCATGGCGGATTCCCTACGCCCGTGACTTGGGGACGCCTGTCGGGTACATTCCCCTCCCCGCCCGGCGGACCAGCCGTTGTTGGACCCCAGACGAAGAGCAGCGAAATAAACGGGGGATAGGCCGAAACCAGATAGCGCACCGGGAGGCTCTGTATGAGCGGCGAGAAGATGAGAGGTGACTGCGAGTTACGGTGTCAGGACGCGAGGAGGTGTAGGCGGCGACGCTGCAGCCTAAAAATTTTACGCGGAAACGTTCTATTAACAAGTTAGCCGGCAAGAATGAGCGATTCCCAGTTCCCGGATGTTCTCGACCCAGAGGCGGTCGGTTCCCACCCTGCGCTTGCCAGGGCAGGAGGCGGTTACGTCTGGGACGAAGTACTCGAATACCGGGTCTGGTGCTGCCCTGCCCGAGGCGCGGCGGATGTGGAGGAAGGGAACGATTACTTCCACTCGTTCGCAACCTATTCTGAGGCGCTCAAGTTCGCCCGCGCCACGCCGGGAGCGGATGATCCAATCGCGCTGATCCTTCAGCGCGAGCACATCAATGAGCCCGCACCAGGTGAGTTCGAGCACGTGCGCGAGGAGCGACATACGGAGTGGCCCGTTGAGCTTCTTCGTCGACCAAGGCGGACAGAGCGCACCATCCCGGACTTTCTTGCACCAAACGCACCCCCGAATCGGCTCGACATCATCCGAGGGCTCGCGAAGCCCCGCTGACTTCCTACGCTTGCCGGCTAACAAGCCGCTGAAGCTGACGGCCGCGGGCTTCAGTCGTGCGAACCGCGGTGCTCGATGCGTGGCGTGGTAGCATAACGCGCGGCCGCAGCTTAGCGGCCATCCGTTAGCCGTCACAAGGAGCACTACTATGGCTCGTCGCCTGACAAAGACCGAACTCATTGCCGCTGCGGCCGGTGTTGCCGCGCTCATGCTGAGCCGTGCTTGATGTTGTCGATAAACGGAACGAAGTGGCAACCCTCCGCGCAGAAGTTTCAAGCCTCATACTATCGCAAGAGACCATCCGCGGCCAGAACGAGCGACTATTTCAGTTGGCCGTGGGCGTTGTGAAGGACGGTCAGATTCCTCTGCAGACACTTCAGCCTTGCCTACTTCCAGCCGAACTGAAGCAGGTCTCTGAACAAGCTGCCGCTTCCCGCAAGGAGTCCTTACCTATCGATATAGACGCCGCCTACTTCTCTTCCGGATGGATGGGCGACCCCTCTGTGCCTATGATCTTGAGACATCCCATCCCCCCCGAGATTACTGTAGAGGGCGAGGAGATTTTCCAGGATGCCATTGAAGCAGAGAAGAAGAGATCCAGCCCCGGATTCCCTGGGGGGCCCTAATTAGTGAGGTGTGAGGGAATGTCTGAATCCAACGCTGGAGGTGGCGCTCAGCAAGCTCCGCCCGACGACGTGATTGTCTATACGGTCGGCAAGACGGGGACGAAGTCCGCCTACGTGGCGTTGGACAGGTTTTTCCGTATGCGGTTTCCAGATCAGCCCACCTTGACGCGGCACACACATTGGCTTTCGCGTGACGAAATCGAACGTCTGAACGCCAGCGCCAAGTTGTCTGAGAAATGGGCGGAGCGTGCGCGCGGCGTAAGGCAGATCGTCTCGGATTTGGCCGATGCGGGGCGCCGTTCAATCGTCTTCTCATTCGTGCGCAACCCGCTCAACCGCGTGATGTCGGACTTCTTCTACCGTTTTCCGCGCCTCTCTCAACTCTATTGGTCGCTAGCGCCTGAACAGGCTGAGGCGCTTCGCGCCGAGCTGAACGAGATCTTTGCGCTGACGGTAGATTACCAGATCCGCAAGGAAGAGAAGTGGTGGGAAGCCTTCAACGAGACGTTTGGCTTCCGCCTGCGCGATGTTCCGGAGATCAAGTCTCAAGGTTTCGCGATCCGCGAGGGCGCCTGCAGAACGGCCGTGGTGGTTTTGAAGCTGGAGAAATCGCCCAGGGCTCTGCGTTTGGCTTTGGACGCATTGGGTTATTCAGGCGGAAAGCTAAAAATGGCCCCGCGCAACTGCTCGGACGACTTTTTGTCGGCGGACGCCGTCGAGAGCGTTCGACGCGTCCTCGACAACCCGTCGCGGCCACTCTGCGCGTCCCCTTGCTACAAAGATTGGCGCGCGGCCTATGGCGTGCGCGCGCTCATGGGTGACCGGGAAGCGGAGAAGGCGGCCCCGCCGTCGCAAGATGTCGCTCACTAGTGCAGAAGCAGGCGCGGTGCACTGGGCGCCGCGTTCGAAAGTCGATACTGTCGGCGCACGCATTGGCAATCTTTTCTGCATGACCGACACGGCATCACCACAGCGCGACACCGTGATGGACGGCGTTCGCTCTGCCCAAAGCTTTTTTGAGGCGGCAACTATCCTGACACCGGGGGCACCAGCCTTGGCTGGACGCACAGTATTTTGACCCTACGGCGTGCTCTCCTGTCCGCCGGTCAAGATACTTTTCGATCACCGTTTTAACCGGCGGGCCGAAGTCGTGACGGATCCTTCATGTGCTCAACCGGCCGAGGCGCGCGGGGCGCAAACTCCGCCAGGCCCACCCAGCCAGGGCGGCGGCCAGGGCGAGCATTCCGGCCAGGCTGGAAATCACGCGGCCCATCCAGACCCCGGCGGGTTCCTCGCGAAATTCAAATCGGGGCAGCTTGTCGAAGTCGGCCATCTTGATGGATTCGCGCTTGTGAATGCGCGGGGTGTAAAAGTCGGATACGGCCTGCCTCAGCCCGCCCACCTGCTCGCGGAAGGCGCGGTGCCGCCAATAGCCAGTGCCGGCCAGGTCGGTCAACGCCTCATGCAGAGCGATGGCGGGCGAGAGGAAACGCCATTGCCCCACCGCCGTCTGCTGTCGCGAGAGTTGCGCGTCGAACTTCTGCCGCACCGGCTCGACGGCGCGGCCGACTTCGTGCTGCACAGTCAGATGTTGCGCCGCAAAGTCCGTCTGCTGGCCGGGCGGGGCCAGTTCCGGGTGGTCGCGATAGAATGTGTTGAGCAGTTCGCCGCCGCGCTGCTCCGCCTCGCCCGAGGCCTTGCGCCCCGCCGCCACGAGTTCCGGGCGCGACGGCGTTGGGTAAAGCGTCTCGACGGCCACGTTGAGGAGGGTCGGCGCCACGAGGACGAGCATGACCCACGCTGCGCCGAGAGCGGTTGCGGCAGCGGCGGCGCTGCGCGCAATGGTGTTGACCACCAGCGCCAGCGCAACCCAGAACAATCCGTAGGCGAGCACCACTGCGAGCGCGAGCGCCAGTCGCGCGCTCGCACCGCCAACGCCGCCAAAGAAACCCGCCGCCAGGGTGGCAAGTGCCGCGGGCACCAGCATCGGCAACGCGCGGGCCAGGGCGCGGCGTGCCATCCACCGCCACGGTGTGACGCCCTGGGCCAGGGCCAGCCGCAGCGTGCCGGCTTCGCGGTCGCCCGCCATGAGGTCGTAGACAAGCGCGAGCAGGAACAGCGGGAAGAGCCAGACGAGGACAAACGAGAGGTCGAAGCGCCCCGCCATCAGGTGCGACGGGTTCTCCAACTCGGAGCGAGTGTCGGCGGGTGCGGCGAGTTTCCACAGGACGACGGTTTCATGGCCGGGCGACAGGTCGGACTGACCGGCGGCCAGCAACGGCAGCGGCGCGGGCGGCAGCACGGCGGTCGTGCCGCGCCGGGCGATGGCTTTCGGGTCCACCGCTTGTTGCGCGAGATGGTTGCGGAGCTGAGTCTGGAACTGCTCCGAGTCCTGCGCCAGCGCGGTAGAGGCCTCGCGCTGCCGCCGGGCGAGGTCCGAGCCATTCCAAGTGCCGTAGGCGAGCGCGGCGGTGAAAAGGCCGAGCAATACCCAGGCGGCGCGGTCGCGCGTGAGCAGTCGGAGTTCGAGGCTGAAGAGGTGCGAGTTCATGTGTCAATTCGGTTTCAATCTTGGCGCGACCCGCAGCAGCGCAGCCCAGGCTCCGGCGGCCCAGAGAACAAGCACCAGCAGTCCCGGCATGGCCGCGCGCAGCGCATGCGCGGGCGGCGGCGGATCGTAGCGGAAGGCGGGCAGCTTTTCCCACAGCGCGCGGCCGGCGGTGCCGCCGTGGTGGCCGCCAGCGGTGTTGTTCATCATCTCCTCGTTGAGCACGCGCACGAAGTCGCGACGATGCCGCTCGGCGGCGACGGAGAAATGGCGGTGGTGCGTGAAGTCGGTCCCCGCCACCGCCATCGAGGCGCTGCGCAATCCGAGCAATGGAGCGGCCAACCCGGTCCAGGTCACCAGGCGGTCCTGCAACTCGAGCCGGTCCCAGAGCCTGCCGAAGTGATGGTCGAAGACTTCGCCCGCCAGGCGTTCGCTTTCGAGCATGACAAGGCCGTTGAAGTTGAACGGCAGGTCCTCGATGCGGGTCTTGCCGTATTTCGCCAGGGTGCGCTGGGCGAATTCCTGAAGCTGCTGCTGGCGCGGGCTGTGGCCGTCGAGTCCCTCCTGCACGGCCTTCTGCATGGCCGTTTCGAATTCAGCCAGCTTCGGCGTGGGCAGGAGGCGCTGCGCGAGGTCCGACGCGAGGCGCGGGGCGAGCACGGTGTTGGCCGCCCAGCACACCAGGAGTATGGCCAGCGCTGCTCGCGCAGTGGGCGCGACCGCCGACACGGCGAGGCAGACGGCGAGAATGGCTGCGATATAAAGGGCGTAAGCTCCGCCCAGTCCCGCGAAACGGAGCCAGCTGCCGCCCGCATCGCCGCCCGGAAGCTGCGCCAGGGCCACGGCTCCGCACGCCGCGATGGGCAGGAACAGCACCGCGAGCGCGGCTCCGAGGCCGAGGGCTTTGCCGAGCACGAGGTCGCGCGGGCGCACGCCGAGGCTCAACACCTGCCGCAGCGTGCCCCGCTCGCGTTCACCAGCGAGCGCGCCGAAGGTGAGCAGGACGACGAGCAGCGGCGCGAGCAGTTGCAGTCCAGTGGCGGCAGTCAACTCGCCGAAGCGGCGCATGGCGGTGGCGTCCTGCGCGGGCAGGAACGCGGCCTGGTTCTGCCGGTGCGCTTCGAGGAACACCGTACTGCCAACGAAGGGTTCGAGTCCGCGGTCCAGCACCGACAGCGGGGCGAGCGGCTTGAAGACGTAGACGCCGTAATGCCCGGCCGAGTGGGCGTTTTTCTCGCCTTGGTTGAGCCAGTTCTCACGTTCCAGGGCGGCGGCGGCGGCGTGCTCGGCGTGGGTGCGTTGCACCTGTTGCCAAGCGAGCAGCAGTGCCACTCCGAGCAACACGACGACCACGGCGGCGGCGGTGCGGAAGCGTCCGTCGCGCCAGGCGTCCAGGAATTCCTTGCGGGCAATGGTGAGAATCATGCGCGGAGATGCTCGAGGTAAAGCTTTTCCAAGTCGATGTGCTTGATGTCGTTGGTCGCGTATTCGCCGGCCAGTTTTCCATCGAGCAGGATCCCGATGCGGGTGGCGTCTTCACGCGCGCGAAACAGGTCGTGTGTGGCCATGAGGATGGCGACGCCCTGCCCGGCGAGCTTTCGCAGGAGATGCGAGAACTCGTGCGACGCGGCGGGGTCGAGGCCGGAGGTGGGTTCGTCGAGTAGCAGGGCCTTGGCTTCCGTCGCCAGCGCGAGGGCGATGCCGACTTTCTGGCGCATGCCTTTCGAGTAGGTGCCGACGCGGCGGTCGGCAGCCTCGGCGGGCAGACCGGCGCGTTCGAGCAGCGCGAGCAGCTCCTCGCGCGTGTGCCGCCGTCCGCCCAGCGTGCTGAAATAATCGAGGTTCTCCACGCCGGTGAAGCGCGGGTAAAGCACAACCTGCTCGGGGATGTAGGCGATGTGCCGCCGCGCCGCGATGGGGTCGGCCGCGACGCTCGCGCCGTTGACGCGCGCCTCGCCGACGTCAGGCGTGAGAAAGCCGAGGAGCAGATTGATCGTGGTGGTCTTCCCCGCACCATTCGGGCCGAGCAGGGCGAAGATTTCGCCCGCCTTGATGGTCAGGTTCAGTTGATTGACGGCGACATGGCCGTTGAAGCGTTTGGTGAGTTTCAGAGTTTCAAGCATCGGTGTGGGAGCGGTAATTGCGTTCTGAGAGTTATGCCTGGAAAAGCTGCGCGGCTCCCTGCGGGTTGCGCTAAACCCTGTGCCAGGAGCGCCGGCCGCACCTCTGACACTCCCCGAAACAGCGAGGCTGGCCCGACCGCCTGTCGGTGATACCTTGGCCCTGGCGGGTTCTTGCTGTTCATTCTTGACTTCCGGTTGGTGGGGCTGGAGTTGACCGCGTTTTCAAACACCTGAACAGCGCGGGCAACATTGCGGCCGAAGCCGCGAGCATGGCCGTAATTAAAACCGGCGCGACCAGCTTTTCCGACTTGCCGTCGAGCACCGCCAGCCAGCCCACGCTGGCCCGCCACAGGAAGACCAGCGCCAGCAGTCCGGTGGTCGTGATGGCCGCCGGCAAACTCCAGCGGACACCGCACGCGCTCAGCACGCCCCACAAAATCGAGAGCGCGCCAAAGAGGCCGCCGGACTTCAACGCCGTCTTCGCCTTTTCCGGGTTCGACAAGTAGCCAGCCACCCCCGTGGCAATGAGGAAGCCGCCATAAAGGATCAAGTATCGTGACGCCTTGGTATTCATATCCTGAGTGTCTTGTTTGCTTTCATTCGCGCTCTCTGGCAGAGCGGTTTGCGTGGCCAGTCTCGCGTTGCGAGCGACTTCGGTGAGGCATTTTCTCTCAGCCCGCCGCGAGGTCAAGCCAATCCGGTGGTACATGGCGCGGGGCGGCGGCGGGGCATCCTATCACAAAGCCTGGATCGGGCTGGAGGGCCGTATGCGTTCTTTGGCAAACCCCATCTTGTTTCATTCCCCAGAAGCGCGAAGATGGTCGCCCTGGGAGGTACCCCATGGCAGAGCGTAAGCGGATCGTTCCGTTCAGTTGCAAGTCGAGGGGTCTCTGCCCCTCGTGCTCGAAAAAGCGCGCGCTGTTGTGGATCGAACGTATGGTGGAAGAGGTGCTCTCGAAGGTTTCCTACGCTCGAGCCATGGGAACTTGCTGCGCTACTGCCACCAATCTGGCATGACGGCGGTGGATTCTGGCAGACTCGTCAGGCGTACGCGCTGCTGCCTCCACCACCGCGGGCAATCAGCGAGGAAGACCAGAGGAGGTTTCTCCAGGCGTTGGAGAGGGCGGAAGGTCCGGAAGCCCATCGGGACCACGCAATCTTCCACCCAATGCTCGCCGCCGGAATCCGGATTGACTCCGCCGTGGCCCTCGACGTCGATGACTTTTTCCTGGACAAGTCGGAAATTCGGATTCGGATTGCGAATGGTAAGCAGCCGGACGTCGTGTATCTCGGCATGGCCAACCGCGAACACCTCGGCCAATTCGTTGCTGCCCCTACCGCCGGTCCACCCTTCATGGCCAATAGAAAGCGAGTCTCGCAGCTCCACATCCACCGCCGCCTCGGACAATGGGCGAAGACTGCCAGCATCACGAGCAAGGTTTCGTGTCATTCGCTTCGTCATGGATTTGCCGGGCGGATCCAAGCCTAATCTGGGGACGTCTTGCTCGTAAAGGAGGCACTTCGGCATCGATCGATCGCCTCGACGATGATCTACACTGGGGGCCAACGTCATCCTGCCTCCGGAGATCACCTGCGTCGGTGCGAGAGTTGGTCCGATCCGCTGTCGGGAAAGGCTCGGTGGACTCCTGAGGTACTACCACAGGGAGGCCGGGTGAGTTTTTTGACCAGACGAGGGAGTCGGAGGTCCGCACCAGCCCAGATATTCAGCGCCAGATTCTAGTCGCGATTCCCGACCTGACCGAACACCGGCGTCGGCAGCCCCTCGTAGCGCGCTTTCAGTTGCAGCGCGAGGTAGCGCGAGTAATGCCGCGCTTGGGCGAGGTTGCCGCCGTGGAACCAAAGCCCGGGTTGCCGTGTAGGCTTCCACATGTTGCGGAGTTCGCCCTGCCAGGGTCCGGGATCGTCGCGCGTGCCCGACCCGAGACCCCAGCAGCGGCCCACCTTGGCCGCGACTTCGGGCGAAATCAGTTGCGCGGCCCAGCTCTCCATCGTCGCGAAGCCAGTGGCGCAGACCACGAGATCGGCGGCAAGCTCGCTGCCGTCCGACAAGATCGCGCTGGAGGGTGCCAGTCGCACGACATCGACGCCTGATTTGAGCTTGATCTTGCCGTCCGCAATCAGGTCCGAGGCACCGACATCGATGTAGTAGCCCGAGGCCCGGCGCAGAAACATCATCAGCACGCCCGACTCGTCCTCGCCGAAATGGAACTTGAAGCCCGCGCGCGCGAGGCGGTCGTAGAACTCCTTGTCCCACTGCCGGATGCGTTTGTAGTTGGCGATCGGGCCGTGATGCATGAGCGCGAACGGCATCGAAGCCGCACCGAGATCGGCCTGATCGGTGGTGATCCCGGCCCGCACGCCGGCCTCGGAAAATGGCCCGGCATCGCTCACCTTGCGCACCGACGCGAGCCGCGCGACCAACGTGGGCGAACGTTGCACCATGGTGACCTGGGCGCCCTGCTCCCAGAGGTCGGCACAGATGTCATGCGCCGAATTGTTTGAACCTACGACGACGCAATTCTTGCCCGCGAACCCGTCGGCACCGCGGTACCGGCTCGAGTGGACGAGCGTGCCACCAAACTCTCTTGCCCCCGCGAATGTTGGCATCTGCGGCATGCCCGACAGGCCGGTGGCGAGCACGAGATGGCGCGGCCGGAGCGTGAGCCGCTCGCCCGCCCGTGTCACCTCGACCCGCCATTCGCCGCTGCCCTCGTCATAGACCGCACGATCGCAGTTGGTGCTGCACCACACGTTGAGCGCCATGATCTTGGCGTACATCTCGAGCCAGTCGGCCATACGGTCCTTGGGAGCGTAGACTGGCCAATGATCTGGAAACGGCAGGTAGGGCATGTGATCGACCCATACCGGGTCGTGCAGGCAGAGCGATTTGTAGCGCGCCCGCCAGGATTCGCCCGGCCGCTCGAACTTGTCGACGACGATGGTCGGCACGTTGAGTTGTTTGAGGCGGGCGGCGAGGCCGAGACCACACTGGCTCGCGCCGACGATGACGCAGAACGGCTGGTGCGTCCGGCCGAGCGTCGCCACCTCGCGATCGTGCCGCTCCTGCCAGCTCAGACGACCGCGCTTCGCGCCGAGCTCGATGCCCTCGTCGCGCGTCGCGCCGCGTTTTTCTTCGTGGCCTTTGAGTTCGAGGAGCGCGGTGAACATCGTCCACCCGGCGCCTTCCTTGAGTCGAAAGCAACCGCGACCCTGGCCAAGCGTCGTGTCGAAATTGAACCAGGCCGTGATCACGCCGTCGGTTATCTCGGGCGTGCCGTCGATTCGCCAGCGCTCCGGCCTGGTCGCCGCGAGCGTGCCCGCCAGCATGTCGCGAATGGCGGTCCGGCCCTCGAAGGTGGCGATGTTCCAGGTGAAAGCGATCAGATCGCGCCAGTAACTGACATCGCCGAATAGTGCGGCCGCGGCGTTGGCGTCGCCCCGCACGAGGGCATCGCTCAAGCGCGCGAGCCAATCTGCGGCCATCTGCGCCGCCGCCCCGTCGTTTCTATCCATAAATTCGTTCGACCACCAACGACGCGACGCGTTTCGCGACTCTAGTCCTCATAGGTGGGCATTCTCGCCCAGGCTCCCACGGAGTCCAGAGGGTTGTTGGGGCTGGAGCGGGCGTTGGCCGGCACGGGACCAGGCGAGCCCTGGCCCTCACGACTTTCATTGGACGGCCTGAATCGCGGCCAGGGTGGATCGAAGGGGCGCAAATGTCCACCGACTGTCGCCAAAAAAAACCGGGTGTGTCCCTGCGCCGGCGGACTTAGGGGACCCGCCAAAATAACTTTTACAAAACTGTATGTTTCAGTTCCGCGTAAAATCACTTGCAGTTGATGGTGTAGTTCCATTGCGGATGGTC
>SXGS01509219.1_pt1 | contig 10043 bp, 9 predicted proteins | sample 3174681 | NCBI WGS metagenome assembly SXGS01 (sample SAMN11356861, study PRJNA531348) | freshwater metagenome | isolation source: freshwater sample F1-80 | place: China: Fuxian Lake, Yuxi | collected 2017-12-25
CTGTTTAGTAAATCAGTAATGTGTTGTTTGCTTAATTCAGCAGGAATTAATTCACCCTCTTTATGAGCTAGCGCTGAAGGCGCGTAGGTTTTCCAACCGCCATCATCAGGTGTCATTAATTCGCCTCCTTCCCAGTGTCTGCGACTGGAAGCTTTTCTGCCTGCATGCCCTAGCTGTATAGCCAGTTTGATAGGCGATACAGCGCGAAAGTAATCGACTAACTTTTTTAATGCAGAAAAATTATCGTCGTTGTACAAGCCTACGCAGCCGGGTGTGATTCGTCCTTCAGGGCTTATAGCCGTTGCTTCAATAAACAGCAAGCCAGCACCTGACAGCGCAAGTGAACCTAAATGTGCGTGGTGCCATTCATTGACATTACCGTCAACAGCAGAGTACTGACACATGGGCGAAACCATGATGCGGTTAGGCAGATGCACAGGGCCCAGTTGTAAGGGTGTAAAAAGTAGCGGGGTAGTCATGAGTAAAGACCTTAAAAAATACAAACGACGAGCGTCTGATTGAATGCGTTATTTTTTTGTGATTGGTGTCGCTAGGGGTTTGGTCGCAGGCCCGGTGGTGTGAGCTGGCGCTTGCGGAAGCAGATGGCCTAACTTATTTGCTTTGGTTGCAAGATAGTGTGAGTTAAAACGCGTGCTGCCAGCAGCGTGTTCTACTCTGTCGATGTGTAGTCCTAATTCTTCCAGAGCGGTAATTTTGCGTGGGTTGTTCGTCATTAAACGTAATGACTGAATTCCAAAGTGATTGAACAGAGGGCCGCACAGTGCGTAGCTTCTTAGATCATCAGCAAATCCCAACTGATGATTGGCTTCTACAGTATCAGCACCTAATTCTTGGAGACCATAGGCGCGGATTTTATTGAGCAAACCGATACCACGGCCTTCTTGTCGAAGATAAAGCACTATGCCGCGGCCTTCTTTGGCTATTTGCTTTAATGCAGACTCTAGCTGAGTACCGCAATCGCAGCGCAGGCTAAACAGGGTGTCTCCTGTCAGGCATTCGGAATGTATGCGGGCTAGTACTGGCTGACCATCATCTATGGAGCCTAGTGTAAGTGCGAGATGTTCTTTACCGCTGGATTTTTCAATAAAAGCATGCAGTTCAAATGTCGCCCAGGGAGTGGGTAGGGCGCAGTGTGCAGCATGCTCAAGGGAGAGGGAAGGCTCGGTGGTAGTCTGGTGATACATACGTTGTTTCGGCTTTCTGGCATCAACAAAAACGCGGTGTCGCAGTGGCGAGCGCCGTATTTGATGGAATTAGACAGAATTATGCCGCAAATCATGCCGTCATCCTTTTATGACAGGCATCCTAAGCCCAGACGCCAGATCGGCGGCAGGTAATCATACTTGGCGGTTTCCTGCCATGCCTCCAGTGTGGGCGCGGGCGGTTTTGAGTCATACGCGTTAACGTGACGCATAACGTAGCCCGAATTGTAGGTGTTCGCTAAGGTAAATTGACATCGGGTCACTGCCTCAATTTTGAAGCGTTACTGAAACATCGTTAACCGAATATTACTGCCCTCGGTAGAACGTCCTGAGAGCTTAAAAAGTAAATGAATATCTTCGGTTGGTATGAGGGTTCCGAAATGATTAAGAAATAATTCGGCAACTGCAACCTCGGAGGCTTTTAACTGCGCCGTATCTCCGGCATAGCAAAGCATGCGTGAATCAGGAAGCAACGTTAAAACACCGTAACCATGTTCAGAACGTAGGCGCTGATTACGTTTTAGACTGGCAAAAATACGTCGCACTAGATCATCTAACGATACGGGTTCGATCAGCCAGTTGAATACGATTTCTGGCATATCATTTAATTCTGCAGCAGGTATTTCTTTTCCCAATACCATTGCAAAAGGTGTTATTTCCTGTGTGAGGCCGTGCTTAGATCGCACATGGAGTGATTCACGGCGTTCTATCATGCGTAAATTTTCTGTGGTTGCTAGATCTTGCGCTTCCATGATGACGACCGATAACTCGCCTGTAGGATTTTCTACGTAGTCGGAATTAAATGGAGGTGTTAGTGGTACGAGTTGCCAGTTGATCAGTTTGCTTTCCGTGCCGGCGCGTGGGAAAGGTGATTTGGTTGAAGCTAATGCTTTGGTTATACGTTGATACAGTGCATGCCCCATGACTCTCAATACGATCTTCATTAGCTATCCCCTGTTACAACTGGTTCTCACGTAGTGGCAAGACTCGCTTCTTGCCAATCTCTGATGTTTTCCCACAGATTGAATTCAAGTAGCTTTGTTCTTTCCGGAGATGCATACAGCCGGATTTCAATATTTGAATTCCACTGCTCGCCCCCCGCGTGAACTAATGTGCCGTGATGGAGATCTTCACGAACGCAGCATTCGGGTAACCACGCAACGCCAGACCCATTGAGAGCTAACCCGCGCAGAACTCTGGAATTAGCACTTTGAGCGACGACTAAAAAAATGGGGTGTACGCGGTCCATAGCGGACTATGCCATTGACTATGCGTCCAAAAAAAGTCTCAGGCGGATAGAGCAGAATAGGTATAGCGCTGCTATCAAACATCGATAAAGAGAGCGTCGGTTCTCCTTCGGCATTGGGAACGCACACGGGTATGAGCTTGTCATGTGCAAGAACTATGGATGCACACGCTTTTTCATCAACGGTCATCGGTGCAATGGAGCTGTAATACACCTTCAGCAAATCGCACCGCCCGTTCGATAAAGCCACCATGCCGTCGTAGGTTTCTCCCGCAGTGATATCTAATTTCAAGCCGGTGATACGGCGATTAAGATGTTGTATCCACTCAGGTAAAAAATGATCAATTTATGAGTGCGATATGAAGAGTTTGACGCCAGAGAAGGCGCGGGTTTTGTGCCCGAGCGCAATGCGAGTATCTTGCAGCTGCCTGACCATTTCGCGAGCAGCATCGCGAAACAGATGACCAGCAACCGTCAGTCAGGGAGGTACGGCATCCCTGTCTATCAGGGGTATTCCTATCCAGTCTTCCAGAGAGCGTATGCGCCGGCTAAAGGCTGATTGGGTTACGTTGCGGCTTTGCGCCGCGCGAGTAAAGCTGGATAAATCGGAAAGTACCAGGAACTCCTCCAGCCACTCGATATCCATATTGCCTCCAGCGAACTTTGATCGTCGTCGTTGAAGTCGCCATTTTTAAAAAAGTGGCAATCACAGTTAGTTTTATTAATTATTGGATAACTTTTACTAGCGCCGACTGTACTCAAAAAAGTTCCATTGAGGTAGTGGGTAGTGCATTGGGAAAAGGCTCACCGCATGAGATTTACAACAAATGAGGGTGGGGTTGTGACTTAGGCGCAACGTTTAGCGTGAGAGTCATCGTCATGGCTAGAAACATTCAATCTGAAACTCAAAGCTGAGACATCAATTTTGGAGAAAAAACACGATAACTGAAGCGTGATTGTGCTCAGTGCAAAACCTTCGATGGCCGTTGATTATGTATGGACATGATGCAAAAGTCACTCAAAATTTTTGCTGTGGAAGGCATGAGATAAAGCTGTTTAGCGTAAAATAAATTTCCAAATAGCAGCATTGGTCTTTATTTGTTTGGGTGAAAAAAAACCGCCGGTTGACCGGCGGTTTTTTCAGAAAACGTGTTTCATCAGTGTTGATGAATATCGTTGTCTTTTGTTTCTGCCACAAAAAAGGAACCAATAACTGCAGTCATCAACGCGATGATAATTGGGTACCAGAGACCGAAATAAATATCGCCCTTGTACGCCACCAAAGCAAATGACATGGTTGGCAGCAGGCCGCCAAACCAGCCATTTCCTATGTGATACGGCAAAGACATCGAGGTATAGCGAATACGAGTTGGGAACATCTCAACCAGCATCGCTGCGATTGGCCCATAAACCATGGTCACATACAGCACCAAGATGAACAGCAATAGCAAGACCATAGGTTTGTTGATCTGAGCCGAATCAGCTTTCGCAGGGTAGCCGGCTTCTTTGGTCAACTCTTTCAGCTGATCGGTGAATTCTTTATCCTTGGCAGTTGCTTCTTCTTTGGAAAGACCAACAGCGCTGTAAGAATAAAGAACTTTGTCACCCACCTTGATCGACGCTGGGGTACCAGGTGGAGCTCCCTCGTTCTTGTAGTTCACCGAGGCGGCAGCTAGCTTGGCTTTGGCGATATCACAAGATGAGGTGAACTTTTTGGTTCCGGTTGGGTTGAACTGGAACTGACACTCTGCCGGGTCTGCCACCACCACAACGGGCGAACTGTTTTGAGCAGCTTCCAACGCAGGGTTAGCGAAATGGGTGAGGGCTTTGAAAATCAGGAAGTAGGTGAGCGCTGCGATAATGCAACCCGCCATAATAATTCTCTTGCGTCCGATCTTGTCTGAAATGGTTCCAAACACAATGAAGAATGGCGTACCAATGAGCAGTGATGCGGCAATCAGTATGTTAGCGGTAGGACCGTCAACCTTTAAGATTTGCGTCATGAAAAACAGCGCATAGAACTGACCGGTATACCAAACCACTGCTTGACCTGCCGTTAAACCAAACAAAGCAAGAATAACCAGCTTGAGGTTTTTCCATTGGCCGAACGCTTCTGACAAAGGCGCCTTGGAAATCTTGCCCTCATCCTTCATGCGTTGGAACGCTGGAGATTCATTCATTGACAAGCGTATCCATACCGATATACCAAGCAAGAAGATCGATACTAGGAAAGGAATACGCCAGCCCCAGTCAGCAAAGGCTTCTTCGCCTATCGCAGTACGTGTGGCCAGAATCACCATCAACGAAAGGAACAAGCCCAGAGTGGCCGTTGTTTGTATCCACGCAGTGAACGCGCCACGTTTGTGATCAGGCGCATGTTCAGCGACGTAGGTAGCAGCGCCACCGTACTCACCACCCAAAGCCAGACCTTGCAAAATACGCAGAGTAATTAGAATGATAGGAGCAGCTATACCAATGCTGGCGTAGGTAGGCAGCAGTCCGACGATAAAAGTCGAGGCGCCCATAAGTAGGATAGTGACTAAAAACGTGTATTTACGACCCACCATATCGCCTAAGCGGCCGAATACGATCGCGCCAAACGGACGAACCAGAAATCCAGCAGCAAAAGCAAGCAGCGCGAAAATGAATGCGGTGTTGGGATCAGTACCAGCAAAAAATTGTTTGGCAATGATGGCGGCGAGTGAGCCGTAAAGATAGAAGTCGTACCACTCAAAAACAGTACCCAGCGACGAGGCAAAAATTACCTTGCGTTCCTCGGCAGTGATGCCTTGTGCTTGCGCATCGGCAGTAGCCATGATCTCTCCTTAATATTTTTACAATTTTAATTGCACGAATACAAATTCGAGCAATGATCGCGAGTGTAGGCACGCAAGCTTACATGTAACTTGCGAAAACTTACAAAAACTTACGCGCGGTTCCATGCGCACAGTCAGTTTATCGAACGGTCGTGCTCTTAGCTGTGCTATTCTCTTTGCCAGACTATTGCATGCATGACTAAATCACACCAGCCTATGCACAATTGCGAACACGTTGACATGCTTAAGCTTCGCGTCAACGTGGATAACGCGCATAAATACTAGCAAATTAAAAAATACAACTGGAGACTCTCATGACCGACGCTGTCATCGTATCGACTGCCCGCACGCCACTGACCAAATCCTGGAAAGGCGCATTCAACATGACCCACGGTGCTACCTTGGGCGGACATGCTTTGCAAGCGGCTATTTCAAGGGCTGGAATAGAAGCGTCGCAAGTGGAAGATGTCATCATGGGCTGTGCCAATCCTGAGGGCGCTACCGGTTTTAACATCGCACGCCAGGTTGCTTTGCGCGGTGGCTGCCCGGTAACGACATCAGGCATGACGATTAATCGTTTTTGCTCTTCCGGTCTGCAAACGATTGCTACGGCAGCACAACGCATTATTGCAGGCGAAGGCGATATTTATGCCGCAGGTGGCGTCGAATCAATCTCATGCGTGCAAAATGAGATGAACATGCACATGGTTAATGACGCATGGCTGAATCAACACAAACCAGAAATTTATTGGCCCATGCTGCAAACCGCTGAGACAGTAGCTAAGCGTTACAACATCGCCCGCGATCGTCAGGATCATTACGGAGTACAAAGCCAGCAACGCGCATCAGCGGCCAGAGCTGCCGGAAAATTTGATGACGAAATTGTTCCGTTGACAACCACTATGGCGGTTGCCGACAAAGAGACTGGCCAAATCATCACGCGTGAAGTCACTGCATCCGTAGACGAGGGCATACGCGCCGATACTACCTTTGAAGGCGTGTCACAAATTCGTTCAGCGATTCCCGGTGGCGTTATTTCAGCGGGTAATGCCAGTCAGTTTTCAGATGGTGCATCAGTTGCGATCGTTATGAGTGATAAAGCCGCTGCTGCTGCGGGTAAAACACCGCTAGGTATTTTCCGTGGCTTTGCTGTTGCAGGATGCGAGCCGGATGAAATGGGTATTGGTCCTGTTTACGCTATCCCCAAATTACTCAAAAAAGCCGGACTGAAAGTTGAGGATATTGGATTGTGGGAGCTTAACGAAGCCTTTGCCGTGCAAGTGCTGTACTGCGCAGATACTCTGGGTATTCCCATGGACAGACTCAATGTAAACGGTGGTGCGATCGCTGTTGGTCACCCATATGGCACTTCCGGTGCGCGTTTAACGGGTCATGCTTTGATTGAAGGTAAGCGCCGCGGCGCTAAATTTGTTGTGGTCACCATGTGTATCGGTGGCGGACAAGGTGCTGCTGGATTGTTTGAGGTTGTCTAACAGAGTTTTTAAATCTACTGACTCTGCTGCGCTCTTGCAATGGCATCGCTCATTCTTTCCAGACGTGACCTGGATTTTCTTCTTTACGAATGGTTAGACGCTGAATCATTGATTCAGCGTACGCGCTTTTCTGATCACAGTCGCGAAACCTTTGATGCTGTACTCGACCTGTGCGAGCAATTAGCAACCGATAAATTCGCTAATCACAATAAAAAATCAGATCAAAACGAACCGCACTTTGACGGTAAACGTGTACACATCATTCCAGAAGTTCAGCAGGCGCTAGACGCATTTTCCCAGGCAGGGTTGATCTCTGCGGGGCAGGATGTAGAGCTAGGGGGTATGCAATTACCCTGCTTAATAGAGAAAGCAGGATTTGCTTGGTTTAATGGCGCCAATGTGGCCACCTCGGCCTATCCCATGCTCAGCATAGGCAATGCCAATACGGTATTGAAATGCGGCTCAGCACAACAAATTGAGCAATTCGTAAAACCTATTTTAGCCGGATGTTTTTTCGGCACCATGTGTTTATCTGAACCGCAAGCGGGTTCCAGTCTGTCTGACATTCTTACTCAGGCCACACCAGAATCCGACGGTAGTTATCGCCTGCGTGGCAACAAGATGTGGATTTCAGGTGGTGAACACGATCTCTCTGAAAATATCATTCACCTTGTGCTGGCAAAAGTGCCCGGTGCCGATGGCAAGTTAATTCCGGGCGTGAAAGGTATTTCGTTATTCATCGTGCCAAAATTTTTGGTCAATGATGATGGCTCGCTGGGCGAACATAATGACGTGGTACTCGCTGGGTTGAATCACAAAATGGGTTATCGCGGTACAGCGAATTGTTTGCTTAATTTTGGCGAAGGTAAATTTCGCCCGCATGACAAACCCGGTGCTGTTGGGTATTTAGTCGGCAAACTGCACCATGGATTGGCGGCCATGTTCAACATGATGAACGAAGCACGCATAGGTGTTGGCCTTGGTGCCGTTATGCTGGGCTACACAGGCTATCTGCAATCGCTAGACTACGCGCGCAATCGCCCGCAAGGCAGATCTGCAGCAAACAAAGACCCTACGCAGCCTCAAATCCCACTCGTAATGCATACCGATGTGCGGCGCATGTTGTTGGCACAAAAGGTCTATGTGGAAGGTGGGTTAGCATTAATTTTGTATTGCGCTCGATTGGTTGATGAAGAAAAAACGGCTGATAGTGAGGACGCAAGAACATCGGCCACCCTGTTGCTCGATATGTTGACCCCGATTGCAAAATCCTGGCCATCACAATGGTGTTTAGAAGCGAACAACCTCGCTATTCAAATTCATGGCGGCTATGGTTACACACGCGAATACAATGTCGAGCAGTTGTACTGTGATAATCGCTTAAATCCTATCCATGAAGGTACACACGGTATACAAGCGCTCGATCTGCTTGGTCGCAAAGTCATTATGAATAATAGCGCTGCGTTGACTTTGTTATCCGAAAAAATTTCAGCCACTATCGCTCGCGCTAATAGCAGCCAATTATCTGAACATAGATTAGCGCTCAAAAAACGTTGGGATCGTTTGCTACAGACGACCAAAATTTTGCATGCCACAAACGACTTAAATCTGACCTTGGCAAATGCCGCGGTCTATCTTGAAGCGTTTGGGCATTTAGTTATTAGCTGGATATGGCTGGAGCAAGCCATCGCAGCTCATACGCCTAAGCATACCGATGTCGCGTTTTATTCTGGCAAACGACAAGCCTGTGATTGGTTTTTTCGCTGTGAGTTGCCGCGCGTGGATGCCCAGTTAGATCTACTTGAGTCGCTTGATGCAACCAGCTTAGCTATGCAAGATGACTGGTTCTAAGTACCGTACCCATAAAAAATTTTAATGGAACAAAAATGATTAAGCACATAGTCATGTGGCGACTCAAAGATCACGCAGAAGGCGCTGACAAATCTGCTAACGCTATAAAAATGAAAGCTCTGCTAGATGCCTGCGCCAACGTGGTGCCCGGTATACATGCATTTGAGGTAGAGCTGGCCAAACCGGGATACGACTGCACCTATGATGTGGTGATGTACTCGGAATTTGATTCTTTAGCCGCACTTGAAGCGTATCAATATCATCCTCAGCATGTAGCCCTGAAACCCTTTGTGGGTGCTGTGCGTCTTGAAAGGCAGTGTATGGATTACGAAGTCAATTAAAATCAGTTCTAGTGAATTCGAGTCAAATTTAAAATAAAAATAATTACGGAGGCCAAGTGCACACAACCAAACAATTATTCGATCTCAGTGGACGCACCGCACTGATTACTGGCGGCTCGCGCGGTCTGGGTCTGCAAATGGCCGAGGCTCTGGGTGAGCAGGGCGCCAAACTCGTTATTTCATCGCGCAAGCAAAATGAATTAGACGAAGCGGTTGCTCATCTAGAAAAAATGGGTATCGATGTCGTGGCCATGGCCTCTGATTTAGGTAAAGAAACCGCTATCAAACCTTTCGCAGAAGCTGCCATTAAACATCTTGGTCATGTGGATATCCTCATCAATAATGCAGGAGCTACCTGGGGTTCACCGGCAGAAGATCATCCCTTAGAAGCCTGGGATAAGGTGATGAATTTAAATGTACGAAGTATTTTTCTGTTGTCGCAAGCAATAGGCAAACACTCAATGATTCCTCGTCAGTACGGACGCATCGTTAACATTGCCTCTATTGCGGGCTTAGCAGGCAATGGTGCAAACATGCAGACACTGGCTTACAACACCTCCAAAGCAGCGGTGATAAATTTCACTCGCACGCTTGCCGGCGAATGGGGTAGATACGGTATTACTGTGAACGCGATAGCCCCAGGATTTTTCCCTTCAAAAATGTCGCGTGGATTACTCGAGACTATGGGCGAGGACGCCATAAAACGAGCTCCGTTGCGTCGATTAGGTGACGATGAAGATCTCAAAGGTGCAGTGATTCTATTTTCCAGCACGGCTGGTAAACACATTACAGGGCAAACACTGGCGGTGGATGGTGGCGTATCGTCTGTGCTGATTTGATTATGTCGAGCACAGCGTTCCCATTTGATATTCCATTTCTGGATGAAATTGGTGTTGAATTTTTGACGATGGTAGGTGGCAAAGCGCAAGTGGCACTCACTTTGCAAGAGCGTCACATGAATAGCTGGCAGGTAACTCATGGTGGGGTAGTAATGACGCTGATGGATGTGGCCATGGCATTGGCAGGTCGGTCGCTTGATCCCGAATCACGCGCTAGTGTTACCGTCGAAATGA
>SXGS01196825.1_pt1 | contig 10041 bp, 9 predicted proteins | sample 3174681 | NCBI WGS metagenome assembly SXGS01 (sample SAMN11356861, study PRJNA531348) | freshwater metagenome | isolation source: freshwater sample F1-80 | place: China: Fuxian Lake, Yuxi | collected 2017-12-25
AATTTCTTGGTTGCAACCAGGGCAGATGTAACTCTTGAGCGCTTCGTAGGGTTGCACACGACGAACTTCAACATCGCCGTATAAGCCATCCCAAATTGATTTTGACATTTGATGAGACGTTTCGTCAGCCGAACAGAGCCCAGATCACGAGCGCGGCAATCCCCAGCATCGCACTGGCGACGATGAGATAATCGATCGGGCGGGTGTTGCGTTTGCGAGTCGGGTTGAATCCCATATGGCAAGTATCGTCTATGCAATGGAAACCCTGCAGGTTTTTCGCGAAAATTCTGTCGTAACCGTGACGATTAACCAGCCAAAGAGAAAGAATGCGATCAATCCAGCGATGTGGGACGGATTGACCGAGATTTTTCGAGAGATTGCTACGACTACGAGCGACCGTGTCGTGGTCGTGACCGGTGCAGGCGATGATTTTTGTTCTGGTGCCGACCTGAGTGGTCGTGGTGCCAGTGCTGGTGACAGTGCCAGTGCGCAAAATCAAGTGCATCATCTGGCGGCGATGCGACGAGTAAACGATGCGTGCATCGCGCTGCAACGATTGCCCCAACCGACAATTGCCAAAGTGCGTGGGGTAGCCGTGGGTGCCGGTTGCAACTTGGCGCTCGGCTGTGACTTGGTTGTGGCGTCTCAGACGGCGCGGTTCTCCGAAATATTCGCGCGACGCGGTTTGTCGCTCGACTTTGGCGGTTCATGGTTGTTACCGCGTCGAATTGGTATGCATCGTGCCAAGGAACTTGCGTTGCTCGCAGAAATCATCGGCGCAAGTGACGCGCTTGAAATGGGGCTCGTGAATCGTGTGTTGCCCGACGGCGAGGTGGATGCATTCGTTGACGGCTGGGCGCGCAAACTTGCCGCCGGACCGCCGATTGCTTTGGCGCAAACCAAACGGTTGCTGAATAACTCGTTGAATGTCACGCTTGAAGAGGCATTGGATGACGAGGCGGCGGCGCAGACGATCAACTTCGCAACCAGCGATACCGCCGAGGCGATGCGCGCATTCATCGAAAAGCGAGAGCCAAAATTTACCGGAAGATAGTTTTTACGGTCGCCGTTGCGGCGATGTTCGTGTTTGATGCGGGCGTTAGCGCAGGTTTGGCCATTGCTGATGTCGCGGATTCTTTCGTGGCGACGGCTCCACCAGTCGATGACTCGATCCCTGATGAGCAAGGAGGTGGCGTCAGCGTGATCGACGAATCGTTGCCACTAATCGACCCGGCAACCCAGACCACACTGCCGGCGGGATGCACGGCACCGCGTGCGGCTACGGCGACATTTTTGGGCGAGTTGATTTCGACCGACGATTTGTTGGCGACATATCGAATAGTGCAGGTACGCGGGGGGTCGCTCGGGGCATATGTCGATGCAGGATTAATTTCAGTGCGCTATGCCGATCGTGAAACTCGTTTTCTTGACACCGGGGCGGTTTATCTGGTCGGTGCTGGCGCGAGCGAGTTGTTCGCGACGCTTGAGTCAAAAGTGCGCACGAAAAAAGAATTGTTTGGTGGCGATGCGGTTGTCGGTATCGATGAGTCAGACACACCATGTCCAAAATTCGAAGATCCTGTTATAACTTTGCAGCCCAACGGCGAGTTCGTCGAGTCGGGGGTGTTCTCGCTTCTAGGCAAGCAGCCAAGTGGTTTGTTGCAAGTCGTTGTTGTGCCAATTTTATTCGTATTGATGTTTTTGATCGGTCTGGTGATTATCAAGCGACTTCTTGCCGGTGCACGGCGGTAATCGCGGCGTCAGCGACTAGCGAAAGCTCGGGTGGCGGCCGCGCGAATCTCGGTCACGGCGTTGGTTAATCCTTTTGGATCACGGAACAACGCGCTGCCGGCGATCAGAACATTGGCGCCACTTTTTGCAGCGCCAGAAACTGTGTCGACGCTTATGCCGCCGTCAACTTCGAGGTTGACTTTGTCGTCAAGATTCGCCGACGAGATCATTTTGCGCACCTCGGCGATTTTCGGCTCGACTTCGTGCATGTATTTTTGGCCGCCAAAGCCGGGGCGCACCGTCATCACCAAAACCATGTCGACAAGATCGAGCACCTTGGTTATTGCGCTCGCGGGTGTTTCAGGATTGAGCGCAACCGCAGCGTTGGCGCCAAGACCGTTGATCGTTTCGAGAGTTTTACGCAGATCAAGGCAAGCCTCAACGTGCACGATCAGACGACTGCAACCAGCCTCGACGTAACGTGCGGCCATTGCCTCAGGTGTGAGCACCATCAAGTGAGCCTCAAACGGCAGTTTCGTGAGCGAGCGAGTCGAAGCGATGATGTCTGGGCCAAAGGTCAGGTTGGGCACGAATTGCCCGTCCATGACGTCCCATTGAATGAGGTCGACGCCGGCTTCGTCGAGTTCGCAAATCGCCTCGCCAAGTCGCGAAAAATCAACTGGCAATACCGACGGTGCGATTTGAATCGGTTTCATATCTCGTTACAGCCTAGGGTTCACGATGATGATTAACGAAAATGTGACCGTCGAGCGTATGGTCGCGGGCGGCGATGGTCTGGCGCGGTTGGCCGATGGGCGAGTGGTTTTTGTGAACGGTGCGATCACTGGCGAGCAGGTTGCAATCGAGATTACAACCAACAAAAAAGATTTTGCGCGCGCAAATATCGTCGAGATTCTGAGTGCTTCACCACATCGTGTGACCCCGCCGTGCAAATTTGTGGCCGCGGGCTGTGGCGGTTGCAGTTGGCAGCATCTGGATGTTTCGCAACATATGTCGACAAAAGTTGCAATTGTCAACGAGGCGTTGCGCCGCACGGCGAAGATTTCTGAGAGCGACGTTGCTGGGCTTGTAAAGGTTGGCGGTTCGGTCGGCACGCTCGCCTCGCGCACAACTTTGCGCATGGCCGTTTTGCCGACCGGCAAGCTCGGTTTTCGCCGCGCGAGCAGCAACGATCTCGTTGAGACGTCGCCTTGTCTCGTGGCCCATTCGCTGCTCAACGAAATTATCGGGTCAGCACGAGTCAAAAACGCGGCTGAAGTCACATTGCGTTGCGGCGCGTCGACCGGCGATCGCGGAGTGTGGCTACATGATGAACACGGTCGCGGTCAGATAACTGGTCTGCCAAAGGGCGTCGGTGTCGGCATCGAATCGCTGGTGCACGAAGTAGTTGCGGGGGTGCGATTGCGGGTGATGATGACATCGTTTTTTCAGTCGTCCCTTGAGGCAGCCGAGTTGTTGGTCGCAGCCGTGCGTCGGGCGTCGGGCGAGCGCGCGCTGTCGGGTGTCGACGGTCGAGTGATTGACGCATATGGCGGTGTGGGTTTGTTCGCAGCCACGCTGCTGAGTGCAGATGTGCCCGTCACCGTTGTCGAGTCAAGCGAGTCGTCATGTCGCGATGCAAGAGTCAACTTGACACAGCACATCGAACTAACGCGCAACACAGATTTGCCGAGCGAAATTTCGAACTGCAATGTTGAGCAATGGTCACCGGTGCCCGCAAGCCTGGTGATCGCTGACCCTGCCCGCACTGGTCTTGGACCGCAGGCTGTTTCGCGCCTTGTGGCGACCAATGCATCGCGCATTGTATTAGTCAGTTGCGATGCCGTTGCCGGTGCGCGCGATCTGCGCTTGTTGATCGACGCCGGTTACGAACTCGAGCAGACGACAGTTCTAGATTTGTTTCCGCACACGCCACACATCGAAACCGTCAGCGCACTTCAGCGCAAGGCGCGCGCTACTCGCTGACCGATTGTTGCCAGGTGTTTTTGTCGCCGCTGATGTGTTGATTTGTCGAGACCATAAAGCGCGATCCATCGCGCGCGACAAAACTTATTGCACATCACGCGAATCGAACGTGAAATTGTGCGCTTACCCGGCTCGCCTTGCAACGCGTTGATAAATTTCGAAGAGCCGTGCGTGGTTACAGCGACAAGTCGCCTGATATTGGTTAATCTGGGGCGAATAGTGTTTGCGCCGTCCGGTAAAACCCACGCGACTTCGTTCATCCATGTGCGATCAATCCAGCCTTTGAGCATCGCCGGCAGACCAGACCACCAAGTCGGATAAACAAACACGATCGCCTCGCACCAGCGCAAATCTTCAACGTCTCGCGCCAATTCGGGGCGAGTCGTCGGTGCCGTATGGTGCAGCGCGCGCTCGTCGGCGCTCAAGAACGGGTTGAAGTTTTCGGCGTACAAGTCGCGCAAGCGAACATCATGCTTGGCGGTGGTTAATCCCTCGATCACCGCATCGCGAATCGCACAGTTGAAAGAGCCATCAACCGGGTGGACATAAATTACGAGCGCTTTCATGACACGCTCTTTTTGTGGCCGAGTCGATCGACTATTTTTGTTGTCGTGTCGGTCAGAAATTTTCGGCGTTCTTCGGCGGTGCAAGTGTCGAGTGCGTAGATGCCACGCCACATCGTGTGCGTGCGCAAACCAGTCGACATACGAATCGCGCGAGTGAGCGTGCGCCGGCCGTTGTCGTTAATCAATTTCACGTATAGCCATGGCGAGCCGTATGTGCTGACGCCGATAATGTGCCGAACGTTCTGAAGATTGGGTCGAATCTTGCCGTTGTCGTTGAACCGAAACGCCACACCCAACACGAAAACACGCTCGAGCCAGCCTTTGAGTTGCGCCGGCAAACCCGACCACCAAGTGGGGTAGACGAAAATCAGCGCCTCGGCTTGCTTGAGAACTTCGCCGTAGCGTCTCGTCTCGTCACTAATCAACGGTGTCGCAGTTTCGTATGCCGCACGCTCGGCAGCCGATATTGCAGTTGTAAATTTCTCGTCAGCCAGGCGAATAGCAGTAACGCTGTGCGCGCGCTGTGATTCGAGCGCGTCAACGATCCCATTGAAAATCGCCGCACAATAACTGTCGGCACTCGGATGGCCAAGCACAACGACTATGTTCATTAAGTGCCCCCCCTGGGATTCGAACCCAGGACCTGCGGATTAAGAGTCCGTTGCTCTACCAACTGAGCTAGAGGAGCGACAACGCCTGAAGCGATAACGCCTCGCCACTCTAATAGATCATCGTGATACGACGAAAAGCGAGAAATTTTGTTGGGGTGGACGAGGGGTCTCGAACCCCCGACCTCCAGGACCACAACCTGGCGCTCTAACCAACTGAGCTACGCCCACCACGAACAATTAAGTGTGCCACATAGATGCGCTCGCCCCAACGCACATTTGTGATTCGCGCGTGAATTAAATCTTGCCGAACCCTATGAATCCTTGAGTTTGCGAGCTACGTTGCGCTGACGACCACGGCTACACTGATGCCAACCAATTACTGGAGTTGATAACCATGACAGCGATGGATTCCACGCTGTTTTCACCACTTGCACAACGCGCAAGGGAGATAACAACCCGAGAGCTCGTGCTCTATGCCGAGCGGACAAAAGGTTCGCACCGCGCTAACGCTCGAGCCCGAAAAGTGTTGCCGTTGGGCGTACCGTCGAGTTTTCAGGCCTACGACCCGCATCCAATCGTCATTGCCTCAGCCGGCAGTTCGTGGATGAAAGACGTCGACGGCAATAAATACACCGATTTTGACATGGGTTTCGGCGCGCTGTTTTCGGGCCATGTGCACCCGCTCGTGCGCGCAGCAATCGACAAGCAACTGGATATCGGCACGCTGTTTGTGTCGCCTTGTGAAGACAATGCCGAGGTCGCTGAGATGCTCGCCGAGCGTTATGGCTTGCCGATGTGGAGATTCACCAACTCGGGCACCGAAGCGACGATGGATGCAATTCGCGTCGCACGCGCCTCAACTGGCCGCGACAAAATCGTCAAAGTGGAAGGCGGTTATCACGGTCATCACGATGAAGTGATGATCTCGATGAAGCCACCGATCGCAGTTGCCGGCCCCGCGCGAAGGCCATTCTCGGTGGCTTCGAGTGCTGGCATCACAGCCGACACGCTCAAGTCAACAATTGTTGTGCCATACAACGATCCTGAAGCGCTTGAAGATGTTTTGCGCAACGGTGATGTGGCTTGCTTCATCGTCGAACCAGTGATGCAAAACATCGGAATTTGCAAACCGCTGCCGGGATATTTGCAAGCAGTTCGCGAAATCACCCAGCGCTACGGCACGTTGTTGATTTTCGACGAGGTAAAAACGGGCATCACATCTGGCTGGGGTGGCGCGACTGGCGTGCTTGGGGTCACGCCCGATCTTGTCGCTCTTGCCAAGTCAATCGGCGGCGGTCTGCCATTGGGTGCATTCGGCGGCAAACAAGAATATATGGACACGATCACAAACGGCAGTGTGGTGCACCTCGGCACATACAACGGCAACCCATTGTGCATGGCCGCGGCAAAAGCAGTTTTGCGCGAGGTCTGCACGCGTCAGGCAACCGAGCAAGCAATCAACTTGAATACAAGACTTGTCAATGCGTGCACCGATGTAATTGATCGCGCAGGCATCGATGCAAACGTCGTGCAGTTCGGCGCCAAAGGTTGCATCACTTGGTCGCGTGAACCAATTCAAAATTACCGCGACTACAAAGCAACTGATTTTGATCTCGCATTCGCACAGTGGATACACGGCATCAACCGTGGAGTACTTCTTCCCCCAGGTCTCGACGAGCAGTGGTTGATTTCAATTTTGCATGGCGAATCTGAGACTCTCAACTACGCAAATGTTTTTCAAGAATTCGTTGACGAACTTCTCATTTGAAAATAGGCGCTTTGCGCAAACTTAAATAGTGCTTGACGCGTCACAGCAGGCGAGCGTCTTTAAGACGTCTTAAAGCCAGGCTGAAAGGCTTATGTCATATAGGGTTTAAGATGCTTGACCGAACATCTGTTCGTGTGTAGGGTTACCTGCAACACCCATTACCTAGGGTGCCAATTTCTAAATATAAACAATTTTCCCCCAAAACAACGATTAATTCAACCAAATGAAAGGCGACACAAAATGAGCACCGAAAAAGACAAAGCCCTCGAGGTAGCCCTCGGGGCAATTGATAAGCAGTTCGGCAAAGGTTCGATCATGCGCATGGGCGATAAGCAAGGTCTCGAGATTGAGTTCATTCCAACAGGCGCTCTTCCGCTTGACATTGCTCTGGGCATCGGCGGCGTTCCACGCGGTCGCATTGTTGAAATCTTCGGTCCAGAATCGTCGGGCAAATCTACTCTGGCGATGCACATCGTGGCCGAGGCCCAACGCAACGGTGGCATTTGTGCCTATGTCGACGCAGAACACGCAATGGATCCTATTTATGCCAAGGCGATCGGTGTTGATACCGACAACTTGTTGATCTCACAGCCAGATACGGGCGAGCAGGCACTCGAAATCGTCGACATGTTGGTGCGCTCTGGTGCGCTTGACGTTGTCGTCATCGACTCGGTTGCCGCGCTTACACCACGAGCTGAAATTGAAGGCGAAATGGGCGACAGCCACATGGGTTTGCAGGCTCGCTTAATGAGCCAAGCAATGCGCAAGCTCACAGCGAACTTGCACAAGTCAAACACCGTGGCTGTGTTCATCAACCAGTTGCGCGAGAAAATCGGCGTAATGTTCGGCTCACCAGAGACAACACCTGGTGGTCGTGCGCTTAAGTTTTATTCGTCGGTGCGCCTCGACATTCGTCGTATTGAAACAATCAAAGATGGCGTCGAGGTCGTGGGTTCGCGCACTCGTGTGAAAGTCGTCAAAAACAAAGTTTCACCACCGTTTAAGCAAGCCGAGTTCGACATCATGTACGGCAAGGGCATTAGCCGCGAAGGCGCCGTGCTCGACATGGCAGTCGAAATGGGCATCGCCAAAAAATCTGGTGCATGGTTCACATACGACGGCGAACAACTTGGTCAGGGTCGTGAAAACGCCAAACTTTTCCTGGCAGAAAATACAGAAGTGATGGTGCAAATGGCCGATCGCGTTCGTCAGCAATCAATGCCCGTTGTCGAAACGCCAACTACCCAAGTCGTCGAAGCAAAATCAGTGCCGGCAAAGCCTGCGGCTGAAAAGGCGCCAAAGAAAGCTTTCACGACCAAAGACGACGAGCCAATCGAACTCTAGTTTTGCTACTGCCATTGCGGCAGGTGGGCTGCGATTGGCCCACCTGCCACAATGAATTCACGTCGTTAATCACGCCGATAAAATAATCAGGCCGTGACTCGCAACTATTTCGTTCGCACTTTTGGGTGCCAAATGAACGAACATGACTCTGAGCGAATCTCGGGGTTGCTCGAATCAGACGGCATGGTAAATGTCGACAGTGTCGCGAGCGCCGATGTCGTGGTCATCAACACTTGCTGCATTCGTGAGAACGCCGACGACAAGTTCTATGGCACGCTCAGCCAGTTGAAGAACTGGAAAACAGAAAAAGATGATCGTCAGATTCTCGTTGCCGGATGTCTGGCCCAAAAAGATCGCGATTCGATTCGTCAGCGAGCACCTTATGTCGATGTCGTCATCGGTACGCATAACGTGCATCGCGCAGCCGAGTTGCTCGAGCAGACTCGTTATGGTCGACCAGTCACCGAAATTCTCGAAGAAGCAGTGCTCGACGACCACACGATGTTTCCGAGTGCGTTGCCAATGCGTCGCGAAGTTTCATATAACGCCTGGGTGACGATTCAGATTGGTTGCGACAACACCTGCGCTTACTGCATCGTGCCGGCCGTGCGTGGCAAAGAAATCTCTCGCCCGAGTGCCGAGATATTGGCTGAAGTTGAGGCTCTTGTTCGCAGTGGTGTCACTCAAATTTCGTTGATTGGCCAAAATGTCAACAGTTACGGTCGCGATCTGGCGATGTCAGCGCGAGCAGCGGGCGACAGCACGGTCAAACCCAAACCACAATTCGCCGAACTGTTGCGCAGTGTCGGTGCGGTACCGGGCATATCTCGGGTGCGTTTTGTGAGCCCACATCCCAAAGACATGCGCGAAGACACTTTGCTGGCAATGGCCGAGACGCCAACTGTCGTCGAGCATTTGCATTACCCGATGCAGTCAGGCTCAGACAAGGTGCTCGCGCTGATGCATCGCGGCTACACGGCGGAGCGCTACTTGAATCGTCTCGCCCAAGCCCGACGGATGATTGGCGATCTTGCGGTCACGACCGATGTGATCGTCGGCTTTCCGGGCGAAACCGAAGAGGATTTCCTGCAGACCGTCGAGGCTTGTGCCCAGGCCTGCTTCGACTCGGCTTTTTCATTTATTTTTTCGCCGCGTCCCGGCACCGCGGCGGCCCAGATGACCGACCAATTCATCGACGAGGCTGTGGCAGTCGAACGATATGAACGATTGAAGGTAGTGCTTGACCATTCGGCCGTCGTAAAACACCGCGAGCGCATTGGTCGCATCGAAGAAGTTGTTGTCGAAGGCATGAGCAAAAAAAATCCCCAACTGACGACTGGTCGTACTCGGCAAAATAAGATCTTGCACTTCAGTTCGCCAGAGAGTCTGCGTGTCGGCACCTATGCCAAAGTTGAAGTGACAGATGCTGCACGATTTCACTTGTCAGGAAGATTGATCGAGGTGGGTGAAGCACCGAAACACAAGTTGCGACTCGCCGTGTCGAGTGCGAACTAAGTTCAGCGCCGAATCATTCGATCATGAACGATCTCATCCGTAAACCAGTCGTAATCGTCGGTCCAACCGCGAGCGGCAAATCATCGGTCGCGATGGCAGTCGCTCAGGCCGAGACGACGACATCCAGCCCCGTGCACATCGTCGCAGTCGATGCGATGCAGGTGTATCGCGACATGAACATCGGCACCGCCAAACCCACCGAGCAAGATCAGGCTCTCGTGGCCCATCACTGCATCGATATCGTCGACAGCCACGAGCGATTCACTGTCGCCGAGTTCAAAAAAAGTGCGACAGATGCGCTCGAACAAATCCACAAACTGAGCGGACGAGCGCTATTGGTGGCGGGCACGGGGCTCTATCTCACGGCAGTCATCGACGACCTGGTTTTACCGGGAGAGTTTCTTGAAATTCGTGCGACACTCGAATCAGAAACCGACACGCAGGCCTTATTCGAACGCCTCACGCAACTTGATTCAACTGCCGCCGAAAAAATGGAACGCTCAAATCGAAGACGAATAAT
>SXGS01709139.1_pt1 | contig 10040 bp, 7 predicted proteins | sample 3174681 | NCBI WGS metagenome assembly SXGS01 (sample SAMN11356861, study PRJNA531348) | freshwater metagenome | isolation source: freshwater sample F1-80 | place: China: Fuxian Lake, Yuxi | collected 2017-12-25
GATCAGCTTCACCGGCTCGACCGAAGTCGGCAAACAACTGATGCGCGGCGCCGCTGAGCAGGTCAAACGCATCAGCCTGGAACTCGGCGGTCATGCGCCGTTCATCGTCTTCCCCGACGCCGATCCCGAAGTCGGCGCGAAACTGGCGGTGACGGGCAAGTTCCGCAACAATGGCCAGGTGTGCATCGCGCCGAGCCGTTTCTATGTGCATCAGGACGTGCAGAAGAAGTTCACCGAGGCGTCGGTCGAGTTTGCCAAGCAGCTCAAGATGGGCAACGGCCTCGACGCGGGCACCGAGCTTGGCCCGATGTTCGAGAAGCGGGCGATGGACGGCACGATCAGCCTCATCGAAGACGCCAAGAAGTGCGGCGCCAAGCTGCTGACCGGCGGCAAACGTTCTGACAAGTTCGCGAAGGGCTACTTCTTCGAGCCGACGATCTTGACGAACATGCCCATGAACGCCCGCATCATGACCGAGGAGCCGTTCGCGCCGGTGATGCCCCTGCTCGATTTCAAGAACGTGGACGACGTCATCAAGGCCGCCAACAACACGAAGTACGGTCTGGCGGCGTATTGCTTCACAAACGATTTGTCGATCGCATGGAAGATGGCGGAAGGGCTGGAGGCGGGCATCATCGGCATCAACGACCCGGTTCCCGCGACGCCGCAATGTCCCTTCGGCGGCATGAAGGAATCGGGCTATGGCCGCGAGCTGGGACACGAAGGTCTGGAGGCGTATCTGGAGACGAAGTATGTGAGCTTCAAGTTGAGGGATTGATAATAAGCCTAAGGATGAGCACCGCGATTAGTGGGGGGTACAACCCCGCTTAATCGCTGCACTCATCTGCGGGCATGGGAAACAGAGAAATATGAAAGACATCACCTACGCCGCCCCGCGAACCATCGCCGAATTGACCGGACTGCTCAACGACAAGGGCGATCGCGCACGCATTCTGGCCGGCGGAACCGATATCATCGTACAAGTCCGTGAAGGCCGGCGCGACATCGATGCCCTCGTCGATATCAAGTACATTGCCGAGGTCAACGAACTAGCCTTTGACGCCGCCAAGGGACTCGTAATCGGCGCTGCGGTGCCGTGCTGCTTGATCTACGAGAACAAGGAGATCGCCAAGGCGTATCCGGGCCTGATGGATGCAGTCAGCCTGATCGGCGGCATTCAAATTCAGAGCCGGGCGAGTCTTGGCGGTAATTTGTGCAATGCGTCGCCAGCGGCCGACGGCATTCCGGTGCTGATCGCGCTCCAAGGCATGTGCGACATCGCCGGCGCGAAGGGAACACGCAGCGTGCCGATCGAGCAATTCTGCACCGCGCCGGGCAAGACGGTACTGCAGCGCGGCGAATTCCTCGTGCGTTTCCGCTTTCCTCCGCCGAAGAAGCACTCGGGCGCGGCTTACTTGCGCTTCATCCCTCGAAACGAAATGGACATTGCCGTCGTGGGCGCCGGCGTCTGGGTGCAACTAGATGGCGCGAAGTGCAGCGCCGCCCGCATCGCGCTCGCGGCCGTCGCGCCGACGCCGTTGTTAGTTTCCGAAGCCGGTACAGCCTTGGTCGGCACAACGCTGGATGATGGCGCGCTTGCCAAGGCCGCATCGCTCGCCCAGGCCGCCGCCAAGCCGATCAGCGACATGCGCGGCGACGCCGACTATCGCCGGCATTTGGTTGGCGTGCTCGTCAAACGCGCGCTCGCCATTGCCACCGATCGCGCAAGATCATGACCCGCCAAGCCCGCAGGTGAGCACAGCGAACCTGCGGGATCAACGCCGAGAGGATCTGACTCGTGCTTCGCAAAACCTTGTTCATCGCCGTCATCGCCTGCGCCATTGTGCCAACGGCGCTGGCCCAACGTTACATCAGCGGCATCGTCTGGCCTGAGCCGTCCGTCATTACGCCGGGCGCGAACGGCAGCGCCCCGTCCGACGCCATCGTTCTCTTCGACGGCAAGAACTTCGACGCCTGGAAGGGCGCCGAGAAATGGACCGTCGATGCCGACGGCGGCTTCACCGTCAAGGGCGCCATCCAGACCAAGCAAGGCTTCGGCGATTGCCAACTCCACGTCGAATGGGCGTCCCCCAAAGTTATCAAGGGCACAGCCCAAGGTCGAGGCAACAACGGCATCGGCCTGATGGGGGCACGTTACGAGATCCAGGTGCTCGATTCCTTCGAGAACCCGACCTATTTCGAAGGCCAGGCTGGCTCCGTCTATAATCAACGCCCGCCGATGGTCAATGTCTCTCGCAAACCTGGAGAATGGCAAACCTACGACCTCATCTTCACGGCCCCGCGTTTCGAGAAGGACGGCAAAGTCGCCAGGCCCGCATTCGTCACGCTCTTGCACAACGGCGTGCTCGTGCAAAATCACACCGAATTTATCGGCTCGACCTATTTCGACAAGCCCAATACGTATGCAAAGCATGAGGACAAATTGCCGATCGTCCTGATGTATCACGGCGACCCGGTGCGCTTCCGCAATATCTGGATTCGCGAGTTCAAGGAACTCGAAGGAAAAAAAACCAAATAGCAAACACCAAAACCCAAACAAGCTCCAATGAATCAAGAGCCAATTACCAAAACGTTCGATTTAGAGGAGAGGACGTTCGAGTTCGCTCGGTGCGTTCGTTTGTTTGTCAAGAAACTTCCGCACAATCTGGCGAACGTCGAAGATGCCCGCCAATTGATCCGCGCAAGCGGATCGGTTGGGGCGAATTACATTGAAGCCAACGAATCGCTCGGCAAGAAAGACTTTACGATGCGATTGCGTATTGCCCGTAAGGAAGCGAAGGAATCTCGGTTTCGGCTCCTGGACACTGGCGCCGATAATGAGGTCGAGAAAATGTGTTGTGCCTTGATTCAGGAAGCAACCGAATTGCTGAAAATCTTGTCCGCCATCATTTGCAAATCGTCCTGACGTTTTGATTTTTTGGTATTTGAGTCTTGTTTGAGATTTGTTGTTTGAGATTTGAAATTTGGGAGTCCTACGTGACCAAGAAACTTCACATCACCTGCAAGATCAACGGCGCCGCGACCGAGTTCCTCTGCGAACCGCGCAACAGCCTGCTCGAAGTGCTGCGCGACGAGCTCAAGCTGACTGGCGCAAAAGAGGGCTGCAACAACGGCAACTGCGGCGCCTGCAACGTCATTCTCGACGGCCGGCTCGTCAACAGTTGCCTCGTCATGGGCGCCGAGCTTGAAGGCAAGAGCGTCACTTCCATCGAAGGCATTGCGACGAAGGACGGCCTGCACCCCTTGCAGCAATGCTTCCTCGAAGGGGCGGCCCTGCAGTGCGGCATCTGCACGCCGGGCTTCATCGTCGCGGCCAAGGCGCTCTTGGAAAAGAACCCGCGCCCAACAGAGCACGACGCACGCCATTTCCTCGCAGGCAATTTGTGTCGCTGCACCGGCTATGACAAGATCATCCGCGCCGTGCTGCAAGCTGCGGAGAGCGGCTCAAAGAAATGACTCGTGCTCGTAATCCGTGGTCCGTAGCTGAAGACCGTTGGCCACGGACTTACTTCACGAAACGGGGGCCAATCGCCATGGAGCAAGGCCCGTGTCCCACGCGAAGAACGAACGGATTGCGTTTGAGCCGGAAGCCGTCCACGTCGTAGACTGCGATCCGATGGGCGTAGGTCAGGCCCACGAACAATTGTGAGCCGTCCGGTGAGAATTCCATCCCTTCGGGCAAGCTCTCCACGTCGAGGTGATACAGCAAACGAGCAGGCTTCGAGGTCAGGTCGATGACCGCCAAGTGGCTGTAGGCTTGATGCACGAGGCGCGGGCTGTCGTCCAGGCAACTGAGCACGGCGAACTTGCCGCTGGGATGAACCGCGACCCCTTCGATGCCGTCCGCCACTTGCGGAATGACATCGGTCACCGTGGCTGAGCCGGGGCCGAGGTCGGCGATGAAAACCGGCGCGAGATTGCCGCGGCTGCCGTTGTGCCAGCCGTTGGGGATGATGATGCGCCGGCCGTCGTGCGTGAATCGGCAGGCGAAGGGGCCGTCCCAATCGTGGCCGGGCTTGGTCTGCACTTCGTTCAGGTAGGTGATTTCGCCATCGCGATAACTCAAGACGTGAACCGCCAGCTTGCCGCCTTTCTTGATGCCGTTGCCCACGACACGATCGCCGCGCGGGCTGATGTCGATGCCCAGCAAGCGAAACTCGGTCGGATTGTCCTTGACGAGTACGAGCTTGCCGGCGCGCATCTCGAAAACCCGGATGCCGGTGTCATAAGGGATCAGCAGACGCTTGCCATCGGGATGCATGACTGCCATGCGGGGATCGGGCAGCTTGACCGTTTGCACCACCTTCAAGTCCGGCGACGCCAGGTCGATCACGCTGATGATCTCCGGGGCATCGGGTTCCTGCTTGATCTTGTGCGAGGTGACGAAGCCGTAGCGGCCATCGCCCGTCATGGCCATGTAGGGCGGCCCTGCAATGGTATTGGGAACCGTGCCATAAACGGTCTTCACGATCGGCGGATGATCGGGCCCCAGATGAATGACCGTGATCGAATCTTGCGTGACTTTCTTGGCGTCCGGGCCGATGGGCAGATGAACTTGCCCGTCGTTGGCGCTCAGGATTGTCAAGCGCTGCTTGCTCCGGAGATAGGGAACGGCCTGCTCTTGGGCGCTGGTCACGGCGGTTGCTGCGAACAACGTCGAAATCACCCAGAACGCGTACTTCGTTGTCATGGCGTGCCTCCCTATTTTGCCGCTTGCGGCCTAGCGCTCGCGTGGCGCCAAGCTAGTGTTAAGCTGCAAGCGGCTACCGTTTGCGCGTGAGCTTCCACACGTCGCTTTCCATATTGTTGCCGGCGACCATCCACAAGGCGCCGTCATACACGAAGACGCTGGCGGCGTGGCGTGGACGCCAGGGAGTATTGGGCACCTCGCGCCAGTTGACGCCGTCAGCGGAATGCCAGACGTCGTTGCGGTTCGCCTTGTGATAGCCTTCGAGAACCCAGAGCCGATCATCGAAGACCGCGACCTCGTGATACTGGCGCGGCGCCCAGGGAGCGGTTTCGAGATGGCGCGTCCAATCGATACCGTCGGCGGAACTCCAGACATCGTTGAAGAATTTGCGCGTCGGAATCTTGGGCGTATCGTAGGTGCCGCCGCCGAGGATCCAGATGCGGCCCTTGAAAATGGCGCTGCCGCCGATCATGCCGCGCTGCGGCCAATACGGCTCCTTCGGTTTCACTTCGGTCCAGGCGACGCCATCGCTGGAGTTCCAGACATCGCGATAGAACACTTCCTTCGCGCCGGCGAAGTTGGGAACAGTCTGGCCGCCGATGATCCAGATCTTGTCCTTGAAGGCCAGCGTGTAGTGCAAGGCGCGTGGCCCCCAGGGGACGGGCTTGCCCGCGTTGACGTTGGTCCAGGTCTTGCCGTCGCCGGAGTTCCACACGTCGAAGTGGTAGTGTCCCTGATTCACGTCGCCACCGACGATCCACATCTTATTTTGATGGACGACATATCCGGCGGTATGTCGGCCTTCCCAGTCTTTGGCGGAGTCGAAGGTCTTGTCGAGAAACGAATTGGCTTTGTCGAGCCGCCAGTCCTTGCCGTCGGCGGAACTCCAAACTTCGTTGTTGCAGGTGCGCGGGAAGTGTTTCTTGTCGCCGGGGTTCCAGCCGCCGAGAAGCCACATGCGGCCCTGAAACGTCAAGGCGCCGGCGCCATCGCGCGGCGCGAACGACGCCTTGGCAGTCACGCGTTCCCAGGCGTACACGGGGAGGCGCGTCACGCTCAGGATCTTGATCGGCGGCGTCAACGCTTGCCCCTCGGTCGGCGCCGCCTGGATCTTCTTGACCACGTCCATGCCCTTGACCACACTGCCGAATGCCGCGAAGCCCTGGCCGTCCGGATTGCGTTTGCCGCCGAAGTCGAGCTCGGACTGAGCGCCGATACAGATGAAGAAATCCGCAGTCGCGGAGTCTGGGCCATCGCGAGCCATCGAGATCGTGCCATCCTTGTGGGCCAACTTCGTATCGCGCGTGCGTTCCAGCTTGATCGGGGCGAATACGTCCTTGGCCTTGTCTGGGCGAACGTCAGCCTGGATAACTTCGATCTTGACCTTGTTGTCCGGTTGATTGCCGAGCTTGACCGTGCGGTGAAAGCGACCGGCGTTGTAATACTTGGCGTCCACATATCTCAGGAAGTTAGCGACCGTGACGGGCGCGCGAGCCGCATCGAGTTCCACTTCCACGAACCCCTTGTCGGTCTCGATAAGGACGGTAGTCGTTTTCTCCTGGCCGAGCGCGGAAGTGCTGGCCAGAGTCAACGTAATCAACACGAGCAATAGACCGAGCCGTATGCCATGCACGATACACCTACTTCCGGCGCGCGCTAGATGGTTCGTTCATTCAAGCTTCATCATATTGGGGTATCGATTGGAACGTCGGAGAATCTCAGGTGCAACGCCTCTGCCCCATCGGGGGGCCGCTTTGAACTGGATGGACAGCCCGCCGGTATGGCGTATGCGGCGCGCGGGGCGTCATCTTCTGGATTCGCCACGGAAGAAATGGTAAGATGTCGCCATGCTGGTCCTTCCTCGAAGCTGGTGTATATCGATGCCGCAAATCCATCGTTTCCCTGAAGCTGAGCGCCTCTTGCCGCGCGATATTCTTCGGATTTGCACGATACGAATCAGCGCGGCCGCCCTCTTGGTGTCTCTGTTGATTTGGGTCAGTGGACTGCGCGCCGGCGAATCGGAGGTGGAAAAATTAAAGCAGGGCTTGCAAAGCACAGAGGAAGCCGTCCGAGTCGAAGCGATAAAAAAAGCCAAGATCCCTGCGGCCGAGACGGGTAAGGCCGCGGAGTTGCTCGTGCCATTGCTCGTCGACAAGAACGCCTTGGTGCAGCAGTCGGCGTCCGCGGCCCTGTTCAAGCTCGGCAAAGGAGCGGCGCCCGCGTTGGCTGTTGGGCTGCAATCCAAGGAAGCAGTTGTGCGGCGAGAAAGTCTGACGCTGCTTGAGCGCATCGGTCCCGCGGACAAGGCAATTCTTCCCAATCTGGGCACGCTCGTAAAAGATCCCCATCTCGATGTGCGTATCGCCGTGATTCGATTGTTGGCTAAATCGATTCCAGGCAGTGCGGATAGCAAAGAATTGCAGCAACCTCTGCTGCAGGCTTTGGTCGACAAGGACTGGACCGTACGCCGTCCCGCTGGCCTTGCCCTCGCCAGGGCGGGAATCCACGCAGTGCCTGGATTGATCGAGATTGTCGAAAACAGTCCCGTTCCTTCGGCCCGCGCGGAGGCGATCATGGCCCTGGGAATAATCGGCCAGACCGCCAAGCTCGCCGTCAAGCCGTTGATCGAGGTGATCCGCGATCCCAATCATAGTCATCTGCACAAGCAAGCTCTGGTCGCCCTGGCCAACATGAATCCCGAAGCCGGCGCCGCGCTGGTCGATTTGCTCGACGATCGCGACAGCGGTGTGCGCATTATCGCCATCAATACCCTCACGCCGGAGCAAGCCGGGACAGCCAAGGCAACGCTGCTGAAGATGTTGCGAGATCCGTCCGAAGGCGTTCGCTGGGCGTCGGCCAAGGCGCTGTCGCGCAACGGGCTGGGCATTCTTCAGGATGTCGAACCATTGCTGAAGGACCCGAAAGCCGAGACGCGCGCCGCCGCCATTCATGCGCTTGGGCCGTTGATCGCCGCCGGGACTCTGGAAAAAATGCTACGAGATGCCGATAACGTCGTTCAACAGGCTAGCGCCGAGTCCCTGGCGAAAAGAGGGAGCGATGCTTTCCCGGTGCTAATCAACGCGCTGCGCTCCAAGGATTTCCGCGCCGAGGGCGCCGCCGCCAAAACGATTGTGCTCATGCCCGACCGAGCGGATGACCTTATCCCCGTATTGGTCGAGACGCTGCTTGCCAAGGAAACGCAGGATCCCGAAGCAATCGCCAAATCAATCCTGCGCGTCAATCGAGTCTACGGAGCACGGCAGCTCGCCCAACAGGCCCAGGTCCCCGAACTGATCCGCTTGCTGAAAAAAGCGGGCTTCCTGGAGAAAGAAATAATCGAAGTGCAAGAGCTGGCCTGCCTGGCCCTGGCGGAGCGCGGCGTCGGCGCAAAGGATGCACTGGCCTCGGTGACCGAACTACTCAAGAATCCGAAATCCGAAGTAAACGTGTTGGCCGCTGCCGCCCGAGCCGTCCACGCGCTTGGACCGAAGGACGCCGCTCATCGCCTGGCGCCGGACCTGATCGGTCGGCTTGTGCACGGGACACATGAGAAATCCAAGGTGCTGCGCGATGAAGGGATGAGCGATCTCATGCGCGTCGGGCTGAAAAACGAGACATTCGAAGCGATCCTGGCCATGCTTGCGTTGGACATTGACGCCGACGAAGCTAACGAATGGATCATCCATCATGCCAACGCCAGCAACTCGTGGAACCTCGCCGGGCCCAACATGGTGCGCGTGTTGGCGTTATTCAATAGCCGCAGCAAACTCGGACCGCGTCGATTGACGCCGGCCGCCGAGGATGCGTTGAAAGCGCACCTTTGGCGTTACCTGCAACAACCGTTGCCAGGCAAGCCGCTTGGGATTCAGCCCCGCGTGATTGCTGACGTGGGCGCGGTATTGCCCATCGACCACCTCGCGTGGATGACCTCGGCATATCTGGCCCTGGACCTCTTAAAGGACGATCCGGAGTACAAGGACCGCACCATTCAAGGCCGCTCAGCCAAGGAGTATTACCAGGAGTGGACGCTCTGGTGGCGTGAGTGGGCGAAGCATCGCGCCTTGCATGGCCTGTGGTCGGAGATGGGATTTACCAACCATCAGATGTTCGTTTGGCCGAATCTTCTCAACATGGTCGATCTGGCTAGCGATCCGACCATCAAGCAACGATTCCGCATGTTAGCCGACTTGACGATGATCGAGGAGGAGCAGATCTCCATTCAGGGCGTGCGCGCGGGCCGGCGCGGTAAGAACAACGAGGTCGGCGCCAATCTCGATCCCTGGAAAGACCTGCTCTTCGGCGACAACCCATGTCGGTTCGCGGACGCCAATATCAACTACCGAGCGATTTACTGGACGACATCCTACAAGCTACCTCCCGCCGCCATCCTGCTGCGCAAACTCAATCGACCTGAATCGCACTATGCTGTCACAAATCATCATTTCCACGGCGGCGCGGTTTTCGCCTTTTCGTCTCCGCATTATATTCTGGGTTCGCAGATTTCGCAGCCGAAAGGGAGCATGGAGTTCCCCGGCGCCTGGCATCGGCTGGTCTTCGACGAGCAGAACGCGGTCCTGTTTCCGTTGCCGCAAGGTAGCCGCCATCACGTACAACACAGAAACGTCTATATCACTCGTACGACCGGCAGCGTCGTGCCGGCCATCGATTTCACCGCCGCATTGCAAGTCGCCGAAAAAGATGGATGGATCTTCCTCAGCAATGGACCGGCATACGCCGGCATTTACGTCGACGGCGGCTATTTGCTCGAGCGTTCGGGCCGCCAAGGGCAGGGCAGGCAAAACTGCGATGCGATCTTCCCGAAGTCGCCGCCGTCTTACGTCGTATTGCATGCGGGAGACGTGCAGAAATTCGGCTCTTTCGAGAAGTTTCAAGATGCGATTCTCAAAGCACCGTTGAAGATCACCGACGAGTCGCTGCGCTACACCGGGCCCGACGTGCCGCCGATCGAATTCTACCGCGACCCCGCCAAGGCGCCGCTCATCGATGGTGCCCCCCAACCATTGCGGAGTGCGACGAAGACCTACGATAGCCCATACTTGCTCGGTGAGGTGGGCCAAGCGCGCATCACGGTGCGCGTCGGCCCCTACTCGGCGGTTTACGATTTTGAAACCAATGCCATCATCGAAATCAACAAGAACGAAAAGGAACCACGGGGAACACCGGGAATGTTTTGAGAAACGACCCGTTGATGGAGCGTGACTTTGCCTCGTAATTTTTTCGTAGCCGTTCACCTCCCCTCTCCCTCTGTACTCAGGGGGAGAGGGGTCGGGGGTGAGGGGGAGGAACAGACAGTTGCGCGACGCCTCAA